>JACXTT010010354.1_pt1 | contig 12573 bp, 8 predicted proteins | sample 9270951 | NCBI WGS metagenome assembly JACXTT01 (sample SAMN15532306, study PRJNA645909) | rock metagenome | isolation source: weathered quartz diorite | place: Puerto Rico | collected 2017-06-21 | reverse complement strand
TTTTGTAGGGGGAACAGACAAGAAAATCGCAATCCAGGGCGCGGACGTCAATGGGCCCGTGCGGAGCATAGTGGACGGCGTCAATGTAGGCCAGGGCCCCGTTTTGATGAGCCAGGCGGATGATTTCCTTTACATCATTGATCGTGCCGACCGCGTTGGAGGCGTAGCCGACGGCCACGACCCGGGTGCGGTTGCCGATTTTTTGCGCCAGGTCGGCGAGGTTTAGGGTGCAGTCGTCTTCGTTGATTTCAGCCAAGCGAATGGTTACGCCGCGTTCCTCGAGCGCCCGCCAGGGCGAGACGTTGGCATCGTGGTCGAGATGAGTGAGCAGGATTTCGTCGCCCGGGCCGAGGCCACGGCCGATGGCGCGGCTGATGGCGAAGGTCAGCGTGGTCATGTTGGGACCGAAGGCTACTTCGTCCTTGTCGCAACCCAGAAAATCCGCCATGGCGGCGCGGGCTTCAGCAATGACGGCATCGGTGCGGCGACTGGTGGCGTAGGCGCCGCAAGTGTTGGCATTCGAGTGCGCCAGATAGTCGGCGATGGCATCGATCACGCGCTGCGGTACCTGAGTGCCTCCGGGGCCATCGAGGAAAACCGCCGGTTGGCCGTTGACGGTCTGGGCCAATGAGGGGAATTGGGAGCGGACCCAGGAGATATCGAGGGCGGTGGTTTCGGCTTGTGCAGTTGGCATGGGGTTCCTTGGAGTCTGTTGTTGAGCGCAAAAGAGACGTTGCGAGCAACGTCTCTACAGTCAAATTATCTTCATCCCATCATGGTTGTGTGCTCAGGCTGGATTTTGTAGATCACGCGGGTTTCGGCGGGCTGGCGGTAGGGATATTTGTCCACACCGAGATATTTCTTGGCCAACTTGTCGATGTGATCGTCGGCCCCCTGCTCGGTAATTTCGACGACGCGGCCGCGGATTTCGAGATAGCGGTAGGGATTGTCCGGATCGACGATAGCCAGAGCGACGCGCGGGTCGCGGCGCACGTTGCGATCCTTCTGCCGGCCCTTGGCGGAATTGAACAGGACGTGGTCGCCTTCCAGATCGCACCACACCGGGGTCACCTGCGGGCGGCCATCGGGCATCAGGGTGCCAAGGCTGGCGAAGGCGCGTTTGCCGAAAAGATCGCGATATTTCTCGGGGATGGGTAAGGCCATGAGTCTCTCCTAGGGAATGAGCTGAAAACCTTTCTGCCTGGGAGATTATAGACGGTTCCATCCGGTTGGAAACGCCCAGGGGCAGCCAGCATTTACAATGTTTGACTTTGCTGCGATTGGTCACAGGCCGGTTCATGCGCGACTCCCAGTCACGAACGTTGGGTGGTTTGTTTTCTCTGGTAGCGGCGGTTGTGTTCGCTGCCGGCGGCTTGATTCACAGCGCTCATGCGCAGGAGCTCCAGGCAAAAGGCCCACCCACCGTGGTGTTTATGACCGACTTTGGAGTGGTGGACGATTCGGTCGCACTGTGCAAGGGGGTGATGTATTCGATTGCGCCCGAATTGCGAATTGTGGACCTTACGCACGAGGTCACGCCGTTTTCCATACTGGATGGCGCGCGATTTCTCTACGGGGCGACGCCGTACTTTCCTGCGGGAACGGTGTTTGTGGTGGTCATCGATCCGGGGGTTGGCAGCGCCCGCAAGGCGGTGGTGGTGAAGTCGAAGCGCGGGCAGTATTTCGTGTTGCCGGATAACGGCCTGATGACGCTGGTGCAGGATCGCGACGGGATTGAAGCGGCTCGCGAAATCACCAATCGTGGCTGGATGATTGGGGCGGCGTTGTCGTCCACCTTTCATGGGCGGGACATTTTTTCGCCGGTGGGGGCGCATGTGGCGCACGGCGAGGACTGGACAAAGGCCGGACCGGAAGTGAAGGTGAATAGTCTGGTGCGGCTGGATATCACGGCTTCACGGCTGGACGAAAGCGGGCTCAGCGGCGAAGTGATCGCCACTGATGGGCCGTACGGCAACCTGGTGACGAACATCAGCGGCGAAGATTTTCTCCAGCTGGGCTACGGACTCGGGCAAAGGGTTCACCTCACAATGGGCAGCAAGAGCGAGATGAATATTCCTTTTGTCCGGACCTTCAGCGACGTACCCTTGAAGAAGCCGCTGTTGTATATCGATTCGCGGGGGCACGTGGGTTTGGCGGTGAATCAAGGCAGCTTCGCGGCTGTGTATGCGGTGCGGCCTCCAGTGCTGATTTTCATCTCGCGTCCCAAGAAGTAAGCCGAATCCCGAGCCCGGTTTCGGACATCTGTAACTGCATCCGATCTGGTGCATCTCGAGGCGTAAATCACTCGCCAGGAGTAAAGACTCATATGAGCAGCCAGCGGCTATTTTCGCCCAGCAGTAATTCGGGCCTTCGATCCCTGATCACGATGCTAGTGCTGTTGCTGGTCCCATGCTTTCTGTGTGGGCAGAGCTATCGCGGTTCGATTCGCGGGCATGTGGTCGATCCCAGCGGCAGCGTGATGGCAGGGGCGAAGGTCACGGCCAAAAACAATGCTACCGGCATCACCCGAGAAACTGCCACGGGCATCGACGGCGGTTATGTCCTGGCGGAATTGCCCGCGGGCAGATATGTGGTAATGGCGCAAGCTGCGAACCTCAGCCCGGTGGCGCAGAACGTGGTTGTGAACGTCGGCCTCGACACCACGGCGGATTTCGACCTGACGCAAGTGGAAAGACGGCAGGAACAGGTCACGGTCACGGAGGAAACTCCGCTGGTGGACAGCACGCGCGACGTGCTGGGAGAGGTTGTGAACCAGCAGTTGGTGACTGACTTGCCGCTGAATGGCCGCGATTTCGGCAAGCTCGTTGCCCTGGTACCCGGCGCGACGGTGGAACCCTCCGGCGTCGCCGCGATCCAAAGCGGATTTGGCCAGTTCTCGATCAACGGCAGCCGCGACCGCTCCAACAACTACACTCTGGATGGCACCGACAACAACGATCCTTTCTTCAACAATTCGGCCTTTAACCAGGCCGGAATCGGCGGGGCGCCGGCTTCGGTGCTGCCGATTGATGCGATCCAGGAATTCAACCTGCAATCACAGTTCGGAGCCGAATACGGGCGCAACAGCGGCTCGGTGGTTAACATCATTACCCGGTCGGGGACAAATCATCTGCACGGTTCGGCCTTCGAATTCCTGCGCAACGACGCTTTGGATGCGCGGAACTTTTTTAACCGCGAGCCCGCCACCAAGAGCGCTTTTCGCAACAACCAGTTCGGGGCGTCGCTGGGCGGACCGATCGTGGAAGACAAGACGTTCTTCTTTGGCGCGTATGAGGGGCAGCGGGAGCGCGTCACTTCCGACTTCAGCCTGCTGGTGCCCACGCAGACTCAGATCACCCAGGCTCAGCAACTGGTGGCGGGCAATGGCACGACACCGAGCCAGGCCCTCACTCACATGCTTGCCCTGTTTCCTGCATCCGCTAGCGGCACTACCCCCGGCAGCGTGGAGGACAAGAACGACGTCGACAGCCTGATCGCGAAGATTGACCATCAGTTCAGTTCGACCGAGTCGATCACGGGTCGCTACGCCTTCGCTCGCAGCCAGCAGGTTTTTCCGCTGGGAGGTTTGGGCTTTGGCGCGGGCTCGCGCCTGCCCCAGTTTGCGCAGAGTTCGCCCACGCGGGTGCAACTGGTGTCGGCCAGCTTGCTTTCCACTCTCGGTTACGGCAGGATTAACGAAGTCCGCTTCGGATACAGCCGGTACCGCACGTCTTTCAGTTCGCTCGACGCGGCTTTCGACCCGACGAGCCTGGGCACGGCGACTTCGACGTTCAATCCCGGCACCGGCAAGCTAGGCCTGCCGGAGATCGATTTCAGCGGCGTTTTCGAGAACCTGGGCGCCAGCGGCTTCAGCATACCTCGTGGACGCACCAGCCAGAGTTTTCAGATTCTCGACAATTTCACCTGGAACAAGGGACGCCACACGATCAAATTCGGCGGCGAATACCGCAGAGCGGTGATCGACAGTTTCAATGACAACCTGGAGCGCGGACTGTTCTCCTTCGGTACGGCCGACCCCACTGGACTTTCCCTGTGCCCGGCTGCGCCGGGATGCGATGATCCGGGCGTGCTGACCCTGGTCAGCTTTTACCAGGGAGATACATTCCCTTTGGCGAACGCGGGCAATACGCGGCGCAACACCTTTAACAACGGCGCAAGCCTCTTCGTGCAGGATGACTTCCGGCTTGGCTCCAGCTTTACGCTTAACTTTGGTCTGCGCTGGGAATACTTTGGTCCGCTGGGCGAAAGCCACAACCTGCTTTCTAACCTGGGAAGCGACGGCAACCTGGCCCTGGTCGGCACGGATGGATTGGATGGCGTCTACCGGCGTGATCTCAATAATCTGGCGCCCCGCGCCGGTTTCGCCTGGAACGCCCTGCCTAAAACCGTGGTCCGCGGAAGTTATGGAGTCTACTACGACTACATCCCGCAAGATCTGCTGATCGCCAACTTCACAAACTCCGCCGGACTGGCAACCAATCCTATTGGTCCACAGGCCGTCGTTTCCCTCAGCAACAACTATGATTCGACGGCGTTCGACGGCACTAGTCCCGGAGCGCCCATCTTCACCACGCCGGCGCCCCCGTTTCCCCCGACAGGCGCGGATATTTTCTTCACTCCTCGCAATCTGGTTACACCCTATGTGCAGAACTGGAATCTGAACGTGCAACAGAACCTGGCCGACAGCGTTGCGTTCCAGCTGGGCTATGTCGGAAGCAAGGGGACCAAACTTGTCCGGTTGCGAGACGCCAATCAGCCCGATGTGAATGGTAACCGCCCGAATCCGAATTACGGCTTCATGGACGAATTCGCCACCATCAGCGCATCCGCGTACCACGCCCTGCAAGCCACTTTGCGGACCCGGAACTGGCACGGAATCTCGGGATTCACCGGCTACACCTGGTCCAAGTCGCTCGACGATGCCTCCGACGGCATCGACTTTAACTTTGCCACAGTGGCGCTGCCGCAGGATTCCAACAATCTGCGCGCCGAACACGGACCGTCGAATTTTGACACGCGCCACCGTTTCACCGCGGCCTTCAGCTACAGTCTGCCCGGCTTTGGCGGCCCCAGGCGCCTGACCCAGGGGTGGCAGGTCAATACCATCGTCACTGCGCAAAGCGGGCGGCCGGTTCCGATCGTAAATTCCGACGACACTAGCGGCACAGGCTTTCCCACACCTTCCAACTTCCATCAGCGGCCTGACGTGGTGCCGGGCATCAATCCGATCAACTCCAACTGGGAGTCCGCGCCGGACACGATCGGTTATCTGAACGCCAATGCTTTTGCAGATCCTCCATCAGGAGCGTTCGGCAACCTCGGCCGTAACCAAATCTACGGCCCGCATTTTTGGAATGTGGATTTCGCGGTCAGCAAGAACACGCAGGTTTTTGAGCGTATGAATCTGCAGTTGCGGGCGGAGTTCTTCAACATCTTCAATCATCCCAACTTCGCGCTGCCGAATTTCTTCGTGGTTCCCGGGTTCGGCCCGGCTGGCCTGATCACACAAACGCCGGATCAGGCGCAGACCAACCCCGGCCTGGGAGGAGGCGGCCCGCGTGTAGTCCAGGTGGCGGCGAAGTTTACGTTCTGATGTCGGTGTAGATGGCTTCGCAGGAGAGGACTCCTTCGACTTCGCTCAGGACCGGTCCGCGCCACACGGTCCGTGCCTATGCCTCGGCTGATCGCCGTACGTCCTTGGCGATTTCCGGCAGCACAGCACGCAGCAGGGCCACAAAGTCACCTTTCACCCGTTCGCCCGTTTCCAGGACTTCTTCGTGGTTGATCACCTGGTCGAGAATTCCGGCAGCCATGTTGGTGACGCAGGAAATCGCCAGAACCTTAATTCCCATGTGGCGGGCAACGATCACTTCGGGAATTGTAGACATGCCGACCAGATCGGCGCCGATCGTCCGCAAGTAGCGAATCTCCGCCGGAGTTTCGTAGTTTGGCCCCAGCAATGCGGCGTATACGCCCTGGTAGAGCGTCTTTCCCGATTTCTTGGCGGCTTGCAGAGCGATGTCGCGATAGGGTTTCCAGTAAGCCTGGGTCATGTCGGGGAAGCGTGGGCCGAAGCGATCGTCATTCGGACCGAGCAAAGGGTTGTGTCCCTGCAGGTTGATGTGGTCGGTTATAACCACCAGCGCGCCTTGCTTGTATTCCAGGTTGATGCCGCCGGCCGCGTTGGTAAGGACGACGGCGTGAATATCCATCTGGTCAAACACCCGCATGGGGAAGGCGACTTCGCGGGCGGAATAGCCTTCGTACAGGTGGACGCGTCCCTGCATGGCAGCTACCGGAACACCGCCGGCACTGCCGATCACCATTTGCCCGGTGTGTCCAATGGCGGTCGAGCGGGGGAAAAACGGAATGTTGGCGTAAGGAATGCGGGTTGCGTCGGCGAGTTCATCGGCGAAGCCGCCGAGGCCTGAGCCCAGCACCAAACCGATTCGGGGACGAATGGGGGTTTGCGAGAGCAGAAATTTTGCAGCTGCCTGGGCGTTGGCGAAATCGTTTGGTTCGGCCATGATCGTCTCTTGCGAATCGTTTAAGAGCAGTCCTCAGTTCTTGGTTGATAGTTCTCAGTAATTCTTTTCAAAGTCTGCGGAAGGTTGTCGCAGCCTCGGTTGGATGCAGGTACGTCACGCCAACAGCGTGCTCGAACGGCATTCTACCCGATGGCGCGTTCCGCGAAGAACCGACTCTGAGCTGCGGGTAAACCCGCTACCAGCAAGATTTCCTGCCGGATTTTCACAGTTGAAGAATTGCACGGATTTTCCGCCATGCCTCATTTCTGCCGCAAAACGGCGGCCGAAAACGCGGCCTTAATGAGCAGATACCAGCATTTGCTTCACCGGCTGCACAATCCATGCGGCACCCGGTTGTGGACGACCTGCACTCGATTGATTTTGCGACAGATAAAAGAACCGTTTTTTTATTGACTCTAAAAGTGAGAGGAGTACAAACATCTTCGTTCTTTGACAGCTTCTGAAGTTTTCCCGGTTGGTGCGGCGTCCGGGGCTCAAGCAAAGTCACGCTCTGCATTGCAAAATGACGAGAGAGGGCTAGCGAGGGTCTATAGCAAAGCGCTGGTCGAGGCGAACAGGAAGATATGTCGGAGGCAAGATAGAGTCCCGAGGCGTCAAGCAGGTTTGTCCGGTTGGCGGTAAGCCCGGAGCCCGAGCAAGATCGCGCGGAGCAGCCCGCAAGGGCAGCTACGAGAGCAGGTCGGTAAGGGTCTAACGCAAGCTACTGGCCGAGACGAACGGGTTTGACATCACCTCGGGGCTCTTAATTTTTTGGGGCGATTTGCGGCGGGCTTGTCTGGCTGATTATGGGCCTTGCTGGACTTGGATTCTTTCTCCGGTGGTCAGGCGAGCGCGGTAGATGGTGTTTGTGGCGGCTACTTCGGCAACTGCGTCGGCGTCCAGATCGTAGGACCCAAAGGGTAGGTTCTCTCCGAAGGGAATTTCGAACTCATCGGTGTTCTTCTTCAAGGTGAAATGCTGATAGCCAACAGCGGTGGCGCGTCCGGTTGGATCTACGGCTAACGCGATAAAGGTAAAATCGAAATCCTGTTCGGTCTGGTTTGATACTTTAATTGCTCCCTCCACTCTTCGACCCGTGACTTTGGGCTTCCTGCTCCACTCCACCAGCAGAGGAGCGACGACGTCCAGGGTAAATTCTTTTTTGCGCTCCCGGGCCGGCTTGCCGCTGTCGGTTATGGTGACAACAAAGTGGAAGCTGTCCACTTCGGTGGGTACGCCCGTCAAGGTGCCGTCGGGAGATAGGTCGATTCCCGGGGGCTGCGCGCCAGCTGTGATCTCCCACTTAAGCGGAAGAATTCCGCCTTGTGCCTCAAGCTTGAAGTGATACGGCTGACGTAGAAAGCCCTTGGGAAGCGACGCGGTCTGGAGCACGATGGGCTCGCCGATGGCCCCGGCTTGCTGCGCGACGGACATACGTGCCCCGAGCAGAATGAAGGTCAGGAGAGCCGGTGCGGTGAGCTTCAGAATCATCTGGCTTTAGATGGCAGGGCGCTTGTTTGTGGTAACTCTAACATTGGATCGAGGGTTATGGGTGGCCCGGAAGGACAGGGTAGCCAAGCGACGAAGAGAGAAGTTGGTAGCGGATATTGGTTTACACCGAAGACGGAGCGACGGGAGGCCGCATTTTGGCCTGGTACTCGACGCGCGCTGCATTGCCACGGTAAGCTGATTTGTTTGGTTTTTTGGGGGTGGATTCAATGCAGGATGCAGTGGCGAAGCTCTGGCCGGAGATCGAGTGGATAGAAGACAAGAAGCTGCGTGGCCAGGTCGCCCAGACCTGGGTCAAAGCGTTAGAGCGCAGTCCGCTGAAGCCGGACGACCTGAACCGAATCCCGTTTACCCTGCTGGTGCCTAACTGCCCGATTACCTTCATGGAGCACAAGCGCTGCGTGGTACACATTGCGCGCCGGAGCGCTGAGGCCATGCAGCAATTCATGGGGCGGGCTTTGCCGATCGACAAGGACACCGTGATTGCGGGAGCGATTCTGGCGGATGTGGGAAAGCTACTGGAATATGAACTGGGTACGGATGGCAAGAGCCGGCAGAGCGAGCGGGGTGAGGCGCTGAGGCATCCTTTCACTGGTGTTGCCTTGGCGTTGGAGTGCGGCGTGCCCGACGCGGTGTGCCACATCATCGCGGCCCATGCGGCCGAGGGCGACCTGGTGAAGCGCACCACCGAGGCCTATATCGTTCACCACGCCGACTTCATGGCATTTTTGCCGTTCAAGAATCCCAAGAACATCGTCATTAGTTCGAATCGGGTGAAATAGGAGAGTTCGTGTCCGCCACGCTTGTGTCCAGCAAAGCAGCTGCCGCCAAAGAAACCGTCACGGCCAAGATGTCACGCTGGGCCGCGGGGCTGACCTACCAGAAGCTTTCGAAAGAGGCCGTGTATCAGGCGAAGCGATTCCTGCTCGATTCCATCGGCTGCGCGCTTGGCGGGTACCAGCAACACGATGTGAGGATCGCGCTGGAGGTGCTGGACGAGATAGCCGGGCGCGGGCCGGCAACGGTGATTGGCACGGGCAAGCGCATCGACGCGGTTTCCGCATCGCTGGCCAACGCGTTGATGATCCGTTGCATGGATTACAACGATATTTACTGGAAGCAGGATCCGTCGCATCCGTCGGATATTTTTCCCGCGGCGATGGCTTGCTGCGAGGGGGCGAAGAGCGATGGGCGGGAGTTGATCGTTGGGCTGGTGCTTGGGCACGAGTTCGAAATGGGCTTGTGCGAGGCGGCGTTCCCTGGCATCCGTGAACGCGGCTGGCATCATGCCACGCTGACAGCATTCGTCTCGCCGATCGTCGCGGGGCGGGCGCTGCACCTGGGGTGGGAGCAGATCCAGCATGCGGTGGGCGTTTCGGCCAGCCGGCAGGCCACGTTGGGCGCGGTCACTGCCGGTAAGTTGACCATGATGAAGAACACTGTCGATCCCATGGCAACGCAGAGTGGAGTGTTGGCGGCGCTGATGGCGGAGAGGGGATATACCGGGCCCGAGCATGTGGTGGATGGCAAAGAAGGACTGACGCACTGCTTCGGTCCCTCCTGGAAATTGAATTTGCTGACCGAAGGGCTGGGAGAATCGTGGCGGATCACGCAGTGCGGGATGAAGGCGTTCCCTACAGAGGCGCTTACGCACACGCCGATTTCGGCGGTGCTGGATATCGTGAAGTCGAACGACTTGAAACCGGAGCAGGTGGAGAAAGTGCAGATCCGGTCGCTGGCGCGGGCGGCCGACATCCTTTCCGATCCGAGCAAGTATGATCCGCAGTCGAAGGAAACGGCGGACCACTCGCTGCCCTATGTGATTGCGGCGGCACTGGCGGAGCGGCAGGTTACGCCGGTGCAGTTTGAGATGAAGAAGATCATGGACCCGACGATCCGGGCTCAGTTGCGGAAAGTGGAAGTGGTGGCCGACCCGGAGATCGAGAAAGTGTTTCCGGCGCTGCAGCGGGTGGTCGTGAACCTTACGACCACCGACGGGCGGACATTCAGCAAACAGCTGGATTATCCGAAAGGCGATCCGCGGAATCCGCTGTCGGATGCTGAGGTGGAGGAGAAGTTTGCGGCACTGGCGGAGGGGGTCTTGTCGGATAGGGCGCAGAAGAAGTTGAAGAATGCGATCTGGAATCTGGAGAAGGCCGAGTCGGTGAGCAAGGTGATGGCATTGATGAAAGCGGATGTGCAGGGGAAGAGATCGCAGGGACGGGGGCGGAAAGCCCGCTGAAGAGCGGCGCCGGTGGAGACTGAGATCCTTCGACTTCACACACGGTTTCGCGAGCGAAACCGTGTGCTTCGGTCAGGATGCCAAACTTCATAAGGTAAGGACGGCGGAGGTCGAAAGGCGGTGACAGTATGGGGCAGACCATCGTTGAGAAGATTGCGCAGGCACATCTTGCCGAGGGGCCGAAGCGGCCCTTGCGTGCGGGGGACTTTGTTTCCATTCGACCGCATCGGGTGATGACGCATGACAACACGTCGGCGGTAATGAAGAAGTTTCAGACCATCGGGGCGAAGAAGATTCACAATCCCAAGCGGCTGGTTTTTGCGCTCGATCACGATATCCAGAACAAGGAAGATTCGAATCTTCACAAGTACCAGGCCATCGAAGGATTCGCCAAGTATCATGGCGTGGATTTTTACCCCGCTGGTTCCGGGATTGGTCATCAGATCATGGTGGAGCGTGGATATGTCGTGCCCGGGTCTTTTGTGGTTGCGTCCGATTCGCACTCCAATATGTACGGAGCCCTGGGCGCGGTGGGAACCCCGATTGTGCGCACAGACGCGGCGGCGGCGTGGGCCACCGGCGATTTCTGGTGGCAGATTCCGCGATCCGTGCAAGTTGTGCTGGAAGGGACACTGCCGGCGGGAGCGACAGGTAAAGACGTCATCATTACGCTGTGCGGCCTCTACAACCACGACGAGGTGCTGAATGCGGCGGTGGAATTCAGCGGGCCGGGTGTGGCCAGTCTTTCGATGGATGCGCGATTTTCCATCTCCAACATGTCCACCGAATGGGGACCGCTGGTGGGCTGGTTTCCGGTGGATGCAGTCACGCTCAAGTATCTGGCAGCAGTGCAAGAGCGGCTGACGGCGCAGGGCATCGTGCGTTTCACCGGTGAGGATCTCTTGAACTGGACGAGGAAACCTCCCCAACCTGATCCCGATGCGGTTTATGCGGCACGAATCGTGCTTGATGTGGCGCAGGTGACCCCGCATGTTTCCGGCCCCGATACAGTACAAGTAATGTCGTCACTGGCGGAGATCGAGAAGCGGCAAGTTGCGATCCAGAAGGCGTATCTGCTTTCCTGCGTGAATTCGAGGATTGAGGATTTGGCGGCGGCGGCCGGCGTGCTGCAAGGCAAGAAGGTCGCGGAGGGAGTGAAATTGTACCTGGGCGCGGCCAGCAAGTGGGTACAGGACGAAGCGGAGAGGCGCGGCATCTGGAAGACGCTGCTCGATGCGGGCGCGCATCCTTTGCCTGCAGGATGCGGACCGTGCATTGGCCTTGGAGTGGGACTGCTGGAGCCGGGTGAGGTGGGAATTTCCGCTACCAACCGCAATTTCAAGGGACGCATGGGATCGCGCCATGCGAAGTGCTATCTGGCGAGCCCGGAAGTCGTGGCCGCTTCCGCGCTGCCGGGATATATTCGCGGGCCATACAAAATGGCAGACCGCACACCGGCGCGGGCTTACCAGGAATTTCCTGCGAGCGCTGCGGCGGAGAAAGTCGACATTCTTCCCGGCTTTCCCGAACGGGTTGGAGGGCGGCTGGTCTTTTTACCTGCGGACAATGTGAATACCGATGCCATTTATGGAAAGGACTATACCTACCGCGACGACGTCACCCTCGAGACGATGGCCAAAGTAGCGATGGAGAACTACGATCCCCAGTTCTCCGCGCGGACGCACCAGAGCGATGTGATCGTGAGCGGCTTCAACTTCGGGACGGGGTCGAGCCGGGAGCAGGCGGTCACATGTTTGAAGGCCAAAGGGATTCCGCTGGTGATTGCCGCAAGTTTCTCGCAGACCTATCTGCGGAACGCTTACAACAACGGTTTTTTGTGCATTGAAGTACCGGAACTGGTGAAGCGGCTGCGCAGGCAGTTTGGGACGGAAATCGCCGCGAAAGAGAAAACCATCATTCCCGGCGGCGAGATTGAAATTGATTTTACTTCGGGCGTGGTCGGTTGGGGTGGAGAGATGTTTGCGTTCCCGCCGCTGGGGAGCGTGCCGCAATCACTGGTGATCGCGCAGGGCGTGGAGAAGCTGGTGGCCAAGCGGTTGGGGCTGGGGTAGGACTGATTCACCACAGGGACACGGAAGATGCAGAGGTAGAGATCCTTCGACTGCGCATTGCGTTTCGCGAGCGAAACGTAATGCTTCGCTCAGATGTAATGAAAACAAGAAAAGGCGTGCCTCCAAGGGTAGAGTACGTGCTCGAAGCACAAGCCCTGAAGGAGGCACGCAGATGATCCACGTTGGCGTAGATCTTCACCAG
>JACXTT010010353.1_pt1 | contig 12575 bp, 13 predicted proteins | sample 9270951 | NCBI WGS metagenome assembly JACXTT01 (sample SAMN15532306, study PRJNA645909) | rock metagenome | isolation source: weathered quartz diorite | place: Puerto Rico | collected 2017-06-21 | reverse complement strand
GTCAGGAACATCTTCATCTGCTCGGGCGTCGTGTTCTGCGCCTCGTCGAGGATGATGAACGAGTCGTTGAGCGAGCGACCGCGCAGGAACGCCAGCGGCGCGACCTCGATGGTGCCCGAAGCGAGCAGCTTGGGGATCGTCTCGGGATCGACCATGTCGTGCAGGGCGTCGTACAGGGGACGAAGGTAAGGGTCGATCTTCTCGCTCAGCGTGCCGGGCAGGTAGCCGAGCCGTTCGCCGGCCTCGACCGCCGGACGGCTGAGGATGATCCGGTTGACCTTCTTGGCCTGCAGCGCCTGGACGGCCTTGGCCATCGCCAGGTAGGTCTTGCCCGTGCCGGCAGGGCCGATCCCGAAGACGATCGTGTTCTTGTCGATCGCGTCGACGTACCGCTTCTGGTTCAGGGTCTTCGGCCGGATCGTGCGCCCGCGGTTCGAGAGGATGTTCAGCGAGAGCACGTCGGCGGGGCGCTCGTTGGTCTCCGCGCGCAGCATCCCGATCGTGCGCTCGACGATTTCGGAGTTCAGCGCCTGCCCGGTCCGGATCAGCGTGACCAGCTCGTCCAGCATGCGTTCGGCCAGCGCGATCTCGGCCGGCTCGCCGCGCAGCGTGATCTGGTTTCCGCGGACGTGGATGTCGGCCTCCAGGGCCTGCTCGATCAGGCCGAGGTGTTCGTCGCCGGGTCCGAGCAGGGAGACCATGTTGATGCTCTGCGGCACGACCACGGTGTGCACCGTCTCAGGACGGTCGTTGCCTTCGCGGCGTGCCTTGCTCGACTCACTCATGTGTGGCCCTTCAGGGCCGCCCTTCCGGTGGATGCTGGTGCGACTCAATGCTACGGGAGTGAGCGGCGGGAGGCACGTGCTTAGCGCTCAGGGCCGGGTGACGAGCAGGATCGCGAGGCACATCTCATCGGTGGTGCCGTCGCCCCAGACGACGTACTTGTCCGGTTGGCCCTTGAACGCGGGCAGCAGGTCACGCAGCGCCTGCGAGTGCGTGCACGTCACCGTGACGGTGTCGCCCTTCTTCAGGTGGATCGGCGGGGTGGGCCGGCTGCCCTGGTTGTCGAAGTCCCAGACCGGGATGTCCAGGACCGTGCGCGCACGCGGCGTGCCCCGGTTGACCACGACCGTGATCGACTTGCCGAGCAGGTGCATGTGTCCCGCGATGCCGCGGATCGTCTCCGGCGAGGTCACCGGCCGGGTGCACGACTGGACAGGTCCGGCCGGCGCGCCACCACACAGCAGGTGCAGCAGATCAGCGGTCGAACCCGGTCCGTCCCCGAAGCGCGCCTTCACGTCGGCGAGCGACGCGGCGCGGTCGCAGAGCGGTCCGGTGTGGCCGGGGCGGCAGGGCAGCTCCACCGGAGCCGGCAACAACTGGGTGAAGAGCGTCTGGGTGTGCGGGTTCTGGGTGAGCCGCAGCTCCGCCGAGCTCCGGTCGGGCTGGATGCCGTTGAGCAGGTTGTAGTGGACCTGCATCACGATCCGCGAGCCGGCCGGGAAGGGTTCGCCCAGCCCGGCGCCGTACAGCTGCTCGGATCCTCCCGGCGCCCAGGCGCCCAGCCACGGCGCGTCGTCGATGCTGCCGTCGTTGTTGAGGCCGGACGTGCCGAAGCAGGTCCAGCCCTGGCCCGGCGTTTGCGCGTCCTTCTGCTCGGCCTGGGCCACCATGCTCGGCGGCACCCGGAACAGGATCACGTGGTGCACGACGTTGGGGTTGCCCGGGCGCACGTTGAACCCGGTCACGAACGAGTTCGTCGTGACGTGCGGGTCGAGCAGGAAGCAGCGGTAGTCGTCGGTACCAACACCGGTCGGCGCCGAGGGCGTGTACGTCGCGGGCATCTGCACGGTGACGCGGTGCTCTCCCGGGCGCAGCGGCTTGTCGTGCACCACGACCTGTTGGGTCGGCGTGGGAGTGGGCGTCGACCCGTGGACGGGTGGCCCTGACGAGGTGCTCGTGGAGCCGCAGGCTGCCAGCAGGGTCAGGGCGGCCGCGACCAGCAGGACGACCAGGCGGTGGTTGCGGATCATCCCGGAGGCCATCCCATCGAACGACCGCCGAGCAGGTGCATGTGCACGTGGAACACGGTCTGGTGGGCATCCGCGCCGGTGTTGAAGACCAGGCGGTAGCCGCCGTCGAGGCCTTCGGCGGCTGCGATCTCCCGGGCTGCGTCGAAGAGGTCGGCCGACGTCGCCGGTTCACCCTGGGCGAGCGCGCCGGCGTTCGGGTAGTGGCTGCGCGGGATCACCAGCACGTGCGTCGGGGCCTGCGGCGTGAGGTCGCGGAACGCGAACGTCGTCGCGTTCTCGTGCACGACGTCGGCGGGGATCTCACCGGCCACGATCTTGCAGAAGATGCACGCCTCGTCGCGTGGCCGGTCCGGACTCATGCAGCGAGCATATGCGGAGAAAACGCCCGGACGGCGACGAGCGTGTAAACCGGCAAGGATGTCCGTGCGTAGAAGTAGCGTGAACTCGATCGCACTGGTCAGCGCAGAGGAGTCGGTCATCGTCGCGGACACCGCCCTGGCCCAGCTTTACGTGGGTCACTACACCCGGCTGGTCCGGCTCGCGACGCTGCTGCTGCGCGACCAGGGTCTGGCCGAGGACGTCGTCCAGGACGCGTTCGTGGCGATCCACCGCCGCTGGAACCGGATCGACCAGGGCAGGGCGCCGGCGTATCTCGCGACGACCGTCGTCAACGGAGCGCGCAGTGCCTTGCGCCACCGCACCGTCGTCGCCCGGCACCGACCCGAACCGCTCGCCGATGCTGCCGCTGCCGACGTGAGCGTCCTCGCAGGCGAACGGCGGGCGGCGGTGATCGATGCGCTCGCCGAGCTCCCGACCCGGCAGCGCGAGGTGCTGGTGCTGCGCTACTACCTGGACCAGTCAGAACGCGAGATCGCCATGACGCTCGGCATCAGCCAGGGCGCCGTGAAGTCCCACGCCTCCCGTGGCGCCACTGCCCTCCGACTCCGACTCAGCCTCTCCGAGGAGACGTCATGACCGACAACGAAGACCTCCGAACCCTGTTCGCCGACGCGGCTGCCGACATCCGCCCGCACGGCACGCTCGAGGAGATCCAGGCCAGGTCTGCGACCCGACCGAGGACGACCTGGCTCATGCCTGCTGTCGCTGCGGCGGTCGTGGTCGGGCTGGTGGTCGGCGGGATCGGCTGGACCCTGCACGACACCGGCTCGTCGGCTCGACACACAGGCCCCGCCGGAACGGTCCATCAGGCGCCGACGACCAGGACTGCGGCGGTCTACTACGTCGGCGACACCGCCTCCGGTCCACGGCTGTTCCCCGAGCAGACCAGGCTCGCCACGCCGGACGGCAACGTTGCCGGCTTCGGGATGCAGGCGGCCAAGCTCGCCGTCTCTGGCGCGTCGCACGACCCGGACTACCGAAGCCCGTGGCCAGCCGGGACCACGATCCAGGGACTGGGCGGTTGCGATGGTGCCTGCGACATCCAGGTCACCTTCGCCGGAACCAAGATCGCGCAGCGTCCGGCGGGCATGTCCGAGGCGACCGCCCGACTCGCCATCGAGCAGCTGGTGCGCACGGTACAGGCGGCGACGGGGTACCACGACCCGGTGTTCTTCGAGTCGTACACCGCATCGAACAACAAGACCGATCGGCTCAACAGCGTGCTCGGGATCGACACGTCCTCCTCGATGACCGGCACGGACGCCGCCCTGCTCGCGCCGGTCCAGATCCAGTCTCCGACCAACGGCGAGACCGTGAAGGCTGGCAAGGTCACCGTGAGCGGCCTCGCCTCGACCTTCGAGGCCAACGTGGTCTGGGAAGTGCTCGTCGGAGGGGACGCCGTGGTCAAGCAGGGCTTCACGACCGCCGCCTCGTGCTGCACCTTGTCGCCGTACTCGTTCACGGTCGACCTGACGCCGGGGACCTACACGATCGTGGTGCACGACACCGACATGTCCGGCCAGGGACGGCCCGTCAACCAGGACACCAAGGAGATCATCGTCCAGTGACACCGACGTCGCAGCCGATCTCGACCCGATCACTGACCCGGACCCTCTGGCTTCGCCAGCAGCTGGTTCCGGGTCAGCGGTCCGTCATCGGCGTACCGGCCATGGTCGAGCACCTGCTCGGCTTGCAGGCGCAGGACAACCTGCCGCCGTACCTGTCGCTGGCCGCGCGGATCGATGGCTTCTCCCCCGCCGACCTCTCCGACCTGATCGCGTCGCGCGACCTGGTGCGGATGCTGACGATGCGCGGGACCGTGCACGTCCTGACTCCCGACGATGCGCTCCAGCTGCGCGGTTGGGTCCAACCGGCGCTGGACCGGGTCAGTGCGTCCAACCAGCTCAGCCGGCCGGCGAAGCACCTGACCACGGCCGAGCTGGACGAGGCGATGCGGCCGTTCCTCGGGGACGGTGCCCGACCTCTGGCCGAGATCGGCGCCCACCTCACGTCGCTGCACCCGGAGGTCCCGGAGCCAGCGCTGCGCCAGGTCGTGCGCGAGCGCCTGCCAGTGCTGCAGGCACCTCCGCGCGGGTTGTGGAAGCAGTCCGGCGGGGTCTCCTACGCGTACGTCGACAGCTTCCTGGGCCGACCTTTCGCCGAGGCAGACGTCGGGGACCTGGTGCTGCGCTACCTGGCGGCGTACGGACCGGCCACGGCAGCCGACATGACCATCTGGTCCCTGGTCACGCGGCTCGGACCAGTGTTCACAGCGATGGCGAAGGACGGCCGTCTGGTCACCTTGACCGACGAAGCCGGCCGCACCCTGTACGACGTCCCGGGCGCCCCGATCGCGGAGGAGGATCTGGCGCTGCCAGTGGTGCTGCTCGGGAAGTACGACAACATCTTCCTCTCCCATGCCGACCGCGACCGGATCGCACCGGACGCTGCCCGCAAGCAGTGGATGGGTGCGAACGGCGGCGTCGGCGCGACCCTGTTCCTCGACGGGCTTCTCGCTGGGCTGTGGCGGGTCGAGGACGACCGCCTGATCGTCGAGCCGTTCACCACTCCGACGAAAGCCGAACGTCAGGCCATCGACGCCGAGATCGCTCGCGTCGAGGCGCTGCTCGCCACCTAGATTTCGACAAGCTCAATCACCGGGGTGCGGTCCGCGTCCACGTGAACCGTCGAGCTCAACCCGGTGATTGAGCCTGTCGAAACCCTTACCGCCAGCGGGGGGTGCGCGACAGGAGCGCTGCGACCGCGGCGACCCCGGCGGTCGAGGTGCGCAGCACAGACGCCCCGAGTCGGACGACGTGCGCGGCAGCAAACGCCTCGAGCTCGTCGTCGCTGATCCCGCCCTCGGGGCCGACGATCACCAGGATCGATCGGACCCCGTCGATCGGGAGCTCAGCCAGCGGCAGGTCGGCGGCCTCGTGGAGTACGACGGCGAGATCGGCCGCGGCGATCAACGTCACGACCTCGGCGGTCGACGCGACCTCGGCGACCTCGGGAAGCCAGCTGCGCCGCGCCTGCTTGGTGGCGCTGAGCGCAGCGGCTCGCCACTTCGCCAGGCCCTTGGCTGCCCGCTCTCCCTTCCAGACCGCCACCGAGCGCGACGCGGCCCACGGCACGATCCGGTCGACGTCGACCTCGGTGAGCACCTCGACAGCGAGCTCGCCGCGATCTCCCTTGGGCAACGCCTGGACCACCGTCACCAACGGCACCGCGCGTTCGACGTACCGGACGTCCACGACCGTCACCTCGAGGCTGGCCTTGCCGGCCGAGGTCACCGCGCACGTCGCCGACGTGCCGGCACCGTCGACCAGGACGACCTCCTCGCCGACCCGGATCCGCTTCACGGTCGCGGCATGTCGTCCTTCGTCTCCCTCGAGCACGAGCCGGTCACCGACGGCAGCTCCGGTCACAGCCTCGGCGAGAAAGACGGGCAGGCTCATTTCTGGTTGAACGCGTCCCGCATGCGCCCGAACAGACCCTTGTGCGCGGGCTGGATCCGTCCGTCCGGGGACTCCTCGTTGCGCAGCGCCGCGAGCTCACGGAGCAGCGCCTCCTGACGGTCGTCCAACTTGCTCGGCGTCTCGACCTCGATCATCACCACGACGTCGCCGCGAGCCTGGTTGCGCAGGCTCGGGATGCCGCGACCGCGCAGCACGTGCTCGGTGCCCGACTGGGTTCCCGGCTTCACGTCGAGCGTGACCGACCGTTCGATATCGATGCCCTCTGCCTCGAGATCTGCTTCGAGCAGGGGCAGCTCGATCGTGGTGCCCAGCGCGGCCGCGGTCATCGGCACCGCGACCCGGCACTGCAGGTTCAGTCCCTCGCGACTGAAGATCTTGTGTGGCGCGACGTTGATCTCGACGTACAGGTCACCGGGCTGTCCGCCACCCGGTCCGACCTCACCTTCGCCACTGAGCTGGACCCGCGTGCCGGTGTCGACGCCCGGCGGGATCTTGACGGTGATCGCCCGGCGCGAGCGCACCCGACCGTCGCCGGCGCAGTCGCGGCACGGGTCCGGGATGATCTCGCCGTACCCACGGCAGGCGGCACACGGACGCAGCGTCCGGACCTCCCCGAGGAACGAGCGCTGGACGTGCTGGACCTCGCCACGACCGTGGCAGGTCTCGCAGGTCACCGGACGAGAACCCGCAGCCGCACCGGAGCCCTGGCACGTGGAGCACAGGATCGCGGTGTCGACCTTGAGCTCGCGGGTCGCACCGAACGCCGCCTCGGCCAGCTCGAGGTCGAGCCGGACCAGCGCGTCCTGACCGCGGCGCTGCCGCGAGCGCGGTCCCCGGGTCTGCTGCTGGCCGCCGAAGAACGCATCCATGATGTCGGTGAAGGAGAAGCCTGCACCTTGGCCGAACCCTCCCGCGCCGCCGCCGAACGGGTCGCCGCCCAGGTCGTAGATCCGACGCTTCTCCGGATCGGAGAGGATCTCGTACGCCGCCGAGACCTCCTTGAAGCGCTCCTGCGCGCCCGGGTCGGAGTTGACGTCGGGGTGGTACTGGCGCGCGAGTCGTCGGTACGCCTTCTTCAGCGCATCGGCATCGGCGTCGCGGTCGACGCCGAGGATCGCGTAAGGGTCTTGGGTCATGCCAGGTGTCACGAGTCCTTGTCAGGCTTCATCGAGGATGGTGGAGACGTAGCGGGCAACCGCGTGCACCGCGGCCATGGTGCCGGGGTAGTCCATCCGCGTCGGGCCGACGATGCCCAGCGAGGACAGTGCGCCGTCCGATGCGCCGTACCCGGAGGCGACGACGGACGTGGAGGCCAGCGGTTCGTAAGGACCTTCAGCGCCGATGCGGACGGTGACCTGGGCGGACGTGTTCGCCTCACCCAGGAGCTTGAGCAGGACGACGTGCTCCTCGAGCGCCTCGAGCATCGGCTTGATGGTCTGGTCGAAGCTGTCACCGAAACGGGCCAGGTTCGCCGTACCGCCGACGACCACTCGTTCGTCGGACCCGTGGTCGGACATCGCTTCGACCAGAGACGCCGCGACCACTGCATAGGTGCGGGTCATCTCGCGACCGACCTGGTTCGGCAGCTCGCCGAGCGCAGCCGCGGCCTCGGCGATCCGCTCGCCGGCTGCGGCAGAATTGGTCCGGACCCGCAGTTCGCCGAGCAACTCGTCGGTCAGCTCCACCGGGACCTCGATCACCCGCTGCTCGACCCGCCCGGTGGACAGGATCAGCACGGCGAGCAGTCTCGAGGAGCTCAGTGCGACCAGTTCGATGTGCCGGATCGTCGAGCGGGCCAGCGTCGGGTACTGCACGATCGCGACCTGCTGGGTCAGCTGAGCGAGCAGCCGGACACTGCGCTGGACGACGTCGTCGAGGTCGTGGGCGCCCTCGAGGAAACCCGCGATCGCCCGCTTCTCCGCAGCCGACATCGGCTTCAGGCTGGTCAGGCGGTCGACGAAGAAGCGGTAGCCCTTGTCGGTCGGGATGCGCCCGGCACTGGTGTGCGGCTGGGCGATCAGGCCTTCTTCTTCCAGCGCAGCCATGTCGTTGCGCACGGTGGCCGGCGAGACCCCGAGCTGGTGCCGCTCGACCAGGGTCTTGCTGCCGACCGGCTCCTGGGTGGCGACGTAGTCCTCGACGATGGCGCGGAGCACGGCGAGCTTGCGGTCCTCGACCATGGCCGGCTCCTCTCGTCGTCTTGGCACTCACGGTTGCGGAGTGCCAAGTCTACAAGGCCGTCGGCGCAGCCTAGGGTGACGCCATGGCCGGATTCGAGGAGATCGCAGATCGGGTCTGGGTGGCACGCCACGACTGGTTCGACGTCAACGTCGGCCTGATCGCCGGGTCAGCCGGCCTGGTCGTCGTCGACACCAACGCCACCGTCGCCCTCGGCCGCGAGGTACTGGCCGAGGTACGCCGGATCTCGACCGCTCCGATCGTCGCCGCGGTGAACACCCACGTGCACTTCGACCACACCTTCGGCAACGCGGTGTTCGCGGAGGCCGGGGCGGAGCTGATCGCCCACGATGCAGCCGCCGCGGCTCTTCCTGTGCACGCCGCCGAGGTCCGCGAAGCCGCGGCCGACGACCCGGACCCGCGCACCGCCGATCTCGTCGACGTGGTCGAAGCCGTCCCTGCCCGCACGTTCTCCTCGGCGCTCACCCTCGACATCGGTGACCGGATCGTCGAGCTGGTCCACCCCGGCCGCGGCCACACCGACGGCGACATCGTCATCCGGGTCCCCGACGCAGACGTGGTCTTCGCCGGCGACCTGGTCGAGGAGTCGGCGAAGCGGTCGGCGGTGCCCGGGTTCGGCCACGACTGCTTCCCGATGGACTGGCCGGCCACCCTGGACCTGATGCTCACCCTGACCGGTGCCGGCACCCGGATCGTGCCCGGGCACGGCCTGCCGGTCGACCAGGACTTCGTGCAGGAGCAGCGGGCCGCGCTCGGCGTCGTGGCCGAGACCATCCGCGACCTGGTCACCCGCGGCGTACCGGAGGTCCAGGCGCTGGAGGCGGCCGACTGGCCCTACCCGCGCGAGGAATTGGAGAACGCCGTACGCCGGGGCTACGAACAGCTGCCCGGCGTACGGCGCCAGCTTCCGTTGATCTAGCAGGCCCAACGGCCCCAGTGCCGGCGTCGCCACGGAGCGAAGACCAGCAGCAGAACGGCCACCACGATCAGGGGAATCCACGGGAAGTGGCCCGTCACAGCGAGCACGATCGCGCCGATCACCAGGAGCGGGAACAGCGGGAACGGCACCCGCGCCCGGCGGTAGAGCCGAGCGCGCGGTGACCGCAGCGGCCGGAGGTCCGCGAAGACCGGTCCGAGATCGCCGTGGGTGCGCGCGGTCCGGACGGCATCGCTGCGCTCGTCGAGCTCGACGTCGTCGATCCGTCCCCGGGCGTGCTGCCGGCGGAGGTCCCGCAGGGCGGCCTTGCGCTCGGCATCACCGAGCCGCAGGTTTGTGTCGTACCAGCTGTTCATGATCACTCCTCTTCTGAGGCGTCGGGCCCCTCGGCGAGGAGTCCGTAGAGCTTTCGGCGGGTGTCCGCCAGGATCTCGACGGCCTTGTCCTGCTGGGCAGGCGTGCCGGCCGTGGCGACCTGGACGATCGCGCCCACGGTCTGCTTGATCACCTGGCGCAGGTCGGCGTGCGAGTCGTCGCGCTCGTCCTCGTCGAAGGCGGCCCAGACGGCCGCGATCTCGTCGGCGTTGTCGGCGACATGGGTGCGCCCGGCCTCGGTGAGCTGGACGGTCTTGCGACCGACCGGCGCGTCCTCGATCAGGCCCTCGTCGGCGAGCTGCGCCATCGTCGGGTAGACCGAGCCGGGGCTCGGCTTCCACGCGTCCTCGGTGCGTTCGGCGATCTGCTGGATCACCTGGTAGCCGTTGATCGGCTGCTCGGCCTGGGCGAGCACGTCGAGGATCGCCGAACGAACGTCGCCGCGGCGGACACGTGCGCGTCCGCCTCCGCGACCGCCGCGCGGACCGCCGAACTGCGGACCGAACATCTCACCGACCCACGGCGGCGGGCCGCCCATCGGGCCTCCCCAACCGCCTCGCTGTCCACGACGACCGTGGCCGCGCTGGCGGCGTACTGCTTCGACCTGGGTCGCGTCGAACGGACCCCACTGGGTGTTGTGTTGGTGCTTCATTGCTTTCTCCTTGCATCAGGATCGAGGCGGCGGATTGGTCCGCCGAACTTCTCGATGTGTTAACGATATATCGCGAACACTACCGATGCAAATGAGAACTACCAACAAATATTCCTAGCGGCTCGTCCACCGCTCGCTGGGCAGGGGGTACGGGTTGAACCGGCAGCCGTGCAGACCCTTGGACTGCTGCATCATCACCGGCGCCAGCCGACCCGGACCGGGACAGGTCAGGTGGCCGTGCCCGAGCCAGTGCCCGGTCTCGTGGTCGACCACCATGGTGCGGTAGTCGCGCAGCGGCAGGTGCTGGGCGTTCCAGGCGGGTGAGGCGTGCAGCCAGCGGGTCTGGTTGATCACCACGTAGCGCCCGACCCGGCAGCTCCAGGTGGCGTCGCACGGAGGCCCGAAGGTCGTCATCGCCGCAGCGTTGGCGAGCACCAGGGTGAACTCTCCCCCGCGCCGGACGTGACGGAACTCGTAGCCGGCGGCCCGCCAGCCGCGGGGGTTCGCGTAGACCTGAGCTGCGATCTGCGTGAACGTCGAGAGGTCGGCGGTGACATGGCCACGAGTGGCGATGCTGTAGGTGAAGACCTTGCTGACCGGGACCCGGTGGCCGATCGGCGCCGTCGCCGGCGAGACGACGGTGGACGTCACGTAGTCCGTGCGCCGGGCGACGGCCCTGATCGAGATCCGGTAGCCGAAGTCGCCGACCGTGAGCGCCAGACTGCGCTTCGTCGCACCCCGGATCGGCGAACCGTTCCGCAGCCACTGGTAGCTGATCGAGGACGGTGCCGGGCTCCAGGTACCGGTCGAGGCGGTCAGGGTCCGGCCCCAGCGCCGTACGCCGGAGATCGTCGGTGGACTCACGCCGGAGAACACCCCGGGTCCGACCTCCTCGGTCGGGGCGGAGGTCGCCGGCTGACTCGTGGCCGTGCCGGTCGTCGCGGTCACCCTGACTGCCAGCACGTGGCCCAGGTCGGTCGAGGTCGCCCGATAGGTGACCGCGTTGGCACCGGAGATCGGCGATCCGTCTCGCAGCCAGGCATAGCCGTACGTCGTCGTTGCCGTGACCGGGTCCCAGGCCCCTGGCGACGCGGTCAGGGTCGCATCCAGACGCGCGGGTCCGGACACCGCCGGCAACTCCTCGTTGACCGGTGTCGCATCGGCAGCACCCGCCGACCTCAGCGACGAAAGACTCACCATGAGCACGACCGCCAGCGCGACGACCCAAGATTTCCGTGGCATGAGGATGACCGTACTGGTCGTTCCGCGAGCCTGCGCGACTCTTCCCCCGCTGGTGCCTAGCGTTGCCCGGTGACCTTTGACCGCTACGGATCTGACGTCCTGAACACCGCCTGGCGCGCGCCCAAGAACGGGCGCTCGGTCGAGGTGGTCGCCGAGCTCGGCGCCGTCGTCGAAGAGGTTCAATCGGATTTCTGCGGCGAGATCGTCAAGGTCGAGCGCGACCTCGGGACCGTGATCCTCGAGGACCGACGCCACAAGCGACGCACGTTTCCGCTCGGCCCGGGCTTCCTGCTCGACGGGGTGCCGGTGATCCTGGTCGCGCCGACGAGAAAGGGTCCGGCCACTCCCACGCGGACGGCGTCGGGATCGGTCGCGGTGGCTGGCGCCAAGGCGCGGGTGGCCCGGGCCAGCCGGATCTTCGTCGAAGGTCGCCACGACGCCGAGCTCGTCGAGAAGGTGTGGGGCGCCGACCTCCGGATCGAGGGTGTCGTCGTCGAGTACCTCGAGGGCATCGACGACCTCTCCGCGCACCTACGCGACTTCGGTCCCGGGCCGGACCGACGTGTCGGGGTATTGGTCGACCACCTGGTGCACGGGTCGAAGGAGAGCCGGATCGCGCAATCCGTGGCAAAGTCACCCATCGGCAAGCACGTCCTGATCGTCGGCCACCCCTACATCGATGTCTGGGCCGCGGTGAAGCCGGAGCGCATCGGCAAAGACGCCTGGCCCACCGTCCCGCGCAACCTGGAGTGGAAGAAGGGCGTCTGCCAGCAGTTCGGGTGGCCGCACCGCGACCAGGCCGACATCGCGCGCGCCTGGAAGCACATCCTGTCGAAGGTGAACTCGTACGCCGACCTCGAGCCGTCGCTGCTGGGTCGGGTCGAGGAACTCATCGATTTCGTGACTACTTAGGGGTTTCGACAAGCTCAACCACCGGGGCTGAGTCGACAGCGCAACCGCACCCCGGTGGTTGAGCTTGTCGAAACCTCAGCCGAGCAGGTCGCGGACGACCGCCTCGGCGAGGAGGCGGCCTCGGCGGGTCAGGACTAGCCGGTCCCCCTGTCGCTCCGCCAGCTTCTCGGCCACGATGACGGCGACCCGGGCGGCGTCCACCAGCGCCCCGTCCAGCCCGTCCCGCCGGCGCACCCCCAGCAGCACCCGCCCGACGCGCCTCCTCCCCGCCACCAACCCCCCCCGGGCCCACCCCGGGGACCCCCCCCCCCCCAGCCCCGGGGCGTAGAGCGGGGCGTGCCTTGGGC
>JACXTT010010352.1_pt1 | contig 12576 bp, 8 predicted proteins | sample 9270951 | NCBI WGS metagenome assembly JACXTT01 (sample SAMN15532306, study PRJNA645909) | rock metagenome | isolation source: weathered quartz diorite | place: Puerto Rico | collected 2017-06-21 | reverse complement strand
GGACCGACAAAAAAGTCCTCTGCAGCAATTTCTCGGCGTCCGTTCGAGCCGGCAATCAGTAACTTTCCTCCGTAAGAGAGGACAGGAGGAACGGCGTCAGCAGACGGAGCGGCATTACAAAAATTACCGCCCAGCGCCGCGCGATTTTGGATCTGCACCGACCCTACTAAAGCGCATGCTTCAGCCAAGGCAGGATACCGTTCGCGCACAGGAACAAACGCCGCAATGCGTGAGCAGGACACTGCCGCGCCAATCCGTAAGCCGTTCTGCGCATCCCAGGAGAGTTCGTTCAGATCTGGAATCTTCTTGACATCGACTATTACTCCAGGGCTTTTGCGATTTTCTTTCATCTGCGCAATCAGATCCGTCCCGCCAGCCAGGGGGCGCGCCTCGCCATTGGCTCGGGCTAGCAGCTCAACCGCTTCTTGTACACTTTGTGGAGCAGCGAACATAAACTCGCGCACAGGTATAATCTCCTTTCGTCTTAGTAGTCCGACATGTTGATTTTAAGGGTAGAAAGGGGAGGCGTCATTCCCGCGAAAGCGGGAATCCAGGAGGCAAAACTCGTAGCCAGTGCTGAACAATTCTGGATGCCCGCCTACGCGGGCATGACGGAACCCAACTTCTCAAAATCACGCGGACCGAGTGTTAATCTGCCGCCGCCATTTGCGGTTCGTCGTGAGTCGTTTGCGAGTGCGTAGCCCAGAACACTCGCTCCGGCGTCATCGGCAATTCATCCAGACGCACGCCGACGGCGCGGTAAATCGCGTTGGCGAGCGCCGCTCCCGGCGGCACGATCGGCACTTCTCCTGTGCCGCGAAGTCCATAAGGTCCTTCTGAAGCCGGAACTTCGATCAAGACGGTGTCAATCATGGGCAAGTCCAGCGCGACTGGACAGCGGTAGTCCAGCAGATTCGCATTCTTCAAGATGCCTTTGTCAAACACATATTCTTCACTCAACGCCCAACCGATGCCTTGCACCGCGCCGCCTTGCAACTGTCCTTCGACTTGGGCGGGATTGATGGCGCGGCCCACATCTTGAAAGCAGGTGTAACGCAGAATCTTCACCTTGCCGGTTTCAGGATCAACTTCTACGTCGGCAACATGCGCCGCATAAGCAGGAGCGGGTTGCATGCGCGTCGTGCTGCCCTTGCCCACAATCGGCCCCTTTCCTAAGGCGACACTTTCACGGGCAAGATCCTTCAGCAACACGGCTTTCTGGGGGTCACTTTTCACCCACACACGTTTCTCCCCATACTCAAGCTCATCCGCAGCGACCTTGAGCTTTTCCGCAGCGCGTTCTTTAAGTTGGGCGATCACATCTTGACATGCCTGATACACCGCCGTGCTCATCGTATAAGTGATGCGACTGCCGCCGCTGACGTCAGCGAACGGGGCGGTATCTGTATCACCTACGGTTACCACGATGTCTCGGGGCTGCATTTGTAGCTCTTCTGCCGCCATTTGCAGAATGGTGGTGCGCGTGCCCGTCAGGTCAACGGCCCCAACGTGAACAGAAGCGGTGGCGTCAGAGTTGATGGTGATATGCGCACTGGAAGTGAAGGAGCCGCCAATCCAGAAGCCCAGCGCTAATCCTCGGCCACGATTTGGACCGACCAACGGCGTCGTCCAGCAAGGATGAGCTTTGATGCGTTCGAGAATTTCTTTAAGACCAATGCGGTTGATCGGCATGCCTAAGGGAAACGTATCGCCTTGTTGAACTGCATTCTTTGCGCGTAACTCAAGCGGGTCCATGGCGATCCGCTCCGCAAGCATATCCATAAGCGACTCCACCGCAAATGCAGCCGGAGTGCCGCCGGGCGCACGATAAGCCTGCACGCGCGGCTTGTTAGTGACTACGTCAAATCCTTCCGCCCACATGTTGTCCACTTTATACGGCGCCAAACCGACCAAGATGCCGCGACTCACCGGAGAACCAGGAAAAGCGCCGGCGTCGTACCGCATGCTTGCGGACACGGCAGTGAGTTTGCCCTCGCGCGTGGCGCCCGCTTTCACGGTAATCACTGTTGGTGAGCCAGGACCAGTCGCGCGCAGCACATCTTCACGCGAAAGCACCAGCTTGACCGGGCGACCAGTTTTCTGCGCGAGTACGATGACAGTAGGCTCAAATAAGGCAAGAGACTTTCCACCGAAGCCGCCGCCGCATTCCATCGGCACGACTTTAACGCGGCTCGCAGGTAAACCGAGGAGCGCCACCAACTGGTTGCGAACAGTAAATACGCCTTGGGTCGAGGTCCACACCGTTACCTTTCCATCTGGCTCGACGCGAGCCGCGCACGCTTGCGGCTCCATGTAGCCTTGATGCACCATCTGCGTGCGATAGGTATGCTCCAGCACCACATCGGCCTGGCGGAAGCCTGCTTCCACGTCGCCGCGACTGTACACCATATGCATAGCGATGTTACTTGGTTGCGTTCCTTTCTCGGGTTCTCCTTCTTCCGTGGTAAACAGGTCTTCATGGACAAGGGGAGCATCCGACTTCATCGCGTCCAGGAGGTCTCCCACAACAGGTAATTCTTCATACTCGATCTCAACTAAGCGAGCGGCGTCATCGGCAATGAACGGATCAATCGCCGCGACGGCGGCAACTGATTGACCATGATAACGCGCCTTATCCGACGCCATGGCTAGTTCTCGCACGGCGTTGAGGCTGATGCTGACTTCACCGACCAGCGGCGCGGTAGCGCCTTTTTCCAGCACTGGAAAATCCTCGGCAGTGATTACGGCTTTGACTCCCGGCAAAGCCGCTGCCTTGCTGGTGTCAATCTTCTTGATGCGCGCATGTGGGTAGGGGCTGCGCACGATTTTGGCCCATAGCATGCCAGGAAGATTCAGATCTGCGCCATAGGCCGCTTTGCCTGTCACTCGCTCCGGGGCGTCCACCTTTGCCAGGTTGGTCCCGATAACTTTATGTTCCATGAGAATCCTCCTTATCTCACAGCCTTTACACGATTGTGCCGAGTGATTCTAGAATCCGAGTTGTAAGGTGCGCTCCACGCACCGAGAAATCCAGTGCATAAGTGTACCTTCCGACTCAGTACTCAGCCTTCGCTCCTCTGTCCTCATTCATCATTCTGCATTCATCATTCATAATTTATTTCAGCCCCGCCTCATGCAGAGCCGAGAGGGTTCGCTCCATTTCCTTTTTTTTGTTTTCTTTTTTCTCTGCTGTAACCTTTCATCGTCTCCTTGCAACTATAAGGTAGACTGTGATGACCCAGAATGATGCGGCGCTAATTGACCGAGTCCTGGTAGGGGATAAATCCGCTTTCGGTCCGCTTATTAATCGGCATTGGTCGAAAGCGCTGAGTCTTGCCCTGCACACGTTGGGCAGCCTGGCGGACGCTGAGGACATTGTTCAAGAAGCGTTCTTGCAAGCATTTCTCAGACTGCCCTCGCTACAAACACGCAGCCGTTTTCGTCCGTGGCTCTTAGGTATCGTGCTCAACCTCTGTCGGATGCACAAACGGGCTCGCAGGAGTGAAGTCGTTTTTGATGAATGGATTGAGAACCACAACGGGGTACTCGCAGTTCCAGAGTGGACCAAGACAGACTTGCAACCGTCCCCGGAAGCCATTTGTACAACCTATGAAGCCCATCGCACCCTACTGGCGGCGGTCGACGCTTTGCCTACTGAACAACAACGCGCCGTGCGCCTCCATTACTTCGATGACCTGCCGCTCACGGAAATTGCTCTGCTCGTCGGCGTTCCGGTGGGCGCCGTGAAAGTCCGTCTGCACCGTGCTCGCGCACGGCTGCGACAAGGCCTGACTGGAGAAGAGCTCCCGGTCCAAATACAGAGGCTGTCGCTAACAGAGGAGAACCTTATGACCACTATAGATGCTCAAGACATCGCACTAGATGCCGAAGGATTGCGGCTGCCTGTTGTCCCCACTCGGGACATCATCATATTTCCTCATATGATCGTGCCGCTCTTCATCGGTCGGCAAAAATCGCTCCGAGCCTTCCAGGAGGCTGCAGCGACGCACAAGACTGTCTTCCTTACCGCGCAACGAGACGCCATGATCAGTGATCCGACCGACGAGGACTTGTATCAAATCGGTACGATCGCCTCAGTGACGCGGCTTCTGTATCTTGCCGACAGCACGATGAAGGTTGTTGTCGAGGGACAGCAACGAGGACGGATCCGACGCTATCTTGATCGGGCAGATTTTTTTCTTGCGGAGATAGAAAAAGTTGAGGAGAAATACGAACCCACAAATGAAGTGACTCAACTAATGCTTAATGTGACAGCCGCTTTTAGTATGGCTGACTTAACCTTGAAAAAAGCGCCTTTGCCAGCCGAAATATCATTAGGCAATCCACTTCGCTTGGCGGACACGATCACTCCGCACCTCAACATTAGTCAGCAGAAGCAGCAGAAACTGCTCGAAACCATTGATCCCGTAGAGCGATTACGGCAAATTCTGAGTTACCTCTCTTCGACGCCGAATTGGCCAGTGGTACAACTCAGAGCAGAAGCTCAGATTACTACATCTGACGTCGAGGTCGTCTTACGGGAATATGTGGGAGGCTGGGCTGCACGTGATATTCCTCACATTCTTGATACCGTAACTGATGACTTTCTCTTTGATGACCGCTCCATGACTTTGCCTGTATCAGTTCAAGGGAAAGTCCAGTTCCAGGAGTATTTAACTTCGCTTTTCACGGCTTTTCCCGATCTCCAGTTTGCGACAACAAATCGGGTCGCGGCAGAAGAACAGGTGTGGATCGAGTGGATTCTGAGCGGCACTCATCAAGGGCCATATCCTTCAGTGTCGCCTACCGGGAAGAAGATAGAAAGCCGAGGGGCGGCGATCTTTCACATGCGAGACGGCAAGGTGTCACAGGTGCGCATATACTGGGAGGCTGGGGATCTTCTGCGCCAGTTGGGGGCGAGCCCCTAACGCGGAATCCGTAGCAAATCGCGGGGCACGGTGGCGCAATGGCCACCGTGCCTCATTAGGACAGGACTGTAGGAGAGCTACAATGCTGCCACGGATTGCTCGCGCAACGCACGTAAAGGCTCAAGGGAGCCCACCGACTCTGCCTTCTTGCCTTTCTGCAGCGGGCGGGAGCCCGGCGCCACTTCGAACGGCGATGTCAAACCTAGCTCTTTGCCAATCTCACGCACCGCCGGCATGACCTCGGTTGCGATCAGGCGCATATTATTCAGACGGTCTTCCTTTGAGATTGGTCCATCGTTCTGCCAAAAGGCGAAAATGCCGGGGCGCAATACTTCTAGCACCGTGCGGAGTTTTGGAATCACTGTCTTGGGCGTGCCGCAAATCACCTGCATCGCGTGCTCGACAGCGGGAAACGCCTCAAAAATCTGACGGCGCGTCTGTTCAACATCGACTGGCTTGTCCTGCCAGATGGCGGAACGCGTCTTAATCTGCGCGTCGGAGATGCTCTCGTTTTTGGAGATGGTCGAGCCGTCCGCGAGACCAGCCCATGGACTCCCCTTGGTGGATTCGGGGTCCGTAAACTGCCGCGCCATACGCCGAGTCGCATCCTTCGAGTTGTAGCCCGGAGGAAACATCCATTGCGGTTGACCGAAGAGACTGTACCCGATGCCGGCCCCGCCAAACATGTCCCACTTGGCGATCTCGCGCGCTTTCTCGTCCGTCTCAGCGACGTAGACCTTCTGCAGGTATCCGAAATTCTCCGGCCCGACCTGATAGCCTTCTTCGGCGGCCGCGTCTCGGTACATGTCCCACAACTCAACAGTCGGTTCGAGGAAGGTTGCAAGCGCAACGTACGGGTAACGATGCTTGGCGCACCACACGACCGTCTCAGGACTGAGCAGCCCAGGAATCCAAACGGGAGGATGGGGCTTCTGAATCGGCAGGCACCATGGGTCGATGAAGCGATAATGGAAATGTTTTCCTTCGTAGCGGAACGGGCCGGGCTTGGTCCACGCTTGGATCACAACTTCGTGGGCTTCATTGAAGTACTCCCGATTGAAGGCGGGGTTGGCGTTGGAGGCGAATTGTTCGCTGCCGCCACCGCGCACCCACCCGGCGACCAGCCGGCCGCCAGAAATCATGTCAATCATACCAAGCTCTTCGGCGAGACGCAGCGGATTGCCCACGACCGGCAGCGGGTTGCCCAAGAGGACAATTTTTACCTTCTTGGTGATCCGCGCGAGGATCGACGCTTCGACATCCATCACCGAACCCATGCAAAAGGCGGTGTCGTGATGCTCGTTCAGCATCACGCCGTCGAAGCCGAGATCTTCTGCGAGGACCTTCTCGTCGAGATATTCATTGAGCAGTTGTCCGCCTTTGACCGAATCAAAATGTTTGTTTTCAATACCAAAATAACCGGTCTTGATAACTTCGTCATTGGAAATGTATCGGTACGGACGTTCAGTGAAATACATCAGATGCATGGTAATCCCTCCTTTTGGGCAATCAGCTGAGAAATCCTTCCACTTCGCGGAGAAAATCGGCCGGTTTCTCGACTTCCGGCCGATGGCCACAATTGTCGAACACTCTGAGCTGTGCAGACTTCATCACTCGCTTGTACTCCTCAGCAGCGCTGAGCGGCACAACCCCATCCTCGCGTCCCCAGAGCAATAAGGTCGGCAGACTCGGCGCTACGCCCAACAAATGCGGGAGACTGGGATTGTGCATGAACGGCGTCCAGGCTAGACGCGCCGACTGTGCACGCGCTTCTTCTAAGCGCTCGAATTGCTCCGGCCCCTGGCCGCCATAAAGATCATCGAACTCCGGCGTCGCATCAGGATCATGAACCGTTACGAACAGATTCTTCAGCGCCATAAGCTGGAAGAAATCAAGAATGACGCCATCCCGTGGGCGGATACCCATCGGCGCCACCAGCACCAGTTTACGAAACTGCGCGGGGTTGCACGCCGCCATCTCCGCCGCTACCCAACCGCCAAGCGAAAAGCCGATCACATCAAGCGGGGCGAGGTTCTGCTCAAGTAGATAGCGCGCGTAAAAGCCCGCGAGGTCACGAATGTTTCTTATCCATTCCGCCCGCTCGGTGCGGCTGAAGCCCGGATGCTGAGGAATAATCAACGTGCGATGACGCGCGAGCGCCGCATTCCACTGGAGCCATCCCGGCCAGCCCAGCTCCTCGTGCAAGACTAGCAATGGGCTGCCTGTACCACCTTTGACGACAATCAGATCCGTGCCGTCGACGTGTACCGTTTCTTCGGTCCATCCTTGCGAACCGTTACCTAATGGCATAATGACGCCGCTCCTTTTTCAGGCTAACTACCATGCCCGCACCGCGAGGACAAGAGACGAAACGAATATTCCTAAGGAGGGAAGCGATTCTCCAGTCGACCTTCTCTATCAAGCCGTAAAAAAATTTCTACATTGACACGCGGTCTCTTCTGGAACAGGCTGGCGGTGCAGTTCCTTGGACGAGGTATGATGTGCACCCTCTCGCAACAATTCTGATTGTCGATGATGAATCGTTTAACGTCGACTACCTCCAACAAGAGCTGGAGGATCTGGGCTACGCCACCATCAGCGCCACGAATGGTCAGGAAGCCTTGGCAAAAGTGGCCGCCGAGGCGCCGGATCTGATTCTGCTCGATGTGATGATGCCGGTCATGGACGGATTCACAGCCTGCCGCATCTTGAAAAACAATGAAGCGACGCAGCTCATTCCGATTATCATCATGACGGTGCTCAGGGAGACTGAAGATCGAATCAAAGGCATCGAGGCCGGAGCCGACGATTTTCTCAGCAAACCGGTTGACCAACGAGAATTGCTCGCACGCATTCAGGCGGCTCTCAAACGTAAACAGGTAGTGGAACAAAAACTGAGGCAACAAGGAACAGGGAATAAGGAAGAGGCGCTAGAGGATAGGCACCAGGGAAAGAGAGAGATGACGGACACAACCTTCCACCGGGAGGGTGAGTACTGGACGATTGCCTATCAGGGGACAGTTTGTCGCATCAGAGATACGCTGGGGCTGCGTTATCTTGCGGCTCTGCTCCGTTCTCCTCACCGACAAATCCACGTCCTTGAGCTTGTCTCAGCGACAGAAGGCTCAGGAGAAAATGTCACTACCGAAGGGACAGACCCCACGATGCTAGCGGAGCGGGGCGTGCACGTGTCACGACTTGGCGACGCCGGAGAAATTCTCGACGCTCAGGCTAAGGCAGACTATAAGCAGCGACTACAAGAATTACTGGAGGAACGGGAAGCAGCACGGGCAGATAACGATTCGGAGCGTGCGACGCGGGTCCAGCAAGAAATAGACTTCCTCACCGCAGAGCTGACGAGCGGCGTTGGTCTCAGCGGGCGTGATCGGCGGGCGGCGTCCGCCACGGAGCGAGCACGGGTGAATGTGACACGGGCGATTAAAGCCGCGCTCCAACGGCTCTCTGTTCATCATCCGGCGCTGGCTCTTCACCTCACGCGCACCGTCAACACTGGCGCGTTCTGTTCCTACACTCCTGAGGTGCATGTCCCTAGCCCCTGGCGGCGGTGATTGGTGCTCCGCAGGACTGTCTAAATCCCCCGCTCGGCTGCGCCTTCGCCGCCCCCTTTGGCAAAGGGGGCCGACAGACGCGAAGCGGCTGGCGGGGGGATTTAGCCTTCCGCGTTGCTTGTTCAGCCCCATTGAACAATTCGTTCCGTCCGCTGTTACGCCTGTATAGTGGGCGGTTGGAAGGAGCCGCCAGCTTATGGAACGCTTCTATCATCTCGTCGTTTACCGTCCCAAAAGTGTGCTCTTACTCATTTTCTTGCTCACTGGCTTCTTCGCCTTTCATGCTGGCCAAGTCAACGAATCCGGCTCGATGGAAAGCCTGCTCTCGCAAGACGACCCGGAGGTGCAGTACTACGAGCAAGTCCGTCGACTCTTTGGCAATGACCAGATGGTGGTGGTCGGCCTCGTCGCCGACACCATCTACACGCCCGAAGTGCTACAGCAGCTCAAGCGCCTCACTGAAGAGCTTCGCAAAGTGGACGGTGTGGCGTCGGTATCGAGTCTTGCCAACGCTGTGGACCTTGTCGCCGATGTGGTCGCTCCTCCGTTGCTTATGCCGCAGATTCCTTCGACGACGGCGGAACTGCAGGAACTGCAACGCAAGCTGGCAGATAGACCGTTGTATCTCGGGACCTTGGTTTCTCCCGACGGCAGAGCCGCAGCGATCAACATTGTCTTTCGCGAAACGAGGTATGACGAATTTATCCAGCGAGGTATTGATGACCAGATTCAGGCCCTGGTCGACCGCGAACAGGGACCAGCAAAAGTGTACTACGTCGGCGTGCCTCACTGGAACGCGGTATTCGGCAGGGATATGAAGGAGAACCATGATCACCGGATGCTGTGGACGCTACTCTCCCTTTTGGTGGGGTTGTTTCTCAGCTTTCGTTCCCTGCGCGGACTACTGTTGCCCGTCTCAATCAGCCTGGCCAGCCTGGTTTGGACCTTTGGGATTGTGGGGCTCACCGGCGGACAACCGAATATGGGCAGTCTGGCCTTGCCTACTCTTTTACAAATATTGGGTCTTCTGTACGCCTTTCACATCGTCGCTGAGTATGATGAGTTAGCCCGCTCCAGCCGCGCGAAGAATGAGGTGGTGCTGGAAACGATGCGCAGAACCAGTCCGCCGATTCTCATCACCGCCCTCATCACTGTTCCAGGTTTCCTTTCTTTATGTCTCAATCGCTTCGGCGGCATTCAAGAGATGGGGATCTACTCCGCTGTCGGGGTCATCATCGCGTCGTTCCTCGCTCTGACTCTCACGCCGGCGCTCCTCTCGCTTTTCCCACTGCCAGTCCGGCATGAGCATCTGCTCTCACCAGCAGTAAGCGCCGTGCTACGGAATCTGGGCTGGGCTGACTTTCGTTATCGTTACGTCATTATTGGCGTCAGTCTTCTTCTCGTTCCCCTTGCGGTATGGCAAATTTTCTCGATCCCGGCGGACCCACCTGCGCCATTGTCTATCCTACAGGATGACCCCGTTGTCCAAGCCAACCAGGTGTTAGGGCCGTATTTTGGCGACGAAGACTTTTACGTGGTCATCGACAGCGACGAACCAGATCGGATGAAGCAATGGGACACGGTGCGAAAGATCAGAGACTTGCAGCTCTATATCGATGCGCTGCCAGGAGTGCACAAGACCGTTTCCTTTGTCGATTACTGCCTGCTCGTTGGCCGAGGCATCCGAGAGGGCGAAGGAAACCTTGAGGTTTCTCCCGAGGGAGAGATCAAGGAAACACCCAAACTCACGCACGGTGGCCAAACGACCTTCCTAGATAATCCCGAACAATGGAAAGCAGTGCGGCAGTTGCTGATCGTTCGACCCCCGAGCTTCGCGCCGGTGGTGAATGCCGATTTCTCGCGCACGAATATCATGTTGCGCACGAGATTCGATTCCCCTCGGGATATCGCCGCGGCTGGAGACAAGATTCAACAGTTCGCCCACGAGCATTTGCCCACCGATCTCCATGTCCGCTTCATTAGCAACTTCCTCCTGGGGATCCATCTATGGGATGACTTCCGTCGTGGTCTCTTCCAGAGCCTCACTCTCGCCATCGGGGTTGTTTTTGCGGTCATGTCAGCAATCTTCCTGTCCGTTCGCGTTGGCGTCATCGCCCTGCTTCCAACCTTATTTCCGATAGTGATCTTCTTGGGCCTCATCGGCGCTTCCGGCCCCACCCTGGGACTTGGAACCAGCACTCATGCCATCGTGGTTCTGGGACTCGCCATCGATTACACCGTTCATCTCATGACACGGCTGAGTTTTGAACTGCGCACCGACGCGGCGCAGGAACATGCCCTGCTACAGACTCTGACGACGGTAGGCAAGCCGAACCTCTACCTTGCCGTCATATTCTGTCTATGCTTCCTTGTTTACGGTTTTGCAACTTTTGCCCCCATTCGAGAGTTCGGTCTTCTCGTCGCCACCGCCATGATTGTAACGTTGGCGGCAAATGTGGTGTTGCTGCCGGCGCTACTCGCCTCGACCCGCATTCTCACGGTCTGGGACCTCCTCTATACGGTGACACAGCTCACGCAGAGACTTGAACAGCGCGTGGCCGAACGCACCCAAGAGCTACAAGAAGTAAACCGGCAACTGGAGGCGGCCTCTCGCCATAAATCAGAGTTTCTCGCCAGAATGTCGCATGAACTCCGCACCCCGATGAACGCTATTATCGGCTTCACCCGCCTGGTCATGCGGCGCTGTAAGGATGTTCTGCCAAAGCGAGAGCACGAGAACCTGGGGAAGGTCTTGATCAGCTCCGAGCATCTCTTGGCGTTGATCAACGATATCCTTGACCTTGCCAAAGTCGAGGCGGGGCGCACGGAGGTCCATGCCGTGCGTTTCGAGCTAGAGCCATTGATCAATCTCTGCCTCCACACGGTCGAGCCACTCATCAAGAACGAGCGGCTCCGGCTGGTGAAAAAGCTAGAGGGAGGCATACCCGAGCTTTCCACTGACCAGGACAAGCTGAAGCAGATCCTTATAAACCTCCTGAGTAATGCGGTTAAATTCACCGAAACGGGGACGATTACGGTCACCGCCCGGCGCCACGATGAACACGTCGTCATTGCCGTCGCAGACACCGGCATCGGTATTCCCGCAGAGCAGCTAGAGCTGGTCTTTGAAGAATTTCACCAGGTGGACAGCAGTTCCACCCGGCAGTATAGCGGCACGGGCCTGGGGCTCTCGATCAGCCGTAATTTCGCCCAACTGTTGGGCGGAGACATCACGATACACAGCACGGTTGGGGTGGGTTCAACTTTCACCGTCACTATCCCTCTGGACTATGACACTGCGCGGCTGACCGTACCTGTTGCTATCTCGCCTCCTCGTGAGGCTCTGACAACAACGGCTGAAACCGATGCGGTGACGCCAGCCCTTGAGAATCCCGCGGAGGTGAAGTCATGAAGAAAATCTTGATCGTGGAAGATGTAGAATTCAATCGCGATCTCCTGGTGCAGCTCTTAGAAGACGAGTATGAGGTCATCACTGGAAATGATGGCGCGGCTGGAATCGCCCTGGCTGAGCGTGAACATCCTGACCTCATTTTGATGGATCTCTCACTGCCGATAATCGATGGCTGGGAAGCGACTCGCCGGATCAAAGCCAATGTGGCGTTACGCGACATTCCTATCATTGCCTTGACGGCGCACGCGATGAGTGGTGACGTGGAGAAAGCTCGGGCGTGCGGTTGCGATGACTATTTGGGCAAACCGCTTGATGAAGACTTGTTGTTTGAGAAATTGGAGCGGTTCTTGGGATAGCCGACTAAACGACAACGTGTATTTTTTCCTCTCCCTGCCAGGGAGAGAACCAGGGTGAAGGTGATCGAAAGAGTAAGGGGGAGCAGACCATTCTTTTCCCCTCATCCTAACCTTCTCCCCAGCGGGGCGAAGGGACCCAGAGCCATACATGCAGAAGGAGTACCGAAACGAGCGATCGAAACGGTCGCCCCCCCGGAAAAGAAGGAGGAGGCTATTTCCGAGCACGCCAAAATTCCTAATTTCCATGACGAACCGTTTTAACTGGACCATACGCAAACAGAAATATAGGGCGCTGGGGCCGGCAACGGTCG
>JACXTT010010351.1_pt1 | contig 12579 bp, 18 predicted proteins | sample 9270951 | NCBI WGS metagenome assembly JACXTT01 (sample SAMN15532306, study PRJNA645909) | rock metagenome | isolation source: weathered quartz diorite | place: Puerto Rico | collected 2017-06-21 | reverse complement strand
CGGCGGCGGCGCCGGTCGCCGCGGGCCGCCCGAAGGGTACCGGCGAGACGAAGCCGCGGCTCAAGGAGATGTATACCAAGACGATCGTCCAGGCGGTCATGAAGGAGCGCGGGTTCACCAACCCGTTCCAGGTGCCGCGGCTGGAGAAGGTCGTCATCAACATGGGCGTCGGCGAGGGGCGCGAGAACGCCAAGATCATGGATTTCGCGACGGCGGACCTGCTGCTGATCTCCGGCCAGAAGCCGATCGTCACGCGTGCCAAGAAGTCGATCGCCAACTTCAAGCTGCGCGAGGGCGTGCCGATCGGCGCGAAGGTGACCCTGCGGGGCGCCCGCATGTACGAGTTTCTCGACCGACTGATCAACGTGGCGCTGCCGCGCGTGCGCGACTTCCGGGGCGTGCCGCCCAAGGCCTTCGACGGGCGCGGCAACTACGCGCTCGGGCTGCGCGAGCAGCTGATCTTCCCGGAGATCGTCTACGACAAGATCGACAAGGTCCGGGGCATGGACATCAGCATCGTCACGACGGCGCGTACGGACGAGGACGCCAAGGTGCTGCTCACGCACCTGGGCATGCCGTTCAGGGAGTAGCTGCGCAATGGCCAAGACCGCGCTCATCATGAAGTCTCAGCGTCAACCGAAGTTCAAGACGCGCGCCTATTCTCGGTGCAAGCTGTGCGGCCGCCCGCGCGGCTACCTCCGGAAGTTCGAGATGTGCCGGCTCTGCTTCCGCGAGCTGGCCCTCAAGGGCGAGGTCCCGGGCATCGTGAAGGCGAGCTGGTAGGGCCCATGCGAAGCGACCCGATCGCCGACCTCCTGACGCGCATCCGCAACGCGAGCCGTGCCGAGCACGAGAAGGTGGACATCCCGTCCTCGAAGCTCAAGGTGCGGATCGCCGAGCTCCTGAAGGACGAGGGCTTCATCAAGAACTTCCGCGTGCTGGAGGACGACAAGCAGAACACCCTGCGCGTCTACCTCAAGTACGGCGTGGGCAACGAGAGGATGATCTCCGGGCTCGTGCGGGTCTCGACCCCCGGCCGGCGCGTGTACGTCACGCACGACAAGATCCCGTCGATCCTGGCCGGGATGGGCGTGGCGCTGGTGTCGACGTCGAAGGGCGTCGTGACCGATCGCGACGCGCGCAAGCAGAAGGTCGGCGGCGAAGTGCTCGCCTACGTGTGGTAGAGGAGCGTCATGTCACGGATCGGCCGCAAGCCCGTCAGCATCCCGCAGGGAGTGAAGGTTCAGATCGAGGGGGCCACCGTGCGCGCCGAGGGGCCGAAGGGCAAGCTGTCGCAGCCGGTCCCGACGGGCCTCAGCGCGAAGCTCGAGGGCAACCAGCTCCTGATCTCGCGCACCGGTGACGATCGCAAGATCCGAGCGCTGCACGGTCTGGCCCGCGCGTTGATGGCGAACATGGTGACCGGCGTGAAGGACGGATTCGAGCGCAAGCTCGACATCGTCGGCATCGGGTACCGCGCGCAGGTCCAGGGCAAGGCGATCACCTTGGCCCTGGGCTACTCGCACCCGGTGGTCTTCCCGCTGCCGGACGGCATCACGGCCGACATCGAGCGCCAGGTGGCCATTACCCTCAAGGGCGCCGACAAGGCGCTGCTCGGCCAGACCGCCGCGAAGCTCCGCGCGCTCCGCGAGCCGGACCCCTACAAGGGCAAGGGCATCAAGTATTCCGACGAGGTGATCCGCCGCAAGGTCGGTAAGAAGGCGGGGGCGGGGGCCAAGTAAGTGATCACGAAAGAACGGCGAGCTTCACGAGATGTCCGGCACCGGCGCCTGCGCCGGTTCGTGCGCGGCTCGGGGACGCGGCCGCGGCTGGCGGTGTTCCGCAGCCTGAATCACATCTACGCCCAGCTGGTGGACGACGACGCCGGGCGCACCTTACTGGCGGTCGACAGCCGCAGCAAGGAGTTCCGGACGCGGCAGCCACGGGGCGGCAACGTCGCCGCCGCCAAGCTCGTCGGCGAGCTCCTGGCGGGCAAGGCGAAGGCGCAGGGGATCGAGCGCGTCGTGTTCGATCGCGGCGGGTACATGTACCACGGACGGGTCAAGGCGCTCGCCGACGCGGCTCGCGCCGGCGGTCTGGTGTTTTAGACAGGAAGAGAGAAGAACGTGGCGGAAGCGAAGATCGATCCGAGCGTGCTCGAGTTGAACGATCGCGTCGTCTCCATCAACCGCGTGGCGAAGGTCGTCAAGGGCGGCCGGCGCTTCTCGTTCACCGCGCTGGTGGTGGTCGGTGACGGGCGCGGCCACGTGGGCGTCGGCCTGGGCAAGGCCCACGAGGTGCCCGAGGCCATCCGGAAGGCGGTCGAGCACGCCAAGAAGGACCTCATCTTCGTCCCGCTCAAGGAGACGACGATCCCCTGCGAGATCACGGGGCACTTCGGCGCCGGCCGCGTCTTCCTCAAGCCGGCCGTGCCGGGCACCGGTGTCATCGCGGGGGGCGCCGTGCGGCCGATCCTCGAAGCGGCGGGTGTGCAGGACATCCTCACCAAGACCCTCGGCTCGAACAATCCGCACAACGTGCTCAAGGCGACGATCGACGCGCTCCGCCGGATCAAGCGGCTTCAAGACCTGCACGCGGCGCGGCGGCGCGGCGACGGCGTCGTCGCCCCCGCGGAGGAGATGGCCGGTGCCCGACAAGAAGCTTAAGGTCACCCTGACCAGGTCGATGATCGGCCTCTCGCCCAAGCAGGAGGCGACCGTCCGGGCGCTGGGGCTGCGGCGGATCCGTCAGTCGGTCAGCCACGACGACTCGGCGTCGGTGCGCGGCATGATCGCGAAGGTCTCCTTCATGCTGAGCGTGAGCCGTGAAGCTTGACGAGCTGCGCCCCGCGCCGGGCGCCACGAAGCGGCGCAAGAAGATCGGGCGCGGCCCGGGCTCGGGTCACGGCAAGACCGCCACGAAGGGCGCCAAGGGCCACAGCGCCCGGTCCGGAGGCGGCAAGGCCGGCGGCTTCGAAGGCGGTCAGATGCCGCTCTACCGGCGCCTGCCCAAGCGCGGCTTCACGCCCTACGGCGGCAAGACCTCGTACGCCGTCGTGAATCTCGAGTCGCTCGGCGGGTTCGCGGCGAACGCCGTGGTCGATCCCGACGGCCTTGCGCAGGCCGGCCTCATCAAGTCGAGCGCCCGCGCGCGGGTCAAGGTGCTGGGCACCGGCGACGTCGCGCACGCGCTGACCGTGCGCGCGCACGCGGTGAGCGAGGCCGCGCGCGCGAAGATCGAGGCCAAGGGCGGCCGGGTCGAGACGCTCCCCGAGCGGGTGCCCGCTTCGTGATCGAGAGCCTCCAGAGCTTCCAGAACGTCTTCAAGATTCCGGAGCTGAAGCGTCGCGTGCTCATGACCGCGGTGCTGCTGATCGCCTATCGCCTGGGGGCGCACGTGCCCACGCCGGGCATCGACGGGCACGCGCTCGCGCAGTTCTTCGACCAGGTGCAGGGCACCCTGCTCGGCATGGTCGACCTCTTCTCGGGCGGCAATCTGCGACGGCTGTCGATCTTCGCGCTCGGCATCATGCCGTACATCTCGGCCTCGATCATCCTGCAGCTCCTGACCGTCGTCGTCCCGGCCCTCGAGCGGCTGGCGAAAGAAGGCGAGGCGGGCCGCAAGAAGATCACGCAGTACACGCGCTACGGCACGATCGTGCTGTCCGGAGTCCAGGCGCTCGGGATCGCCTACGGCCTGGAAAGCATGCGGAGCCCCAACGGGCTCTCGATCGTGCCGGTGCCGGGCTGGGGATTCCGCCTGCTCACGATGGTCACCCTCACGGCGGGCACCGCGCTGATCATGTGGATGGGCGAGCAGATCTCCGAGAAGGGGATCGGCAACGGGATCTCGCTGATCATCTTCGCGGGCATCGTCGTGCGGCTGCCGTCGGCGATCAGCGCCTCCTACGTCCTGATCAAGAACGGCGAGCTGAAGCTCATCGTCGTCGCCGCGATCATCATGGTCATGGTGGGGGTGACGGCGGCCGTCGTCCTGATGCAGGAGGGCCAGCGGAAGATCCCCGTGCAATACGCCAAGCGCGTCGTCGGCCGGCGCGTCTACGGCGGCCAGTCGACGCACATCCCGCTCCGGATCAACACCGCCGGCGTCATCCCGGTCATCTTCGCGTCGTCGCTGATCCTGTTCCCGGCCACCCTGACGCGATTCGTGCCGCACCCGTGGATGCAGGCGATCTCCGACGCCATGTCCCCCGGACGGCTCTTCTATACCGTGAGCTACATGGCGCTGATCGTCTTCTTCGCCTACTTCTACACGGCGATCGTGTTCAACCCGATCGACCTCGCCGACAACATGAAGAAGTACGGCGGCTTCATCCCGGGCGTGCGGCCGGGCAAGAAGACGGCCGAGTACATCGACCGGACCCTGACGCGGATCACCTTGCCGGGTGCCCTGTTCCTGGCGCTGATCTCGGTACTGCCGGACTATCTGATCCGCTGGTTCAACGTGCCGTTCTACTTCGGCGGCACGAGCCTCCTGATCGTCGTCGGCGTGGCGCTCGATACCGTGCGGCAGATGGAATCCCACCTGCTCATGCGGAACTACGAGGGCTTCCTGAAGAAGTCCAAGTCGCGCTCGAGCGGATACGGCAGTTGAGCGCGCGTATCGCGTTTCTGGGGCCGCCGGGCGCCGGCAAGGGCACGCAGGCCCGCGACCTCGCGCAGGAGTGGGGGGTCCTCCACCTCGCGACCGGCGACATGCTGCGCGAGGCGGTGGCGGCGGGCAGCCCGCTCGGCCGCGAGGCCAAGGGCTACATGGACCAGGGCGCGCTCGTGCCCGACGGCGTGATCATCCGGATGATGGGCGAGCGCCTGGGCCGATCCGACGCGGGTCGCGGGTTCATCCTCGACGGCTTCCCGCGCACGATCGCGCAGGCCGAAGCGCTCGCGACGCTCCTGAAAGATCTCGGCCAGACGCTCGACACGGTCGTCTACTTCGACGTCTCCGAGCCCGAGCTGCTGCGCCGCCTGACCGGACGCCGTGTGTGCCGCACGTGCGGCCACACCTATCACCTGGTCTCGAACCCGCCCCGGCGCGCGGGCGTCTGCGACGCCTGCGGCGGCGAGCTCTACCAGCGGGACGACGACGCCGAGTCCACCGTGCGCAATCGGCTGCAGGTCTACCAGCGGCAGACCGCGCCGCTGCTCGACTACTACCGTCAGCGCAACCTGCTCGTGACGGTCTCCGGCGAGGGGCCGCTCACGACGATCCGGGACGCCATCCGCGCCGTGGCGGGAGCCGTCCGGTGATCGTGCTCAAGTCGGCGCGCGAGATCGCTCTCATGCGGCGGGCCGGCCACGTCCTGGCCGGCGTCGTCGATCGGCTGCGCGGCTTCGTCCGCCCGGGGATGTCCACGCTCGAGGTCGACGAGGACGTCGAGGCGTACATCCACCGTGAAGGCGCCGCGCCGGCCTTCAAGGGCTACCGCGGATTCCCAGCGACGGCCTGCATCTCGATCAACGAGGAAGTCGTCCACGGCATCCCGTCCGCGCGGCGCAAGATTCGCGAGGGCGACATCGTGGGGCTTGACCTCGGGTGCATCGTAGAGGGGTACTACGCCGATTGCGCCTTCACCCTGCCGATCGGGACGGTGCCGGCGAAGGTCCAGCAGCTGCTCGACGTCACCCGGGAGAGCCTCGACCTGGCCATCCAGGAGTGCCGTCCGGGCCGCCGCCTGTCGGACGTCTCGCACGCTGTCCAGGCGCACGTCGAGGCGAACGGCTTCGCCGTCGTCCGGGCGTTCGTCGGCCACGGGATCGGGCGGGCGCTGCACGAGGAGCCGCAGATCCCGAACTTCGGCGATCCGGGGCGCGGCCCGCAGCTCAAGCCCGGGATGGTCCTCGCGATCGAGCCCATGGTCACGATGGGCACCTGGGAGGTCCGGATCCTGGACGACGGCTGGACGGCGGTGACCCAGGATGGGAGCCTGGCGGCGCACTTCGAGCACACCGTGGCGGTGACCGACAGCGGTCCGGAGGTGCTGACGAGCCTCAGCGGCCAGTCCGCGCCGGCAGCGCCGACGAGTCTAGGGCGATGACCAAAGAAGACGCGATCGAGGTCGAGGGAACGGTGGTCGAGCCGCTGCCCAACGCGATGTTCCGGGTGGAGCTCGAGAACGGTCACAAGGTGCTCGCGCACGTCAGCGGCAAGATGCGGATGAACTTCATCCGGATCCTCCCGGGCGACCGCGTGAAGGTCGAGCTCTCGCCGTACGACCTGACCCGGGGCCGGATCACCTATCGGTTCAAGTAGAGATTGTCGGTGAGTGGAGAAGGGACACGATGAAGGTACGACCGTCGATCAAGGTGCGCTGTGAACACTGCAAGATCGTCAAGCGTCAGGGCGTGACGCGGATCATCTGCAAGAATCCGCGGCACAAGGCTCGGCAGGGATGATGCTCGGACCGGGACGGAAGAACGGAGACGAATGATGGCGAGAGTGGCGGGCGTGGATCTGCCGAGAGAGAAGCGCGGTGAAGTCGCGGTCACGTACATCTACGGGCTCGGACGGTCGACGGGGCGGCGCGTGCTGCTCAAGGCCAACGTCGATCCCAGCAAGCGGGTGAAGGCGTGGACGGACGACGAGGTGAACCGGATCCGCGAGATCATCGAGCGCGAGCTCAAGGTCGAGGGCGATCTGCGCCGCGACGTCTCGATGAACGTGAAGCGCCTGATGGACATCGGCGCCTACCGTGGAATTCGTCACCGTCGCGGCCTGCCGGTGCGCGGGCAGCGGACCCACACCAACGCCCGGACGCGGAAGGGCCCGAAGCGCGGCGTGATGGTCAAGAAGAAGCCGGCGGCGGCGCCTTCGGCGCCCGCGGCGGCACCGGCGGCGGCAGCGCCGAAAAAGGCGGGAGCGTAAGGCATGGCCGAAGAAGCGAAGCCAGCACCACGGAAGAAGGGCGGAAAGAAGCGCGAGCGGCGCGAGGTCCGCACCGGCATCGCGCACATCCAGGCGACGTTCAACAACACGATCGTCACGCTCACGGACCGGATGGGTAACGTCGTGTCGTGGTCGAGCGCCGGGAGCGCCGGCTTCAAGGGTTCCCGCAAGAGCACGCCCTTCGCCGCCCAGACGGCCTCCGAGCTCGCCGCGCGCAAGGCGATGGAATATGGCCTCAAGCAGGTCGAAGTCTTCGTGCGCGGCCCCGGGGCTGGGCGCGAGGCGGCCATCCGCTCGCTGCAGGCCGCCGGCCTCGAGATCACCGCGATCCGCGACGTGACGCCGATACCGCACGACGGCTGCCGGCCGCCCAAGCGGCGGCGGGTGTAGGGGGGCGGCGATGGCACGGTATCGTGACGCGAAGTGCCGGCTGTGCCGCCGCGAAGGCCAGAAGCTTTTCTTGAAGGGAGCGCGCTGCTTCACCGACAAGTGCGCCATCGAGCGGCGCAACTATCCGCCGGGCCAGCACGGGCTCAATCGCGGCAAGCCGACCGCCTTCGGCATCCAGCTCCGCGAAAAGCAGAAGGCCAAGCGGATCTATGGTGTGCTCGAGAGCCAGTTCCGCAAGTACTTCCAGTGGGCCGAGGCCGAGAAGGGCGTCACCGGCGAGAACCTCCTGCGGCTCCTCGAGCTGAGACTCGACAACGTCGTGCACCGGCTCGGCTTCGCGGCCTCGCGCCGCGAGGGACGCCAGATGGTGACGCACGGCCACTTCCAGGTGAACGGGCGCAAGGTCTCGGTGCCGTCGTTCCTCGTGAAGGTGGGCGACGCGGTCCAGTTGCGCCCGACGTCCAAGATGCAGGCGCGCATCGACGACAACGTCAACGCCGGCCGCGGCCAGGTGCCGCAGTGGCTGGAGCTCGATCCGAACGAGAAGAAGGGCGTCGTCCGCAGCCTGCCGCTGCGGGACGACATCCAGATCCCGGTCGCCGAGCAGCTCATCGTCGAGCTCTACAGCAAATGAGGTGCGTGCTGCAGGCCGTCGCGGGGCAGGGGCCCCGCCGGCCGAGGCGCGCCTCCAAATAAGGAAGGCTATGCCACGTATTCCATTTCAGAGGCCGAAGAAGATCGAGTGGGAGATTCTGAGTGATCGGTACGGCCGGCTGGTCGCCGAGCCGTTCGAGAAGGGCTATGCGCTGACCGTGGGCAACTCGCTCCGGCGCACCCTGCTCGCGGTCGTGCCCGGCGCCGCGGTGTCGTGGGTCCGGATCGACGGCGTCAAGAGTGCCGAGACGAAGATCCCCGGCGTCAAGGAGAGCACCGTCGACGTCCTGCTCAACGTCAAGAAGCTCGCGATCCAGGTGCCGTCGGGCGAGGCCAAGGTGCTCCGGCTCGAGGTGACGGGACCCAAGGACGTGACGGGCGCCGATGTTCCGGAGACCGACGTCGAGGTCGTGAATCCGGAGATCCATCTGTTCACGATCGAGTCCAGCACGAAGGTCACGCTCGAGCTCGGCGTGGGCATGGGCCGCGGCTACGAGGCGGTCGACCGCGCCACCGTCAGCTCGCCGGCCGGCGCGCTCGCGCTCGACGCCGCCTATTCGCCGATCACGCGGGTGGCCTACAACGTCGAGATGTCGCGCCTGGGCAAGATCACCGACTACGAGAAGCTCGTGCTCGAGGTGTGGACGAACGGCTCGGTGAGCCCGGACGACGCGCTCACGCGGGCGTCCGGCTACCTCAAGGAGCACTTCCGTCCGCTGGCCGCGGGGGTCCCGCGCGAGGACGAGGAGGCCGAAGGCGCGGAGGGCGAGGCTTTCTTGCGGGACGCCCTCGGCAAGACGCTCGAGGAGCTGGCGCTGCCGGCGCGCGCGATCAACGCGCTGAAGAACGCCGAGCTGAACCTGGTCGTCGACCTCGTGCAGAAGAACGAGGGCGACCTGGAGCACGTGAAGAACCTCGGAGAGAAGTCGATCGACGAGATCAAGACGGCGCTCGCCGCGCTCGGTCTCTCGCTCGGCATGCGGATCGACCCGAACGTCCTGGGCGCGCTCGGCCGGGGCGCGGTGAAATGAACGCAGGAGGACTCACGCGATGAGGCACCGGAACGCCGGCTACAAGCTCGGCCGGCTCACGCAGCACCGGTGGGCGCTGTTTCGCAACCTGCTCGTGGCGCTGTTCCGCCACGAGCGCATCGCCACCACCGACACCAAGGCCCGCGCGGTGCGCGGGCTCGCCGAGCACATGATCACCCTGGCCAAGCGGGAGAACCTGCACGCGCGCCGTCAGGTGCTGTCGATGATGCCCGACACCGAGGTCGTGGGCCGGCTCTTCGACACGATCGCGGCGCGGTTCGCCGATCGCCACGGCGGCTACACGCGGGTCATCAAGATCGGTCCCCGCCCGGGCGACGGCGCGCCGATGGTGTTCCTGGAGCTGGTCGACCGCGTCGAGGCGCCGACGGACAAGGACAAGAAGGCCGAGAAGAAAGAGCGCGCGCCCAAGGGCGAGGCCGGTGCCACCGGCCGGCGCCGGCGCAAGGAGAAGGCCGCCGCCGCGTCGGCGTAGGCCCGCTCAGAGCGACGCGGTCAGCCGGGCGAGCTCCGGGTACTCCGGCCTGACCGCGGCGACGTCCTCGCGGAGCAGTCGGAGCGCCTCGGGGACGTGCTTGAGGAAGTACGTCTTGCCCTTCACCTCCGAGAGAAATCCGTACGCGCCCAGCGCCTGCATGTGGCGCTGGAGCCGGCAGGCGACCAGGCTGTCGCGGAACGCCGCCTCGTCGAACGTCCCCGCCGGCTCGGCCTGCATCACCTCGAGATAGCAGGCCAGCAGCCGCTCGCGCATCCCGTCGCCGAGCCGGTGATAGGGGTCCCACAGCACCGACGCGATGTCATAGGCGGGCGGCGCCATGCGGGCGCCCTGATAGTCGATGATCCGCGGGCCGCCGGCGTGGACCATGATGTTCTGGCACTGGAAGTCGCGGTGGATGATGACCCGCGGCTTGCCGAACACGCACTGCGCGAGGCGGTGGAGCTCCTCGTCGAGCGCCGGTCGGTTCGCGATCGCGAGCTTGCGGAGTCCGACGACGAAGCGGTCGAGGAAATACGTCGTCTCCCAGCGCAGATAGTCGTAGTCGAAGATCCGTGCCTCCAGGAGCGGGCACTCGGCGACGTGAGCGGTCGCCGTCGTGTGCAAGGTCACGAGGCTCCGCAGGACGTCGCGGTACATGGTCTCGATGCTCTCGTGGTCTCGCGGCAGGGTCAGGTACGCATAGAGCGACGTGTCGCCGAGATCCTCGAACAGCGCGCGCTTGCTCGCGCCGTCCTCGGTCAGGAGCGCCGGGACCGGCACGGTGTGCCGCGCGAAGAACCGGGTGTACGTCAGATGGCGCTCGAAGTCCGGATCCTCCGGCCGGCATTCCATCAGGATCGCGGTCCAGCTGTCGTTCCGCACGCGATAGTAGCGGCGGTCCGAGCCGCCGAGCCCCACCAGGATCGCGTCGGACCAGACGGCCGAGCCGGCACCCGAGGCCGGACCGCGCCCGGCGCCCGGCCGCGCCCGGAAGTGTCGCGCGAAGAGCGGATCGTCCAGCGAGACCCGCTTCTTGTCCGCGGCGTGGATCGACGGCTGCATGTCGGCCTCGGCGAGAGAGATCTCGTAGTCGGGACCGACGATCGAGTTCTCGTGCTCGCCGGCGACGTCGGCGCCCGGCATGAAGATGCAGTTCCGCACCCGCGCGCCGTCCCGGATCTGGCTGCCCGATTCGAGCACGACGTAGCCGTCGATCTCCACCTTCCCGCAGCGCGCGCCCGCCGACAGGTAGACCGTCTCGCCGCGCTCCCGCAGGGCGTCGAGCACGCCGCGGGCGTAGGTGGCAGGATCGCCGACGTCGTTCCAGTAGGCGCCCGTGACGTCGAATGCGCGCACCTTGAAGCCGGCCTTCGACGCGGCGACCCAGGCGACGGTGGCGTGGGAGACGCCCGGCGGCAGGAATCCCAGGATCTCCGGCGAGTAGACGGCGATGCCGGTGTAGGCGACCTTGTTCGCCACGTGCGAGGGATCGGGTCGCGAGGCCCCGGGGTTCTCGACGTCCAGCACCTGACCGCTGTCGTCGATGACCACGTTGCTCAGGTGCGGCAATCGGTGGCACACCAGGGTGGCCGTGTTGCCCGACGAGAGGTGCGCTTCGACCAGCCGCGCGAAGTCGATGTCGAGCAGGATGTCCGAGTTGTGCACGACGAACGGGCGCCTGGCGAGCATCGACTCCGCGTTCTTGAGCGCGCCGCCGGTCCCGAGGATCGGATCCTCGGGAAAGAAAACGATGCGCTCCTGCCACGGCGACGCCGCGGCCCAGGCGCGCAGGAGGTCGGCCTTCCAGTGCAGGTTGATCCCGATCCGGCCGTCGCACACGCGGGCGAGCTTGCCCAGGATGCGCTCGATGATCGGCGTGCCGAGGATCGGCAAGAGCGGCTTCGGGAGATGACTCGTGGCCGGTCGGAGCCGCTCGCCGAAGCCAGCCGCGGGAAGGAAAACGTCGAGCGGATACTCGCGCATCTTCACGAGCTTATCGCCCGGCGACACCGTGGGCACCAAGAAACCGAGACGTCGCGCGCCCGGGCAGCGCGGGCGCGCGAGAGTCACCGGCCGCCGCCCCCGGGCGCGAGCGCTCCTACTTCACGTTCTGGCGGAAGAGCCCGAGGGTGCGCTTCCAGGCGTCGGCGGCGGCCGCCTTGTTGTAGACGTCCGCGCGGTCGTCGTTGAAGAATCCGTGATCCACTCCGGGGTAGATGTTGATCTCGGACTGCTTGCCGGCCTTCTTGATAGCCGCGTCGGTGTCCTTGGCCACCTGCGGCGTCACGAAGCCGTCCTTCTCCGCGAAGAGCCCGAGGACCGGCCCCGAGAGCTTCGTGTAGTCGGGCTTCACGTTTGGATGGATCCCGTAGAAATTGACGCACGCGGCGACCGAGGGATTGAGCGTCGCGGCGTAGAGGGCGAGCTGACCGCCCATGCAGAAGCCCACGGCGCCGATCTTCCGCGCGGACGACTGGCTCAAGAGATAGGTCGCCGCGCCGCGAAGATCCTTCTCGGCCTGGCCGATGTTGAGCGCCATGAAGAGCTTGCCGGCGCCGTCGGGCTCGCTGGCCGTCTGACCGTGGTACATGTCGGGCGCGAGCGCGGTGAAGCCCTCCGCGGCGAATCGGTCGCAGACGTTCTTGATGTGACCGACGAGCCCCCACCACTCCTGGAGCACCAGCACGCCCGGTCCCTTGCCCGCCGCGGGTGCCGCCAGGTATCCCGCGGTCTTGCTGCCGTTCGACGCGAACTCGACCATGCGTCCAGCCATGCTCAGTCTCCTCCTCGTGCGCGCCCCGGCCGTCGGCCCTCCGCGGGCGGAGGCGCGATCATGAATTGCCGGTCCCGGCGCCTAGCAGGCCCGTGCCGCCGACCGGAACGATCTTCACCGAGACGACCCGCCGCGAATCGGACTCGAGGACGGTGATCGAGTAGCCCGCGATCTGGAACTCTTCGCCGGCTCGGGGGATCCGATGCAGGGTCGCGAGCACGAGCCCGGCGACGGTCTCGTAGTCTCGCTTGGGCAAACTCCAGTCGAGCGCCTCGTTCAGCTCGTCGATGTTCGCGCGCGCGGGGACCCGATAGCTGCCGTCGGGCAAACGC
>JACXTT010010350.1_pt1 | contig 12581 bp, 11 predicted proteins | sample 9270951 | NCBI WGS metagenome assembly JACXTT01 (sample SAMN15532306, study PRJNA645909) | rock metagenome | isolation source: weathered quartz diorite | place: Puerto Rico | collected 2017-06-21 | reverse complement strand
GGGGCCCGTCCGGGAAATGGGGGGCAGGCGTGTTGCCGGGTACGTGGGGGAGGTTTGCGAAAGGAGGAACTGGCGGAACGGCGGATGTTACTGGTAGGTCGGCTCCTGGCCCGCCTGCTTGTTGATGAAGTAATTCCGCTTGTGGAGGGCAGCGAGGATCGCGCCCGCCGTCGGCTGCCCGGTGAGCGATTCGGCCATCGACGGCGTGATTCGGGGCAGGAGCGCCGTCTGCAGCAAGACGTCTTGCGTTGCCACATCGGCCCGCTTGAAGATCTCTCCCGCGAAGTAGTCGAACAGGATCTCCGACGATGGCTCGAACGGTCCCGCCGATGTCCCGTCCGCCCGGCGCAGCTCCTCGAGCCGGAGCACGAGCCCGGCGCCCCAGCCTTCCACCGATTCGTACAGCGAGCCGAGCGCTTGACGGGCCCAGGGGCCCGGGGCTAGCCGACGAATCAGGCCGCCGGCCTCGGCGAGCGTAAAACGGAGCTGGGGTCCGTCGAGAGCGGCGATCTTCCCGTGGGCCCGGTAACGGGCGAAGGCGGCCGGCGGCTCGCCACGGCTGATGAAGATGACGCGCCCGCCATCCGGGATCTCGTCCAGCGCCTCGGCGAGGACACCATGAAGGCCCGAATCGGCCGGGATCTCCTGGTAGTTGTCGAAGACGACGGCGAAGCGCGTCGTGAGTCGAGCATAGAGCTCGCGGAAGAAATGCCGCGCGAAGACGGCGAGGCCCGGACGGAATTGTGATGTCAGGAACGGCAAAGGCCGTCGGCGGCGGGGTGCGGAGCTGCCGAGGTAATAGAAGAAGGTGGCGACGTCGGCGTCACCCTCGTCCAGCTGATACCAGAGCACGCGGACTTTACGGGCTCGTAGGTAGCTCCCGACCAGGGTCGTCTTGCCGGCGCCCGGCGGTCCCCAGACCCAGGTGACGGGCCTTTGCCGGGCGCGGTCGAGCAGGCGAAACAGGCGGGGCCGCGCCAGAGTCGTGCCTAGCGTCGGCCGAGTGGTTTTTGCGAGCGTCATCGTTTCGGGTGCGATTACCGCCGCGCGAGCGAGTGACGCGCGAAGGGGACGGCGAGACCCAGCTGGCTGATGCCGGCCCCACCCCGCGGGCCCGACGACCACTCTCTTACTGCCACCCCGATCGCGCGGACATCGTCATCGATCCCGATGCAGTCGAGCGTGACGCGACTCATCGGCAGACAGCATAACGCGCTTTGCGCACCCGACGCCGCTCGCCCCGGATCACTTCCGCACCGACCTTGTGGTGCATGACCTCCGACCATGCAGGTTGCTGATGGGGTCGATGCACAGGATGCATTTGCCCGTCCTCTCGCTGCGCGCCTATGCTGAGCCGTGAGCCGTTCTGGCGATGGGACGACGACACGGAGCTTGTACCGATGACGATCACGGAAACGATGCAGACCTGGACCGAGGCGCTACGGGCGTCGCACGATCGGGTGCTCGCCGCGGCAGAGACCGGGCGCCACGGGGCGGCGCTGCTCGCCCACGCCACGGCCGGTCGGATCGTGGCGGGGTGGACGCTTGAGCCGGCACCGCGCGACTCGTCAGCTCATCTCGATGCGACACACACCCGGTGCCGACGGCATCTGCAGCGATTGCTCAAGTGGCCGTCCGGTGCCGAGGTGCGCTCGCCGAATGACCGGCCAGCTCTTCACTCGCCTGACCCAGCCTTCCGACCCGGCCCGACACGTGCACGTCGACTACACCGTCGTCGACCCGTACACCTACACGCCCCGAAAACCGCTGCGCCGGGTGCTTGACCACAGCCTCGACCACCTGAACCAGATCGAGCAGTGGCGGCGCTGGCGCCGCGACGGTGAGGTGCCGACGCCGACCGATGGCTGGGTGGGGTCGAGGGTGACATTGCCCGAAGACCGTTTGCCCCTAACGGCCTCGGACCTCGATGCCTGGCTCTGGCGCATCGATCTGGCTATGGGCCTCATGGTTCAGCGCGCCGCGCGTCTCGGCGACGAGGAGCTCGACTGGCAACCGCCTGACGGTGGGTGGCCCCTGCGGCGCGTCCTGCACCACGTCGCCCGATCAGAGGTGCTCTACGCCTCGTCGTTCGACGACGCGCTGCCCGACGATCCGACCGCTCGCTATGCGGAGGCCGACGCTCGCCTCGGCGAGCGTCTCATCGTGGCCCGCGAGAAAGCCGCGGACCCATCGGTCGTCTTCCCCGACCCGTACGGCACGTTCTTCACTCCTGGTGGCGTCGTCGCCGAAGTGGTCGCGCTGGAACGCGAGCTCGTCATCCAGACCACTTAGCCGCGCCGATCGCGGCCCCACCCGGCCGATCCGATTCGCGGCCGGCGAGCTGGCCCGTCGACCGGCTGGATCCCGCCGATTGGCCCACCCGCCGGCCGCGCGTCCAGGAATCAGGGGATGGGTTGAGGCTCGCCGTAGATGAAGTCATCCATCACGACGAGGTCCCGGCCTCCACGTTCACGGTCTTCACGTTCACGGTCTCCACGTTCACGCTCTCCAAGCTCCCGGTCTCCAAGCTCGACATCGCCGCTCGTAATCCGAACGAGGAAAACCTCTTCACCGGCGTCGAACGCGACCCCCAGGAACGAGAGCGTCTCGTCGCCCCTGGCCGGCGGCACGAAACCGCTGAACAGGAGCGCGCCGTTGACGTCGAAGTACTCGATCTTTGTGCTGTCGGCCCGGTCCACGTCGGTGAAGACGCTCCCGAACCCTCTGCTGGTCGCCGCGTGCGCGGTGCCGGGAACGAAAAAGAGGATCTCGGTGATCGGGCTCCCGAGCGCCGTGAACAGCCGCGGGGGACTGAAGACGGCGAACTTGTGTGACGCATTCCGACGGAGGTTGTCGAACTCGATCGGCGCGACTCCCGCCCTGCCGCTCACCTGAAAGCCGAACCCCGGCGTGAAGAAGACCACGCCCCGCGGAGAGTTCTTGTTGAAGAAGTTGGCCGGCAGGTTGTTCGGGGCGGAAAACCCATCGGGCACGCCGTCCCAGTTGATCTCGCGCCGGCCACCCTTGAAGGTGCCGCCCACGTTGTTGTTGTCGCCGAGGAAGCTCCGAAACTCGTCGACCGCCCCCTGAATGTCGGCCGGAGTCAACCCGGCAGCCGCGAAGACCACGGGAGCAGCGAAGCTGGTCGCCGGCCACGCCGCTGTCGCCGTTGCCGCGGCGATGAACAGCCATCCGAACGCGTCCTTTATCCAGGTGCGGGGACGCTCCGTCTCTCGTATCTCTCGTTCCATCGACGTCCTTCCTTCTTCTCGAGTGAGTGAATGGATAGATCGCAACCTCACCGCTCCCACGACCGACTCCTGAGGCATCACCTCCTCCACGTGCGTTTCTCGGGCGATTCGCCCGAACGCCGCTCGGTGGTTCCGACTCGCACGCCCGCGTCGGGCCGATCCGAGGCGGTGCAACCAGTGCGTTCATCGAGCCAGTACGGACGGAGGGGGAGAAAGTTTCGGAGGGAGAAACCTTCAGGGCCCAGTCACGTATCTCATGTAGAGCAGCCATGAGTGGCCGTGATGGCGAACCCAGACCTTGACGGCGCGGACGCCGCCATGGAGCGCTATGCCAGGGGCGATGCGGCGGCGTTCGCGGACGTGTACGATGCGATCACCCCGCGCCTGCTCGACTTCCTGCGCAGAGCGACCCGGGATGCCTCTGCCGCCGAGGACCTGATGCAACAGACACTCCTGCACATGCACCGGGCGCGCGGATCGTTCATCCCGGGCGCCCCGGTGATGCCGTGGGCATGCGCGATCGCCCGCCGGCTCGTGACCGACAGCGCTCGGCGGCGTCGCGTGGAGCGACGCGTGTTCTCGGAAACTCCGGCCGACGACGATCGGATGACGTACGACCCGACGGCCGCGACGACGGCCGCGACGGCTGCCGCGGACGATCTGCTGCACGCGCGCCGCCTCGCGTGGCGCGTCCAGCAGCGGATCGATGCCCTGCCCGAGCTTCAGCGGAACGCCTATCGTCTCCTCCGGCAAGAGGGCCTGAGCCTCAAGCGGGCCGCGGAAGTCCTCGGAACTACGGTGAGCGCCGTGAAGCTGCGAGCGCATCGCGCGTCCGTGGCGCTGCGCGCCGCGCTTCGCGAAGCGGAGGAGCCGGCATGAGCGTGGAGCTCAGGGCGCGCGTGCTGGCCGCGGCTGCGGCCGAGGCGTCACCGACGCGCGCTGACTTGAGGCGCCGCAATCTGGTCATCGGCCTGGTCGCGGCCGCGAGCGGCCTCGGCGCATTCGTGATCTTCGCCGTGCTGATGTCAGAGGGCCACCTGTTGCGACTCGGCGGCGAGGTCGCGCCGCACCACTACCTGGAGCGGCCCGTCGGGCTGGTCGCGACGTCGGTGGGTGGGGCCCTGGTTGTCGCCGCGACGGCGGTGTGGCTGGCACTCCGGAGAGGCCGATCGATGCTCGGACGGTCGCGCCGGCGGCTTCTGTTCGGCGCCGCCCTGATACCGTTCAGCCTGCTCGCGTGGAAGGTGGACTGCAGCATCGCGTTCGGCGCCGCCATGGTGGCGTGGCCGGAGCGACCCGGAGAGCGATGCCTGGCGCTGTCGCTCTTCGTCGCGGCAGGACCATTGCTGTCATTCCTCGCCATCCGCGGGAGCGCGCCCGCGCAGCCTGCGCTCAACGGGGCGGTGATCGGATTCGCCGCCGGCGCGTGCGCGTGGGTCGCCGCGGACCTGTGGTGTCCGGTCGCGTATGTGCCACACGTGCTGCTCGGCCACGTGCTGCCCCTCGTTGTACTCGCCGGCGCGGGCGCGCTGCTCGGGCGGGCGCTCCTGGCGCCGCGGTCTCGCTGACGCGCGGGCAGGATGGCTGGAACGAGCGTCGCCGGCTAACTTCTAGAAAAAACCGGTGGCCAAGGACGGGATTGGCCGGGACCGCGCGCAAACCGAAGTCAGTGGGTTGCGTCGACCCTGTCGCCCCGGGGTCGCAACCTATCAACCGCGGATGGCGCAGCGGTGCTTGCCAGGCGACGGCCATAGATCTCTCGCAGAGTCGGAGCGCACAGCGTGAGGATGGTCAGCGCGCCGAAAGCGAGACCCGGCAGCGCGAGCATCGGCCCAGCGCCCAACCCGTCGGCCAGGCGGCCGGTGGCGAGGTTGCTGACGGCCATCACCCCGCCGGTCGCCCCCCAGTACAATCCCAGCACGCGGCCACGAACGTGATCGGGGGTGGCGATCTGGAGCAAGGTCGTCGCGAGCGCGATGAACACCGACTGTGTCAGACCGACCGCCGCCGCCGCGAGCAGCGTACCGGGCCAGGAGGCAGCGTAGCCCAGGGGCACCAAGGTCAGGCCGCTGAGGATGCTCGTCGCGAAGAACAGATACCCGAAGTGGACTCGTCGCGCGAAACCGGCGAGCAGCAAGCCGCCGGCGAGCGAGCCCCCGCCCATCGCCATCATGAGCAGGCTGTAGGCGGTGCCGGTCGCACCGAGCACATCAGACGCTCGCCGGGGCAGCGCGGCGTCGTAGCCCATCGTGAAGGCGCAGTGAAGGAAGACGAGCGTGATCACCGAGCACACGGCCGGGACACGGAAGACGTAGCCGACGCCCTGCGCGAACTGCGCAAGCGGGTTGCGATCCCCGGCGCTGCGCGGATGCGGGACCTCGCCCAGCACCCGGATCGCCCAGAAGGCCAGGCCGAAGAGCGCGGCCGCGACGAGGAAGGCGCCAGCGCCACCACCGACGTGGAGCAACGGCGCGGCCAGCAGCGGCCCCAGCAGCCGTGCGCCGTTCAGGTTCGCCTGGAGAAGGGAGACGGCGTTGAGCAGATCGCGCGCGGGGACGAGGCTCCCGAGCATCGCCTGCTCCATCGGCGTGCTCGACGAGCGGGCCGCGCCTAGCACGAAGGAGACCGCGGCGAGCGGCCAGGCGCTCTGCTCTCCGGTCCATGCGAGCCAGGCGAGCCCCAGACTCGAAAGCAGGCCGATCGCGTTCATGGCGAGCAACATCGTCCGCCGGTCGTAGCGGTCGGCGAAGACACCGGCGAAGGGGGTGATGATGAGCGATGGCAGGAAGGACGCGAACACCACGAGGCCGACGGTGCTCGAGTGATGATGCAGGTCGAACGCCACCCAGCCGCACGCCGTGAGCGCGGTCATATAACCGACGCAAGACACGATCGACGCCGTCCACAGCGGGCGAAAGCGCTTGTGCTGAACGGCTGAAAAGATGCCGGCGCGATCTTCGGCCGTCACGATGTTGGTCGGCAGAGACAATTCGGTGAGTGCGGAGGCCGTTCGCTACATGCCTAAAAGGAGGATTATCACGAGTGCTCCCTCTCGTCGGGCGTCCTCTGGAATTTCGGCCGATGATCCGAGCGCGATCGTCCGAAGGTCTTCACGGCTGTTGAAGTCTACCCGAATCCTAACCATGTGTCAGTGCCCGTGCTCCTGAGCGGAGATTGCCTTCGTTCCCCTCGCGTGCCAGAGTGAGCGCGCGATGGCCGGTGGAAGTTCGCGATCGCCGGACAACCGTTCTCGGCGGGGCATGCGGAGGTTCCGGCCCAGCAAGTGCTGTTCGAGATCGGCTCCATCTCCAAGGTCTTCACCGGCGTCCTACTCGCCGATGCCGTGCTCGAGGGCAAGCTCACCCTTGATGACACCCTGACCCAGCGGCTGCCCGTGAAGTTCGGCTATGCCGGCGCCGGCGCCGTCACGCTCAAGCAACTGGCGACTCACACTTCGTGCCTGCCGCGTCTCCCGGCCAACGTGCTGAACCCTGAAGGCGACGACCCCTACGCGCAGTATGACCGCAAGGCGATGTTCGAGTATCTCGCCAGCGCGAAGCTCCAAGCGCAGCCGCCCTGCGAGCCCGCATACTCCAACCTCGGCGTGGCCATCCTCGGCGTCGTCCTCGAGACGATCTTGGTCGACGCGCAGCTCAGCTTCCACCGCAACGCGTCGGGCCAGATCGCAGGCTTGACGCTGCATCAGAACGGCCAAGACGTTCCAGCCCGCCGCGACGCCGCCCCGCCTCCCCACGTCGAGTTCCCCAGCCCGACCGCGCTCGCGGAGTACGCAGAAGAGTACGATTTCGGCAATTTTCAGCCCGGCGCTACGATCACGGTGCGTGCGACGCCCGAGGTGCTTCTGGCGAGGCTCACGGGGCAGCAGGAGCTCCCCGTGTTCAGCATTGGAAAGGATCAGTTCGAGTACGACGTCGTCGTAGCCACCCTGACCTTCGAGCGTGACCAGGCCGGCAAGGTCATAGCGGTCGTACTGCATCAGAACGGACGGGACATGAGATCGCCGAAGCGTTGAGGCCAGCCTCGCACCAGGGGATCTGCGCTGGCGGGACGTCGAGCTCACTTCTAGAACTGCGATATATTTGCCATGTGGCAAGGGTAATTGTTCGGAACCAGCAGCAGCAATCGACGTCGGTGCAGCGTACCCAGCCGCCCGTCTGGAAGCCGCTTGCTGCGGTTGTGGTGCCGGCCGTGCTGATCGTTTTGCTCGGCGTCGTTAATACTTTCCTTCCCGCTGGCAGCTTCGCAGCCCTGGCCCTAAGGTATTTGGCGTTTCCATTCGGTAGATGACCGTCCTCTCAACACCCCCGGCCAAAATCACCGCGTTTCTCCGCACTACGTCCTATGAGGCGTGGGCGGTGTACGCCATCGTCGCTTTCTTGTTCGTCCTCGGCGGGTGGATTTCACAGGCGTGGAGGGACGACCACGAGTGGAAATGTCTCTACTTTGGCGGCTCTTGGCCGTTCTTCGGAGCGTGGATCGCGTCCCACGCCGCGCATTTTGGATAAAGCGTAGAGCAGCAAGCTTCAGGCGAGTTGCACCTTGCAGCAAAACCCGAGGGCTTGTCCACTCCCCTTCTCTGTTGATTTCGCGCGGCGAAACTCTTCTTTGTGCTTCTGCAACTGGCCGCGCGGAGCAACAGCAAGGAAGACGATCGCCTTGCGGTGGCACTGCGACGAACTCTGTTGTAGCGTCTTCAGCGCGCGCGAGCGACCCCAACTCCGTGTAGCCAAGGAGAGCTGCCATGGCATCCCGAGCGCCCTTCCTGACCACCCGCTTCGGCGCCTACTACCACCGCGATGTACCCCAGGAAGACACAGAACTCACCCATACGGGTCCCGGGACGCCCTGTGGGGAATACTTGCGGCGTTTCTGGCAGCCCCTCTGTTTCACCGACGAGCTTCGTGATCTTCCGGTCCGAGTCAGAATTCTGGGCGAGGACCTCGTCGCGTTCCGCGATCTCCAGGGGTCCGTCGGGCTGTTGGAGCTACATTGCCCTCATCGGGGCACCTCGCTAGAGTTCGGCCTGATCTCCCAGCGGGGAATCCGCTGCTGTTACCACGGCTGGCTCTTCGATGTGGACGGCGCGATCCTCGAAACTCCGGGCGAGTCGACATCGAGCACGCTCAAGGATCGGCTCTGCCACGGTGCCTATCCGATCCATGAGCACAACGGCATCGTGTTCGCGTACATGGGACCGCCGGAGGAGCGGCCGGCCTTTCCGCTGTACGACAGCTTCTGTCGCCCGGGCTATCGGCTGATCCCGGGCCGCAAATACTACTATCCGTGCAACTGGCTCCAGATCCTCGAAAACGCCATGGACCCGGTTCACACGGCATTTCTCCATACGATTGTCAGCGGCTCGCAGTTCACCGACGAGTTCGGCAAGGTGCCTGAGCTCGATTTCACCGAGACGCCCGTCGGCATGATCTACATGGCGACTCGCCGAGTCGGCGAGAACATCTGGGCCCGAATGGTTGAAAATGTCTTGCCGAATCTTCAGCAAGTTGCCCCGATCTGGGAAAACGGTCGTGCCGAGCACCCGTTCAGCGGTCCCATGATGAGTCGGTGGATCGTCCCCGTCGACGACACCAACACGATGTTCATCGAGTTCCGGCATGTGAGTGAGACCGTGGGCGCCACACCCGATTGGTGGGCGGACCGTGACATCATGCTCCCCGGTCAGCTTGCCGCTGAGGCCTACGAGGCGAGCCAGCGGCGACCGGGCGATTACGAGGCTCAGGTCAGTCAGCGGACGGTCGCGATTCACGGCCTCGAGCATCTCGGTGCCACCGATCGTGGCGTCATCATGTTTCGTCAGCAGTTGCGGCAAGGCATCCGAGCGGTCAAGGCGGGCAAGACGCCTGACGGTCCGTGTCGCGACGCTGGGGCGATTACCGCCACGTACTGCAATGACACCGTGGTGCGCGTTCCGCCCGCGCCAACAGCAGACGAAGATCAGCAACTCATGCGGGCAACCGCACGGGAACTGGCGGAGTCCTATCTCGCGCGGCCGCCGCTGCTCGCTGGCCGACGTTCGGGCTGAGCACGAACGGGTTGAAACGAGCACCAAGCGGAGCATCGCGCATCCGCGCTGGAACGTCACGCGCCTCGCGTCGCTCGGTACAGACCTGAGCAGTCAATGGCTAGAGCTTTTGACGGGACATGAGGTCGCCGAAGCGGTATTTGATAAAGACTCGACTATCATCACCTCCAGTGGCCTTCACGACGATCGTTCCACGGTCGTATCCGAGGCGACCCGATATCGCAACTCGATATCCTCAGTTGCAGATGGCCCTGGTCATCGAACTTCAATACTGACCGGTCGCCACCATCGACGACGTATACGCCTCCACTGGCGTTTGAATTCCAAAGTTAAATCGAATTAGTTTTCGTCCCGTCCCCTTCCGGTCCGCAGCGGCCGCAGGGCTCGGCAGTATAGGGCAGACAGCGGATCGGGTTGGAAAAGCGCTGGGACACCTCTAGTGCCGTGCGAGAAATCTCTTCGACACGGGCCGTCGCCCCTACCCATGGCGCCGAGGCGCTCGACGCCGACAAGCCCCTGGGCCGAGACCGAATGCATCGGCGGCATCAGGTCGCTGATATGTTGGACGTGCACAGGAATGCGCCTTGCGATGATTGATTCCGACCACCCGTGACAGGCCGGTTTGTGCTCGGCATCCTCATCGTGGTCGCCGCGGCGCGGGTGCTCTTTTTCGCCGTGGCGTTCCCGCTCTTCAACGATGTGGACGAAGTGGCGCACATCGACCTCGTCCTCAAATACGACATGGGCCTGCCCACCGGGCTCGACGAGCCCTACGCGACGGCGACCCGCAACCTCGCCCTTCGGTACGGTACCGGTCTCGGGTTCGATGGCGGCGTGCTCAGGCTCTACTGGAGTCCGGGATACATGGATCCGCCCCTGCCGACTGGCGGGATGCCGCTGCCGTTCTGGATGGCCCCGGCCGGCGTCCAGCGGTCCTTCGAGGCAGAGGCCAACGCGGTGTGGTCGACGCGGCGAAATCACGAGGCCGGCGAGCCCCCGCTCTACTACGTGATCGCCGCGCAGTGGGCGAAGCTCGGCCGCGTCCTTGGATTCGCCGACGCGCGACTCCTCTACTGGATCCGCGGGATGGACGTCCTGATCGTCGCGCTGCTGGTCGTGCTCGCGGCCGCGTTCGGCCGGGTGTGCGACCCGACGAGCGCCGCGCTCGCCGTGGGACTGCCGCTCCTCATCGCGGCGTTTCCGCAGAAGGCGTTCTACTCGATCACGAACGACGCCCTCTCGCCGCTCGTGGGTGGCCTGGCCGTCTACTACGGGCTCAGGGTGCTCACCGCGGACGCGGCACGTTCGCGCGACGCGCTGCTGGCGGGACTGATGATCGGCCTCGCGATCATGACCAAGCTGAGCAATCTCTTCCTGGTCGTGCTGATTCCGTGGATCGTTGCGGTCCATGTCCGCAGGAAGGGCATCGCCCCGGCCGGCCGCTCGGCGGTCTGGCTCCTCGGGGCCATGGCGGTGCCGCTCGCGGTGTGGCGAATCGCAAGCGGACCGTTGGGATTTCGAACCGGTGACAAGGCCGCCGCGCTCGGTTGGGGATATCGTCCACTCGCCGAGCTCAGCGAGCATCCGATCCTCACCGTGCGCGGCGCGTGGGCGTTCCTGTCCCAGTTGCTCGTGACGTTCTGGCGGGGCGAGGTCAGCTGGCACGGCGTTCCGCTCGCGCTGTCCGGGATGGACGCGCTCTACGGAACCGCCTCGCTCTTGCTGCTCGGGGCGGCGGCGATCCGACTCTTCCGTGAGCCCCGGCCGACCCCGCGCCGCGCGGTGCTGGCATGCCTCGCGGTCTTCGGCGCCGGCGTGTTCATGCTCGCCGGGTTCTCAATGGCATTCACCTTCGGGGACTCCGGCTATCCGTCTCGCACGTCACCGTTCTTCTGGTCGGGCCGTCTGATCGGCGCCGCGCTGCTACCGTTCGCCGCGGTCTTCGTGTACGGGCTCGAGGCGGTCCTCGCGAGAACCACGCTGCGCGGTCACGAGTCGCTCGTGGTGCTGAACCTGGCCGTGCTCGCCACGGTGACGGAGCTGATGCTGTCCTTCGAGGCGATCGGGAGCCTCTACAACGGTTTTCATCTTCCCTGACGGCGGACGCGGCGTGCCGCGCGGCGTCACGTCGAGCCGGCCCCCGCGGCGGACGAAGAGCACGAACAGGCCGCGGTCGCCGGTGCCCATAGCGACGTAGCGCGGCTCCGCCCAGTCGAGCACGGGATGGCGGAGCGTGCCGCCGAACAACGATCCCTTGTTGACGACGAGCATCGTCGGCGCCGTCCGCTCGAGATCGGCGACCGCACGGGGCGGCCAGCGCCGCCGCCGCCGGGCCTTGCAGCAACGGGAACATGTAGAAGGCCGCTCGGCGGCGAGCGCCGGCTGACGAAGTGGAGAGTTCTGTCTCGGCGCGCCACTCGTAGAAGGTCTCGTCGGGCTTCAGCAAGGCCCCGAGCTCGTGCCCGAGCGCATGCTCCGAGGCGAACAGCTCGCCGTGCTTCAGGCGCGCCAGGTGTCCGCCTCCACCTGGATAGAGGGGCAGCTGCTCGGAGAGCAGGCCCCGATCCTCTCATCCTGAGTGAAGCAAAGTCGGGGAGCAGGTCGCCTGCACCTCTATGTGCTGGAATGAGCCTGGGTGCGCTCTTCGCCGGCACATTTTGGGCACATTCGCGATCTGACGAGAAGGGAGGTGTCGCTCAACTACGAGAAAAACCTGGTGGGCAGGGACGGGATTGAACCGCCGACATCAGGATTTTCAGTCCTGGAACACAGATCGCGGAAGTACGCAGAAAGCCTTGCCCTGCAATAGGAGTTGCTTCGATCATCGTGTGCCAGAGTGTGCTGGAGTGATCAGCAATGCGCTCCTGACGGGCACATTTTCGGCACATTCGATCTCGATCACTGGATGACGATCAGCACCGACGGTAGCACCGATTTGGCGCGATCGAAGATGCCGCGCTTGACTAGCCAACACCAGTCTCGTGTACCAGTCGCGCAGCGTGTTCCGATGCGCCCATCTCCACAAAGAGACGATAGGCGTCGCGAAGCTCGCGAGTGCGGGCGGTGTCGTCGCCGAGCACGCTCGCGATCGCGGCCGAGATCTCGTGGACGACCGGCGTTCTACAGCGCGCGCCCGTCTCATCTATTAGCTCCGACGCTTCCGCGAGGGCGCGCTGAGCCGCGATTGCACCAGCCGCGCCCTCGGAGCTGAGAACGGCGCGGGCGCGGGTCAGAAGCGCGTCCATCTCGAAGAGCCGGCCACCGCT
>JACXTT010010349.1_pt1 | contig 12581 bp, 15 predicted proteins | sample 9270951 | NCBI WGS metagenome assembly JACXTT01 (sample SAMN15532306, study PRJNA645909) | rock metagenome | isolation source: weathered quartz diorite | place: Puerto Rico | collected 2017-06-21 | reverse complement strand
CCAAACCGGCACCGTAAAATGGTTCAACGATGAAAAAGGCTTCGGCTTCATCACTCCTCAAGGTGGCGGTGACGACCTGTTCGTACACTTCAAAGCTATCGAAAGCGACGGTTTCAAAAGCCTGAAAGAAGGCCAAACCGTTTCCTTCGTGGCTGAGAAAGGCCAAAAGGGTATGCAAGCTGCACAGGTTCGTCCGGAGTAAGTTTTCCGCGAACTGAAAAACCCCGTCCATGCGACGGGGTTTTTTATGGGCGCTGGAAAAGCCCGGAGGCCTTAACCGCAGTTGGCGCGAACGATCTTGCCGCTGCTGTCGGTATTGAGGTTCAGGCGGTCCGAGCGGTACTCCAGGGTCACCATGTCGTTCGGTCCCAGTACCCGGGCGCTCTGTGCGCCGCTGCGGCTGCGGGCCTGCTCCAGCAGTGCGGCGGAGGCCGTCTGACCGATGGCGAAATCGGCCGCCGCAGCTTCGCAACGACTGTGCCCGGTCTCGGTGACCGAGTCCTTCGGCGCAGCCGACTCCTTAGCCACCGACGACCCGGAGGTGGTGCAACCGGCCAGTACCGACAGGGCGAACAAGGCCCCCAGGGATGCAAGCTTCCAAGGCATGAAGCCTCCTTTTCAAATCAATAGGTAGAGTGCGTGCGACCGCGATTTGCGCCATTGGTTGCACGCCAGGGGCCAGATAGTCCGATTCCGATATCCGCCGCCGACAAGTCTGCCTGACCTGTCGGGCGACTTCTCCAGGGAATCGTGACTGAATATGAACGAGCGATTTCGCTCAGTAGATGTCGATGTAATCGAAGGGCGGGTTGGGCCAGTTCTGCTTCAGGGCATTGAACACCTGCATGACCCAGACCTCGTCGGCGGCCGCGACCTTGCCGACGTAGCCGGAGCCGGCCGCCCAGGTTTCCAGGCGGAACAGCAGGTCGCCGGTCTGCGCACCGCCGACAATCCCCGAGGAGATGTAGGCCAGGCCCGAGCGGGTGACACGCAACTGGGTATGCACCTCGTCGCTGGCCGCCGCGAGCATCTGGCGCACGGCGTCCAGGGTGAGGTTGTCGGGGTTGTTCAGATCGATTTGCATGCAATCACTCAAGCCGTGCCAGACGCTCGGTCAGCAAGTTGAAGAAGCCTTGGGCATCGCCATTTTCGACCCAGAACGCGTTCTTGGGCTGCTTCAGGCCGTCGTGCCAGTCGACGATGGTCTGGCCGAAGGTCGGGCCTTCACGGCTGTCGATGAGCAGGTTGACCTGGCGTCCGCTGAACAACTCGGGCTTGAGCAGGTAGGCGATGACCGTGGCGTCGTGTACCGGGCCGCCGGGAATACCGTAGTGTTCCATGTCGCCCTTGATGTACTCGTTGAGGATATCACCGACCACCTTGCTGGCGTTGTTGTTCAGCGCCGCGATCTGCTTCAGGCGCTCATCGCTGGTGAGGATCTTGTGGGTCACGTCCAGTGGCAGGTAGGTCAGCTTGACGCCGCTCTTGAGCACCACTTCGGCGGCCTGCGGATCGGCGAACAGGTTGAACTCGGCGACCGGGGTGATGTTGCCGCCGTTGAAGTGCGCGCCGCCCATGACCACCACTTCCTTGATGCCCTGGGTGATCTCGGGATCCTGGATCAAGGCCAGCGCCAGGTTGGTCTGCGGCCCGAGCATGGCAATGGTGATGCTGTGGGGCTTGGCCGCGCGCAGGGTCTCGATCAGGTAGTTGACGGCGCTGCCCTCGGCCAGGCCGGCCTTGGGCTCGTGAACGCTCACGCCGGAGAGGCCTTCCTTGCCGTGGATATTCTCGGCATAGATCGGCGTGCGCAGCAGCGGTTTGGGCGCACCGGCATACACCGGCACCTCTTCCCGCCCGGCCCACTCGCGGGCCAGCCGGGCATTGCGCGAGGTCTTGTCCAGGCGCACGTTGCCGGCCACGGTGGTCAGCGCATGAATATTCAACTCCTGCGGCGAGGCCAGGGCGAACAGCAGCGCCACCACATCGTCGGCCCCCGGGTCGGTGTCGATGATCAGGTCGATTTTTTCCGCCGCCTGGGCGCCTGTAGCAGTGAGCAAGGACACGATCAGCAGACTCCGAAACCAGCGTGGCAAAATTTGAGCATAGCGTTGCATGGCACACTCCTTGTGCGAGAAAGAAAGCTTGTGGAGGAACGAAAAACTAGAAGGTCACGCCGGCCACCAGCACCACGTTGCAATAGGGCTGGCATTCGCCGGTGCGCACGACCGCCTTGGCCTGTCGATTGAGCACTTTGAACTCCTCATGGCTAAGCAGGCGTCGCTGCCCCATCGCGCCCTGGGCATTCAGCGTGTCGAGGTGTTCCAGGGCCGGCGGACGCTTGAGGAGGATTTCCTCGGCCAGCACATGGCTCTCCACCTGCATTTCGCTGAGGACCGTGCGCAAGGTGCTGACGAAGTCGGGAATGCCCTGGGTCAGGGCCAGGTCGATCAGTTCCACGCCCGGCGGGACCGGCAGGCCGGCGTCGCCGATGACCAGCATGTCGCCATGGCCAAGAGAGGCAATCAGGCGTGACAGGGCGATATTGAGCAGCGGTGTCTTTTTCATGGTGATTTGAAACCCTGGACATCGGACAAATGAGGAATGGAGGGTTGGGCGCCGGCACGGGTCACCGACAGCGCCGCCGCGACCTGGCCGAAGCGAATCGCCTCGGCCTCGGTCTGCCCTTGAGCCAGGGCCGCGGCGAAACCGCCGACAAAGGTGTCGCCGGCCGCCGTGGTGTCGAGCGCCTTGACCTTGGGTGCCGGGAAATGCGCAAAGCCCTGGCCGTCGGCGGACAATGAACCCTGGGCACCGAGGGTGATGATCACCTTCCCTGCCCCGGCAGCCATCAGTTGGCTGGCGGCGGCCCGGGCACTGTCCAGGGAGTCCACCGGCAGGCCGCTGAGCGCCGAGGCCTCGCTTTCATTGGGAATCAGGTAATCGATCGATGCATACCAGTCGGCCGGCAGCGGCGCGCTGGCCGGCGCCGGATTGAGGATCACCGTCTTGCCCAATTCGCGCCCACGCTTGAGCGCATAGCCGACGGTGTCCATCGGCACTTCCAACTGGCAGATGATCACATCCGCCTCCTGGAGCACCGCATCAAAGCCCTTGAGCACGTCGGGGGACAGGCAGCCATTGCCCCCGGCAACGATCACAATGGCGTTCTGGCTGTTGGCATCGACGACAATCAGCGCGACGCCGCTGGACACGCCCGGCGCCACGGTGACGGCCTGGCAATCGATGCCCTCCGCCACCAGCGCATCGCGCAGTTGCGCACCGTAGGCATCGTCGCCCACGCAGCCGATCATCGACACCGAGGCGCCCAGGCGCGCGGCCGCCACGGCCTGGTTCGCGCCCTTGCCGCCGGACACCGTGGCGAACGATTGGCCCACCAGGGTCTCGCCCGCCCGCGGCAAGCGTTCGGCACGGGTGACCAGGTCCATGTTGAGGCTGCCTACCACCACTACTTTTGCTTGCATACACCGGTACTCATCAATTCGATTCAGCGGTATTGCGCAAACACGCCCGGCACCGCGGCCGTCGATTCACGCAGGACGATACTCGGCGTCACGATCCGCCGGTCAACAGCCAGGAGCGGCGTTGTGATTCTGTTCAAAAGCATCTCGGCCGCCGTTTCGCCCAATTGGAGAATCGACTGGCCGACCGTGGTCAACGCCGGATAGACATAACGGCTCATCTGGATATCGTCGAAGCCGATCACCGACAGCTCGCTGGGCACGCGGATATTGCGCTCCGCCGCCGCCCGCAACGCGCCGATACCGAGCAGGTCGTTACCGGCGAAAATCGCGCTGGGCCGATCCCCTTCCAGGAGCAAGGCCGCCGCCCGATAACCGCCGGTGCTGGTGAAGTCGCTTTCCACCAGCCAGCGCTCGGGCACCTGCACCGCCGCCTGCGCCAGGGCCCGCCGATAACCGGCCAGGCGCATCTGCGCCACGCTGGTGTCCGCCGGGCCGCCGATAAAGGCAATCGCCCGATGCCCCAGCTCCAGCAGGTGCCGGGTGGCCAGGTAGGCACCCTCTTCGTGGTCGATGCGCACCAGGTCGGTTTCGATCCCGGCAATGCCCCGGTCGACCATCACCATGGGCGTGCGCACCGCCGCCAAGCTAGCCCCGAAGCTGTCATCGCCGCCGGTGGAGGCGACGATCAGGCCGTCGACGCGCTTCTCCAACAGCACCCGCAGGTAGCTGCGCTGCTTGTCCGGGTCGTCGTCGGAGTTGCAGAGGATCACGCAGTAGTTGTTACGCTCGCAGTAATCCTCGATCCCCCGCGCCAGCTCGGCGAAATACGGGTTGAGGCTGTTGGGCACCAGCAGGCCGATGGTCGCGGTGGTCTTGGCTTTCAACGAGCGCGCCACGGCGCTGGGCACGTAGTCGAGCTGGGCGATCGCCGCCTCGACCTTGAGCCGCACCTGGTCGCTGACCGGCCGCGTGCTGTTCAGCACGTGGGACACCGTGGTGTACGAAATCCCGGCCAACGCCGCCACATCCTTGATGGTTGCCATGCTTCAGGCCCGCCGACGAGCGCGTTGACTGCGGTAGGTGTCCAGCACCACCGCGATCACGATCACCGCGCCGGTAATGATGCGCTTGGTCGGCTCGGTGGCGCCGATCTGCGCCAGCCCCGCCGCCAGCACGGAGATGATCAGCACACCGAAGAAGGTGCTGATCACCGAACCGCGACCGCCCATCAGGCTGGTGCCGCCGATCACCACGGCGGCGATCACCTGTAGCTCCAGGCCGGAACCGGCGTTCGGGTCCGCCGCCTCCAGGCGCGAAATCTGGAACAGCGCCGCGACACCGGCCAGCAGGCCCATCAGGCTGAACACCAGGATCTTGTAGGGCTTGGGATTGATCCCGGCCAGGCGTACCGCTTCCTCGTTGGTGCCGATGCCGATCAGGTAACGCCCGAACACGGTCCGCGTCAGCACCAGTTGGGCGACGATGATCACCAGCAAGGCAATGATGAACGACGGCGAGATACCGAAGGCCACCGGATTGGACAGCCAGGCGAACGAGTCGCCGATATAGGCGGTGCGCGAGCCGGTCATCTGGTAGGCCAGGCCCCGGGCCATTTCCAGCACCCCCAGCGACACGATGAACGACGGAATGCGCCAGGCCACGGTGATCGAACCGGTCACGGTGCCGGCCAGCGCCGCGCAGCCCATGCCCAGCACGGCGGCCGGCAACACACCCCAGCCCCAGCCGAGGATCGCCACGCTGACCGCCGAGGCGGCCAGGGCCAGCACCGACCCCACCGACAGGTCGATGCCGCCGATGATCAGCACGAAGGTCATGCCCACCGCCAGGACCATCAGGTCGGGAATCTGGTTGGCCAGGGTGCTGAAGGTGTCATAGGAGAGGAAATGACTGCTCAGGCTGGAAAACAGGATGATCATGGCGAGCAAGGCGCCCGCCAGGCCCAGGTAGGTGCCCAGGCCATAGAAGTTACGCGAGGTCTTGCCGGCAACAGATAGAGTATTCATGGGGTATTCCTGGGCGCCGCTTCATGGAGCAGCGCATCACGTTTTTGGTAGCCGGCGAAGGCGGCGGCAAGCAACTCGTCCTGGGTCCAGGCGTCGCGCTCAAAGGTCTCGATCAGGCGCCCGGCAGACAGCACGCCGATGCGGTCGCAGATCAGCATCAGTTCACGCAGGTCGCTGGAAACCACCACCAGCGCCTTGCCCTGGCGGGTCAGTTCGCCCAACAGGGCATAGATATCGAACTTGGCGCCGACGTCGATCCCGCGGGTCGGCTCGTCGAACAGCAACACCGCGCAGTCGCGCTCCAGCCAGCGGCCGATCACCACTTTCTGCTGGTTGCCGCCGGACAACTCGGACACCAGTTGATCGGGGCTGGAGCTGCGAATGCGCATGGCCTCGATCTGACGCCGCGCCAGCGCCGACTCGTCACGCCCGTTGACCAAACCAGCGCTGGAAATCGCCGGCATGTTGCCCAGGGCGATATTGGCGCTGATGGACTGCGTCAGCAGCAGCCCCTCGCCCTTGCGATCTTCCGTGATCAGGGCGATGCCATGGCGCACCGCGTCCACCGGCGAGCGAATGTCCACGACCTGGGCCGGTGAGCCGAGGGCCACCGTGCCGCTGTCGGCAGTGTCGGCGCCGTAGATCAGGCGCAGCAGCTCGGTACGACCCGCGCCGATCAGGCCGGAAATGCCGAAGATCTCGCCGGCACGCACTTCGAAGGAGACGTCGAGGACCTTGTCCGAACGGCTCAGGCCCTTGACCGTCAAGGCCGGCGCGCCGATCTTGCGCTCGCCCATGTCGATATGTTCGCCCAGCTCGCGCCCAACCATCAGGTTGACCAGTTGCTCGCTGTTGTAATTGGCCATCGGCTCGACGCAGACCAGGTTGCCGTCGCGCAATACCGCGATGCGCTGGGCGACCCGGGCCAGCTCTTCGAGCCGGTGGGAGATATAGATGATCGCCACGCCACGGGCCTGCAGGCGGGTGATCTGGTCGAAGAGCATCTCGACTTCACGGGTCGTGAGCATCGCGGTCGGCTCATCGAGAATCAGCACGTGGCAATCGCCGATCAGGTTGCGGGCGATTTCCACCATCTGCTGGTGCCCGATGCCCAGGTCGCCGACCAGGGTGTCCGGGTCGATGGCATCGAGGCCGACCTGGGCCATGGCCTCGAGGGCGGCGCTGCGCAACTGCTTGCGACTGATCCAGCCACCGTGGCTGGGCAGGTTGTCGAGAAACAGGTTTTCCGCCACGGACAGGGTCGGCAGCAGGTTGAGCTCCTGCATGACCATGCGGATGCCCTGCTCTTCGGCCTGGGCCCGACTGCCCGGCGCATAGGCGCGGCCATTGAACAGCATCTGCCCGGTGGTCGGCGTGACCAGCCCGCCGATGATCTTCGACAGGGTGCTCTTGCCGGCGCCGTTTTCACCGGTCAATGCCAACACCTCGCCGCGCAACAACGTCAGGTCGATGTTGCTGAGGACGGGTTGCGCGTAGGTCTTGCCGATACCGCTGACCGACAGGACAGCGTTCGGAGCGGAAGATGACATAGGAAAGTCTCCATGCGCCCGCTCAGGACGAGCGGGCGCCATTGAACAGCGAGCGGTCTACTTCTTGAGTACCAGCTCGACCGGGGTTTCGATCACGCCGTCCTTGCTGTCGACTTTTTCGCCCTTGATGATTTTCAGTGCGGTCTCGATGCCGAACACCGCCTGCTTGGCGGCGAACTGGTCGGCGGTGGCGAGCACGCGACCGTCCTGGAGCATTGGATTGATGGCGTTGATGTTGTCATAGCCGACCACCTGCACCTTGCCGGCCTTGCCCGCCGAACGCACGGCGGAGACGGCGCCCAGGGCCATGCTGTCGTTGCCGGCCAGCAGCGCCTTGAGGTTCGGGTATTCGTTGAGCATCGCCGAAGCGACCGCGTTACCCTTGTCGATTTCCCAATCGCCGGACTGCACGGAGACGATCTTGGTGTCCGCGGCTTTCATCGCGTCGGTGAAACCGGCGGTGCGCATCTGGGCGTTGGTGGTGGTGGACACGCCTTCGATGATGCCGACCTCGTCACCCGCCTTCAGTTGCTTGGCCAGGTACTCGCCGACCAGGCGCGCGCCCTTGCGGTTGTCGGGGCCTACGAAGGGTACTTCAATGCCCTTGCTTTTCAGCACACCGGCGTCGAGCTGGTTGTCGATGTTGACGACGACGATCCCGGCATCCTTGGCCTTCTTGATCACCGAGACCATGGCCTTGGAGTCGGCCGGGGCGATGACGATGGCGTTGACCTTGGAGACGATCATCTGGTTGACGATGTCGATCTGCGCGGTGGTGTCGGTTTCGTTCTTGATGCCGTTGGAGACCAGGTCGAAATCGGCGGCGTGGACTTTCTGGTAGTCCTTGGCACCGTCTTCCATGGTGCGGAAGAACTCGTTGGCCAGGGATTTCATCACCAGGCCGACCTTGGGCTTGGCGGCGTCGGCGGCAAAGGCCTGGGAGAGTGGCAAGGTAGCGGAGGCTGCGGCCAGTACGGCGACAGCAAGAAGGCGTCCTGCGAATGGCAACTTCATGGGTTTACTCCGGATCTTATGATTGTTGTGAGCAACGCCAGGAGCGTGACGGGAAATGCGTGCGCACAGCCCTGGAAACAGTTCGCGCAAACGTTTGCGTCATCCAACTATGCGAAGCTTACGCGGATTTGTCAACGGCCCGTCACAGCATAGTCGCCAGTCTGACAACCACGAAAATCCCGACGGGGTCGGGCAAGGATTCCCCAGGTTCCTGAGCCAGACTGCTGACCTACTCCCCGCGCATCCCTCTGTAAAATCAGATAATTTTTTCGATTGGCGTACACCAAATCGCAAAAGACGTTGTCAGAAGCACCTCAGCTTTCCCTGACAGTTGCGAAATGGCTTACAGTTAAATACTGTATGCACGTACAGCTAATTGAGGATTGTTCCGTGGCCAACCCAAACTCAGCCTCCGCCGCTCCCAGCACCTACGAACGCATGGGCCTGCGCGTCCAGAAAATCATCAACTCGCCCACTGCCCAAAATGCCAAGGCCGCCCTGCTCTTTCGCCTGCCGGACGAACCGGTGGACGAGTGGGAGCAACTGCTCGAGGAAATCGCCGAGAACGACAACGTCACCCTGGCCTACCGCGACGACGGTGGCATACAGATTTTCTGGGTTGTACCGAAGGAAGACTGAACCAATGATTGTCCGCGTTATCGCCCTGCTGTGTTTTTTCTGTGTCTTGTCGGCCCAGGCCGAGGCACCGCGTACCTTCGCCGAGGCCAAGAAAGTCGCCTGGAAGCTCTACGCGCCGCAGTCCACGGAGTTCTATTGCGGTTGCAAGTACACCGGCAACCGGGTCGACCTCGCGGCCTGCGGGTATGTGCCGCGCAAGAATGCCCAGCGGGCGGCGCGCATCGAGTGGGAACACATTGTCCCGGCCTGGCAAATCGGCCATCAGCGCCAGTGCTGGCAACAGGGCGGACGCAAGAACTGCAGCCAGAACGATGCGACCTACAAGCGCGCCGAGGCAGACCTGCACAACCTGGTGCCGAGCATCGGCGAGGTCAACGGCGACCGCAGCAACTTCAGTTTTGGCTGGTTGCCGGTGCAGAAAGGCCAATACGGTTCCTGCCTGACCCAGGTCGATTTCAAGGCCAAGAAGGTCATGCCGCGCCCGTCGATTCGCGGCATGATCGCCCGCACCTACTTCTACATGAGCAAGCAGTACGGCCTGCGCCTGTCGAGACAGGATCGCCAGCTGTATGAAGCCTGGAACAAGACCTACCCGGTCCAGGCCTGGGAACGCCAGCGTAACCAGAGCGTGGCCTGTGTCATGGGCCACGGCAACGAGTTCGTCGGACCGGTGAACCTCAGGGCCTGCGGCTGAGGATCAATAGCACTGGCGCCCTGCAATGCTACCTGTAGGAGCGAGCTTGCTCGCGATGGTCGTCAACGATGACGCGGGACATCTGATACCCCACGGTGCCTGGGCTACCATCGCGAGCAAGCTCGCTCCTACAAGATCAATAGCCCGTGCCGGGCGCAGCGGCGTTTTGCGTTGAGCTATCGGCCGGCGCCTTGTGCTCCACCACCTCGGAGTCCATGTGCTGCTTGTCGGCCAACTGCGCCTTTTTCTGCTCGGCAATGGCCTGGGTCGCGAACGGTCCGGCAATCACCTGGCCGTTGTCGAGGATCTTGAACGGATAACCGTGCTCGATCAGCCAGGCCGTCCAGTCGGTCAGGGCCTTGGACTTGTCATCCTTGATCAGCAGGTCCCAGCCGGTCGCCGGCGCCACCGCCGCCACCGGCGTCGAAGCCACTTTCGCCGGCTCGACCTTGTTTCCCGACCCATCGCCGCAACCCGCCAGCACCACGAACGCCACCATCACTGCTATTCTGCGCACAAAGCGTCTCCCGTAATCGTCAGTTAATGTGATTTTATCACCTTGCAGCCTGTCTTAACCTCGTTCCACTGGCTGCTCGGGTCTTATCAGGCTGAATTACCGACGTTTTTCCGACCCCCGGGAATTAAATGGAATGAAATGACGCCTGTAATGAACCACCCGTTCGGATGCACTTAGCGGTATTCTGTGTGTAAGACCTAAGCCAGGAATGCCTGAGAAAGGCACCTTAGTAACAATCAAGGAGAAAGACATGCTGATACTCACCCGCAAAGTCGGTGAAAGCATCAACATCGGTGACAACATCACGATCACGATTCTGGGCGTTAGCGGCCAGCAAGTCCGGGTGGGCATCAACGCACCCAAGGACGTTGCCGTGCACCGTGAAGAGATTTACCAGCGCATCCAGGCCGGCCTGTCTGCCGGAGACAAAGAACCAAAGTAAGCAGCCTGCTCCCTCGTCAGCCCTGCCGTTCCAGGGTCGTGGCTGACGAAAGCTTCCCCTCTCCTCGCTTCTCGCTCAAGTGGGCTACAGGCTCCACTGGGCTGAATGCTCAACGACTCCAGGTTCTCAACTGCCCAGGATCAGACCGCCCGCCGGTAACGGCAGCGCCGTCTTGTAGCGCACCTGCTTGAGGGCAAAACTCGAGCGGATGTTCGCCACCCCCGGCACCTTGGTCAGAAAATCCATCATGAACCGCTCCAACGACTGGATCGTCGGCACCAGTACGCGGATCAGGTAGTCCGGATCCCCGGCCATCAGGTAGCACTCCATCACTTCCGGCCGATCGGCAATCGCCGCCTCGAAATGCTGCAGCGCCTCTTCCACCTGTTTTTCCAGGCTGACATGGATGAACACGTTGACGTGCAGCCCGAGCAATTCCGGATCGAGCAAGGTCACCTGCTCGCGAATCACCCCCAACTCCTCCATGGCCTTGACCCGGTTGAAACACGGCGTCGGCGACAGGTTGACCGAACGGGCGAGGTCGGCGTTGGTGATGCGGGCATTCTCCTGAAGGCTGTTGAGAATACCGATGTCGGTGCGATCCAGTTTGCGCATGAGATAAAAACACCTGTCTTTTATGGTTATGCAGATTTTTTATCTGCAAATAATCTCAGACGCAACCAAACAGAGAGAAATATTCTCCTACGACCGGCCTATGATTGTTGTAGGACAAAATTTCCCTTACCCAGGGAATGATTGCCAGCTAGCGCGCCCACTACAAGAAATTCACAAGATAGAGCGTAGAAAGCCATGATCCCAGCGTACGAACCGCTGCGCCTGCACGTTCCTGAACCCTCAGGCCGTCCCGGCTGCAAGACCGACTTCAGTTACCTGCGCCTGACCGATGCCGGCCAGGTCCGCAAACCCCCGATCGACGTGGAACCCGCCGACACCGCCGACCTGGCCAAGGGCCTGATCCGTGTGCTCGACGACCAGGGCCAGGCCCTTGGCCCCTGGGCCGAAGGCGTGCCGGTGGCGGTCCTGCGCCAGGGCATGCGCGCCATGCTCAAGACCCGCCTCTTCGACTCGCGCATGGTGGTTGCCCAGCGCCAGAAGAAGATGTCGTTCTACATGCAGAGCCTCGGCGAGGAAGCCATCGGCAGCGCCCAGGCCCTGGCCCTGAACCTCGACGACATGTGCTTCCCCACCTACCGCCAGCAGAGCATCCTGATGGCCCGGGAAGTGCCGCTGGTGGACATGATCTGCCAACTGCTGTCCAACGAGCGCGATCCGCTCAAGGGCCGGCAGCTGCCGATCATGTACTCGGTGCGCGACCACGGTTTCTTCACCATTTCCGGCAACCTCGCCACCCAGTTCGTCCAGGCCGTCGGCTGGGGCATGGCCTCGGCGATCAAGGGCGATACCAAGATCGCCTCGGCCTGGATCGGCGACGGCGCCACCGCCGAGTCGGACTTCCACACCGCCCTGACCTTCGCCCACGTCTACCGCGCCCCGGTGATCCTCAACGTGGTCAACAACCAGTGGGCGATTTCCACCTTCCAGGCCATCGCCGGCGGTGAAGCCACCACCTTCGCCGGGCGTGGCGTGGGCTGCGGCATCGCCTCGCTGCGGGTCGACGGCAACGACTTCATCGCTGTCTACGCGGCCTCCGCCTGGGCCGCCGAACGGGCACGGCGCAACCTCGGGCCGACCCTGATCGAGTGGGTCACCTACCGCGCCGGCCCACACTCCACCTCCGACGACCCATCCAAGTACCGTCCCGCCGACGACTGGAGCCACTTCCCCCTGGGCGACCCGATCATGCGCCTCAAGCAGCACCTGATCGCCATCGGCCAATGGTCCGAGGAAGAGCACGCCAGCGTCAGCGCCGAACTGGAAGCCGAGATCATCGCGGCCCAGAAAGAGGCCGAACGCTTCGGCACCCTGTCCGGCGGGCAGATGCCCAGCGCCGCGAGCATCTTCGAAGACGTCTACAAGGAAATGCCCGAGCACTTGCGTCGGCAGCGTCAGGAATTGGGGTTATAAGCCATGAACGATCACAGCAAACTGCAAACGGAGAACGCCGTGGCCACCAGCACCATGACCATGATCCAGGCCCTGCGCTCGGCCATGGATGTGATGCTTGAGCGCGATAACAACGTGGTGGTGTTCGGCCAGGACGTCGGTTACTTCGGCGGCGTGTTCCGCTGCACCGA
>JACXTT010010348.1_pt1 | contig 12581 bp, 15 predicted proteins | sample 9270951 | NCBI WGS metagenome assembly JACXTT01 (sample SAMN15532306, study PRJNA645909) | rock metagenome | isolation source: weathered quartz diorite | place: Puerto Rico | collected 2017-06-21 | reverse complement strand
CAAAAAGCGCCTGTGTGTCCTGCCGTCAGCGTTTTGAATATCGTCAATTCTTCGAGCAAGACTTCAGGCCGATGAAAAGTTATTAGTTGATCGACAAATACGTCGGGAACATCGGTGCCGTCCATCTGGAATCTGGATTCCTCGATCATCTATGAAAGCTTTTCCTTTACCAATTGGCTGACCTGGCTGCCATCAGCAGTCTTGCCCGCGAGACGTGTCATCGTGGCTTTCATTACTCTTCCCATGTCTTTCATCGATGCGGCGCCGGTTTCCTGTATCGCTTCTTCGATCGCGCGCCGCATGTCACCTTCTGACGCTGCTGCCGGCAAATATTCTTCGATCACCTTGATCTCGGCTTCCTCTTTTTGCGCGAGCTCTTCGCGGCCGCCTTTGCGAAACTGTTCGATCGAATCCTTGCGCTGTTTAACCAGTGTATTTAAAACTGCGATGACTTCGCCTTCTTCGAGCGGTTTCATCTTCTCGATCTCTTTGTTTTTCACCGCACTTTTCATCATACGCAAAACACTCAGCCGTAGCTGATCCCTATTGCGCATGGCTTCGGCGAGATGCGATTGAATTTTTTCCTGAAGCGTCACGACTAGCCTTTTATGACTCCGATAGGTCGAAGACGCGCCACGCGCGCCGCTAGGCCTGCATTATGAACGACATCGACCACTGATTCGATGTCCTTGTATGCTTCGGGCTTTTCTTCTGTCAGCCCTTCCCGAGTCAACGATTCAACTATGATACCGCGGGACTCTAATTCCTTCTGAATTTCCTTAGCCGTCACGCCCTTCTTCGCTGCCGAGCGGCTCATAACTCGCCCAGCCCCATGGCAGGCAGAGCCGAACGTTTCCCGCATGGCGCCCTCTTGACCCATGAGAAAGTATGAAGCTGTCCCCATGCTACCCGGAATGAAGACGGGTTGATTTGGAAACGCTCGTGTTGCGCCTTTCCGATGTACAACCACGCGCTTCTGCTTACCATCGACGACATGGGTTTCGCGTTTCGCGATGTTGTGCGCCACGTCATAGATGACTGAGAGGTTGACGTTCTCGCCCATAATTCGCTTGAAGGCGCCTCGGGCCGCGTGTGCGATGCACTGCCGATTCGTCCATGCGAAGTTTGCGGCCGCGGCCATTGCCTTGAGATAGCGCTGACCTTCGGGTGAGTGTACGGGCGCACACGCGAGTTGACGATCCGGCACATGCAAATCGTATTTCCGCATCGCTTGGTCCAACTGAGAAACGTAGTCCGTGCAAACCTGGTGGCCGAGCCCGCGCGAGCCGGTGTGGATGAGAAGAACAATCCCGTCTTTGCGAAGGTTGTATTGATATGCAGTCTTCTCATCGAACACTTCGTCGACGTACTGAACTTCAAGAAAGTGATTTCCGGAACCTAGCGTTCCGAGTTGTGCCTTGCCCCGTTGCTTGGCGCGCTCACTGACAGCGTAAGGGTCCGCTCCAGCGATGCACCCGCGTTCTTCCGTGTGGTCGAGATCCGCTTCCGAACCCATGTCGTGCTCGATGGCCCATCGTGGTCCTTTCTCCAAAACTTGGTTCAGGTCCGTGTCCGAAACGGTGAACCGGCTGGACGGACCTGTTCCGGAGGGAACGTCACGAAAGAGTTGGTGTACCAAGTCACGGAGCTTGGGTTTGACGTCCTTGAGCGACAAGGTGCTGTTCAGCAAACGCACGCCGCAGTTGATGTCGAAGCCAACGCCACCGGGCGATACGACACCACCATCTTCTTCGTCCACTGCCGCCACGCCGCCGATAGGAAAACCATAGCCTTGATGAATATCCGGCATGGCGAGAGCCCGGCCGACGATACCGGGGAGCATTGCGACATTAACTGCTTGTTCGAGTGATTGATCTTTCCGGATTGCTTCCAGCAGCCGCTCGTTTGCATAGATCATTGCGTCTGTGCGCATTCCAGGTTTGTAGCTTTTCGGAATCAGCCAGCGATAATCGTCGATTTTTTCGAGTCGCATACTAGACATCCACAAACACTCGAAGTTCCCAGCCGCTGGGAGTTGCGTTGCTTTCGAATTGATGGTACGTAGCGGCCTTTACCGAAGTCCGAAACTCGTGCCGATCGATATCGAAACGTTCTCCCTTTGCACGACCAATGATTTCGTCCGGCGTCCATGAATCAACCACGAACTCGACAAACACCATTCCTTCTGTGTCGAAGAAAAACAGAATCTCATTCAACCAATTGACGATCTGGGCCGCTTCGTCGGAGCCGGGCGCTTTGAAGTAACGCTCCTCAAGCGGCCGAAACGGTGTTGGATTCACGAGAATGCTGACCAGACCTCTCGATGCTGCGACGAGTGCTTCTTCGCGACTAGTTCCACGAGCGAGAACGCCGACATCGGAAGTATGCTCGAGCAATTCGAACTCGGAAGCCATACTTGTATTTTAGCTGGTGGATCATTTCTCTGTGTCTCTGTGGTTAGGGACGCCAGCGACCACAGAACCACAGAGTTAAATATCGAGCTCGATATTCCAATAGAGGTAATCCCGCCAACTATCCGGCGGCGATTTCAATCGGAAGGTCACGTGAAAGGCCGGCAGCCAGTGGGGTTCAGAGGGTGGCCGGATCAGGCGCATACCGGCCTCTTCAGGCGTGCGGCCGCCTTTCCGGTGGTTGCAGCGGAAACAGGCGGCGACGATGTTGTCCCAGCGCTTCTGTCCGCCCGTTGCAACGGGCACCACGTGATCGAACGTTAGATCTTCGGAAGGAAATTTTTTCCCGCAGTACTGACACGTGTAATCGTCGCGTGCATAAATGTTCGCGCGCGAAAACTTCACGCGGTTGTGGTTCTTCACTCGTACGTACTTCAGAAGCCTAATGATCGACGGAAGTTTGATTGCGAAGGTTATGGAATGAATCTGCTGATCGTATTCCTCGATGACTTCAACTTTTCCAGCGAACAGCAGCGTCAGCGCTTTTTTCCAGGAAATAATCCTCAGCGGCTCAAACGAAGCGTTCAGAAGTAGAGTCGCATTCATAATTAAAGCTGATTTTTCAGATTGTGCATCGGTTTGTCAAGGGCTTTCCACGCTAAAACCCTTGTCATTATTGGGTTTTATTGATCTGTTACAATTGTCGGATGCTTCAAAAGGAAGAAGAACTTCGCCGAATTTTGCGGGACATACGTTCCTGTATTGTCGCGTTCAGCGGCGGAGTCGATAGCTCGTATCTCGCCCTAATAGCCCATCAAGAGTTGGGAGCGAGGGCTTTGGCTGTCACTGCGGAGAGTCCGAGTTACCCGTCGCACCAGCGCAAAATAGCCGTTGACCTCGTTGCGCGTTACAGCTTTCGACACGAGTTCATTGCGTCGGACGAAATGTCGGATACAAATTATGTCGAGAATCCTTCAAATCGTTGCTACTTCTGCAAACATGAACTTTATACGGGGTTGCAGGAGATGGCTGAGGCGCGCGGATTTCGTTATGTCGTCGACGGCAATAATCTCGATGATACCGGCGACTATCGCCCTGGAAGGCAGGCCGGACGTGAGCTCGAGGTTCGAAGCCCCTTAATCGAAGCCCAGCTTAACAAGGCCGAGATCCGAAAGTTGTCGCGGCGGCTCGGCTTGCCAACGTGGGATCAGCCGGCATCTGCGTGCCTCTCGTCACGTATTCCTTATGGTTCCGCTGTGACACTGGAAAAATTGCGGATGATCGACCAAGGTGAAGAGATCATGCGGGCTCTCGGCTTCAGTCAAACTCGCGTGCGCCATCACGGAGATATCGCGCGGATCGAAATCGCGCGCGAAGAGATGCCGAGGGCTCTCAACATGGAAGTGTTTGGCCGGCTCAGTCACGAGTTCAAGCGCATCGGATTCCGCTTTGTGGCAATTGATGTCGACGGCTATCGCAGCGGCGCTCTCAACGAAGCATTGACCCAAATCACGACGACGCGATGAAGATCCTTGTCATCGGTTCCGGTGGCCGGGAACATGCCATCGTCGATGCGCTCGTCCAAAGCCCCAAGGTCACCAAAATTTTTGCGGCTCCGGGTAACGGTGGCATTGCCGAACAAGCGGAACTCGTTTCATTGCCGGCCGATGATGTAACCGGTTTGGCGGATTTCGCGGTGAATCAGCGGATTGATCTAACCTTTGTCGGTCCTGAGATTCCGCTCAGCAAAGGCGTAGTAGATATTTTTCGGAGACGGGGTTTGGCCGTAGTGGGTCCCACTTCCGATCAAGCGCGCCTTGAATCAAGCAAAAGCTTCGCGAAGCAGTTCTTCAAAGCCAATCAGATCCCGACGGCCGATTTCTATGAGTGCTCGACTCCGGCCGATGCTTATCGCGCTATCGAGGGTTCGCAATACCCGCTCGTGATCAAAGCTGATGGGTTGGCGGCGGGCAAAGGGGTTGTCATTGCCGAGAGTGTTAACGAAGCGCGAAAGACGATCAGGGAATTCATGGAATCGAAGAGTCTCGGCGAAGCGGGTTCGAGGCTCGTGATTGAAGAATTCCTTCAAGGTGAAGAGGCATCGTTCCACGTTTTCGCTGATGGAATTTGTTTTCAACCGATGGTCGCCGCGCAAGATCACAAGCGCCGGTTCGACGGTGACAAAGGGCCGAACACTGGAGGAATGGGAGCCTACTCGATCGATACGATCCTTTCTGCAGAACAGCAAGACGCTGTTCTAAGCCGCATCATCAAGCCAACACTTGAAGCGGCCAAATCGTATGCAGGAATTCTCTACGCTGGACTGATGCTTACATCGCAGGGTCCAAAGCTTCTCGAATACAACGCCAGATTTGGCGACCCCGAGACACAGGTGATTCTGTCGCGTCTGGAGACCAGTTTGTTTGATGTCTTTGTGGACATGGTAGAGCATCGGTTGTCATCGCGAAGATTGCAGTGGACTCCAAATGCCGCTGCAACGGTAGTGCTCGTCGCGCGTGGCTATCCCGGCAAAGTCGAAAGCGGAAAGGAGATCTCCGGCCTCGTTGAAGCCAAGCGGGTGAAAGATGTGAAGGTCTACCACGCTGGAACGCGCCGGGACGGCGAGAAGGTCTACAGCGCCGGCGGCCGGGTTCTCAACATCACCGCGCTCGGAACCACGCTGGCACAGGCTTTGGAGCGGGCGTACTTCGTCGCTCAAATGATAGAATTCGAAGGAAAAGATTACAGACGAGATATCGGGAAGAGGGGACTTTCAAAGCAGAAATGAAGCCGATTGTTGGAATCATCATGGGCAGCGACTCGGACCTTTCGATCATGCAGGAAGCTGCAAAAATTCTTAAGCAATTCGACATTGCTTACGAGATAGGGGTCTACAGCGCGCATCGCTCCCCGCATAGGACTGCGGAATACGTGAGGACAGCTCGAGATCGCGGATTAAAGGTGATCATCGCCGGAGCGGGGAGCTCTGCCCACTTGGCTGGAGTCACCGCGGCTGAAACGACTGTGCCGGTGATTGGAGTCCCGATCGATAGCTCGCCTTTGTCCGGATTGGACGCATTGCTCTCTACTGTCCAAATGCCGCCGGGCGTGCCCGTCGCCACGATGGGTGTTGGAAAATCCGGCGCCACAAATGCCGGCATTTTTGCGGTGCAGATTTTGGCTTTAGGTGATGAGCAGCTGGCGCGCACATTGATCGAGTACAAAGATCAATTGGAGAAAGCAGTCGCCGAGAAGAGCCGGAAAGTTCAGGAAGAGAGTTGAACACTTTCCACATTCTCAACTTCGGATGCCGCGCTTCCCAATCCGAAGGTGCGTCCATTCACGAGGAACTCGTCCATTCTGATGCGACCGCAACCAATTCTCCGTATGATGCGAACGTTGTAATCGTCAACTCGTGCACGGTCACGGCCGAGGCCGACCGCGACGTCCGCCAAACCATCCGTCGTATTGCCTCTCGGAATCCAAATGCCCGCATTATCGTTACGGGCTGTTATGCGCAGCGCGCGCCCGAAGAATTGTCCCTACTTCGGCAGGTCCGCTACGTCGTCGGGAATTCCCATAAGTCGCTCGTCCCGGATCTGGCGCTCAACTCTACCGCTGGACACGCAGAAGTTTTTTGCAGTGATATCTTTCTTGAACGCGAATTGAAACCCGCTTCACACGTAGGTTCCGGTGGGCGCACGCGAGCCGTGTTGAAAGTACAGGACGGCTGCAATGCGAATTGTTCGTTTTGCATTATTCCTTCTGTCCGAGGCCGAAGCCGCAGCATCGAACCAGAGGCTGCTCTCGAAGAAGTTCGGGAACTTGTGGGTCGCGGTTACAAAGAGGTCGTATTTTCTGGGATTCACCTCGGCACGTACGGCCGCGATCTCAGCATCAAGACCACGTTGTACGAGTTGATCCTCAGAGCGCTCGAAACTCCTGGTCTGGACCGTCTTCGTCTCAGCTCAATCGAACCGCTGGAACTGGTTCCGGAAATCATCGAGCTCGTCGCCATCGATCATCGCATGGCTCACCATTTTCATGTGCCGCTTCAGAGCGGGTCGTCACGCGTGCTTCGAGCAATGTACCGGCCGTACACGCCGCAGTATTATTCGCAGCTTATTGCGCGCATTCGAGCCCAGGTGCCTGATGCAGCCATCGGTGCGGACGTGATGGTCGGATTTCCCGGAGAAACCGATGAAGACTTTATGGCGACGTATCGATTGATTGAAGACTCGCCGCTGACGTACCTCCACGTATTTCCCTATTCGTCACGGCCCGGGACCGTTGCCGCGGATCTTCCGAGCCACATTCCCGATCATGTTTCACGGTTTCGCGCCAAAGCACTTCGGACTCTCATTGCTCAAAAGAATGAGACATTCCGGCGCGCGATGATCGGTCGTGAAGTCGACGTGCTGACGTTAGGAGACGGATCGGCGATCAGCAGCAACTTCGTGTGTGTGACCTTACCTGCCGGCGCACCCGTAAACGAGTGGATTCGAGTCTTGATTACCGGACTCGACGATGACGGAATTCAAGCTGCATGAACGACGACATGGAACTTAAGGAGAGACTCTCGAAGCTTTCGGATCAGGAACTCGTCGAAATGGTCACAGTCGGCGCCAACGATTATCGTCAGGAAGCATTGGATTATGCGAAAGCTGAACTGAAGTACCGTCGCGTAGATTGGGCGCCGTTGAAGCCTACGAAGACCGAAGATGGGGCGGCTCCCGCAATTGAGCCCACCGAAGGCGTTGACAACGCGAGTGCTCCGGCGTGTATTGCATGTGGTGGCTCATTGCGCCTGGGCACTCTAGTCGCCGAGAAAGAATTGACCGTTATCTTCACGGACAACCGCGAAGAGCGGTTTATCAGAGTCCTCGCTTGTAAACAATGCGGGCAGGTATCACTGTATGCGGACTATGAAACAGAAGTTGAGTGATGATGCATCCGCGATTTCAAGGCAACAGCGTCGAAGGACTCGAACGGTCAAAGAAAATCACGGCATCGCTGTAACTCGGCAAATTATTGCGCGGCGCGAACCCATCCAGAGCCACAGCCCCAATGTTTCGGAAATATGTCGGCCCGAGCATCCATGTTGAAGCCGGATAATTCGGCGAAATCTTCCGAAGATCGAGTATGAATTGAGGTATTCCCGTCCGATGGAAAACATACTCCGCGCTTCCAGGGAACGATGGTGAAGCATCGTTGGCGCCCAGACCGGCGGCATTGATCGCGTTGTACCTGCCTTCGTGAAAAGCAAATTCGATAGGAAGGTAGTCCTTGCCGTAGCGGCCGGCGAGGAACGAACCCATCGCTCCGGGCTGACGGTTCACATGTCCGTTGTGAGCCCACAAAACGACCTTCGCTTCTGGTGACTGTTGAAGTATCCAATCCACATTTGCGGCCATGCTTGCGTCGCGCGGGATCTGATTCGCCTGCAACTGCATCGCTTGTCTGGCAATGCGTGCATTCTGAATCGCCCAATCGATGTCGCGCGTGCTCAGGCCTTTTTCCAAGTATTGGGTACGCGATGATTCGAAACGATCGATGACGTCTTTCCAAGCGGAAGCGGCAGAAGCGGCTGTTGTGGTGTTTACGGTGCCGAGAAATTGCATTCTCAAGCTCTGTTTGCCGGAATATGCCGTCTGATTATCCAGCCGAACCTGGTAGCCGTTGCCTCCCGTGCTAAAGCCGAGAGGTGTCGGCGATTCAAAGTCGAAATCGAAACGATCGGAGTTCATGTATGGCTCGCCATCAAGTTCAACAGTGAGAGCATCGAACCAAACTGTGCCGTCTCCAGTATGCAGAGCGCCAAAATTGATGTTCGTCGCATCACTCGACACGGGCAGGTTGATCTCATATCGAGTCCAATCGCGAGTACCGGTTGCACCGCGGTTCGACATATTGTCGAAAGCCAACACGCCGTTTCGGCCATCGACACGCCACCAAAGTCCGGCAAAGCCTTGCGTGACGCCCGTTGTCTTGATGTACCCGCTATATCGCACTTGCTTTCCTGCGGCGTCTCGCAGAGGGAATGTGCCGGTCGCAAAACCGAAATTACCGGTACTGGGTGACGTGACATTGTTCGTCAGGGTTATGGCTCGCGTCACTGCACTGAGTGCGCCGGCATCGTTCGCAGTTGCGAAGTCACGCACAATCTGCATCGCGACGGTCGGGATTTGCATGTCGAAGCCGGTAAATTCAATGTGTCCGCCGGAAGTGTTGAAGTCCCGCATCCAATACATCATGTCCAACACTTCTTGCGTGTTCCATGTCCAGAAGTACATTCCCTTCAGAAGCTTCCTCGCATCACCCTGGCCGTTGAGTACATAGTCGTTAACGCGATAGGCTTCGGGCATGTTCGCTTCGATCGAGAAAATCGTGAATCCCATTTCATTCGCAAGAAATTCCAGAATGCGGTGTTTCATGTGGAAGAACTCGCTGGTGCCATGCGTTGCTTCACCCAGTGCGACGATGCGCGCGTTACCGATAAGCTCCTTGAGAGCGGTTAAATCCGCCCAGCCCTGTCCAGGATTGGCACCACTGATTCGAATGGCATTGTTGCGAATCCATTGAAGCTGATCCTCTGTCGGTTCACCAATAAAGGGTGGCTGCGCCTGCTCCACGGGAACGCCGTCGATTGCGATCTCGATGTTGTCGAACCAGGCTGTGCCGGAACCTCTCAGGAATACGCCCCAAAAGACCGCGCTCGCAGTTGGACTGACGTCACGATCGAACTCGTAGCGCGTCCATTCCTTCGTTCCCGGAGCCGGGCCCGGCGGGGGAGAGTTGTCTAACGAAATCGTTCCACTCGCACCGTCCACACGCCACCACATCGCGGCTGCACCGTCGCGAACGTCGGCAGTTCGAATCCATCCACCGATGTGCACGTGCTTGCCGCGTACCAAGTCAATCGGGAACTGTTGATTCGCGACACCCAACGTCCCTGTAGGAGCATTGATGTTCTGAATGCGAAGACTCTGAGTTCCGGATTGGAAAACCTTCGTATCAAGTGAGAAATCAAAACCGGAACCACCGACGAACCACGCATACGGCGCTCCGCGTACGCCAAGTTCGAAGTCCAAATTCAAGAACGGAGCGATTGGAGCATTTACCGCGAACAGCAGAAAACCGGTGCCGAGGAGTAGAGGAATGATTGTAGCGAGCTCTATCTGGCGCCAACGGAAATTCGGCATACGTCCTCCTCATTCTCATTCGATTTTTTCCTTTTTGTTGTTTCGTACTGGTACGTCTTGCCAAACTATCCGAACGTGCAAATGCTTATCGATAACAATTTGTTTACTCGATGATTCAATGCAGCTGCACCCCGTAAACTTTTGTACAAATGAAAAACAACAGAGGAATTGGACCGCTTCGAATTTCTAGAGCGATTCCGGATTGGGTTGTGTTGGAAACGCGGAGACGCTTGACCGAGTCCATCTTCCAAGATCACTACATGTCCGAGAGACGAAGAAGAGAATGCGGGCAGCGCTTATGGAAGCAATCGGAGATCTGGAGTCCCTGTAGCACCATCTGGGTGGTTTGCTCTACAAGCGCTCTCGTCCGGGAAACCAGTCGTGCTTTGTTAGAACAGGGGATCCTATATTCCGACGGAAAGCAGTTGATGTACGCCGGTCGCACACGTAGTGGATTCACGCCGGCTGTGCGTCGATCATTGATGGAACGATTTCGAGGCCTGCTAGACACATGCCCGTTAGCACGTTTTTAACTCATCAGTTCTCGCTAGGCTTCTTTGGGTGATCGATCACCCATCGCCGCGTTTCTAACACTAACGCACAGTGACAATGAAGCAGCCCCAATCGTATGCCGAAGTCGCAATAAACAGCCACCGCCCGGCGTTCGGCAAGCTGAAGCCACTTGGATAGAAGATGGAGTCCTCATCGCGCACGTACCGGGTTTCACCGGACACGCGTTCTGGCTTCAGCGACGACGCGTACTCGGAACTGCTGAACCGTGCCGTGATTGGCGGTTGATCCAGCCGGATGCTACGCACATGCAATATTGCTTCGCGACTGGATGGATCGTGTAGGGGAACCCAAAACACCTTCGCTGCGACGCTCGCCTTGAGTCCCTCGATTATCTCTCCACCGATAACAAATTCACCTGAGCGACGGCTATTGTCCCACCCGTTCGTGTGGGAGAGCGCCGCTCCATCTGGAAACGCGACGCATTTCCGCTCGTCTGTACCTTTCACGGCATCGGTCCGGAAGCCATAAGGCAAGGACGGCGGTTGTGCTTCACGAGGGAATGCGGCACCTTCAGCCTCCGCCTGCGCGATGCTCGCCGGTATCGGGGGCGAATCGACTTCGCGAGCCTGGGCAGCTAGAGCATCAAGCCAGATGGGAAAGAGGATTGATGCGCTCATACTTCAGTTCTCCGATGGCTTCTCAACGCTGTCGATGACGAGCATGTCGACGGCGATCTTTCGCGATTGCAGCTTTAGGCCAAGCTGTTCTTCCAGAACTGTGAAGATCGATTGAAATGTCCTCCGTCAGTCCGCGCGGGTAAAGACAAGTTCTCTCTCGAAGTACACGCCCTCTCGTCCGCTATCAAACTTCACCACGCAGCGGTATTCACCATCGAATGGGTAGGTCTGGACCACGATGCCCGTGTCATTGCCCGGAGTAAAGAGTGCCAACTTCTCGCGCACCGTGTCTCCGGATTTGAGCCTTGCACCGTTACCAGTTGTTCCAGATCGAGGGTTGCGCACAACGCGTTTGATTGTCGCCGGTGGGCCAACTGTGAAGTCCAATAGAATCTTAGAGAAACTGTGCATCCTTGCACCTCACGCAAAATCATCCTCTATTAAAAGAAGACGCAATCTGGAGCTTCCAACACGCAAAAATTCATCCGTGCTGGCCTGCGTTGTTTTCAGAGGCAGATGCCCCATTGATTTTTGAAATATTGCCAATCGTCGCAAACTTAATCAAATCCGCCAAACGAATCGCTAAGACTCTCGTAGAACGTAACTGGGGTTTACGCCAGCGTAATCCACGTCCATGAAAGAACTCGCTAGGGGCGCGATGGATTTAGTTAAATCCAAGGCAAACGTATTCAAGTCCGTCCGGGAATTATGCAAGGTCGCGAGCACCTTAATTAAGGCCGCGATGGAATGGACCAAGGCCGTGAGGAACATGATTACGTTCCAAGGCGAGGTTTAATCATGGCCGTTATAGCCTTGGTTAAGAATGCGGCGGGAATTAAATCAATTTGCGACAACATTAACCATGTTCGCGCCGACCCCTTAGATAACGTCGTCAGGGAGTTCACTAAAGCCGAAATAACCTTAAATAAAGTCGTCGTAGGGATAGTCAATTCCGGCACAAACTTAGTTAAAATGCGACAACCTTAACTAAGGTTGTCGCCCTCCCGCGAAACTATTGATTCTTGACGAGGTAGATCGGCTCATCTTTAGTTAAGGTTGTCACAAACTTAATTAAGGTCGTGGCCTGCTTGGACAAGTCCGCCACGGCCTTAATTACGTCATTGATGAAATACAACAAGGGCATCACGGCTATGTTTAAGGGAAGCGACAGAATTAAACATGCTCGGTATGGCCTTATCCAAACCCCCACTTCGTACTTGGCGAAATCCGTGACGAACGTAGATAAGTCCGTCACGAACTTAAACACGTTCGGGACAGACTTAATTAAGTCCGCGTTGGGATTAATTAAAGCCGTGACGACCTTTTATGCGCCCGCGTTTTCTTGTGCGTTTTCGCCGGCTTTCGCTTTTTGGCTGGAGTAACTTCAATCTTCCAAGATCACCACAGCGCACGAAACGAGTTGATCGTGCGTGAGGGAGACATGGAAACGCTTGGCTCCGGCGGCTGTGGCGCGCGCGCGGGCTTCTCCGTGAAGGTGTAGTTCAGGTTTGCCGGAAGGCAGCCGTACGACTTCGACGTCTTTCCATTTCACGCCGGCGGCCCAGCCTGTACCCAGGGCTTTGAAAGCGGCTTCCTTCGCGGCGAATCGCGCGGCGTAATGGATCTCCGGCTGCGCGGTTTTCTTGCAGTATTCGATCTCACATTCTGTATATATTCGATTGAGGAAACGATTCCAGAAACGTGGGAGTGAGTCGCGCAGCCGTTCGTTTGGAAAGACGTGGTTGCCTATGTCGTGTAACTTCAGTGTACGTTGAAGG
>JACXTT010010347.1_pt1 | contig 12582 bp, 13 predicted proteins | sample 9270951 | NCBI WGS metagenome assembly JACXTT01 (sample SAMN15532306, study PRJNA645909) | rock metagenome | isolation source: weathered quartz diorite | place: Puerto Rico | collected 2017-06-21 | reverse complement strand
TAGCTCTCGGCGCTGCTGGCGAAGAGCGGCGACGTCGTGACACCCGATGCGGCCATCGTCTCGAGCGGCCGCGCGCCCGGATAGAAGGACAGCGCGAGGCCGCGGGTGATCGCGTGCGGCAGATATCGCGTGACGGCGACCATCTGCTCGTCGGTGAAGTAATGATCCAGTGGATCGACGACGACTCCGTCGCCTAGCCGGATGCCGACGGACGCGAGCAACATGGACAGCCGGGGCTCGACCGGGAACTCGATGTCGTAGAGGAGCAAGGCGGCGCCGCCGGCGCGCAGGTATTCGGCCAGCACGTCCGTCTCCGAGGGCGCGTATCGCGTACGCGGGTTGGGCTCGACCAGCGCGGCGCAGTCGTCCGGAACCCTCCCGGCGGTTGCCAGGGTGACCTTGCGGGTCGCGAAGCCGAGGCTTTCGAGCGCCCGACGCAAGCGGCCGACGCCGTGCTGCTCCATGAGCACCACGCCGGCGCCCTCGGCCCCGTGGCTGTGCGCGTGGACACCCTCGAAGTGCGTGTGGTACTCGAAGTTGTCGATGTCGTACTCGCCGTGGCCGACGGCGAAGCAAACCGTCTTCACGGCGGCGCGGGTGATCCGCAAGATACCGAGCGCGATGTCGCGGTCCTCGGTCGATACCACCTGGAGCTGGCGACCGGCGTTTTCCAGGACCGCCACGTTGTACACGCGGACCCCGAGCCGGCTTGCCAGCCCCGGCTGCTGATCCTGATCCACGGTGCGCACGTGCAGGCGCGGGTTCGAGCGGCCCATGATCTCGACCATCGTCCTGGCGGCGCGTCCCGCGGGGTTCTGCTTCTGATAGAAGTACGTGAGATCGATGTCGGTCGACAGCGCCTCGATGACCCGCCGTGCCTCCGGCGAGGGCGTGAATGCCTGCTCACGCGTGATATCGAAGTGCACGTCGTGGCGATAGAGCGCAACGTTCGCCGCGATCGTGACGGCCGACGCGGCCAGGAGCACCACGATCCACGTCGCGCGCCGCCGCCAGCGAGTTCGCCCGGCGGGAACGCGGAGACCCACCGCGAACAGCACGCCGAGCGCCACGAGCACGATCGCGAAGCCGAGTGCGTTGAGGACGTAGGGCTCGGTCATCGGTCGGCCAGCACGCGCGTGGTGACGAACAAGGTCAGGATCGAGAGGGTCAGGTAGTAGCCCGCGTCGGACAGGAACAGCGAGCCCCGGACGAACGTCGTGAAGTGGCCGATCAGCGAAAGATTGAGGCAGAAGACGTCGAGCGGCTCGGGCATCAGATACGCGGCGGAGTCGGCGAACCAGAGCATGAGAAAGATCCCGAGCGACGCGGCGGCGGCGACGACCTGGTTCTCGGTGAGGCTCGAGGTCAGCATCCCGACCGACACCAGCAAGCACGACAGCAGCACGAGCGCCAGATAGCCTCCGTAGATCGGCGCCCAATCGGGATAGCCGTAGAAGCCGAGGACGACGGGATACGCGAGCGACGCGGCCAGCATCGCCGCGAGCAGCGCCAGACTCGCCAGGAACTTCGCCAGCACGATCGAGGCGGTGGACACCGGCGCCGTCAGCAGAAGCTCGAGGGTGTCCGTGCGCCGCTCCTCGGCGAAGGCGCGCATCGTCAGCACCGGGACGAGGAGCACCAGCAGCACGTACATCTGATGAAAGATGTAGGTCAGGTTGGCGACCTTCGTGAAGAACAGGGTGAGGCTGAACGTGTAGCCCATCACGAGCAGGAACACCGCGCCGATCACGTAGGCGATCGGCGACGTGAACGTCGCGTGCAGCTCCTTCTTCAAGAGGACGCCGAGCGCGCTCACGTCAGCGACAGGAAGAGCGCTTCGAGATCGGGCGTGTCCGCCACCGATCGGACCGCCAGGAGCTCACCGCGCAGCAGGATGGCCACGCGCTGGGCGACCTTCTCGACCTCGCTCAGGATGTGCGAGCTGATCAGCACGGTGCGCTCGCCGGCGAGGCTCTGCAGAAGCCGACGCGTCTCGATGATCTGGCGCGGGTCGAGCCCGTTGGTCGGCTCGTCGAGGATCACGATCTGGGGATCGTGGACCAGCGCCTGCGCGATCGCCACCCGCTGGCGATAGCCGCGCGAGAGCGCGCGGATCGGCGTCGCCAGGACGTCGGCGACGTCGAGCCGTTCGCTCACCGAGGCGACGGCGCGGCCGACCTCCGACCGCGCGACCCCGCGCAGCCGCGCCATGAATGCGAGGAACTCGCGCACGCGCATGTGCGGGTAGAGCGGTACGGACTCCGGGACGTAACCGATGTGCCGGCGCGCCGCCATTGGCTCGCCGACGGTATCGTGGCCGGCGATGGTCAGCGTACCGGTCGAGGGCGAGAGATACCCCGTCACCATGCGCAGGAAGGTCGTCTTGCCCGATCCGTTGGGACCGAGCAGGCCGAGGATCTCGCCGCGCTCGACGTCGAGGGTCAGGTCGCGGACGGCCGGGACCGCGCCATAGAGCTTGGTGACGCGGCGGGCGGCGATGACGGGCGATCGATCACTCATCAACGATCAGCCCGGGACGATGCTCCGTCCCGGGCGGTCAACCACTCTTGGAAAGACTCGGGCGTGCTCGGCTACTCGTAGAAGGCCGGCGCCTGCTTCGTCGCCTTGAAGACCTCGGGGTCGTGGGCGAAGAACACGCTCGCGTTCTCGGCGTCGCGGAACAGCCGGATCTTCTGGTAGCCCTGGTACATGCCCATCGGGCTCCAGGTCCCGGGGATCGGCGGGATCAGGTCCTTCTCGAGGCTTTCCTTCAGGTACGCGACGTCGCTGGTCAGCACGATGCTGCCGGACTTCGGCATCCGCACGACCGCGAACTGGCTGCCCGGGGTGTGACCGGGGGCGCGGACGATCTGGATACTGTGGTCGTTGAACAGGTCGAGATCGCCCTCGAGGCGGATGTACTTGTACTTCTTGCTCTCGGCGAAATCGCCGGGGATGTAGTAGACCGAGTAGCCGGGATCGGGCCACCAGGCCGCCTTCATCTCATCGTTCTGGACGACGAACGTGGCGTTGGGGAACTTCGACATGTTGCCGGCGTGATCGAGATGCAGATGGCCCAGGACGACGTACTTGATGTCGCTGGTCTTCATCCCGATCTTGGCGAGCTGCGCGTCGGTAGCGTCGTTGGCGGTCATCTTGAGGCCGAAACCCTTCGCGAGCGGCCCCCACCATCCATCCGCGTTGGTGATCGTGTTGTCGTTGTTGCCGGTGTCGAAGATCACGTTGCCCTTCGGGTGCTTGATCACGTAGAAGCCGACCGGCGCCCAGTCGATGTTGCCCTGACCGCCGATCTGCAGCGCGCCCTTCGGGAAGCCGCCGAGGGACCCCGACGTGAACACGTACAGGCGCATGCCCGCGGGACTCTGCGCGAACACCGGAAGCGCGACGGTCATGAGCACCGCGACGAGTACGGCCGCGAGCAGCGCTGATCGCTTCATGGCACCCTCCAGGCGCGAAGTATTTGCGGCCCGAATTTGACGGAACGTCCCGCCTATGTCAAGAGCGGGCGCGAGCTCAGCCCTTGCGCATGTACGCCGGAACCTCGGACGTAAGGAAGTCGGCGCGTGGCGGCGCGAACACGTCGATCACCTCGGTGTCCTCGGGGAACCACGCCTCGTGCTCCACGCCGCCGGGGATCAGGCCGAGATCGCCTGGACCGCAGATGCGCTTGTCGTCGCCGAGCCGAAACTCCATCTTGCCTTTGAGAACCCAGAAGATCTGCTCGTGCGGATGCTGATGCGCGGTCGCGTGCGCGCCCGCCTTCATCGACCACCAGACGATCATTTCCTGATCGCCGGCGAGAATGCGGCGCGAGATCTTGTCGGTGACCTTTTCTTCAGGAAGCTTCGCGAGCGCGTGATAGCCCTTCATACCGGCCATGGCGGCCCTCCTCGGAAAGTTTCGTGCATCAGCGTGTAGTCGCCGCGAGGGGATCTGTCAAGTGACGCGCTGCGCGAGCGCGTGGTAGCCTCGGCCTCCCACGAGGAGGCGTCATGGCGCGACTGAAGATCGGCTTCATCCCCATCGAGGGCGGTGCGTATTACAAGGAAGCGCTCGAGGAAGTCACGCGGGCCGAAGAGCTCGGCTTCGACTCGGTGTGGATGGAGGAGCACCACTCGGTGACGAACCACTACTGGCCGTCGCCGCTGACGGTGCTGGCCGGCTTCGCGACGCGCACCTCGCGCATGATGCTCGGCACCGACATCGTCGTGGCCGCGTTCCACCACCCGGTGCGGCTCGCCGAGGACGTCGCGATGCTCGACGTCATCTCCGGTGGACGGGTGACGCTCGGAATCGCGATCGGCTACAAGCCCGACGAGTTCGCGCTCTACGGCGTCGATCTCGAAAGGCGCGGCGCGCGGTTCGAGGAGCAGCTCGCCATCGTCAAGGGACTGTGGACTCAGGAGCGCGTCAGCTTCAAGGGCAGCTATTACACGGTCGAGGGGCGCCTCGAGCCCAAGCCCGTCACGAAGCCGCACCCACCGATCTGGATCGGCGGCTGGGGCGATATCACGCTCCGGCGCGCGGCGACCCTGGCCGACAACTGGATTCCCGGGCCGACGGCCGATCTCAAGCGCCTGCTCGCCGGCAAGCAGCGGTTCCAGGACAACCGGAGAGCGGCCGGCCGCCACCAGCCGATCACCGTCTGGCCTCTGACCCGCGATCTGATCATCGCCGATACCGACAAGAAGGCTCGCGAGCTCGCCGAGGAGCACATCATGGTCGCGTATCGCAAGGAGTACGCCGGCGGATGGCGACATCCGTTCATCGACGCCTCGATCGCGACCGATCTGGAGCGGCTGATGGCCGACCGGTTCATCATCGGCGGGCCCGAGCAGTGTGTCGCGCAGATCCGACGCTTCACCGAAGCCTATGGAATGACCCATTTGATCTGCCGGACATTCTTCCCGGGCATGCCGCACGCGCACATCATGCGAGAGCTCGAGCTGATCGCACGCGAGGTGGCGCCTGCATTTATCTAGGCATGTGTCGTAACTATGTGATAAACTAGGCGCTTACCAGGGTCAGTTTGCAGCAAAGGAGTGATTGAGCCATTTCCAACGGTGCTTACCGCCTCGATCGTTCCTATCAGTGGAACTATTCTCATACGCCCGGCCTTCCTCGCGTGCGTCGTCTTCCTCCCGGTCCGGGCGCACTCCTGTTCGGCCGTCCGGTCAACTCGAGTCTCGGCATCGCCGCCGGTCCCCTGCTCAATTCGAAGTGGGTCGAGGCCTACTCGCGCCTCGGCTTCGACATCCTGACCTACGCCACCGTCCGATCGAGCTTCAAGGCAGCCCATGGCCTGCCCAACATCCGCCATGTGGACAACCGCGAGCAGGCGGCCGTCATCGCCCGACCGGCGAACAACGGGGCCACGACGATCGCGGTGTCGCTCGGTGAGCCGTCCATGGAGCCCGACGTCTGGCGCAAGGACATCCGGAGGGCCAAGGAGCGGATCGGACACGGCCAGGTCCTGATCGTCAGCGTGATCGGCACACCCCAGCCCGGCGGGGATGCCGAGATGCTCATCGCCGACTATGCCCACTGCGCCGAGTGGGCGGCTGAGAGCGGGGCCGACGCGATCGAGATCCACCTGGCGACGCCGGATCCCTTCGTCGAGCAGCCCCAGATGATCTACGAGAACGTGCGGCTCTCCGCGCGCATCCTGCACCGCGTGCGAACGACGGTCACGATCCCGATTCTGGCCAAGCTCGGAGCCTTCAAGACGCCGCGCGCGCTCCACGAGACCGCCACGCGCCTGGCGCCCTGGGCCCACGGCTACGTGCTCGTCCACGGTATCAACCGGCGAGTCTTCGACGAGAAGGGCGGGCCGGCGTTCGAAGGCGCTGGCCGCGAGCGCGCCGACATCGTGGGCGCTCAGACGTTCACGGTGGCCTCGCGCCAGGTCGCCGAGATGCTGGCGTGGCGCAAGGCCGGCGCGTGGGACCGTGCGGTCCTGGCTGTCGGCGGGATCTCGACGGTCGAGCGCGCCCGCGACGTCTTGCGCGAGGGCGCCGACGCGGTGCTCGTGGCGACCGCCGCCCTGTTCGATCCGCTGTTCGCCGCGCGCTTCCGGCAGATCCGTACCGCCGCCGTCGCCTGACGCCGTCCCGGCGTCAGGCCGGGCGCGTCAGCGCGTCGTGAATCTCGAGGGCGCGGGCGCCGAAGTCGGCGCCCGCGCGCGTCGCGATCGTGCGCGGCCGCGGCAACCCGACGTGGACGACCCTGGCCACTCGTCCGGGTCGCGGCGTCATCACGACGACGCGGTCGGCGAGGAACACCGCCTCCGGGATCGAATGCGTGACGAACAGGATCGTCTTTCGCCGTCCACTCCCCTCGCCCCAGACCCGCAAGAGCTCGAGGTTCAGCTCGTCGCGCGTCATCGCGTCGAGCGCGCCGAAGGGTTCGTCCATCAGGAGCAGCGGTGGATCGAGCAGCAGGGCCCGGCAGAGCGCGGCACGCTGCTGCATGCCACCTGACAGCTCACGCGGGAGCTTCTCGGCGAAGTCTTCGAGTCCCACGAGGCTCAAGAGCTCGCGGGCGCGTGCGCGGTAGTCGCCGGCATTTCGGCCCGCGAGCTCCGCCGGGAGCAGGACGTTGTCGACGATCCGCCGCCACTTCAAGAGCACGGGAGCCTGGAAGACCATCCCGACCTCGGCGATGGGCCCGGCCACGGCGCGGCCGTCCACGGCGACTCGCCCGGCGCTCGCCGGGCGCAGTCCGGCGATGATCCGGAGCAACGTGGACTTTCCGCAGCCGGAGGGCCCGACCAGGGCGACGAGCTCGCCGCGATCGACCGTGAAGCTGATATCCCGGAGCGCCTCGACGGGGCCGGAGTCGGCTCGGTACGTCATCCCGACTCCGTCGAGGACGATCAACGCTTCGGCGGGTCGATCTTCGTCAGGAACTCGATCGTGAACGTCTCGTCGCAGCCGACCTTGCGCGGCATGTCGGGCATGTACGTGTTGATCAGCTCGACCGTGCGGCACATCTTGGCGCGCTCGATCCAGCCGATGCCGTTCTTCGCGTAGCGATCGGTCTTCATGAGGTCGAGCCCGAGCATCATGTTGGGCTCGATCAGGGCGAGGTCGATGTCGGGCACGCGCTTCTTGAAGATGTCGAGCGCGGCCTTGGGATTGTCCATCACGTCACGCCAGCCCTGGTACGACGCGGCGACGAAGTCACGCAGGACCTTGGGACGCTCGGCGATGGTCTTCTCGCTGGTGAAGATGGCCATCGAGTAGGTGTCGAAGCCGAACTGGCTCCACGGCATGCGCACGAGGTTCTCGGCGCCGACCGCCTTTTCCCAGAACGGTTGGCCCGTCGTGTAGTCGGGCACGGCGTCGGCGCGCTTTTCGGCGAGCGCCACGAACTTCGCCGCGGGCTCGATGTTCACCCACTTCACCTTGGCCTCGTCGATTCCGTTGAGCCTGGCAAAGGCGGGGAAGAGCTGGCGCTGCGCGTCCCCGGGCGGGGCCGCCAGCGTCTTGCCCTCGAGATCCTTCGGCCTGGCGATGCCGGTGTCCTTGCGCGTCCAGATGTTGAGCGGCGTGTTGTCGAACACGGCGCCCACCACCTTGATCTTCGGGCCCTGCGCGATACGCGGGATCACGACGACCGCGTCGGCCAGACCGAGGTCGGCACGGTTGGTGTCGACCTTCGCGATCGAGTCGCCCGAGCCCTTCGAGTTCTGGAGCTCGACGTCCAGCCCTCGGGCACGATAGTAGCCGCGCTCGAGTGCCACCCAGTACGCGGCGTGATCGCCGACCGCGAACCAGTTGAGCGCGAACACGACCTTCTGGGATGTCTGGGCTTGCGGGACCCCGAGCCACGCCGCGGCGACGAGCACGAGCGCGAGGCCGATCGACAATGTCGTGCGATTCACCGTCATCGTTTCCTCCTGGCGCGGGCCGGCACGCTCACGTCGTGTCGGCCCAGGGAGCCCACCAGCGCGCCGCCAGGCACACGGCGCCGTAGAGGGCCAGACCGATGATCGAGATCCACAAGAGCGCCGCGAACGCGACAGGCGTGTTGAGATTCGTCTGCGCGTTGACGATGACCATGCCGAGCCCGGCCTGCGAGGCGACGAACTCGCCGACGATCGCCCCCACCACCGCGGCGGTGGCGGTGATCTTCAGCGCGGAGAGCACGTACGGCAGCGCGTTCGGCAGGCGGATTTTCATGAACACTTTCCAGGTTGGCGCGCCGAAGGCGCGCCCGAGGTCGAGCAGCTCGTCGTCCACCTGCGTGAGCCCCACGGCGGTGTTGATCACGACCGGGAAGAACCCGATCAGTGCGGCGATCAGCACGTTGGGCACGATGCCGTAGCCGAGCCACAGCAGGAACAGCGGCGCGACGGCGACCTTGGGCAACGTGTTGACGAACACCAGGAACGGCACCAGCGCCCGCGCGATCGTCGGCGACCACGCGATCGCGACGCCGAGCACCACCCCGGCGGCACCGGCCAGCACGAAGCCACCGAGGATCTCGAGCGTCGTCACCGCGAGGTGCGTGTGCCAGGGAATCGAGAAATTCAGGGCCGCGCGGACCACCCCGGCAGGGCTCGGCAGCAGGTATTCGCGGATCTTCAAGATCGGCGGCGCCAGCTGCCAGATCACCAGCAGCGCGGCGAAGAGCAGGAGCGACGGCGCATGGCGCTGGAGGGCGCGAACCTTCACGGCGCGGCCATGATACAGCGCGCCCCGTGTGCTACGCTACGAGCCGTGCGCTGGCTGGTCGTCCTTCCCTTCGAACGGCCCGGGCTCATGGGGATGGACTTCGCCGACGAGCTTCGCGAGCTCGGCCACGACGTCCGCACGTTCGAGTACCGCAAGGACAACGCCCTCTACAAGAATCGCGGTACCAAATCCGCCTACCAGAAGCTCCTGCTGCGGCGGCTCGAGCGCGAGTGCCTGAGCTTCGAGCCGAGCCTCGTGCTGGTCATCAAGGGCGGGCCGATCAGCGCCGAGCTGATCGCCCGCGTGAAGAAGAAGCTCGACACGCTGTTCCTGAACTTCTTCCCGGACAACCCGCTCTGGATGATGCCGTTCGAGGCGATCGAAGCCTACGACCTGTTCTTCACGAAAGAGCGCTACGCAATGCGGAGCCTCGCGCAGGTCGGGCTACGCAACCTCGCCTACCTGCCGATGTACTGCGTGCCCGCCGCGCATCATCCGGTCACGCCCACGGCGGAGGAGGCGCAGCGCTTCGGCGCGCCGATCTCGTTCGTCGGCAACCGCTATCCGTACCGCGAGCGGTTCGTCCGGGCGCTGCGCGACTATCCGCTGAAGCTCTGGGGCGGCGGCTGGACGGCGACCGAAGATCCGGTGATCCGCGCCATCGCGGGCCCGCCGGTGTTCGGACATGAAAAGCTCCTCGTCTACTCGGCGTCCACCCTGTCGCTCAACCATCATCACCCGATGAACGACATCGTCGGCGTCAACACGCGCGCCTTCGAGCTGGCCGCGGCCGGCGCCTGCCAGGTCGTGGACCTCAAGGACGACCTGCACGATCTCTTCAAGGCCGGCGAGGAGATCGTCGGCTACCGCGACCTCGGCGAGCTCCGCCGCCAGCTCGACGTGCACCTCGCGCACCCGGACGAGGCGCGCGCGATCGGCGAGAACGCGCGGCGCCGCGCACTGGCCGAGCACACCCTGCGCCACCGGATCGAGACGATGCTGGTCATGGTCGAAGAGCGCTTCGGCAAGCGGTCATGACCGAGTCGCTGGCCGAAAATCTCACGTGCATCGACTGCGGAGCGGTCTACCGGCTCACCTATCGTCTCGAGTGTGCCTCGTGCCACGGGCTCCTGGAGCTCCGCTACGACATCGGACGCATGCGCGCGGCCGGCCCCGCCCTGTTCGCGGGCTCCGGGCTCTGGCGCTACGCCCCGGTGCTGCCGATCGCCGATCCCGCGCATCGCGTGACGCTCGGCGAGGGCGGCACCCCGCTGCGCGACTGCCCACGGCCCGCGCGCGAACTCGGCGTGCGACGGCTTCTCTTGAAGATCGACGGCGCCAACCCGACCGGGACCGTCAAGGACCGTTCGTCGGCGACCGCCGTCGGGGCCGCGTTGCGCTTCGGCTATCGCGTCACGTCGGTCGTGAGCTCGGGCAATGCCGGCTCCTCCATCGCCGCCTACTCGTCGCGCGCCGGGCTGCGCTCGCTGATCTTCGCCTACGAGCGGGCCTCGTCCCCCAAGCTCCTGCATATGGCCGCGACCACGGCCGACCTCGTCATCTACAAGGGCGTCTACGACGATCTCATTAAGATCTGGGACCGGCTCGTCGCCGACGACCTGTTCTTCGATTGCGGCGCCTCACGCAACGCCTACAAGCAAGAGGGCAAGAAGACGCTCGCCTACGAGATCGCCGAGCAGACGGGCTGGGCCGTGCCCGACATGGTCGTCGCCCCGGCCGCGGTCGGCGAGACGTTCATCGCCGCCGCCCGCGGCTTCCGCGAGATGCGCGAGGCGGGCTGGATCACGCGAGCGCCGCTGATGGTCGCGGCGCAGGCCGCACGAGCCAATGCGATCGTCCGCGCGTTCCACGACGGCGGCGCGATCACGCCACTCAAGATCGGCTACACGGTCGCCGAAGGTCTCGCCGCGGGTGATCCGGGCCGGAAAGGCGACTGGGTCCTGCGGCTCCTGCGTGAGGGCAAAGGGGTGGCCGGGGACGCCGAGGACGACGAGATCCTCGAGGCTCAGCGGCGGCTCGCGCGCGTCGAGGGCGTGTGGGCCGGGCCCACCGGCGTCGCGACCCTGGCGGTGCTGACCCGCCTGCTCGCGCAGAAGCGGCTCGACCCCGATCAGACCATCTGCGCGATCATCAGCGAAACGGGGCTCAAGACCGAGGGCGAGCCGCCGAGCCGCACCGGCGTCGCCTTCGATTTCGATTCGCTCCGACGTCTCGTCGCCGAGCGCCTGGCCTAGGTGCCGCTGCCGCGCCGCTTCTATCAGCGACCGGCGCGCGCCGTCGCGCGCGACCTGCTCGGGTGTCTCGTCGTATCACGACGCGGCCGCGCCCTGACCGCGGGCCGCATCGTCGAGACCGAAGCCTATCTCGGCCCGGAGGACGCCGCCTCGCACGCGGCGTTCAGACCCGGCAGCCACGCCTTGATCTACGGCGAGGGCGGATTCGCCTACGTCTACCTGAACTACGGCATTCACTACTGCCTGAACGCGGTCGCCGGGCCGGCCAAACGTCCGGGCTGCGTGCTGATCCGCGCGCTCGAGCCCGTCGCGGGGCTCGAGATGATGGCCCGCCGCCGCGGCACCGGATCCGACTCGACGCGCCTGGCCAGCGGCCCCGGAAACCTCACGCGCGCTCTCGGCGTCACCCTGCGCGACAACGGCGCGGATCTCACGCGCGGGCTGTTTACGATCGAGCCGCCCGACCGTCCGCGCGACTTCCGCATCCGCATCGGGCCGCGTGTCGGCATCACCCGCGCGGTCGAGCTACGCCTGCGCTTCTGGATCGCCGGCAACCTCTTCGTTTCGCGCTGAGCGAGCGCCGTCGAGTGCCGCGCCGCGTGCTGTGTCCCGCGCGGCCCAAGCTATCTTGTCGCGTGCTACAGCGGGTACGGAACGAGCTCGCGCGCGATCTCGACGCCGCCCGAGAACCGTTGGCGGGCCTCGTCGGCCAGCGCATCCACGTCGCCATGGTACTCGGCGCCGATGTGGGTGAGGATCAGCCGCCGCACACCGGCGCGCGCGGCGACCTCGCCGGCCTCCGCCGCCGTCGAGTGGGCGTGGCCGCCGGCGCGGCTGCGGTCGCGCTCGGAGTAGGTCGCGTCGTGCACGAGCGTGTCGGCGCCGTGGGCGAGCGCGACCACCGCGTCGCACGGTCGCGTGTCCGACGAATAGACGACGCTCCGCGCCCGCGCCGCGTCCACCCGCACCGCGAAGTTCGGCATCGCGCCGTGCTCGTTCGGCGAGGTTCTGAGCGTCAGCGGCCCGAGGTCGAAGGCGTGAGCGCCTTCCGCAAGATCGATCCCGCGCACGGTAACCTTGAACATGCCGGGGCGCTCGAGCGTGTTGAACAGGCTCAGCAGGCTCCTGAGCGGCTCGACGTGCTCGGGCCTGCAGTAGATGGTCAGCGGCGCCTGGCGGCCGAGCACGCCGAAGTTCCGGACCAGGGCGGGCAGGCCATACGAGTGGTCCGGGTGGATGTGGGTGATCACGACCGCGGCGAGTGCCTGGGGATCGACGCCGGCGCGGCGGAGCTTCTGGACCGGGCTGCCGCCGCAGTCGATCAGGACCGCACCCGCGGGGACGACCACGACGATCGAGGTCGTGTCGCGCTCGGCCGACGGGACCGATCCTGAGGTGCCCAGAAACGCGAAGTGCATCAGGGTGACTTCAAATTCGCGGGGTCGAAGAGGGCGTCGGCCGGATTGGTGTTGATCGCGACCGAGCGCACCGTGAAGAGCACCAGGAGCTTTCCGTCCACGAACACCTCCTGGCGATACGGGAAATAGGGCTTGCCGAGGAGCGGCCGGTGCTCTGACAGGGTCAGGTCGAGGAGCCGCACCCCGTTCGGCAGCCGCTCGCGGGTGACG
>JACXTT010010346.1_pt1 | contig 12583 bp, 6 predicted proteins | sample 9270951 | NCBI WGS metagenome assembly JACXTT01 (sample SAMN15532306, study PRJNA645909) | rock metagenome | isolation source: weathered quartz diorite | place: Puerto Rico | collected 2017-06-21 | reverse complement strand
CTGAACGACAACACGAATCAATTTCTCAAAAGGACGCATGAATATCTGGATCTCGGTCAGTTCGAATGTAAATACCAGCTCAGCCGATTTGCCGGAATTCATATCCCCCAACTCATAAACGCAGCGAAAGGGATCGGACACCCCGGCAAAGCCCAGGCGTTTATCCGGCTCATATATATTGATTTTAAAGCGGGTTTCAGTTCTGCGCCCCTGATCGACACGTACCTGCCGGGCCATCGTTCCCAACTTTACGGGGCCGTCGGTGATTCGCTCAAGCTCAACAACTTCCGGGGACCACTTGGGATAATTGTCGAAGAACCCGTCTCCCAGATACCTGAATATATCGCTGCGAGAGCACTCGATCAGGATGCGCGCCTTGCCGATTACAGGTTCTTTTGAGCCGAGACTGAACATATTTGGCGCCTCTGTTATTTCCTGGCCACGGACTAAGGGATTTTATTTCAAGCCGGGCAAGCGGGAAACTGCTGCCGTTTCGCTGTCCCTGTCCGGCTTTTTCGATATTCCATTTCTCAGAATTTCCGCACATCGCGAAACAGGCGCTCAAATTCTTTCTTGACTACGTCATAACACTCGCAAACGTGTGCTTCAAGTCCCGCACGGTCGAGCACGGTAATGTGGCCGCGGCGATAGCGGATAATGCTTGCTTGCTGCAACTTGCCGGCGGCCTCGGTAATGCCTTCTCGCCGGACGCCGAGCATGCTGGCGATCAATTCCTGTGTCATGATCAGTTCTTCGGAGTTCAACCGGTCCAGCGTTAACAGCAGCCACCGGCACAACTGCTGTTCGATCGTATGGTGCCGGTTGCATACCGCCGTTTGTGAGATCTGTGTAATTAATGCCTGGGCATAACGCAGTAATAAACGCTGGACCGGGCCCCCGCTATTGAACTCTTGCATTATTATCGCGGCCTTCAACCGGTAGCCGTATCCGCCGGTTTGCACGGTGGCCCAGCTAGGAGTGGTTTCGCCTCCCATGAAGAGGGATATCCCCAGCATACCTTCGTTACCTACGCCCGCAATCTCGGATGACGCGCCATTTTCAAGGATATAGTGAAGGGAAATGATCGTCGAGGTCGGGAAATACACATGCGAAAGGCGGCCGCCAGATTCGCAAAGCACGTCGCCGAGCGGCAAATGGACCAGTTCCAGGTGGGGTTTCAAGCGTTCAAATTCGGTCACCGGCAGGGCGGCGAGAAGGTGATTCCGGTTGGGCTGATGGGGGGGAGGACTAAGCATCCGCTAGCTTCAGAGGTCTCGATAGAATAAGCGCAGCCTGGAGGCTATGGTGAGAACAAAAAGACCAACCGGATTCCCCTTGGACTCCCACATCCTGCTGCCAGACTGCTTCCCATTTTTTCAACTTATAATGCTATTTAGTTGAAAAAGCAATCCCGTCAATATGGTTTTCAGCGGAGTATTGCTTACTGTCAAGTATTTCACTTTATGCTTTGACATTTCGTGCGCTACCGTACATACCAGGGATGAGTCAAATCTCTATCATAACTTCCGGGTCGACAAAAAGCCCTCTCTCTGAAGGAAGGGTCGTCGATTGTTCCAGCGAGGGCGCCGCAGTCTTTTCATGTGAGTTACCGTAGTGGCCGCTCACTGCATTACGCTCCCTGGCATCGTAGATCAGGGTAATAAATCCCCGTCCTGCGACATTATGATAATCGCGGTTTTGCCAGCTTGGTTGCCAACTCGCCCGGGTTGCCAATCGAGCACAAGCGTTTAGGGAAGCAATCAGCCTCCCGGATGACTTGTTCACAGTGTCCTCAACAACAGTTCCGGACTTCAATTCTACATTTTGAAAGAGCTGCCGCTCGGGGAAGTGGTTTTTTACAGCAGCCGTGGAATCAGAGTAGGACCTGATGTGATGAGATGCGGCGATCCGGAGAATATTCGAATTGAAAGCTATAGGCACGGCGGTTTCCGACCTTTTACTTCCAATCAAGGCCCGGCTGCGTGCGATGATTGGAAGATCACGCGTCCCCATCCGTGAAGAATTACCTCTGCGGGCCGAGCTGTTCAGCGCCGATCAGATGGAGCTATATGGTGGAATCCTCGCCGCATCTCATGAATTGTCGTCAAGCCGGGGCACGGATCAGCTTCTCGCGCGACTGGATGAGAACGAGCGCACGCTCTTCGATATCTGTAACATATTGACCGAAGCTGTCGCGGCGGATCAGTCGCTGACACCGGCTGGCGAATGGCTTTTCGACAATTTCTATCTGATCGAAGAGCAGATCCGCACGGCCAAGCGCCATCTTCCCAAGAGCTATAGCCGTGAATTGCCCCTTCTTGCGCGGGGGCCATCCGCGGGTCTTCCGCGTGTCTATGATATTGCTCTGCAGGCTATTTCACATGGCGATGGCAGAGTCGATACGGAGAGCCTCAGGCGTTTTGCCACGGCTTATCAAGCTGTTGTCAACCTGCACCTCGGCGAGTTATGGGCGATTCCCATCATGCTCCGCCTGGCGCTGATCGAGAATCTTCGCCGCGTCGGGGTACATGTCGCGGCAGGAAGAAAGGACCGGAATCTTGCCGATGCCTGGGCGGCCAAAATTACAACGATCGCTCAAGAAGATCCCAAGAGCCTCGTACTTGTCATTGCCGATATGGCGCGATCAGAGCCGCCGATGACCACGCATTTCGTTTCAGAGTTGGCGAGGCGATTGCAGGGGCAGGGACCGGCACTGGGCTTTCCGTTAACCTGGATCGAGCAGCGGCTGGCCGAATCGAACCAGACGATCGATCAAATGGTTCAATTGGGAAATCAGCAGCAGGCGGCCGACCAGGTCTCCATCTCCAATAGCATCAATAGCCTGCGCACGTTGGGCGCCATTGACTGGCGTGAATTCGTCGAAACCATCAGTACTGTCGAGCAGACGTTGCGGGAAGATCCGGGGGGCGTTTACGGCCGCATGGATTTCACCAGCCGGGATCGCTACCGGCACGTGGTTGAGCGAATCGCCAAGGCAAGCCCGGTGGCGGAAGTTCAGGTAGTGCGCAAAGCGCTTCAGTTGGCGCGCAGTGCCGAGGCAGACGACAATGCCGGAGAGAATGGCAGTATCAGGACGCACGTGGGATTTTATCTCATCGATAAGGGCCTGCCCGAGCTCGAGGATGCATTACAGGTGCGCTTATCACTCAAGGAGAAAATCTGGCAAGCCGGCCGCCGGCGTCCGCTTTTATTTTATCTCGGCGCGATTTCGCTGATCACGTTGAGCCTCGTCAGCGGTCTAGTGGCCAAGGCTTATGCCGATGGCGCCGGCATGTGGCTATTGGTTGCGGTGGGTTTGCTGTCCCTCTTTGTGATGAGTCAATTGGCAGTGGCGCTGGTAAATTGGGTGGCGCTCTTTCTGGTGCCGCCCCATTCGCTGCCACGCGTGGATTTCTCCAATGGGATACCGCCGCCGTTCCGGACATTGGTCGTGGTTCCCACTATGCTGACCAGTAAGCCCGACATCCTGAATCTTGTTGAAGCGCTCGAGGTCCGGTTTCTGGCGAACCGGGACAATAATCTCGACTTTGGATTGTTGACTGATTTTCCGGACGCGAATCAGGAAACGCTTCCCGAGGACGAATCGTTGCTGCAGGCCGCGCGCGCAGGTATCGAAGAGCTGAATGCCAAGTATGCGGGCGGCTCCGCCGGCATGGTTGAAGCGATCAGCTCAATGTCTCCGCGTAAGGAGGGACCTTTTTTTCTCTTCCATCGCCCGCGCCGCTGGAACCCCCGCGAGCGTCTCTGGATGGGTTATGAGCGCAAACGGGGAAAATTGGCGGATTTGAACGCGCTATTGCGCGGCGCAGACGGGAATTCGTTCGCGCTGATCGTCGGGGACAGGGCTGTGCTGCCCAGGATCAAGTATGTCATCACCCTCGACACCGATACACAGTTGCCACGAGACTCCGCCCGTGAATTCGTAGGCACCATGGCTCATCCATTAAATCAGCCGCGGCTTGCCGAAGCTGGCGCGGACAGGGGTGACAACCTGGTGACGGGGGGGTATGGAATTCTGCAACCGCGCGTCGCGGTGAGCTTGTCGAGCACAAACCGGTCAATGTACGCATGGCTTTTTGGCGGAGAAGCGGGCATCGATCCGTACACGCGAATCAGCTCCGATATTTACCAGGATTTATTCCACGAAGGCTCATTCGTCGGTAAGGGCATCTATGATGTTGACGCCTTCGAGAAGGCGCTTTGTACCCGTTTCCCCGAAAATCGTATTCTGAGCCACGACCTGCTCGAGGGCTGTTATGCCCGAGCCGGTCTATTGAGCGATGTGCAATTATACGAGGAATTTCCTGCGGGGTATCTCGCCGATGTAAGCCGCCGTCACCGGTGGATCCGGGGAGATTGGCAGCTCGCGAGCTGGTTGTTATTGCGCGTGCCCGCCGCTGCCGCAAGCTATCGGCCAAATCCGCTGTCGGCGCTGTCGAAATGGAAGTTGCTGGACAATCTCCGGCGCAGCCTGGTACCGGTAATGTCGGTGCTGCTGTTGTTGTTGGGGTGGATTGCGCTGTCCGATGCGTGGTTCTGGACGATGATTGTCATTGGCGTGCTGGCTATTCCCGCCGTGATACCGGTTCTCTCGGATTCGTTGAAGAAGCCCGCTGAAGTAGCATGGCGGCAGCAATTCATGAGTTCGGCACGCTCGGCCAAACGTCATTTCGGACAGGTGCTGCTCACCTTGGCTTGCCTTCCGCATGAGGCTTATTTCAGTCTCGATGCAATTATTCGTACCCATGCGCGGCTTTTTATTACGCATCGCAGGCTTCTCGAATGGAATCCCTCCCGCGAAGTCGAGCGCGCATGGGGCATTCCGGACGTCAAAAAAGGACGTACCGGTATCGTCTCCTTCCTCCCATCGATGTGGTTCGCGCCAGCGATTGCGGTGGGTTCGTTCGCCGGAATCATCGCCACCACCCCTTTCGCTTTGATTGTCGCGCTGCCGGTCCTGCTGCTATGGGCAGCTTCACCCGCCATTGCCTGGTGGGTAAGCAGGCCGCTTCCTCCCCGAAGCACAGAGTTGACGAATGGGCAAATAAATTTTCTGCGCCACGCCGCGCGCCGGACGTGGTTTTTTTTCGAGACCTTCGTTGGCCCGGATGATCACTGGCTACCCCCCGATAACTTCCAGGAAACACCGGTCCCGGTGATCGCTCACCGCACGTCACCGACAAATATGGGTCTGGCATTGCTGGCCAATGTTGCTGCCCATGACTTCGGTTACATAGGCATCGGGCAACTCATCGGGCGCACCGCGAATACGCTGCGGACGATGGAAACATTGGAACGGCATGCGGGACATTTTTACAATTGGTACGACACACAAACAAAAGCTCCGCTGACCCGCTATGTTTCCACGGTGGATAGCGGCAATCTGGCGGGCCATCTGCTGACATTGCGCGTCGGTCTGCTGGAAGCCGCCGAAGCACCGGTTATCGGGACACAGATATTTCCGGCATTGGCCGACACGCTGCAGATCCTTGAAAAATCCGCTGGGGTTGTGGCGGCGGATTCTCTGGCGCAATTTGAAAACGAGCTCGTGGCAGCTGCCGCGGTTTACCCCATGACCGTTGCAAGCGCGCGAGTTGATCTTGACCGGCTGGTTACGTGCTCGCGAGAAGTGGTTCGTGAGATTACAGCGGGACAGGCTGCTCTCCCCTCCGGCGAAGCTCACGAGTGGGCAAAGGCCTTGAACAGGCAATGCGAGGGTGCGCTTGGAGAATTGATCAGCCTGGTGCCGCAGTCTCTGCTCACTACTGCGGCGAACCACGGCGACAGCGCGCATACAATCGCTATCCCCTCCCTGCGCGAACTCGCCAATCGAGGCAGTGATGCCGCACGCGAACAGTTGGCGGTACTCGAACATCTGGCGCTTCAGGCGGAGGAAATGTCACAAATGGAGTACGGCTTCCTGTTTAACCCCGCGCAGCGTCAGCTCGCAATAGGGTATAACGCGGGTGAGCGCCGCCTCGATGCCAGCTATTACGATCTGCTTGCGTCGGAAGCAAGGCTTTGCAATTTTGTCGCGATCGCACAGGAGCAATTGCCGCAGGAAAGCTGGTTCGCTTTGGGACGGATGCTTACAACCCATAACGGTGAATCGGCTTTGCTCTCCTGGAGCGGCTCGATGTTCGAATACCTTATGCCGCTCCTGATCATGCCGACGTTCGACAATACGCTTCTCGATCAGACCTATAAGGCGGCGGTTGACCGCCAAATCGCATACGGGAAGGAACGCAACGTTCCGTGGGGTATTTCGGAGTCGGGTTACAACGCCGTGGACGTTCAATTCAACTATCAATATCGTGCGTTTGGCGTTCCGGGACTGGGACTCAAGCGTGGCCTTGGAGAAGATCTCGTTGTTGCACCCTATGCTTCCGTGCTGGCGCTGATGGTCGCACCCGAGGCTGCGTGCCAGAATCTGCAACAGTTGGCGGCTGAGGGCGTGGCCGGCAAATTCGGCTTTTATGAGGCTGTGGATTACACACCCTCGAGGCTGCGGCGCGGTGAAACACGTGCCGTGGTACGCTCCTTTATGGCTCATCACCAAGGCATGAGCCTTCTTTCCCTGGCGTATGTGTTGCTTGACCGGCCCATGCAAAGGCGGTTCGAGTCCGAGCCGTTATTTCGGGCAACGATGCTTCTACTTCAGGAACGGATTCCCAAGCCTGCGGTTTTCCGTTCGCAAGCTGCCGAGCTTCCTGATGTGCGCATCACGAAGGAGCTGCCGGACATGCCGATGCGAGTTCTCTCAAGTGCGAACACACCGATTCCGGAGGTGCAGCTCCTGTCGAATGGCAGGTACCACGTCATGGTCACGAACAGCGGGGGCGGAAGCAGCCGCTGGAGGGATCTCGCCATTACGCGATGGCGGGAGGATAGTACCTGCGATAACTGGGGCAGTTTCTGTTATTTGCGCGACATGGCGAGCGGCGAGTTCTGGTCGAACACTTATCAGCCCACATTGAAGGAGGCCAAGCGTTACGGCGTCATTTTCTCCGAGGGGAGGGTGGAATTCCGGCGGCGCGACCTGGATTTTGATACCCATACCGAGATTACGGTATCGCCCGAAGATGACATCGAGTTGCGCCGGGTCCGCATCACCAATCGCGCATGGACCCGCCGGACGATCGAGATCACTTCCTATGCCGAGGTGGTGCTCGCGCCGCCCGCGGCTGACGCGCAGGCCCCGGCCTTCGGAAATCTTTTTGTGCAGACGGAAATATTGCCCGACCGGCACGCGATCCTGTGCAGCCGCCGTCCACGTTCCCAAAGCGATCCCGTGCTTTGGATGCTGCATTTGATGACGGTGCACGGTATCGCTGCCGAGGCAGTTTCCTATGAAACGGATCGCATGGCGTTCATCGGGCGCGGGAACGACGTGTCCGCCCCCCGAGCGATGACGGAACTGGCGCCGCTTTCCGGCAGCGCGGGTTCCGTTTTGGACCCGATTGTGGCGATCCGGCAGCGCATGACCATCGAACCAGGAGAGTCCGCGATCATCGACATCGTCAATGGAGCCACGGATTCGCGCCATGCCGCAATGAATCTGATCGAAAAATACCAGGATCAGCAATTGACGAAGCGGGTATTTGATCTCGCATGGACTCATAGTCTGGTCGTGCTGCGGCAGCTCAACGCGACCGAGACGGATGCACAACTGTTCGGCCGCCTGGCCGGCTCGGTGCTATATGCCAATACTTATCTGCGCGCTGATGACACCGTGCTGAGCAAGAACAGGCGCGGCCAGTCCGGCCTGTGGGGGTACGCCATTTCCGGAGACCTGCCGATTGTGCTGCTGCAGATCACCGACGCGGCCAACCTCAATCTCGTGCGGCAATTGGTGCAGGCGCATTCCTATTGGCGCGTTAAAGGCATGGCTGTCGATTTGATAATCTGGAATGAAGATCACTCGAGCTACCGTCAGCTTCTTCATGATCATATCATGGGGCTGGTGGCAGGCAGTGCGGAGGTTCATCTGCTTGACCGGCCCGGCGGAATTTTCATCCGGCGCGCAGAGCAGATTGCGGCCGAGGATCGTATTCTTCTCCAAACCGTTGCGCGCGTGATCATTCTCGACAGCAAAGGAACGCTGATGGAGCAGTTGGCTCGCCGCGTCCCCGAAGAATTGCCTGTTCCGCCAGTCAGGCTGAAGCCGGTCCGGCGCTTCGAACCCGGTCAGATCATCGAACTTCAGCACCCGCAGCTTCTCTTCGATAACGGGCTCGGCGGATTCAGCCCCGATGGGTGCGAATACGTCATAACGACCGGGCAGGGCCGGACGACTCCCGCGCCATGGTCAAACGTTCTGGCAAACCCGCAGTTCGGAACCATTATCTCCGAGAGTGGCCAGGCATACACCTGGAGCGAAAATGCGCATGAGTTCCGCTTGACTCCATGGAACAACGACCCGGTTTGCGACTCGGGTGGCGAGGCCTATTACTTGCGCGACGAAGAAAGCGGATATTTCTGGTCACCGGCACCCCTGCCGAAGCGGGGTGCAACGTCATATGTCACCCGGCACGGGTTCGGCTATAGCATATTCGAGCATATCGAGGCCGGCATTCGCTCCGAGCTCCGAATCTATGTCGCTCTGGACGCGCCGGTGAAATTTGCCATACTGAAAGTACATAACGAGTCCGGCCGGCAGCGCAAGCTTTCGGCGACGGGATACGTCGAATGGGTACTGGGAGATTTGCCGGAAAAAAGCCGGATGCATATTGTGACCGAGATTGATCCCGCCAGTGGAATCTTGCTTGCACGCAATCCTTACAACAACGAATTCTCGGGTCGTGCCGCGTTTTTCGATGTCGATGATACCGTCCGCGAAATGACCGGAGACCGAACGGAATTCATCGGCCGTAATGGCAGATTACAGAATCCGGCGGCAATGTCTTCCAGGGAACTGTCCGGGCGGGTGGGGGCGGGGCTTGATCCTTGTGGCGCCTTCCGGGTTCAATTTGAATTATTTGATGGCCAGACCCGGGAGATCGTTTTTCGTCTGGGAGCCGGGCTTCACGCAGACGATGCGCTCAAGCTCGCACAGCAGCTTCGCGGAAATGCGACAGCGCATGAGGCGTTGGAAAAGGTGAGAAACTATTGGCGGCATACGCTCGGTACTGTCCAGGTGGAAACACCCGATCCTTCCATAAACGTGCTGGTTAATGGCTGGCTCGTATATCAGATCATGGCTTGCCGCCTATGGGGGCGCAGCGGTTATTATCAGTCGGGGGGAGCTTTCGGGTTTCGCGATCAGTTGCAGGATGTGATGGCGATCGTTCATGCTGAGCCCACTCTCGTTCGTGAGCATGTGCTCCGATCCGCGGGGCGCCAGTTTATTGAAGGGGACGTCCAGCACTGGTGGCACCCGCCAGGGGGGCGGGGCGTCCGGACGCGTTGTTCTGACGATTATCTCTGGTTGCCGCTGACCGTCTGCCGCTATGTTGCCGCTACCGGCGATATCGGCGTATTGGATGAGTCTGTTTCTTTCCTGGAAGGAAGGCAGGTCAGCCCCGACGAGGATTCATATTACGATCTCCCCGTGCGTTCTGAACAGGTTGCAAACTTGTACGATCATTGTGTGCGCGCGATCCTGCATGGTTTGAGATTCGGCGAACACGGCCTCCCATTGATGGGCAGCGGGGATTGGAACGATGGAATGAATCTTGTCGGATTTCACGGCCGCGGCGAAAGCGTCTGGCTGGCATTCTTTCTCTATGACATCCTTCTGCAATTCTCCAAGCTTGCCCTGCGGCATGGCGATGCCGCGTTTGCCGAACGCTGCCAGAAAGAGGCCGGCCTCTTGCGCAAGAATATCGAACAGCATGGCTGGGATGGAAAATGGTATCTGCGCGCATTCTTTGATGACGGGTCGCCGCTGGGTTCGTCCAGCAATCCTGAATGCAAGATCGATTCGATTTCGCAGAGCTGGTCGGTTCTATCCGGAGCCGGCTCCGTCGAGCGTCAACACCAGGCAATGGAGTCCGTGAATCGGCATCTCGTCCGGCGCGACGCGGGGCTGATTCAACTTCTGGATCCGCCCTTCGATCAATCACCCTTGAATCCGGGATATATAAAAGGCTACGTGCCCGGTGTTCGGGAAAACGGAGGCCAATACACGCACGCTGCCATCTGGACAACCATGGCGTCGGCAGTCCTGGGCGATTACAAGCAAGCCTGGGAATTGCTGGGGATGATAAACCCCGTGAATCATGCGCAGACGCCCGAAACCGTGGCGATATACAAAAACGAGCCGTACGTGGTTTCAGCCGACGTTTACGGGCTTTCGCCGCACGTCGGCCGTGGTGGATGGTCCTGGTATACGGGCTCCGCCGGGTGGTTGTACCGCTTGATGCTGGAAACGCTGCTCGGCCTGACGCTGGAAGAGCACAAACTGCATTTCAAGCCTCGCCTGCCCGAAAATTGGGAGGCATTCACGGTGGAATACCGCTATGAAGAAACGGTCTATCACATCAGGGTCACGCAGACGGCCGGGGCGAAAAAGGAGAGTCTGATCATCGATGGAGTAGAGCAACGCGATCTGGTTATCGCTCTTGCCGACGATCGCCTCCCGCATACGGTTGAAGTCCGGCTGGCAAAACTCTGAGCCTCCGGAACTCTGATTTTATGGCAGGAGTTGCCAGAGACGGCGGAAAGCCTGTCAGGTTAATGGGCGCGACGAGCCACTGGCGGGAACACTGGTTCTAAAAACCGGATGAATATTGCGCCGCGTGGTTTGTGCGATCGTAGCAAGCAGGCTCTGAGTGTAGCGCTGCAGTGAATAACGCAGCGGACTGCCGAGCTCGAATTCCTTTTTCAGGTTGGCTACCTCGAGCCGGTAACTATAACCCGGGCACTGGACGACTGCCCGGGTTGGCGTCATTTTCCGTCCCATGAGCATGGAAATTCCAAATAGACCCTCATTCCCGATAACGGCGATTTTCGTTGATTCGCCGTCATCCGTAATGGCGAGCAGAGAAATAATACTGGTGGTAGGAAAATATACAAGGTCCAGCTCGCCGCCGTTTTCGTATACAGCCCATCCTTCTGGCATGGTCACGAGTTCAAGGCAGGGTTTCAGGCGCTCATAGTCCCTTTCAGGGAGTTCCGCCAAAAAAAGGTTTTGCTTGGGAGTCTGAAGGTATGACATCGGTTCCTCACTGTTCGGGTCTTTATAAACGCTCTCCATTGTTCTGCTATAACTTTATATTGGTTGATAGATTAGATGCAGATGCCGAAAAATTTATAAATAGACAAACGGCAGAGCGGATACTCTGATGAGACAGTACATCGAAAGCTATTGCTCGTATGTGCGTTGCCGGACAGACGGGATCTACCCAAGAACGAAAAATAATGACAGCTGCGGCGAGAACCCGGAATAAGGGGCATGGATGAGGGACGCCATACGGTAGAGCTTGCCATGATGCTGGTAAATGCTTGAACAAAAAATATCGATAAATGATGAGCATGCGATCTGCCAAAGTCGATCGAACAGTTATCAACTATGGAGGATGTGATGGCTAAGACTGCCAGAGAAAAGCTTCTTGACGATTTTCACGCTGTCATCAGCGATACCGAAGAATTAATGAAGTCGGTCAGTAACGAGAGCGGAGGAAAAACGCAGGCCTTGCGCGCCAGGATCGAGGAAAACTTGAAGCAGGCGCGGGGATATCTGCATGATTTTGAAGATACCGTGGTCGACAAATCCAGGATCGCAGCTCGAAAAACCGATGAATACGTGCACGAAAATGCCTGGAGCACTGTGGGTATTGCGGTGGGGATTGGTATCCTGATCGGGCTTTTGATGAGGAATCGCGATTGACCGGCATTGCTGAGTTCAAACGTTCTTCGGATAAACGCTTTTCGGATATTTCCCAGCCTTGGGCCGTGCGGGTGAGCGGACACGGGGAACAAAGGGATAAGGAAACGAAGGAATAAGGGGATAAGAAAAATAAGGTGGAGCAGGCGAGATGCCGCCAGCTTGCCGCCGAGTGACAGTTTCAGCCAGCTCAAGTGATGGGTCTGTCCGGCCGTTCGGTTTTTTATCATCAATGAATCGGGAGATGATCATGAAAATACCCAATATGCGTGCCGCCTTTTTTGCCTTTCTACTGATTTCAGGCAACGTCTGGGCTGCGCCTCCTTTCAATGCGCTCTACGTGTTCGGTGACAGCCTTTCCGATGCAGGCAGCAGCGACTCAGCCGTGATGAGCCTCTATAAGCTCCTGGGGAATAACTGCGATCCTACTCATGAATGCGGCGTGCTTGGTCCTTATTTTCATGGGCGCATCTCCAATGGACCGGTCGCCCCCGAACAACTGGCAGCCGCGCTATTCCCCGGGGGAGTGACTCCTGTGAATTTTCGTGACTATGCCGTGGCAGGAGCGAACACGGGGGATTCGAACAGCGGTTTTAATCTCCTCGGCACGATCAACCTTCCCGGAATGAAACAGGAGGTAGACAATTACCTGTCCGATTCGAAAGGAGCAGCCGATCCCAATGCCTTATATTTTCTATGGGGCGGGGCGAACGATTATTTCACAGGCGACCCTGC
>JACXTT010010345.1_pt1 | contig 12584 bp, 7 predicted proteins | sample 9270951 | NCBI WGS metagenome assembly JACXTT01 (sample SAMN15532306, study PRJNA645909) | rock metagenome | isolation source: weathered quartz diorite | place: Puerto Rico | collected 2017-06-21 | reverse complement strand
AAATCGTCGTTCAGAAGGGGGGTGGGACCCCGCGGCCGATCCCCGGTTTTCCCCCGTGCCCTTTGTGGCATGGGGTCTGGCAGGACAGCGCTGGGCTGACCTCCCGGCTGGGCTTGTGGGCGCAGACCGCGACAGGAGCACCGATAGCACCTGTGTGGATGGCGCGGGGGAACGTCACACCCGCCGATCATGGTCGCACCGTGACCCTCGATTCGGCGACCGGCGCGGTGGCGCTGCCCGATCCGGGATCCGGGCGCTGGCCGCTGCCATCACTCTCCGTGCCGCGTGCGCCGCTAACGTTCCAGGCCATGCCCGCGGCGCCGGAATACGATGCCGCGGGACGGTTGCTGATGGGCCGCACCGACCTGACCGTCGACGCCACCCAGATCGCGCCGGCGGTGCTGGCACTGCTGGGTTTCCCTGGCGGACTCACCGAGCTTTGGACACCGGTGCCGCATCTGCTGAATAGCGGACCATTCGACCAGGTTTTCGTTGCCGAGGTCGATAATGCCGGTAACGCGACGCTGCGGTTCGGTGACGACCAGTATGGCCGCCGCCCCCTTGACGTGACGCATGTCACGCTGCGCCAGCGTATCGGCAACGGGAAGGCGGGTAACCTTGGCGCTGGTGCGCTGGTGCATATTGTTACACCTGATCCCGCCGATCCGCTGGACCCGTCGAACCCCGGGGCGGCGTTGACATTCGCAACCGTGGCGGCGATTTATCAGCCGCTAGTGGCACGGTACGGCACAGACCCGCAGACAGTTGAGCAGGTACGGCAATGGGCGCCGGAAGCGTTCCGGGCCGTGCAGTATCGCGCGGTGACAGAAGCGGACTGGGACGCTGCCGCCCTGACCAATCCGGCGGTTGCCGCCGCGAAGACGCGGTTCCGCTGGACCGGAAGCTGGTACACCGTCTTTCTCGCCATACAGCCGGTCGACACCACGAACCTGATCCGGCTGCCAGGCGGCGGGGCGGATCTGGCGCTGGCGTTCCAGGCATCGCTGATCGCCTTTCTGACCCGGTACAAGTTGGCCGGATACGAACTCGCGGTGCGGGCGGCGGTCTACGTGCCGCTGGAAGTCGACCTCACGATCTGCGTCGCTCCGGGCCATTTCCGCGGCGACGTGCTGGCCGCCGTGCTGGTGGCATTGTCCAACCGCGTGTTGCCGGATGGCACACGCGGCTTCTTCCATCCGCTGAACTTCGGCTTCGGCCAGGCGGTCTATCTTTCCCGCCTTTATGCGGCGGTGGAGGCAATCGAGGGCGTCGAATCGGCGACCGCGACCGTGTTTCGCCGCTACTGGGAAGTACCGCATGGCGAACTGCAACGCGGCGTGATACCCATGGCCGACATGGAAATCCCGCGCCTGGACAACGATCCGAACTTCCCGGAAGCCGGCGTGCTGACGCTTACCGCGGTGGGAGGTCAGTAGCCATGAGCGGATCGATTCCCTCGACGGCATTCTGTGGCGGTTGCGCGTCGCCAGCCCCCGCCGCACCGCTGCCGGTCAGCAACCGGCCAGGCCTGTCGAAGATCGATTTCCGTGTCGGCACGTTCGCGACGCTGCGCGAGGCTATGCTGGAGCAGATCAACGCCACACCGGCTCTCTCCGCCCTCACGACGCGCGACAGCGATGACGATGCCATCATCGTCCTGGAATTGATGGCGGCCGTGGGCGACGTGCTCAGCTTCTACAACGAGCGCACCGCCAATGAGATGTTCCTGCGCACGGCACAGGAACGGGATTCGTTGCTGCGGCTGCTGTGGCTGATCGGCTACCGGCTGCGTCCTGGGCTGGCAGCCACGGCGCTGTTGTCGTTCGCCGCCGATGCGGGCGCGCAGGTAAAGATCCGGCAGGGGCTCAAGGTCATGAGCATCCCGGCCCAAGGTCAGAAACCCGCGACGTATGAGACGCTGGAGGCGATCGTCGCGCATGGCGACCTAAACGCCCCGTCTGCATTTGCGCCGCCCGTGCCGTTCAACGCGTTCCAGACCGGCAACGCCGAGGCACCGGTTTTGTCGATGCCGCAACTCTCGATTGGCGATGGCCTGGTGTTCTTCGGGTTGGGCGCGGTGGAGGAAAAGACGGTTGCGGCGCTATTGCAGTCGCCGGGTGGAGCCAGGATCCGATTCACGCCTGCGGTGCAGCATACCGGCTGGTGGCCGGCGGTGAACTTCGCGGAAAAAACGACACGGCGTCTGCGCTTCTTTGGATACAACGCACAGGACGGCCTGACCTTCCTGCCCGATTCCAGCGTCCCGGCCGGTGGCGTATGGGCGAAGGTGCCGGTCGATCCCAGCTTCAGCGCGGGCACAGTGTGGTATCCGCTCGACCAGCGCTACGAGGATCTGAAGGCTGGCGCGCGGCTGCTGATAGATTGCGGCCCCGGTGCCGTGCCACGACTGGCCGCCGCCGTCGTCACCAACACCACCGACGCGCCAGCGACTGTCGGCACCGTGACCGACACGGTCACGCAAGTGCAGTTGCGCCAGACCATCACAGGGCGGCCTTCGCCGGTGCGAGTGCTCGGCACTCACGGCATCCTCATGCGCAGTGGCGAAGGCATCGTCCTGGCCACCGACACGACGGCGACCGTGCCCTATGCCCCCGGCGACCTGCCGGCGGCCAGCGACGTCGTCGCGGTGTCTCCCGCGCCGGACCGGATCGATGTGTTCGCCTGCAACGCCGCCGCCTGGCTGGCGCACATCACTTGGACCGCCGGCAGCGGCTGGACACCATGGAGCAGCGTCGACGGGTTCATCACCTCCAATCCCGCGCCCATCGTGCTGGCGACCGGCGAGTTGCTGGTGTTCGCGCGCGGCGTCGATTTCGGCCTGTGGGTGCACGGCATCCTGCCAACCGCTTCGCCGTGGGCACCGCTGGGCGGCCCGATCGGGTCGGAGCCTGTGCCGGTCAGCTGGGGCGGTGGTCACATCGACGTCTTCGTGCGCGGCATCGATCGCGGGCTGTGGGTCAACACGCGGGAGGGCGGCACATGGTCCGGATTCCAGCCGCTCGGGGGCATTCTCGGGGGCACCCCCGCCGCCGCCAGCACGGCCCTGAATCGGTTGGATGTGGTGGCCCTGTCCGATGCGGGCACGCTGATCCACCGCCGATTTAACGGCACCGACTGGAGCGACTGGCTTGACCTGGGTGGCTCGGCGCAGAACACACCGGCCATAGTCGCGACCGGTGCGGACAGGATCGATGTGTTCGTGCACGGCACCGACGGACAGCTCTGGCAGATCAGCCGCACCGGAGAGTCATGGTCAGGCTGGATTCCGCTTGGCGGTGCCCTGGGCGGCGCGCCGGCGCCCCTGCTGGTGGGTGGTGCCTTGGTCGTCTATGTCCGCGCGGCCGACGGCTCGCTCGCGCGCGTATCTTGGGTGGGCGGTGTTTGGCAGGGCTGGTCGTTCCCCAACTCCGGCCTGCAGGGCATACCCGATCGACGCAACGCCCGCATTTGGGTGCTGGATGACACGCCGATCACGTTCCGCACATACGACTATCCCGCCGCGATTTCCGGCGGGCGGGTAGCGTTGCGCACCCCGAAGACCGCGCCCGCTGGCTCGATGGGCGGGTTGTCCCTTATCGCCAAGGGGCGGCGCATGCTGTTGCAGACCGACTCGTCGCCAGTCCCGGCCACCGTCACGGCGGTCTATCCGCTGGCGTCCGAGCTTGGCGCGGCACCAGACCATCTGCTGGTGGACTTCACGCCGCCGCTTACCCAGCCCGTCGGCCAGTCCACCTTGCTGGGCAATGTCGCACTTGCGAGCCAAGGGGAGACGCAGCCGGACCAGACCCTGGGCAACGCGGATGCGACGAGCAGTTTCCAGCAGTTCAAGCTGGCGCGATCTCCAGTCACCTACCTGCCAGACCCGGCGGAGATCGCGGGTTCGCCGGCGCTCACGCTGGCGGTGGGCAACACGCCGTGGACACGAGTTGACAGCCTTTACGGACAGAGCCCGACCGCACGGGTCTACGCGGCCCGGCAGTCGGACGGCGGCGAAACAACGATCACCTTCGGAGATGGCAACACCGGTGCCCCGCCGCCGAGCGGAGCGATGAATGTCGTCGCCCGCTACCGCGTCGGCCTGGGTCTTGCGGGGCAGGTGAACGCCAACCAGCTTTCGGTCCTGCTGGAGCGGCCGGTCGGACTCAGCGGCGTGATCAACCCGCTGCCGTCGGATGGCGGCGCGGATCCCGAGCCGCGTGATGCTGCGCGGATCGCCGCCCCAGGCACGGTCCGAACCTTCGGCCGCATCGTGTCACTGCCGGACTTCGAATATGCCTCGCTGGCCACCGGCCTGGTGGCACGGGCCACCGCGACCTGGGTGTGGCAGGATATGCAGCGGGCGGTGTTCCTAACCGTCGCGGAGCCGGGCGGCGCGATGCTGTCGGCCGGGACAATGGGGGCACTCTACAGCCTGCTGGCCAAGGCGCGGGATCCGAACCATGCGCTGACGATCGCCAACCTCGTTCGCGTGCCGATCGTGGTGGCGGCCCGGCTGGTGACGGTGCCCGGCTACGACCCTGACACCGCCATTGCCAATGCTCTGGCCGCCTTGCTGGCCGAATTCGGGTTCGACGCGATGGGCCTGGGTCAGTCGGTGCATGCCAGCCAGGTCATGGCCGCGCTGCAATCCGCCGAGGGCGTTGTGGCGGTCGGCCTGGTCGTGTTCCAGCTCAAAGGCTTCACCACCCTGTCGGCGAAGGAACGAGCGGTGCGCTCGGTCACGGCCGAACCCGTTCAGGACCACATCCGCATCTTCTCCGCCCGGCCCCGCCCCACCGACCCATCGCTGATCGACAGCTATGCCCGGGCCGGCTTCCGGGGCGCGCCACCGCCCGTGCTGGCTGCCGAACAGGGGGCGATTTTCGACCCGGCCACGGACGTGTCGCTTGTTATAGTGGAGGCGCTCTGACATGTCGTACAGCAACTCCACCGCGGACAAACTCTACTCGCTGCTGCCGGCCTATATTCGCACGCAGGATCTGACTAGTGGGGAGCCACTGCGCGCGCTGCTGGGCATCGCCGAGAGCGCTGCCGACACGATCGAGGCCGATATCGACCAGCTTGCCCGGGACGCGTTCATCGAGACCTGCGAGCCTTGGGTCATCCCCTATATCGGCGATCTGGTCGGTACGACCCCATTGTTCGACACCAGCCGCATCCAGGACTCGGCGACCGCGACAGAGCTGTTCCAGGATCTGAATGGCCCGGACCTGACTCCGACGCTCGGGCTGGGCGCCAGGGCCGACGTGGCAAAGACGATTTACTACCGGCGGCGCAAGGGCACGCTGCCGATGCTGGAGGAACTGGCGAGGGACGTCACCGGTTGGGCGGCGCATGCGGTGGCAATGTTCGAACTGCTCGGCTGGACCCAGTGGCTGCGCAACCATCAACGTCTGCAGGCGCTGCGCACGCCCGATATCCGCTCGGTTGAGCGGATGGGACGGTTGGACGGCCCGTTCGACGAGATCATGCACACGGTCGACGTGCGTACCATTCGCCAGGACGAGGGCATGACGGAAGGGCTGGACAACATCCAGAACGTTGCCTTCTTCCTGTGGCGGCTGCTGGCATTGCCGCTGGCCGGCATCGCGGCACGGCCGGTGAACGGCGCCACGGATTTCCGCTTTCATTTCAGCCCGCTTGGCAATTCGGCGCCGCTGTTCAGCCGGTACATTGCCACCGGCGACGCCGCCGGGCTGGCGACCGAGCTGACCGTACCGCAGCCGATACGGTCAGCCCGTTTCTACACCGATCTGCAAGACTATCTATCCCTGCCGCTGCCACGGCCAGGCTTCACCGACTTCTACGGCCTGTGGGAAGCCGTTCCCGGGTTCAACCTAGCGCCACACCCCAGCATCATGGTCCTGGTGAACGGCACCCCGGTGCCGCCGGACAAGGTTGTCTGCCGCGACCTGTCGGCCTGGAGTTCGGTGCTGCCGGGCCAGGCCGGTATCGACGTAAAGCTCGGGCGGCTGGTACTGGGCGCAGGTTTGTCGCCTGCGTCCAACGTGACCGTGTTCTATAACATGGGCTTCCCCGCCGAACTCGGTGGCGGCCCATACCGGCGACGCGCCTGGCTGGTGCGGCAGTCGCTGGCGCAGGATGTGCTGATCGTTAATGCCAGCGGCGCCCCCGGCGCGTTCGCCACCATCGGTGCAGCGCTGGCACAGTGGGCGGCCGGGGGCGGCAAGAGCACGCTGATCCGCATCCAGGACAATCGCACCTATGCCGAGGCGTTGGCGATCGACACCCAGCCGGCCAGCGGCATCTTCCTGGCGATCGAAGCAGCCGACGGATTCCGGCCGCATGTGAAACTCGCCGGGCCGTTGATCATTGCCGGCAACCGCTCCGATTTCACCCTGACGCTGGGCGGGCTGCTGGTCGAAGGGACGGTCGACCTGCAAGGATCGCTGCGGGGCCTGCGGCTGCTGCACACCACCCTGGTGCCCGGCGGATCGATCGCCGATCCGGATCCCGCAGTTCCCCCACCCCCGCCTCCGCCAGTGCTACCCAGCCTTCAAGCCGCCGCAACAGATGCTACCGGGGCACCAGCGAACACCGAACTGTCGGTCGAGCTTGCATTTTCCATTACCGGCGCGCTGCGCATCCCGTCAGATGCCAAGACGCTCTACATCCTGGACAGCATCGTCGATGGCACGGCAGATGGTTCCGTCGCGATCGCGGGTTTGGGAGCCGGGCCCGGCACACCGTCCGGCCCGCCTTTGCATATCGAACGCTCCACCGTGGTGGGCGATGCGATCGTGCGGGAGGTCGACCTGGCGACCGAAGCGCTGTTCGACGGCCGCCTGCGTGCCGACAGGATCCAAATCGGATGCGTGCGGTTCAGCTACGTGCCGCCCGGATCGCGCACGCCGCGCCGCTATCGCTGCCAGCCGGATCTTGCCGAAGCCGCCGCGCTGGATGCGGCGCAGGCCGCGTCGCCCACCAAGCTGACGCCGGCCCAGCAGACCGCCGTGCGGGCGGAGGTACGGCAACGGGTGAAGCCCGATTTCACCGACATGCGCTACGGCCAGCCGGCCTATCTGCAACTGTCACTGTCCATCGCGCCGGAGATCGCCACGGGTGCCGAGGACGGATCGGAATTCGGTGCCTACTGCCACCTGAAACAACCCCAGCGCATCGGCAACCTGATGCAGCGGCTGGGTGAATACTTGCCCTTTGGGCTCGACGCCGGACTGATCCGGCTAACGTGACAATGCCGCAACGGGAGACAACTCATGCGGGGTGATTACACACGCTTCTCCTTCGAGGCGCGCAAGCGTTACGCCGCCGTGCAGCAGCAGCAAGGGCGGGTTCAGCTCGATTCGGATTGGAACGAAGCGGCCTCAATCGAACGGCGCCGCACGCGGCTGCTGGGCCTCGATCTGTTCGGCCCCGTCGGAATCGGCGCCGACACGACACCGAATGCATTCTTCATCAAGCCAATCGCCGGACCGCCGGTCGATCTGGGTATAGAGCCTGGACGCATTTACGTCGATGGACTGCAGGCGGAGTGCTTCCCGGAAGACGTCGCGAGCTATCTGAACCAGCCCTTCCTGCACGACCCGCCCGCGCTGCCGGCCGGGGACGCGCTGGTGTACCTGGATGTCTGGGAGCGGGAGGTCACCTGGGTTCAGGACAACGACCTGCTCGATCCCGCGCTGGGCGGCCGGGACACGACGGCCCGTCTGCAAACGGTCTGGCAGGTCAAGGTCACATCCCAACCGGGCGCGACATGCGGAATGTCGATTGGTACACCAGCCTCAGCAGGGCGCTTGACCTCCAACGCCATCGCGCCGCCGACACCGGATGATCCATGCCTGCTGCCGCCTGTTGCGGGCTACCGAGGGCTAGAAAACCGGCTGTATCGCGTTGAGATCCACAACGGCGGCGCGATGGGCACCGCGCGCTTCAAGTGGTCGCGCGATAACGGGTCCATCGTGTCGGCCGTTACGTCGTTGACGGTCGCGGGTGGACAGACCCAACTCACGGTTAACCGTCTCGGCCGCGACGCGGTGCTTGGCTTAGCAATCGGCAACTGGGTCACGGTGACGGACGACAACCGCGAACTCGCCGAGGAGCCAGGCGAGATGGCACAGATCGTCGACATCCAGCCGGCAACCAACGGCATCACACTGGATCGTGCCATTCCCACGGGCGGGTCACGGTCGTTCGGCGCCAATCCGGCCGAGATCGCGGCCAGGCATACGCGTATCCAGCGCTGGGATCAGACCGCCACGACCAACACGGTTGACGGCGACGGACTGATCGCGACCGGCCCTGGCGTGATACCGCTGGAAGACGGCGTGCAGGTGGAGCTTAGTCTCGACCCGGTTGGCGGCACGTTCAACGCAGGCGACTGGTGGGTGTTTGCCGCGCGCGTGGCGACAGCTTCGGTGGAAGTGCTGACCAACGCCCCGCCGCGCGGCAACTGGCACCATTATGTCCAGCTCGCGGCTATCACCGGCCTGGGCGGGGCCGGACCGGCCGCCACCGACTGCCGGCCGGCCAAGGTCCTGAGCAGCGATTGCTGCTGCACAGTCGTCGTTTCGCCGGGCCAGGACAACATCCAAAAGGCGATCGACAGCTTGCCGGGCGTGGGCGGCTGCGTGTGCCTGCGCGCCGGTGTACATGTGATCCGCCAGACGCTGCGGATCGACCGGGCAAATGTGACGCTGGAGGGCGAAAGCCCCGGCACGACGGTCATTTTGCGCGGCGACGGGCCGACGCTTGTGATTGGCGGGAAGAACCCCGCGCAACGGATCGAGGTGACAGGTATCGACTTCGAGCGGACGGGCGGCGGGGGGATGCATACGGTGATCGGCGTCACTGGCTCCCATGCGATCCGGATCGATGCGTGCGCTGCGCGGGCCAACGGACAGGCGGAGACGTTCGGAATCGTCATCGATCAGTCGCGGGATGTTGCCGTGACCAGCTGCATAATCGAAGGCGCCGGCGCGGGTGGTGTCTGGGTGAACGGTGAGAACACTCAGGACATCCTGCTTGCGGACAACACGATGGCGTTCGACCAGCCGACCAAGGGCGCCACGGTGAAGGCGATTTATGGCATCCTGTCGCAGACGGTCTGGACCGGGCTGCGGATTGTCAACAATACCATCACCGGAGTTTATTCGGGTATCGTGGTCAACGACACGCCCGGCAGTGTGCCCAGTTCCTTCACGACGATTGCGGTTCATGTCGTGGACAACAACATTTCCTGCGGACCGGCCGAAGCTTTGGGCGGGGCGCTGGTGCTGTTCGGGATCGATCTGACGGCCCCTCAGAGCATCGCCGAGAACAATGTTGTTCGCCTTCCCGAAGGCAGCGATGGTCACACAGGCATCCGCATCGCCGGATGGGGCACCCAAGCAATCGGCAACACGATCTATGGGGCCGGGACGACTGGGGTCGTGCCGATCGGCATTCAAGTCGGCTACAGCGGAACGGCGACGGCGGTTCCGACATCCAACGTCCGGATATGCAACAACTTCATCTCCTATTGCCCCGTCGGCATTTTCGCGATGGGTGTGATCGAGGGATTGATCAGCGGAAATGCCGTGTCGTTCAATGGAACGGATGCAACGACACTCGGCATCGCAATTGAAACCTGCGTTGGCGTGGCGGTGGAAGCCAATGAAATCGACGGATTCGCCGTCGGTGGCGCATCGATGACAGGTGTCGCCAACCGCTTCTCTGGCAACAATATCAGCAACGGTGGCGTCGGGCTGTTTCTTGGATTTGAAACCGGGGGCGTGATCGCCGAGAATCGCATCGCCGTCATGGTGAATGGCGGAATTGGCGGCCTGGTGCTAATTGCACGCACGGGTATCAGCAATAACCGCATTTCCAACTGCGCCATGGCCGGCAATGCAACTTCTGCTATCGGCATTCTGATTTCCTACGGCCCCGTGCGGATCGCCGGGAACGAAGTGCTCGATACTGGCATTTCGGCGAGCGGCGCTGCGACACCCGTCTATGGCATTCGGGGAATTCTGGTGCAGACCGCTAGCATCGACGGCAATCAGGTTACCTACACATCACCCTATACACGCGTCGCGACAGCGGAGGATCGCGCGTTGATCATGCAAGGGCTGATGGAATTGGCTTACAACACCGACCGCACACAGATCGTCCATGGATTTCCAATCCAGATATGTAACAACAGTTTCGTTGGCACAGGTCAGACAGCGTTGGTCGAGGTGCTGCAGCACAATCTTAACGATCTGTTTATTGAGCGTTTCGAGCGTGTCCTATTCAGTAATAATTACTGCGAGCATGTGACGGCCGTTAACCCGCCGAAAGACGCGGCAACGGTCAAGCTAGTGGGACGCACCGCCAGCGTTGTCGGCAACCAGATCAAGTCGCTCACCCCATTCACGTCTGTGGATTTTGGCGGCATGCCTGGTTCTTTCGCTGCCAATGTGATCAATGGACCCGCGGTCAACCACAGCAATACACCGCTGCCAGATGGCGAATTGAATGTCACCATATAATCGGTCGGGATTTGGGAAAGGAGAATGGCAATGGCGATCAATGACATCCTGACGCAGCAAGCCACATGGCTTGATTCGTTGCGCAAGGGGTTCCCGGCAACAAGTGCCACCGGGATCAGCGGGGCGCCCGGAACGGTCGAGGCACAGGTCAGTGTCATAGAGGCGCGGATCGCCGACCTGACGCGGCAGAAGGCGGCGGTGACACGGCAATTCGATACTGCCATTGCGATGCATAACAACGTGCTCGCCGCGTTGAAGGCGAACTCTGTCACCGCGCAGGTGCTGCAGCCGATACAGTCCGCTGGGACGACAGTAACCGTGAAGAAGTCGAGGGGTGGCCGGGATTCGCAATTATGAGAAGCTATCGCAGAAGGTTTTTTTGCTTATTGGTCGCGGCTTCGGAGGGCAACCACCACCTGATCTCGCGGCCCTGCAAGCCGCGTTCGCCGAGTCCATCACCCTCGCGGGCTCGGATCCTTTCGCGATATCGCGCTGGCTCACGCAAATGAGCCACGTACGGCCGGCGATGGAGCGCTTCCATTTTGCCTCAGCTGTTACCCAGTTGATTACCGGCACGCCGCGCCCGTCATTGACGCTCGCGCAACTACCGCAGACCGCAAACGACCGCTGGCTCGCGTTGCCGCTCTACGGCACGACTCCCGCGCTGGGACGTGTCGCCATCGCCGCGCTTGCGATCGGCGACCCCACCACGCAGAACAGCTACGCCGGGCTCCTCATCGATGAGTGGCCGGAGCGCATTCCATCGGCGACCGGCACGGCCGCCGTTGCATTCCACTACGAAGAACCGCAATCGCGTGCGCCGCAGGCCGCGCTACTTGCGCTGTGCCCGGACGACCGGAAGGAATGGGATGCGCAACTGCTGCAGATGATCCTCGAAGAAACGCTGGATCTCGCCAAGGTACGCACGGTGGATGTCGACAGCATTCAGGAGGTTGGCCAGATCCTGCCGGCGCTCTATTTCGCGCTCAACATGCAAGGCGCGACCGTCTCGATGCACCTCGTCGAAAGAGAGGTCTGTTTGCCATGAGAACCATCCTGCCGCCCGAAGGGCCATCTGTGACGACATGGACACGGCTCGAACCGCGTCCCCGCGAAGGCTCGATGCAGCGCTCGCTGCAAGCGCAGGTGCGCGATCCGTTGTGGATGCTCGCACGTCAATGGCAGGTCGGAGAATTCGCGGGGGACGACGCCGGCTCGCCGGTGCAGGCCACGCTGCAGGTCGAGAACCGGAAGATCGACGGGTATCGCCCCGGCACGGGTGGGGCATTCGCGCCTTATGATGTCGCGTTGCCGCTGGAAACGCACGTCGAACGCGAGACCGTGACGCTGCGGCTGCGATGGGCGCTGCAGATCGGCACGTTTTTCGAGGCGGCCGTGCTCGAGCGAGGCATCATCAATGCCGCAGCGATCCTCGCGGCATTTCGTGCGGTCGCGCACAGCGCGATCCTGACGCCCGACACACCGTTCTTCGTGCAGGACGTCGTCGTCCAGCGCGGCTGGCCTCGAAGTACTGCGGCGCATGCGCCGCGCGCGTTGGACCGACGGTGCAACCCACGTGTGGCTGTCGCGCGTCAAGACGATGGGCACCGATCCGGGCTGGTCGGGGCTGCGCTTCGACTACCTGCGCAACAGTCCGGTACAAGGAACGTCCTCGCTATGATGTGAACAGAGCCTAGTCACGTCCTGGGTCTGTCCTCCGGTGCGAGCAGGATAGTGGCGGTCACGTCGGGACGGATTCTGCCCACTGGCTGTTCAAGGATTGGCGAGCTTCTTGACCTGTGCGCCGCGAAAGTCGTTACGTGCGCTGGAATCCGCCACCTTGCGATAGCTGGCCTTGACGCGAGAGGCGTCAAGGCCGGTGTATTGACGAAACTTCATTCGTTGCACCGGCTCGGATTACCGGAGATGGTTTTACAACTCAAGTCGCCTTGCGATTTACACAGGTCGGACGGGTTTCGAGGAGCGGCACTATGCCCAATTGTTCGAGAAACCGCGATTGTAAGGATCCCTGAATCCGGTCACAGCGCCGCGGATCTACTCATAGTTCTT
>JACXTT010010344.1_pt1 | contig 12584 bp, 13 predicted proteins | sample 9270951 | NCBI WGS metagenome assembly JACXTT01 (sample SAMN15532306, study PRJNA645909) | rock metagenome | isolation source: weathered quartz diorite | place: Puerto Rico | collected 2017-06-21 | reverse complement strand
CCAGACGATCCGGGCTGGGTCACGTAAGTCGTTGCGGTGCTTAGAGGCGCCGGTCGGAATCGAACCGACGAATAGAGGTTTTGCAGACCTCTGCCTTACCACTTGGCTACGGCGCCGGAGGAGGAGTAAAGTCGCTGAGCGCCTCACGTTTCTCAACCCCTTCATCTTGTTATGCGAGACGTCCCGAGACACTGGTGGCGTTTTTGGTGGCAGTGGCTCTCGATCTTCGTTTCGGGTATTATGGGATGCCCTTGTCCAAGCGCCGCGACGTCGTCCCCAATCTGGTGGGGGTGGGCATTTACACCCGCGCCGAGGCCGCCCGACTTCTGGGACTCTCTCCCGGTCGGGTGGCAAGCTGGGTTCGTGGGTATCGCTATACGTGGGGACCCAAGGAGCGCCGCAAGCATGGCCGCCAGCCGGCCGTGATCCAGACGGACCTCCCGATCGTCGACAGCACCATTGCCATTTCCTTCCTCGAGTTGATGGAGCTGAAGGTAGTCCGGCGGTTCCGTAACGAGGGAATTCCGCTCCAGACTGTGCGAGTGGCATGGCAGCACGCCGCTCGCGCATTCGACACACAGCACCCGTTCGCGGATCGACGCGTGTTCACCGATCGAGGCAAGATCTTCATGGCGGTCGAGGATGATCGACAGAAAGTCCCTCAACTAGTACTGGAGATCTCGAGCCGACAGCGGCCGTTCCAGCTCGTCGCGGGGCCGATCTTCGCCGAGTCACTGCAAGAGGTAGAGTTCGACGACAAGACGAATCTCGTAACGCAGTGGTGGCCGCTTGGCCGGGACGTGCCCATCGTGCTCGACCCACGCATCGCGTTTGGCGCGCCTGTCGTGGCCGGAACGCGGATACCGACTTCCACGCTTGCTCTCTACACGATCGGCAACAGTGTGCCCGCCGTCGCCGACGCCTTCAGCCTGGAGCCAAGTCAAGTCGACGCCGCGGTCGGATTCGAGGCTGAGCTCGCCCTGGCAGCTTGAAGTTTGTCCTCGATGCAACATTCTCGCCGAAGCTCGCCGAAGCACTGAGGGCTCTTTCTGAAGACGACGCGGAATTCGAGTACGCGCCAACCCTGTTCGGCGCCGCGGCCGATGACAGCACAATCTTTCAAGGAGTGAGGGCCCGCGGGGCGTTTCTCATCACCTTAGACACCAAGATGACGAAGCGCCCTCAGCAGCGAGCGGCCATGTTAGGAGCGGGGATCGGAGTGTTTGTGTTCACGGGTCGCAGTCTGCCCCAGCGGACCTTCCGCGAGATCGCTGCAACGGTGCTAGCCGTGACTGACGGTATCGTGCGCAAAGCCAGCGAGACGGACCGGCCTTTCATATGGGGCATCTCCGATCAGAGGAAGTTCGACCGCCTCGACGAGTAGGCAGTTCGGACCTGCGTCGCTACGAAGCGTCGAGACGCCTAAGCCCTTCCCGAGCGAGCGCCACCCGCTCTTTCCGCTCACGGTCCAACTTGCCCGTCAGACTGCCCGCCACCCTCGCCGCATCCTCGGCGAAGTACGCCTCTGGCGCATGCTTCATGTACCGCATCGCCATCGCGACCGTCGAGTGCCCCAGAAGCTTCTGGATGCGCGGGATGGGCACACCGGACTGAGCAGCATGCACAGCGAACGTATGGCGCAGGTCGTGGAGTGTCAGGTTTCGAAGGCCGGCCAGTCGAGACGCTCGGGTGAACATGCGGCGTGCCGTCCGGTAATCGTTGAAGGGAAAATCAAAGAGAAGATCGTTCGACCCGATCGGGAAACGGGTGACGTGCTCGGCCAGGAGGCGCGCCAACGGTTCGGGAATCGGAACGTCCCGCACGCTGCCGACCGTCTTCAAGCGGCCCGCACGGTCATGGATTGTGATTCGCCGTTCAGCGAGTCGCACGTCTCCGCTTCGCAGCCCCTGCGCTTCCCCGATCCGCAGTCCTGTGAACGCCAGAGTCGCGAATAGCGGCCACCACTCACGCGGCGTGGCGGATTCCAGACCGCTCAACTCCTCGGCGGAGAGCCACCGCTCCCTGCCGGCTGGTTCTCGCTCGCGCGGCAATTTCAGAACGGGAACTGCGAGTTCCTCTTCTTCCTCGCACCAACGGCGAAACGCCGACAATGCACATAAGTCGCGGTTGATCGTCGATCCCGCCTTACCCTCGCGGCGACGGGCTTCCCGGAACTCGGCAATGAACCCCTTGGTAATGTCGGCGAGCGTGGCATCCCGGCCCTTCGGGAGCACGCGAAACAGCCACTGCCATGACTCGCGGTACCGATACGCCGTTCGAGGGCTAAACGGACGCCTCGTCCTCGACGACAAGGCGGCGGGGCTCTCGAGCCACTTCAACCATGTATCGACGAGCGGCCCGAGCACCGGGCTCGCCACCTTCGCAATCCGTTGCTGGAGCGCTGCAGGGTCGCGCTGATAGTCCTCGTGGACGTCGACGAGGCGAAGTTTCCCTTCCCCGAGAAGTCGCAGCACATCGAACCGTCCAGCATCCCGCAATGCGTGGAGCGTTCGCTCCATCGAGCGCGCCCGAGCCTTGCTGGCGCTTCCACTGGAGAACTTCAACCGGGGAAGTCCCCGCCAGCGAACTTCGATCACGTATCGTCCGCTCTCCGGCCGCTGGTAGATACTCACTTGCTCCTCCTGCGCTCCTCGATCAGCGCCGCGATGTCCGACAACCGCCACCGCAGTGTGTGCGGCGCCAGTTGAACTGCGAGATGCCCAACCACGTCATAGACCCGCTTCGTGGCAATGGCGAGCAGGCGGCCCACTTCGGCCGCGGTCAGCAACGGCTCAATAGTGCTCACCGTCGCGGACGCGGTCTCGAGCCGCAGTCCATGATCCTTCCGCTCACCGACACTCACTGCGTTCTCCTCCGCCGCTCTGCACCAACGTTCCGCCGGAGCCGGCCACCCTTGCCGCCTTCCAGATACTCCCGGCGGAACCGCCGGAGCTCCGCGAGCCGAATCATCGAGATGCCGTACCGCGTCGCGTCCTTCAGCAACCCGAGGCGGACATAGCGATTCACGGCCATGACACTCTTGCCGAGGAAGGCGGCCGCCTCGATCTGCGAGAGGTAGCCACGGGGACCGACTTCCGTCACGTACTCTCGCGTGCGTACGCGGCGTACGAGCCGGATGCCGGCTTGCGGGCCGGGAGGATTCTCTTCGAGGACCCTGATGAGATCAGGGCGGGCGCGTCCCATTCAGTGACCTTGAAAGTGTTATTGCTGTCATGTCATCTTATCCCAACGTTTCAGGGGTGTCAAGCGCTCACCAGGGACGATAAGGGGTCGTTGACCGACTGGGATCAGCTAATCCAAGCGCGCTTCCGGTGGAATAGCGGCAGACATGCCGGCACACATGCCAGCACAATTGCCGGCAGAGATGCCGGTAGAAACGCCGGGTGACGAGCGGAGTAACGAGCGGCCTCACGAGCGGAGTAACGAGCCGCCTCACTAGCGGCGTAACGAGCGGCTCGGTGCGAAATGGATTTCACAGAGGAGTCGTATGCGGACACGATCGGGTCGTGAGATCCCAGATGCCCTCCGGCGCCACAACGAGGAGCAGCGCCGGGATCCGGAGGACGTGATCCGGAACCTGGGCAGGCGCGTCCAAGTCGTAGTGCTCTGGCGCCAGCGCGATGATGACCCTGAACGGTGGATTTACTTAGAACGGATGTCGCCCCACGAGTTCTCTCTCGAGACCGTGAAGCTCCGGTGGGGCGGCGGTGCTTATCGCATCCGGCTGTTCGGAACCTGGGACCGGGCACGTCGACAGGAGAAGTACATCACGCAGGTGGCATTCTGGATCTACCGTGGGTTTCCTCCCACGCCAGCGCTTCGGGCTCGCTTGCGGGACGTGTCAACGCGCTGTTGACCCTGCCGCTGACCCAGTTTCAATTCGTCGTTCTGATCCGCATTACTCCTCGAACGGAGCGTTCATCAGAAAATCAACGGCCGATTGCGATTTGAATCCTGGGACAAAGCGCTCACCGAAGTCGCGCGCGAAATTGTCGTACGTGGTCTCAGGTCGAGTCTTGGCGATGCGGCATACGGTATCGGTGAATGATTGCTTCAGGCGGTAGTTCGTCACGCGTCAATGACCACTCGATCGCCTCCGCCGGCCCGGACGTACGGAGTGGTACAAAGGCAGCAATATCTATTCGGCAGCTGATATGCCTCCGGTAGATCAACGCCGATGAGGTCGCGATGGTGCGCGCGATGGTGGAGGCGCTCACGGCTCCGAAATCGTGACGGATACACGCGCTCGCCGAGGTGCTCGAGCGGGACGCGCAGCGCCCACAGCCCGCGATTGCCGCCGACCATCGACGGCCAGGCGGACAACAGCAGCGCGTGCTTGCCATTGAACGGCTGCGGTTGAAATCGCGACACCCAGTCGATCACGTTCTTCAACGCGCCCGGGATCGACCCGTTGTACTCGGGCGAGGCAATGACGAACGCGTCATTGGCTTCGAGGCGGCGCCTTCACGCCTCGGCACCCTGGGGAAATCCCTTGGCCTGGACACCCTGGCTGTAGGAAGGACAATCGAAATCACTCATGGCGGCGAGGTCGACGGTGCCGCCATACGCCTCGATCGCCGTCCGGGCGACGCTGGCAAGCTTGGTGTTGAACGACCCAGTCCGCAACGACGCGAAAAGAGGAGGCAGCGAACCGGCTCGGCCCCGGGGCGCAGCATCGAAGTGGCAGTCACGTGCTGCTTCGGATCCTGGTGAAGTACGGGATCACGAAGACGAGATACAACAGCCACAGCGCGAACCACGCCGCGCCGACAGCACCGAGCCTGACGGTAAAGAGGATCAGGCTCGGCACCAGAAACAGCAGCGTGTAGCCGAGCAGCCAGAATCGATCGGCACGTCGAGCAGCCGCGAGTCCATTCCCAACAGAGGCTCCGAAGTAATAAAGCGATGCGAACACAAAAGAGAACGTCGCGACGCCCATGACGAGCAGCGTGCCCTGAAACAGCCAGGGGCGAATCTCGCCGCTTGCGAACCTTGGATACAGAAAGAACAGCAGGAACGTGAAGATCGCGATGCACGACGCGGCGAGAGAATACGTGCGATTGACGTTACTGCCGGCGAGCTCGTCCGTCGTCATCTGGAGGCCTTGGCGGCGAGCCCCTTGCCGGCCGTCACGCGCCTCACAAACGCCAGCGCGATGTCCGCCACTTCCTCCCAGCCCTTCCCACCGATGATCGAGTAGTGGTCGCGCCCGGGGAATTCCTTGAACTCGGTGATCGAGCCCGAGTTCTTGTAGCTGCGGAAATTCCGCCGGTTCAGCGATGCGGGCATGAGCGCGTCCTTCTCGCCCGCAATGAAAAGCAACGGCGCGTGCGGCTTCTTGAAGTTGACTCGCGCGGCGAGGGAGAGGCCGCCTCTGGACAGACGCCGCGATTCAGGCACGATGTCGAGATCGTACGCCACGCGCTGCTCGGCGAGCGTGAGCGTGTTGGCAAAGTGCTTCTGGAAATGCCTGAACGACATCAGGTACGGGCTCGACGCTGGGACGAACGGATTGATGACCGGCCAGGTCCCCAGCAGGAACGCCAGCTCGAGGGGGGGGACGCCGAGCGGCGGAACCGAATCGATGACGACGGCGGCCGCCGCGAGATCGCGCTGCACCAGCTGCTGCGTGATCAGCCCACCGAACGAGTGGCCGATGATGATCGGCTTCTCCCCGAGCGCGCGGATTGCGGCGACGTGGTCGTCGATCGCCCGCTGGAGTGTGAGCGAGCCGAAGAACTTGCCATCGGGATTCTTGCGGAGAACATCGACGGGCTTGTCCCGGCCCGGGTACGGGATCGCGACACAGCCGTAGCCGTTGCTCTCGTAGCGCTCGATCCACGGCTCCCAGCAGCGGCGACTGACGAAGTTTCCGTGGACGAACACGATCGTATGGGACATGGTACACCTCCTGTTCGTGGTAACATTCATTGGGAAGCGTTCGCCGCCAGACCCTCCAGAGCCTCGAGGATGCCGTCGGCTCCGGGGTTCACGTCGATCGGCGAGACGTACTGCCAGCGGATGATGCCGTCCGAGTCGATCACCACGAGCGCGCGCTCCGTCGTGCCGTCCGACTCGCGATAGACGCCGTAGCGGCGCGCGACGGCCCCCTTGGGCTCGAAATCGGCCAGCAACGGAAAGCGCAGGTTGCGGTTCTCGGCGAATGCGCGATGGCACCACCGGCCGTCGACGGAAATCCCGAAGATCCGCGCGCCGAGCCGCTCGAAATCGCCGAGCACCTCGTTGTAGAGCGTCATCTGATCGCCGCACACTGGACTCCAGTCGGCCGGATAGAACGCGAGCACCACAGGCGCGCCGCGGAAATCGCGGAGCGCCCTCGGTGTCCCGGCTGCATCCATCAGCTCGAAATGCGGCGCGAGCTCGCCTAGCAGCGGGGCGCTCATGATCACGACCCCCTCGCTTCGCCCGCCGCTTCGCGAATCACGCGCACGACGGCCTGAGGATGCGACAGGAAAATCACGTGGCTGGACTTGATCTCGGTGACCCTGGCGTTCATCCGCTTCGCGAAGAACCGCTCGAGGTTCGGGCTGATGATGCTATCGTCTTGCGCCACCATGAACCAGCTCGGAATCGTCCGCCACGCGGCGGCCGGGTTCGTCTGCGTGAAGGCCACCGCGTTCAGCGGCTTCTGGGCCACCGCCATCGCCTCTGCCAGCCTGCGCGGGATGTCGGGGGCAAAGAAAACCGGGTATGAGGGGTAGTCGATGTGCAGGAACCCGGCGGCATCCGGGACGAACTTCGCCAGCACCGGAGTCGGATATTGATTGAGCAGCGGACCGAGCACTTCATTTGCATCGGGCGCGAGCGCGGCAATGTAGACGAGCGCCTTGACGTTCGGATTCCCCGCCGCGGCGGCGCTGATCACCGCCCCACCGTACGAATGGGCGACCACGACGACCGGACCCGTCTGGCCATCGATCAAGCGCTTCGTCGTTTCCACGTCGTTCGGGAGGGAGCTCAACGGATTCTGCACAGCGACGACTTTGTACCCCTCCTGTTGCAGCCGTTCGATCACGGTCTGCCAGCCTGAGGCGTCGGCGAACGCACCGTGCACGAGCACGATGGTCGGTTTGACCGTGGCGGCCTGGAGTGTCGCTTGGGCGAACAAATCGCTCGGCTGCAGGGCGTCGGGCCCGGCGCATCCGACGAGCACGGCGAGCAATGCCGTCTTCACAGCGGTTCGGATGTACATATCTCCCCCTTCACAAGTGTGAACGATGGACCGCATGCCTGATGATGCGCACGCGCCGAGCAGAGATCGATTGTGCCTTGGTAGCGATACTATGGTGCAGTGGATCGAGCCGGCCGATCGTGCCAATGTGCTCTGCCATGAACCTCAAGACGCCCGTGTCCAATCGAGATCACGCCATCGGCAACCCCGATGCGCCCGTCACGCTCGTCGAGTACGGCGACTTTCAGTGTCCCTACTGCGGCCGGGTGTTTCCCATCGTCGAGGCGCTGCGGCGCCGTCTCGGGGACGGGCTTCGATTCGTCTTTCGCAATTTCCCGTTGACGCATATTCACGCCCACGCGGAACACGCGGCCGAGGTGGCTGAGGCCGCGGCGGCACAAGGCAAGTTCTGGGCGATGCACGATTGGTTGTTCCGCCATCAGCACACGCTGGATGATGATGCGCTGCTCGCGGGTGCGGCCGAGATAGGCCTCGACGTGGAGCGCGTGCGCCGCGAGCTGAACGAGGGCGCCTATCGCGCCCGTGTGCGCGACGACTTCGCGAGCGGCGTCAAGAGCGGGGTGAACGGCACGCCCACGTTCTACATCAACGGCATCCGGCACGATGCCGATTACGACATCGAAACGCTGCTCGCAGCGATCGAGCAGGTGAAGCTGGCCTTGGCGGCGCACTAGCGTGCGTGGGTGGCGGACAGTACACTCGGGTCGCCATGCCGCACGCAATCACCGCGGTACTGGCCCGTCCGTCGGGGAGGCATAATGAAAATCGTCGTGGTTGGTGGCCGCGGACGAATCGGGAGTCGGGTTGTCACGACTCTCACGCGCGACGGCCATGACGTGGTGGCCGCATCACGTCGCTCTGGGATCGACGTCGTCACCGGCGAAGGTTTGGCGGAAGCCCTGAAGGGGGCCTCAGTGGTTGTCGATGTTTCGGATTCCCCCACCTTCGAAGACGCTACGGTGATGCATTTCTTCAAGACCTCAACGCGCAACCTGCTCGCCGGCGAGGCCGCTGCCGGTGTCGGTCATCACGTGATGTTGTCAATAGTGGGCATCGACCGTTTGCAGGACTGCGGCTACTACCGCGCGAAACTCGCGCAGGAAAAGCTCATCAAGGACTCATCGATACCGTATTCGATCATCCGGGCCACCCAGTTCTTCGAATTCCTGAACAGCATCGCCGATTTCGCGACGCATGGGAGCGCCGTTCGCGTACCGCCCGCGCGCATCCAACCGATCGCTGCTGACGATGTCGCTCGCGCCGTCGCAATGGTTTCGACGGGTACGCCCGTGAGCGGCACGGTTGAACTTGGCGGGCCCGAGCCCTTCTATCTGGGCGTACTCATACAGCGGGTCCTCGGCGGACTGAACGATCCGCGTGAGGTGATTGTCGACCCGTCCGCACGGTGGTCCGGCGCTGTACTCACCGAACGCTCGCTCCTGCCCGGCGACCGGGCAGAACTCGGCGAGATTCGATTCGATGACTGGCTCGGCCGCCGGGATCCCGGGCCGAATCCTCAACCGCCACTCGTGCCGGCCCGAAGGGGCGATCAGGCATCGGCCCAAAAAAAAAGAGTCTGAGTCGGTCAATCCTTAAGCGAGCGCAGCTGGGCCTCGAAGTGCGCCATCGAAGCGAAATAGAGATAAAGGGCCCAGCTCACCCGCGAGACGCCGTGCGACCTCAGTTCGGCGAGCGACGACACCTGCGGGACGCGTGTGACGTTCACCGTTCCGCGCACGTCGGACATGAAGCGACCGAGGGCTTCGGGCTCCCAGAGAACGATCGGATACACGCAGTCGGCACCGGCTTCGAGGTACGCCGTCGCGCGTTCCAGCGCTTCCGGGACAAGCTTGCGTTGACTTCCTGGCTCGGCGCCCGCGATGAAAGGACTGAGAAAGCAGTCGACACGGGCGTTGATCACGAGTGGGTAGTCGCGTTCGTCGGCGGCCCGGCGGACCGATCGGAGCCACTCCGCGTGCCGGATCACATCGCGTAAGGTGCGGGCCGTGTGATCGTGGGGAACGCCGGGCGTGTACACAGTGTCCTCGAGGTTGCATCCCGCGGCTCCCAGGTCTCGGAGAGCCGCCACCAGCGCTCGCGGCTCCATCCCATAGCCCGCCTCGGCATCGACCGTAACGGGGACGTCGACGCACCTCGTGATCCGCGCGGCCGCTGCCAGCATCTCCGCGGCGGGAGCGCCTTCGTGGTCCTCGTAGCCGAGCGAGTCGGCAACGCCCCGGCTGGTCGTCGCGACCACGGGGAATCCGGCCGCGACGACGGCTCGCGCAGTGGCCACGTCCCACACGTTGGGAAGCAGCAAGGGCGTACCGGGTTGGTGCAGCGACCGCAAGCGGTGACACCGTTTAGCGAGTTCTGCATCGGAGGTGTTCATCGGGATGCCCTAGTTCGAGGAGACTTCGTAAATCACCAAGATTCTGGCGCTCGATAGCGCCGCCGCGCTAGTTGAGGCCCAGGCCGCCCTGATTTCCCGCTTCCGCGAGCGCATCCCGAAGGCTCCGTCGGCCCGCGATGCCCAGTTTCGTGAACACCTTGTGCAGGTGGTACTCGACTGTCCGCGGGCTGATGAACAATCGGGCGCCGATCTCGGGGTTGGTGTGACCATCGCGGGCCATTATCGCGACGTGGACTTCCTGAGGCGTCAGGGCCTCCTGCGTGTGCCCCGCCCGCTTGCGCACTGTTTCGCCGGTGGCCAGGAGCTCGCGGCGCGCTCGCTCCGCGAATGCCACAGCACCCATCCGGACGAAGCTCTCGTAGGCGACGCGCAGCTGTTCGCGCGCGTCCGAACGGCGGTTCGCGCGGCGGAGCCATTCTCCATGGCAAAGCTGGCTGCGCGCGAGATCGACCGCACCGCGGCTGCGCGCCAGTCGCTCGACCGATTCCCGGTAGCAGTCCTCGTCGTCGCTCAGCAGCCCGCGACAGCGTGCCTCGACCCCGAGCGCCCACTCGGTGCCGCAGGCTCGAGTTCGTTCGCTCAGGCGACCGAGACTTTCGGCCGCCTCGTCCGGACCACCGGCTCGGACAGCGGCCTCCACAAGTTCGGCCAGCGCCCATCCATATGTGATGATGTCTTCGTGCTCGCACGCTCGCCGCGCGGCGGCGAGTGCCTTGTCGTACTGGCCGTGGGCGATGTGGATACGTGCGGAGAGACACCAGTAAATGCCAATAGCGACGCCTTCCCCTCGTGCGGCCGCGTTCTGAAGCGCGGTGTTCCACAGCATCTGCATCCACGACCGATCCCCGCGCGCCGCGGCCAGCACGGTGGCCGAATACTTCAGCGGTGCGAACCCCGTCGCCTGCGCGATCGCATCGACATCGTCGATCAGAACCGCCGCGGTCACGAGCGCACCCGAATGCACGTGGAAGGCGGCGAGATGGTTCATCGAATGGGCGAGCAGGCTCAGTCTGCCGCTGTCGCGCCCGATACGGACCCCACGGGTCGCGAGCGCCTGCCAGAGGTCGTCGGCCCACAGATCCTGGGCCAGGCGGCACGACAACCACAGCCACCGCTGATCTTCTCCAATGTCGTCCACGTCGGCGAGCGAGCGGAGCGCCCGGGTGAGCGGCGCGACCGACGCCGCATACCCTTCAGTGAACCGCTTCACGAGGCCATCGAGCAACCGGTCGGCGACGCCGTGAGGCATGGTCGCAGCCGCCGCGCGGGCAGCCTCAGCGAGCTCGCGCCCGTGCGGGCCGGTGCCCAAACGCCCGGCGGACAACGCCGCGGAGATCGCCTCGACGTAGGTTTCTCGAGCTAACGCCTCGTCCAGGGTTTCGAGCCGCCTAGCCGCGGAGAACAACAGTGCGGGCGCATCGGCACCGCGGCGGGTTGCGAACACGACCTGCGCGCGCAACCGCTCCAACCGCCCCCGCTGCAGGTCGACGAGCGGTCCGAGCCCGGCGGCGTCGAGGAGCACGGACGCCGACGCGAAGTCGGCGACATCGAGCTTTGCTTGGGCGGCGGCGAGCGCCCGCCCGACCCTCACGCGGGCATCCGGAGTCAACTCAGCCGCCCGCTTCAGGAACGCGGCGGCGGCGGCGAGCCCGCCGCGGCTCTGCGCGCGATCGGCCGAGCGAACCATTTCTGCGGCAACCTCTTCGTCCGGCTGCGCTGCGGCATGGGCGCGATGCCAGGCGCGCCGGTCGGGATCAAGCACCGGGTCAGTCGAGTCGGCGAGGGCTCGATGGACGTCGCGGCGCTCGCTCGGGTTCGAGGCGACGTAGATCGCCGAGCGAACGAGGGGGTGCAGGAAACGCACCCGTACGCCGAGATCGATCAATCCAGCCGCCTCGGCTGGCGCCCCGGCCTCGGGTCCGATCCCCAAACGCTCGGCGGCCCGCCATAGCAGGTATACATCACCCACCGGCTCGGCCGCGGCGGTCAAGAGCAGCAGGCGAGAGTCGCGCGGGAGCTTCTCAGCGCGCTGCAGAAAGCTTCGCTCGATTCGACTCCTCAATTGGCGTTCGTCCGGGAACCTGAACCCGCCAGCCAGCTCAGCAGGCGTCAAGCCACGCGGCAGTTCGATCAGCGCGAGCGGATTGCCGCGCGCCTCGTCGAGAATACGGGCTTTCACCTGCTCATCGAGCGGGCTTCGGATCACCGCGTCCAGCAGCAATCGAGCGTGCTCGGGAGTCAGCCCCTGGATCGCCAGCTCCGGCAACCCCGTGAGCACCTGCTCCTCGCCCTGCTCGCGCACCGCGAACACCAGCGCCACGCGCTCCGCCAACAGGCGGCGCGCCACGAACGCGAGCGTTTGCGAGGACACGCGGTCAAGCCATTGCGCGTCGTCTACGATGCACACGAGCGGCTGGCCCTCAGCCGCGTCCGCCAGGAGGCTCAGAACCGCCAACCCAACGAGAAACCGATCCGGGGGGGAGCCGGCGCTCATGCCGAACGCCGTGCTCAATGCCTCGCGCTGCGCCGTGGGCAGCTTTTCGATACCGCCCAACAGAGGCACGCACAACGAATGCAGACCGGCGTAGGCGAGCTCCATCTCAGACTCGACGCCGGTCGCCCAGGCGACGCGACATCCCTCGGCGGCTTGCGACAGTTGCATCAACAGCGCCGTCTTCCCGCACCCCGCTTCGCCGCGAAGAACCAGCACCCGACTGTGGCCTGCACGGACGCCCTCAACGAGCTGACCGAGCGCCACGCGCTCCTCCGAGCGGTCAAGAAACGCCGCCGTTCGTTGAAAGGCTTCGAGCATGGGGAGTGGATTGTGCAGCGCCAGTTCGTCACGCGTCAATGCCACCCGGTAATCCCGATAACTGGGGGCTGGGGGCTGGGGGCTGGGGGCTGGGGGCTGGGGACTGGGGACTGGGGACTGGGGGC
>JACXTT010010343.1_pt1 | contig 12586 bp, 9 predicted proteins | sample 9270951 | NCBI WGS metagenome assembly JACXTT01 (sample SAMN15532306, study PRJNA645909) | rock metagenome | isolation source: weathered quartz diorite | place: Puerto Rico | collected 2017-06-21 | reverse complement strand
TGCCACCGGGCCTTGAGCCCGTCGCCCTTCTCGCGGAGCTCGGCCAGCTCGGCGTCGATCTTGGCCAGCCGCTCGCGCGACACGGCGTCCTCCTCGCGGGCCACTGACACGCGTTCGATCTGCAGCTGCATCACGCGCCGCTCGATCTCGTCGATCTCCTGCGGCATCGAGTCGATCTGCATACGGATGCGCGCCGCGGCCTCGTCGACGAGGTCGATCGCCTTGTCGGGCAGGAACCGGTCGCCGATGTAGCGGTGCGAGAGCACGGCCGCCGCCACCAGGGCGCCGTCCTTGATCTTCACCTTGTGGTGGACCTCGTACTTGTCCTTCAGGCCGCGCAGGATCGCGATCGTGTCCTCGACCGAGGGCTCGCGGACCATGACCGGCTGAAAGCGCCGTTCGAGCGCGGCGTCCTTCTCGATGTGCTTGCGGTACTCGTCGAGCGTCGTCGCGCCCACGCAGCGCAGCTCGCCGCGCGCGAGCGCGGGCTTGAGCATGTTGGCGGCGTCCACCGCGCCCTCGGCGGCGCCGGCGCCGACCAGGGTGTGGAGCTCGTCGATGAAGCAGATGATCTGCCCGTCGGACTCGGTGATCTCCTTCAGGACGGCCTTCAGGCGGTCCTCGAACTCGCCGCGGTATTTCGAGCCCGCGATCAGCGAGCCGATGTCGAGCGCCACGAGGGTCTTGCCCTTCAGCCCTTCGGGCACATCACCGGCGACGATGCGCTGGGCGAGGCCTTCGACGATCGCCGTCTTGCCGACGCCGGGCTCGCCGATGAGCACCGGGTTGTTCTTCGTGCGGCGCGAGAGCACCTGGATGACCCGGCGAATCTCCTCGTCGCGGCCGATGACCGGATCGAGCTTGCCGCGGCGCGCGAGGTCGGTGAGGTCGCGCGAGTAGCGCTGCAGCGCCTGGTACTTCTCCTCGGGATTCTGGTCCGCCACGCGCTGGTTGCCGCGGATCTCCACGAGCGCCTTGTAGATCGCCTCGGCGTTGATGCCGGCGCCGGCCAGGATGCGGCCGGCGGCGCCGTCGCGCTCCTGGGCCAGGGCCAGCAGGAGATGCTCGGTCGAGACGTAGTCGTCCTTGAGGCGCTCGGCCTCTTTCTGCGCGCGCTCGAGCGTCTTCTGGGCGCGGTCGCCGAGGTAATGGCCGCTGCCGCCTTTCACCGCCGGCAGCTTGCCGAGCGCCGCTTCGAGCTCGCGCCGGATCGCGTCGGGCCGCGCCCCGAGCTTGGCCAGCACCGGCCCCACGACGCCTTCACGCTGCTCGAGGAGCGCCGCGAGCAGATGCTCGGGCTCGATGGCCTGATGATTCTGCTGGTCGGCCTTCGACTGCGCCGCCTGCAGGGCTTCCTGCGCCTTCACGGTGAACTTGTCCAGTCTCATTGCTCCGCTCTTCCTCTTTCTGAGGTTCGTCTCGTCAGCCCAGGTACGCGCGCGGGTTGTCGGCGCGCTGCGCCTTGAGCTTCTCGTACAGCTCGCGTTCGGCCGGCGTCACGTCGCTCGGCATCACGATCCGCACGCCGACCAGCTGATCGCCGGCGCCGCCGGCCTTGAGCCGCGGCATGCCGTAGCCGGGGAGCCGGAACGTGCGCCCGCTCGAGGTTGCCGGCGGAATCTTCATCGAGACCTTGCCCTTGAGCGTCGGGACTTCCAGGGTCGTGCCCAGCGCGGCTTCGGGCGCCGTCACCGGGAGGGTCAGGTGGATGTCGTCGCCCTTGCGCTCGAAGAACGGATGGGGCGCGACCGTGACGCTCAGGTACAGATCGCCGCGCGCTCCCGTGCCACCGGCGCCCTCGCCGGCCACGCGCACGCGCTGGTCGCTCTTCACGCCTGCGGGGATCTTCACGTCGACCTGGCGGCGAACCGGCTGCCAGCCGCCGCCTCCACACGTCGGACACGGCTGCCGCTTGACGTGGCCCGAGCCGTGGCAGGTCGGGCACGGCTCCTCGATGTCCATCGCGAATGTCTTGCGGGCGCCGTGGAACGCCTCGTCGAGCGAGATCTCGATGCCGGCCTGCACGTCGCCGCCGCGCCCTCCGCGGCGACCGCCCATGTCGCCGAAGATCGTGCGGAAGAAATCCGAGAAATCTCCGCCGCCCCCGAGGTCGCCGTACTCGACCCTGAACCCGCCGGGACCGCCGGGACCGCCCGGACCGCCGGGCGGGGCCTGCGCGTAGCGCTGCCAGTCCGGCCCGAGTGAGTCGTAGCGGCCGCGCTTCTCGGGATCAGAGAGGACTTCGTACGCTTCGTTGATCTCTTTGAAGCGGTCTGCCGAGTCCTTGCCCCTGGAAACGTCGGGGTGATGCTTCCGAGCGAGCCGCCGATAGGCCGACTTGATCGTCTTGTCGTCGGCCTTCCGATCGACGCCGAGGATGCGGTAGTAGTCCTTGAAATCTACGGCCATCAGCCATTACCTACAATGGAGTATAGCAGATGATTTGAGCCTTGAACGCTAATGGCTATTCAAACTCCGAGCGCTTGCTGGTTTCCGAAAAACCACAGGTATTACTCCGGTTTAACCGCGGCCGACCCTGAACGCCACGTAGAGGGACATCGGCCCGCGCTGGAGCAGGACCGTGAGCGGGTCGCCTTCCTTCATATCCCGGGTGAGCTTCTCGAAGTCGGCCATCGTGCGGACGGTCTGGCCGTTGACCTGCTTGACGACGTCGCCGCGCTGCACGCCGGCCTCGGCCGCAGAGGTGCCTTCCTCGACGCGGACGACGATCACGCCCTCGGTCGTCCTGAGATTCAGCTGCCGCGCGATCTCCGGCGTGACGGGACGAACCTCGACCCCGAGTATCGAGCGCGGCCGCCCGCCGGGCCGTGGCTGCTGCTGGGCCTGGCGCTCGTCGGGCGCCTGGCCGACCTTGATCTCGACGGTCTTTTCGATCTGGTCGCGCAGGATCTTCACCTTGGCACTGCGGTCGGGCGAGAAGAAGCCGACGGCGCGCTGCAGATCGCTCGGGCCCTCCATGGGGCGGCCCTCGAACTCGAGCAGGATGTCGCCCGGCTTGAGGCCGGCCTTCGCGGCCGGGCTGTCCGCCATGACCTCGTTGATCAGGACGCCTTTCGCGTCCTTCGAGCCGAACGAGCGCGCGAGCTCGGGCGTGAGCGGCTGGATCGACACCCCGAGCCAGCCGCGCGTGACGCGCCCTTTGTCGCGGAGCTCGGTGTAGATCTTTCGCGCCATGTTCGAAGGGATCGCGAAACCGATGCCCTGTCCGGAGGCGGCGATCGCGGTGTTGATCCCGATGACCTCGCCCTGCAGGTTGACGAGGGGGCCGCCGGAGTTGCCGGGATTGATCGCGGCGTCGGTCTGCAGGAAGTCGTCGAACGGCCCCTGACCGATCTGGCGCGCCTTGGCGCTGATGATCCCGGCCGTGACCGTCGCCTGCAGGCCGAAGGGAGAGCCGACCGCGAGCACCCAGTCGCCCACCTGCATCCGGTCCGAATCGCCGAGGCGCGCGTACTTGAACGTGGTCTTGCCCTCGTCGAGCTTGAGCACCGCGAGATCGGTCTTCTTGTCGATGCCGACGACCTTGGCCCGGTGCTTGCCGCCGTCGAGGGTGATGATCTCGATCTCGATCTCGCTGGGCTTGCCGACGTCGAGCACGTGAGCGTTCGTGAGCGCGATGCCGCTCGGATCGACGATGACGCCGGAGCCGAGGCTGCGCTGCGGGATGCGCTCGGGCGCCTCGCCGAAGAAGCGCCGATAGAACTCGTCGCCGAAGTACTCCTCGAGCGGCGTCCGGCCCTGCGGCCCGGACACCCGGGAGAAGATGGTGATGTTGATTACGGCCGGCTTGATCGCGTCGGCGACCTGCGCGAACGTGCCGCCTTGCGGCGGCATCTGAACCGGGAGGACGGGAATCGTGGTGACCGGTGCCGACTGAGCCAGGAGCGGAGGGCGCTTGAGCTCGGCCCGCGTCGCCGAGAACGCGCCGAAGGCCGCGCCGACCCCCAGGGCGATCGCGAGCGCTCCGAAGAAGGTCCTCCGTCTGAGCTGCATCGTCATCGCACACCCTCCGTACTCTCACCGGCGAGGGCCCGACGGAGCCGTTCGCCCTCCAGGGTCTCGGTCCGTTTCAGCTCCTGTGCCGCGGAGACCAGGATGGCTTTCTTCGTGGTCAGCATGCCCCGAACGCGGTCGTGAGTGCGCTCGAGGAGGGCCCGCACCTCCGAGTCGATCGTCCGGGCCGTCTCCTCGCTGTAGTCGCGCTCGCCGCCCATGCCCGTGCCCTTGAGGTAGAGGGGCGTGTGCTCGCCGAACGTCGCGAGCCCGACGCGCTCGGACATCCCATATTTGGTCACCATCAGGCGCGCGATCTCGGTGGCCCGCTCGAGGTCGTTGTGGGCGCCCGTCGAGACCTCGCCGTAGACGAGCTCCTCGGCCACCCGCCCGCCGAGCAAGACCGCGATCCGGTCCTCCAGCTCGCTGCGGGTCATCAGGAAGCGCTCTTCGGTCGGCAGCTGATAGGTCATGCCGAGCGCGGCGATCCCGCGCGGGATGATCGTCACCTTGTGGACGGGATCGGCGTGCGGCACCGACGTGGCGACGAGCGCGTGGCCCATCTCGTGATGGGCGACGATGTCGCGCTCCTTCTCCGATAGAACGCGGCTTTTCTTTTCGAGTCCCGCGACGACTCGATCGATCGCTTCTTCGAAGTCGGCCATCTCGACCGCGTTCTTCTCTTTGCGGGCCGCGAGCAGCGCCGCCTCGTTGACGATGTTCGCGAGGTCGGCGCCGGCGAAGCCGGGCGTGCGCGCCGCGATCACGCCCATGTCGACGCCCGGGGCGAGCACCACCGCGCGGGCGTGCAGTCTCAGGATCGCCTCGCGGCCTCGCAGGTCCGGCTTGTCGACGACCACGTGGCGGTCGAAGCGGCCGGGCCGCAGGAGCGCCTGGTCGAGCACCTCGGGACGATTGGTCGCGGCCATGATGATGACGCCCTTGGAGGAGTCGAAGCCGTCCATCTCGGCCAGGAGCTGGTTCAGGGTCTGCTCGCGCTCGTCGTGGCCCCCGATGAACCCGGTGCTGCCCGCGCGCGACTTGCCGATCGCGTCGAGCTCGTCGATGAAGATGATGCAGGGGGCCTTGTCCTTGGCCTGCTCGAAGAGGTCGCGCACCCGGGCGGCGCCGACGCCGACGAACATCTCGACGAATTCCGAGCCCGACAGGGTGAAGAAGGGCACGTCCGCCTCGCCCGCGACGGCGCGCGCCAGGAGGGTCTTGCCCGTTCCGGGCGGGCCCACCAGCAGCACGCCCTTGGGGATGCGGCCGCCCAGGCGCTGGTACTTCTTGGGGTTCTTCAGGAAGTCGACGATCTCGACCAGCTCGGCCTTGGCCTCGTCGACCCCGGCCACATCGACGAACGTCGTCTTGAGCTCCTTGCGGTCGAAGATCTTGTGCTTGGAGCGCCCGAACGACAGGGCCTGGGTGGGGCCGCCGCCGACGCGCCGCATCAGGAACATCCAGATGCCGACCATGACGCCGAGCGGGATGATCCAGCCGAAGAAGAGGTCGCGCACGAACGTCGATTCGATGCGGCCCGTGAACTCGACCTTGTGCTTCTCGAGCTCGGCGACGAGGGGCGCCTCGTCCACGCCGGGGATGCGGGTCACGGTGAACACGCGCACCTCGACGTCGGAGCCGAGCCACTGACGCAGGCGGTCCCCCGGCCCGCTGGGCGGCGTGGGGAGGGCGTCCGGCTTGGCGATGCCGCGGATTTCCTTCTCGGTCAGGGCGACCTTGTCGATCTTGTCGGTCCGCACGAGGTCGAGGAACTTCGACATCGGGATCTCGACCGTTCGAGGGGCCTGCAGCCAGGACTGGAGCAGGAGAAGGACCATGGCCGCGACCAGCACGTAGGCCAGCGAGAACTGGATGCGCTGGTTGAGCCGCGGCCTCATTGGTATCCCCAATTGTCATGCTAGCGTCGGGGGCGCGGAGTGTCAAACATCCGGCCTCTTTTCGCTTGACACTTCAAGCCCTTTGGCCTAAAAGTTGGCCCTGACCGCTCCTGTGAAACTGAGAACAAGCTCGTCTCTCGCGAGGGTCCACCAACACCGTTGCGAGTTTCTGGTTCGATAGTCGACGCGAAGAAGCGCCGTGCGGTTCGCCGGAGCGCCTGGACGGCTCTGGCGGTGGTGGCGCTCCTCACCTTCCTCTCGGCGCTCCCCGCGCTGGCCCAGGATGCCGCCAAGGACCCCGCGTACCGCGCATTCCCGCTGATCGGCTCGCGCCTGGCGGTGTGGGCGGTCGCGCAGCTCCACCTGAACTTCGCGGCGTTCATCCTGGGCGTGCCGATCTTCGCCGTCATCATCGAGGCCATCGGCTGGCGCACGCGCGACCCCCAGTACGACTGGCTCTCGCACGAGCTGGTCAAGCTGACGTTCACGGCGTTCTCGACGACGGCGCTCCTGGGCGCGTTCCTCCTGTTCCTGTTCATCGGCTACTACCCGAAGTTCTGGACGTACATGACGTCGATCTTCTTTCCCACGTACGGGATCTACGCGGGCCTGTTCTTCGCCGAGACCTTCACCGTCTACATCTGGTACTACGGCTGGGACTGGCTCAGCGGCTCCCGCAAGTGGATCCACGTCAGCCTCGGCGTACTGTCCAACGTCTTCGGGACCGCGATCCTCCTGGTCGCCAACTCGTGGGTCACCTTCATGATGTCGCCGGCCGGCATCGACGACTCCGGCGCCTTGAAGGGCTCGGTGTGGGCGGCGATCCACAACCCCACGTGGATGCCGATCAACATCCACCGGCTGATCGCCAACATCGTGTTCGGCGGCACCATCTGCGCCGCCTATGCGGCGTTCCGCTTCCTCGGCGCCAAGACGGACGAAGAGCGCGCACGCTACGACTGGATGGGCTACATCGGCAACTTCGTGGCGCTCTCGGCGTTCATCGTCCTGCCGTTCGCCGGCTACTACCTCGGCCGCGAGATCTACGCCTTCAACCAGACCATGGGCATCACGATGATGGGCGGCTTCATGTCCTGGCTCTGGATCATCCAGGCGATCCTCATCGGCGTCCTCTTCATGGGCTCGAACTACTATCTGTGGCTCGGCATGGAGCGCATCCCGGGCTCGGAGCGCTATCGGCGCTACGTCCCGATGCTGATCGGCATCCTCGCCTTCGGCTTCATGGTCTGGGCGACGCCGCGCTCGATGGTCATCACGCTCGACGAGGCGCGCGCGATGGGCGGCACGCACCATCCGCTGCTCGGCTTCCTGGGCGTCATGTCCGCGAAGAACACCGCCGTGAACATGATGATCCTGACGACGTTCCTGTCGTTCGTGCTCTACCGGCGCGCGAACAAGGTCTCGACCAAATCGTGGGCCGGCCCGGGCATGGCGATCCAGTGGGCCGCGCTCGGCGTCGCGGCGGCCATCGTCGTCTTCTTCGGCGTCTACGGCTACTTCGTCGAGTCGCTGGTGCGGATCGGGTTCTCGGTCTACCAGGTGCTCGCGGTGCTCGGCGCCATCTTCGTCGTGATGGCGATCGACATTCCGATGTTCAAGGGCGCGCGCTCGACCGGCACGATCCGGTGGGGCACGATCGCGCCGCGCTCGCAGTACGTGCTGATCTTGCTGGCGGTGACCTTCACCTGGCTCATGGGCCTGATGGGCTTCGCCCGCTCGGGGATCCGGCAGCACTGGCACGTGTACGGCGTCATGCGCGACAACTCCGTCGACGCGGTCACGCCGGCGATCGGGTACGCGGCCAACATGATCACCATCGTCACGATCGGGTTCTTCGCCCTCGTGCTGTTCATCTTCTGGCTCGGCGGGCTCGGCGACAAGGGCAAGGCCGATGCGCACGGCCACGCCGCGCAGGTCATCGCCGGCGGCAGCGACCGCCACTCCTAGCCGATGCGCCTGCCGGTCGCGGTGAAAGTCGGGGCCTTCGCGCTGGTCGTGATGGGCACCTACACGTACTACGCGAACTCGATCCCGCAGATCCAGTCCAAGCCACCCGCCGAGCTCTCGCTCGAGGGCGGCAACGTGACGACGGCCCAGCTCGTGAAGGCCGGTGAGGAGATCTTCCACACCAAGGGCACCTGCGAGATCTGCCACCGGATCGGCCAGAAGGGGACCCGCGCGCCCGACCTGGCCGGTATCGGCGCGCGCGCGGCCAAGACGAAGCCGGGCTACAGCGCCAAGCAGTACATCATCGAGTCGCTGCTGCAGCCGGGCGCCTACATCGTCGAGGGCTACCCGGACATCATGCCGAAGATCGACAAGCCGCCGATCGCGCTCAACCGTTCGGAGCTCTGGGCGCTCGCGTCGTTCCTGGAGTCGCTGGGCGGCACGCCCGACGTCAAGCTCGACGACATCCCGAGGACCGCGGGCGCGGCCGCCGCCGGCGGCGCGGCGGCCGAGGTGAAGCTGCCGGGCGATCCGAAGGCGGGCGAAGTCGTCTTCAGCACGAAGGCCGGCTGCATCGCGTGCCACAAGGCGGGCAAGGTCGGCGCCGCGCAGGTCGGGCCCGATCTCTCGCAGATCGCGAAGATCCAGACGCCCGACTACATCATGAAGAAGATCCTCGATCCGGCCGGCTCCGGGACGGTGTCGGGTTTCCCCAAAGGCGTGATGCCGCCGATGTTCGGCCAGAGCTTGACGGCGAAGGAGTACATGGACCTGGTCGCGTTCCTGCTGACGCTCAAGTGAGAGCATGAACCTCCTCCGCTCGCGCTTCGCCCAGGCGGTCCTCGTCCTCGTGCTCGCGTTCGTGATCCTGCGCTTCGGCATCCGGCCGCCGGCGCCGTGGAGCGTGCTCACGCTCTACATGTCGATCGTGCTGCTGGCGGTGCTGGTCTTCGTCTCGTCCGACTCCGACTCGTGGCGCGACTTCATGCGGCCGATCCGATCGACCCTGGTCGCGCCCGACAAGCGCCTCACCCGGCTCGGCTTCCTGATCGTCCTGCCGCTCCTGTTCGGCTACTACGCCTACACGCAGGCGGCGGCCAAGCCTCAGGCGCCGCCCGAGCTGCGCGCGGTCCACCCCGCGCCGCCTGGATCGATCCAGTTCCGCGGCAAGGAAGTCCAGATCACGGGGCTGGACAATCCGCTGCGGAAGGACCAGGCGAGCTTCAAGAAGAACGTCGCGGCGGGCGAAGAGATCTACATCCGCAACTGCGTCTACTGTCACGGCGACAACCTGGACGGAAAGGGCCACTTCGCCTACGGGTTCAATCCGCCGCCGGCGAACTTCCAGGACCCCGGCACCATCGCGATGCTCCAGGAGGCGTTCCTGTTCTGGCGGATCGCGAAGGGCGGCCCGGGCCTGCCGAAGGAGTCGACGCCCTGGAACTCGGTCATGCCGTCGTGGGAAGAGCGGCTGACCGAGGAGCAGGTCTGGCAGGTCATCATGTATCTCTACGACGCGACGCGCCAGCAGCCGCGCCGGTGGGAGACCCAATGAGGGCCGCCGTCCTCGCCGTCGTCGTCGCGCTCGTCGCCGCCGCGCCCGCCCTCGCCGGCGCGCAGGCGGGCGACCCGAACGCCGGCAAGCCCGTCTATGAGCTCAAGTGCATCGGCTGCCACGGCGAGAAGGGCGACGGCAAGGGGCCGGCCGCCGAGCTCCTGATGCCCAGGCCGCGCGACTTCACCTCGGGCATCTACAAGATCCGGACGACCGCGGGCAAGGCGCCGTCGGACCAGGACATCTTCCGCGTCATCACCGACGGGATGCCCGGCACGTCGATGCCGTCGTGGGCGGTGCTCCCCGAGAAGGACCGCTGGAATCTCGTCGCCTACGTCAAGGCGTTCGCGCCGGACAAGTTCAAGGAAGCACCCAAGAAGCTCGAGCTGCCGAAGGAAGTCGCCTCCTCGGCCGAGTCGATCAAGCGCGGCAAGGAGATGTTCGAGGCCATCGAGTGTCACAAGTGCCACGGCGCCGAGGGCCGCGCCGACGGCCCGTCGCGCGCGGAGTTGAAGGACGAGTGGGGGCACCCGATCCCGCCGGCGAACCTCACCAAGCGCTGGACCTTCCGCGGCGGCGCGTCCCGCACCGACATCGCCACGCGGCTCGCCGCCGGCGTGCTCGGCACGCCGATGCCGACGTTCATCGACAGCGTCGAGAAGCCCGAGGACATCTGGCACCTGACGAACTTCATCCTCGCGCTCGGCCCCGAGTCGCCGCACTACGCGACCCTGGTCACCGTCACGGCGGTGTCGGAGGCGATTCCCGACGACCCGAACGCCGACCTCTGGAAGAAGCTCACGCCCGCCAACATCCCGCTGATGGGACAGGTGATCGTCGACCCACGCAACTTCAATCCGTCGATCGACCTCGTCGCGATCCGCGCCGTCTACAACGACAAGGAGATCGCGTTCCACCTGACGTGGGACGACCCGACCCAGTCGGCCGACGATCCCGCCAAGAAGCTCTTCGCCGACGGGATCTCGCTGCAGTTCCCGCCGCAGCCCTCGTCCGGCACCGAGCGGCCGTACTTCTTGATGGGCGACGCCACCGACGCCGTCTATCTGCTGCGCTGGGAGAACGGCAAGGGCGTGACGGAGTCGACGGCCAACGGCCCGACGAAGATCGCGGCGATCCAGGGCGCGGAAGCGAGCGGCAAGGCGGTGTACGCGAACGGGCAGTACCGCCTCGTGATGAAGCGCGCGCTCGTGGGGAAGAGCGAGGCGCGCCCGACGTTCACGCCGGCGGTGTTCATGCCGGTCGCGTTCCAGGCGTGGGACGGCGGCGCGGGCGAGGGCGGCACGAAGATGTCGCTAACCTCATGGTACTATCTGCGGCTGGAGGAGCCGCAGTCGGGCCGCCGTTTCGTCATTCCTCCAGTCGTGGCAATCCTCACATTGGCGGTGATGCTACTCGTGGTGCGAGTCGCGAACAGACGGGCATGACCCAAACTCAGGAGGACCAACGGCAATGCGCAAAGTAATCGGAACGCTTCTGGCGATCGCGCTCGTGACGGGCGTCGCCCTCGTCGCCAACCGCCCCGGAACGGCCGGAGCGCAGGGCGGCGGCACGATCGAGGCGACGGTGACGTACGCCGGCGCGGCGGTCGTCGAGAAGCTCAAGGTGAACAAGGACACCGAAAAGTGCGGGACCGAGGCGATGATCGAGAAGGTCGTCGTCGGCGCCAACAAGGGCCTGGCCTACGCCGTCGTGTCCGTCCCGGGTGCGAAGGGCGGCGCGCCGGCCGCGGTGAAGACGACAGTCGATCAGCACGGCTGCAAGTTCGTGCCGCACGTCAGCGCGATGATGCCGGGCGAGATGGACCTCAAGAACTCGGACGACATCCTGCACAACATCCATACGTACTCGACGGCGAACCCGTCCATCAACAAGGCGCAGCCGAAGTTCAAGAAGGTGATGGCCGAGAAGTTCGAGAAGCCGGAGATCATCAAGCTCACCTGCGACGTCCACAGCTGGATGCTCGGGTGGGTCGCCGTCATGCCGAATCCGTACTTCGGCGTGACCGACGCGAGCGGCGCCGCCAAGATCGAGAACGTCCCGGCCGGCAAGTACACGGTCGAGGTCTGGCACGAGACGCTCGGCAAGCAGTCCAAAGAGGTCGAGGTCAAGGCCGGGCAGGCAACGAAGGTCGCGATCGAGATGAAGAAGTAAGAGCCAGGAGGCTCTGCGAGCATGCTTGACTGGTGGCTGCCGGAGAACGTGTCGACCTTTGGCCGCGACATCGACTGGCTGTTTCATCTTATCTACTACATCACCGGCATCACGTTCATCCTGGTCTTCGCCACGATGCTGGTGTTCATCGTGATGTACCGCGATCGCCCGGGGCGGAAGGCCCGCTACACGCACGGCAACACCACGCTGGAGATCGTCTGGACGGTGGTGCCGGCGCTGATCCTCGTGATCCTCACGCTGCTCAGCGTGCCGGCGTGGTCGAGGATCAAGATGTCGGTGCCGGACACGGACTTCACGGTGCTGGTCACCGCCAAGCAGTTCAACTGGCAGGTGACCTATCCCGGCGCCGACGGCAAGTTCGGCACCGCCGACGACAAGACGCTGCTCGACGAGATGCACGTCCCGGTCAACAAGCCTATCCGCGTCATTCTAAAATCCCAGGACGTCATCCATAGCTTCTTCGTCCCGCAGTTCCGGATCAAGCAGGACGCCGTGCCCGGCCACGAGATCCGGGCGTGGTTCGACGCGACGAAGCCCGGCCGGTACGAGTGGCCGTGCGCGGAGCTCTGCGGCTTCGGGCACTCCGGTATGCGGGGCTGGATCTACGTGCACACGCCCGAGGAATACCAGAAGTGGGCCGCCGAGAACCTGACGGCCGAAGCGGCTCCCGCCGCGGCCACCGCCGAGGCCAAGCCGGAGGAGCACAAAGCCGAGCCGAAGAAAGAGGAGAAAGCCAAGAAATGAGCGCCTCCAGCGCGACCGCTCACGCGCACGACGTCCACGCGGGCCACCACGAGCAGGGCTTCGTGCGGACCTACATCTTCTCGACGGACCACAAGATGATCGCGCGGCAGTTCCTCTTCATGGGGCTCTTCATGATGGTGCTCGGAGGCCTGCTGGCGCTCATCGTGCGCTGGCAGCTGGCCTGGCCGGAGACGGCCGTGCCCGGCCTCGG
>JACXTT010010342.1_pt1 | contig 12586 bp, 12 predicted proteins | sample 9270951 | NCBI WGS metagenome assembly JACXTT01 (sample SAMN15532306, study PRJNA645909) | rock metagenome | isolation source: weathered quartz diorite | place: Puerto Rico | collected 2017-06-21 | reverse complement strand
GGGGGATTCGCGAAGGCGACCCCCGCAGCCCAGCAGAACAATGAAGGTTTTGTGAAGAATCTGCCGATGATAGCTCCGACCGATGGGTTCGTAAGTCGTAAGTTTCAGCCTGATCAGCTCCACTACGGGGTCGACCTGTCCGCCCGCGAGGGTACTCCGGTGATTGCCTCCGCCGACGGAAATGTCGTCTTCGCAGACTGGTCCTACGACGACGGGTTTACAATCGTGGTCGCCCACGAAGAGGGGTTTACCACGGTTTATAAGCATAACAAGTCGCTCATGAAGCGTTCCGGGGAAGTGGTACGCCGCGGCGAGCTGATCGCCCTCCTCGGAAATACCGGGAAATCCAGTTCCGGTCCCCACCTCCACTTCGAAGTGTGGAAGGACGGCGTTGCACAAGATCCTAATAACTATTTACTGAACGTCCAGTAAAGGAGTCCTATGGCGATGAAAGGCGAAGAAGGAACCGAACTCAATCTCATTACGGCAGGGACTGTGTTCGAAGGTAAACTCCGGACTCCCGGAAGTATCCGGGTCGATGGAAAGGTGTTGGGGGAAATCACCGCCACGCAGAATGTGTCTGTCGGCAACGGAGGCGACGTGGACGGGACGATTTCCGCGAAAAACGTCACGGTTGGCGGGAAGATCAAAGGATCGGTCTTCGCCCAGGAAAAACTGGTTTTTGAGGCAAAAGCAATGGTCCGCGGGGAGATTCGTACCGCGAAACTGGTAATCGATGAAGGGGCCGTCTTCGACGGAAAGTGTATGATGGCGGATTCCAAAGGTATGCCGTCTCCTCCCGGCCATAAGCCGGACGGGCCCCAGCCAGACCAGAAGTAACGGCGATGTGGTAGACCCGAAGGACGATAATTCGGGTTCCCCGGGGAGCACCCTGCGTACCCTCGCTCCCCTCCTTACAGCCGGCCTCCAATTGGCCGTGGCAGTGATTCTGTTTTTCTTCCTCGGCAGGTGGATCGACCAAAAACTTGACTCCGGCCCATGGATGATGCTGCTTTTCACCCTCGCCGGGGCAGGCGGCGGCCTCTATAAGTTCATCCGGACAGCTATCGATGTGGGGTCCGACCGTCCAAAAGACAAATGACTATCGACTGGAGCTTTCCCCGAAGGATTTTAATTACCTTCGCAGCTTCTGTGGGTCTCGCCGTCTACCCCCTGGCAGCCTATGGCTCGCCGAAGATGATGACCGGCGCTGTCTCGGGCGCCGTGCTTATGACGGCCAATGCCCTGTTCGGCTTCGCAGCGATTGAGCGGTCGTACGGTAAACCGGCCGCCGTTTTCTTCAGAAACGTTCTTGGCGGAATGGTGATACGGCTCATGTCCCTGGCCGTTGCCCTGATCGCCCTTATCAAAGTGTTTGACGTGGATATCGGGGCGCTTCTGATCTCCGTCGGATTTTTTTATGTGGTTTATCTGATTCTCGAAATCGTCTATATTCAGAAGAGATTTACTAAGTGACTGTCATCGTTCAGGAAGCGGCCGAAGCTGCCCAGCACCATGGGGAAGAGGGTGGAAATATGTTCACCAGCCTCTTCGAACATGCTCATGACTCCCGCTTTATCGATGTTCCGTTTATCGGGGAGGTTCGTCTCCCGCAGTTTGCCCCGGTGCATATCGCCGGCCTGACGGTAGATTTTTCCATCACGAAGCATGTGGTCTTTCTCTGGCTCGCAGCTTTTCTGGTCCTTGTGGTTTCTCTTGCCGCCGCACGGAGGAATCGCTCCTCACGCTTCCCGACCGGCGTGGGCAATTTTCTCGAGGCGATAGTCCTTTTTATCCGGGATGAGATCGCGCTTCCTAATATGGGGAAGGGGGGACTGCGCTACGTTCCCTACCTTCTGACGACGTTTTTCTTCATTCTGACCATGAATCTGCTGGGCCTTATCCCTTATGGCGCAACTCCTACGGGGAATGTGAATGTGACAGCCGGTCTGGCGATTATTGCGTTCATCATGATTCAGATGGCAGCGGTACGGGCGCAGGGGCTCGGCCACTATTTCGCCCATCTTACCGGAGGGGTCCACTGGGCGCTCTGGCCCATCATGATCCCGATTGAAATCATCGGGCTTTTCACGAAACCGTTCGCCCTCTGTATCAGGCTTTTCGCCAACATGACTGCGGGACATCTGGTGATTATTTCTCTTATTGGAATGATTTTCTTTTTCCGGTCCTATCTGATCGCACCCGTCCCGACGGCGTTTGCCGTCGGCATCAATATGCTCGAATTGTTCGTGGCTCTCCTTCAGGCCTATATTTTTACGATGCTGACGTCGCTTTTTATGGGCTTCGGCATCCAGGCGGGCCACGACGAAAGTCATGATTCTCACTGAAACCTATCTCACACTATAGAGGAGCTTTACAATGGATCCAAAACTTTTCGCTTTCCTGAGCGCAGGTCTCGGCGCCGGCCTGACTGTCATCGGGGCCGGTCTCGGCATCGGTAAACTTGCCGCCGCCGCCATGGACGCCAGCGGCCGCCAGCCCGAAGCCGTCGGCCCGATCCGTATATCCATGATCGTCGCCGCCGCCCTCATCGAAGGGGTGACGCTGTTTGCGCTCGTTATCTGCATTCTGCTGGCGCTGAAATAACCTTCATGTATCGGAATTTTCTGGAGATCCCATGCTAGATCCTAATCCGGGTCTCATGATCTGGACGATAATTACGTTTCTCGCGCTGCTCGTAATTTTAAAAAAGTTCGCGTGGAAACCCCTCCTGGAAGGGCTGCAGCGGCGCGAGGAATCAGTCCGCCATGCGATCGAACAGGCTGAACGCGCCCGCCAAGAAGCGGAAAAAATCCTCGAAGAGAACCGGCGGCAGCTCGAACGCGCCGAGCAGGAAGGACACCGGATTCTCGCCGAACACCGCACTCTGGGCGAAAAGCTGAAATCCGAAATCGTGGAAAAAGCCCACGAACAGTCGCGCCATATGCTGGAACAGGCGAAGATGGAGATTTCACGGGAGAAGGATTCCGCCCTTGCCCAGCTTCGGGAAGAGGTCGCAAGCCTCGCGATCGGCGCCGCCGGCAAAATTCTCGATGAGACGCTCGACGAGAAGAAACACCGGAAGATCGTCGACGCCTATCTGAAGGAATTGTAGATGCCCGAGTCCAGAACAGCACGGCGCTACGCTCTCGCCGCGCTCAGCGTGGCCGAGGAGATTGATGCGGTCGATGCCGTGAGCAAGGATTTTGAGTTCATCGAATCGATGATCAGAAAAATCCATGATTTCCGGGTGTTCCTGCTGAGCCCCGTCATTAATACCGAGAAGAAGAAAACCGTCCTTACGAGCCTTTTGTCTAAAAGGGTGAGCGACCTGACGTTTAGGTTTGTTCTGTTCCTCGCCTCGAAGGGACGGGAAAATCTTCTCGAGGATATTTTTACGGAATTTTACCGCCTGAGGGACGACCGCAGGGGTATCCTCCACGCCGAGACCCGCACCGCATCCCCCTTTACGGACGCGCAGGAGAAAGAGCTTCTCAGTTATCTTCAGAAGATTACGAAGAAGAAGGTCCGCCTTAGTTTTGTCTCCGATCCGTCGCTCAAAGGAGGGTTTACCGTCCGTTACGGCGATACGGTTCTCGATGCCAGCGTGCGCCACCAGCTGCAGGTGCTCGAACGAAAGTTTTCCGAAGCCTCATGAATTATTAAGCCTTTAAGGAAAAAGAAATGCCCGAAATCAGACCGGATGAAGTGTCCGCAATTTTACGAAAACAACTGTCCGGCTTCGAGAAGGAAGTCGATGTCTACGACGTCGGCACCGTTCTCCAGGTCGGTGATGGGATCGCCCGCGTCTACGGCCTTTCCAAAGCGATGTCGAGCGAGCTTGTCGAGTTTCCCAACGACGTGTTCGGGATGGTCCTGAATCTCGAAGAGGATAACGTCGGCTGCGTTCTCTTCGGCGAAAGTACTCTCATCAAGGAGGGGGATACGGTCAAACGGACGGGACGTGTCGCTTCAATGCCCGTCGGTGAAGAGATGCTGGGCCGCGTGATTAATCCCCTCGGCCAGCCGGTCGACGGCCGCGGTCCCGTCGCAACGAAGAAGTTTTTGCCCCTCGAACGTAAGGCTCTCGGAGTGATCCAGCGCCAGCCGGTGAAAGAGCCCCTGCAAACTGGGATCAAGGCCGTCGATGGGATGATCCCCATAGGGCGCGGCCAGCGAGAGCTTATTATCGGCGACCGGCAAACGGGCAAAACCGCCGTGGCTATCGACGCGATTATCAATCAGAAGTTTACTCATACGGCCGAGGCCGCCAAACTAGGTATTAACCCGATGTTCTGTATTTATGTGGCGATTGGCCAGAAGGGCTCGACGGTCGCACAGGTGGTGGCAAAACTAGAAGAGTACGGGGCGATGGAGTATACGACGGTGATTACCGCCACCGCCAGCGACCCTTCCCCCATGCAGTTCATCGCTCCCTATGCCGGCGCTACCCTGGGAGAATATTTCCGGGACAGCAAACGCCACGCTCTTGTGATTTATGACGATCTTTCAAAACATGCGCAGGCGTACCGGCAGGTTTCGCTGTTGCTTAGGCGTCCGCCGGGCCGCGAGGCCTATCCCGGCGATGTGTTTTATCTGCACTCGCGCCTGCTCGAAAGGGCCTCCAAACTCTCGGAAAGCCTCGGGGGAGGAAGCCTTACAGCCCTCCCCGTGATTGAAACGCAGGCAGGCGACGTGTCGGCCTATATCCCGACAAATGTTATTTCGATTACCGACGGGCAGATTTATCTCGAGCCCGGCCTCTTTAACTCGGGGGTCCGCCCGGCGATCAATGTCGGTATCTCCGTGTCAAGGGTCGGCGGCAATGCCCAGATCAAGGCGATGAAGAAGGTGGCAGGCCGCCTCCGGCTCGACCTAGCCCAGTACCGGGAGCTTGAAGCGTTCGCGAAGTTCGGCTCCGATCTCGACAAAGCGACGCAACAGCAGCTGCGTCGCGGTTCACGGCTTGTTGAATTGCTGAAGCAGGGTCAGTATGTGCCTATGCCCGTCGAATCCCAGGTGGTAAGCATTTTTATGGGGACGAACGGCTACCTCGACGAGATTCCGCTCGACCAGGTGGGCCGCTTCGAGCGGGAACTTCTTGAGATGATGCAGCTCAAATACTCCGATATTCTTAAGGAAATCGTCGAGAAGAAGGATCTCGGCGAAAATCTCCAGCAGAAACTTCATCAGGTCGCCAAGGAGTTTTCTTCAACGTTTAAGGTTCCCTGACATGGCCACCCTGAGGGAGATCCGCCGCCGCATCGGGGGTGTGAAAAGTACTCAGAAGATTACGAAGGCGATGAAGATGGTGGCCGCCGCAAAACTGCGCCGGGCCCAGGACTCTGTGTTCGCGGCACGCCCCTACTCGCGCAAGATGAAGGAGCTTCTGCAAAATCTCGCCGCAAAGGTGGATGTCTCCGCCAGTCCGCTGTTCACCTCTCTCCCGGTTGACTCTGTCGCGCTTATCGTGGTGACGAGCGACCGTGGCCTGTGCGGCGCGTTTAATTCGAATATCATCCGTGCGGCAACTGCACACGTGTCGGCGAACTACAGCTCGCTCGCTTCGAATGGGAAACTCTCGATCCTTGCCGTCGGACGAAAGGGAGGGGATTTTTTTCAGAAAAACGACTATAAAGTTGCGGCAAAGCATCTGGGGGTTTTCACCCCGCTCGTTTTTGAGAACGCCCAGAAGATAGCCCGCGAGGCGATCGCGATGTTTTTATCGGGAAAGGTCCAGAAGATTGAACTGGTCTATAACGAGTTCAAATCGATCATCCAGCAAAGGGTCGTGATCGAACAGTTTTTGCCGATCCCGCCGATAAAACCCAACGCTGAGCCCGCCGGCCGAATCACTCCCATCGACTATATCTACGAGCCGTCAAGCGAAGCGATTATTTCCGCCCTTGCCCCTCTGCACCTGAATTTCCAGATCTGGCGGGCTCTTCTCGAATCGAATGCCGCCGAACAGGGAGCCCGGATGTCCGCGATGGATAACGCGACGACGAATGCCTCTGATCTTATCCGCGATTTGCAGCTGTCGTATAATAAAGCCCGCCAAGCTTCTATTACGAAGGAACTGCTCGAAATCGTGAGCGGCGCCGAGGCTCTGAAAGCCGCAGGATAACGCCTCACCGGTTGGGTACTTACCCTCCTACTATCTCAGCATTTTCTTTACGTCACTGTACCCTTCAGTCTGCAGCGTGTAGAGGTATATGCCTGCAGGGAATTCTGACGCGCCGAGTATCTCCTGTTGTTCTCCAGCCCGATGCATCCTTTTAGTATGGCTCCCCTCCTCCCAGCGTGCACCGATTCTAGCCTCTTCAGAGCCTTTGATGCGTGAATTCATTTGATGAGCGACATGACCTTTGTCGCCGAGCGCGTGCCAGATCTTAGTTGAAAGTAATAGATTCCGCTCGAGTAACCATCCGCGTTCCAGACTAATGAGTGAATCCCGGGACTCATTGTCTCATTGATGAGAGTTGCAACTTCTCTCCCTAACACATCCATGACGCGCAGGTGCACTCTCTCCTTCTCTTTCACGGAGAATTTTATCGTCGTTATTGCGTTGAATGGGTTGGGATAATTCTGCTCAAGACTGAAATCCCCCGGTTGCCCTATATTGGTCTCTTTCACCGCAGTTATCAAGGTGTTCTTCAATCTATGAATTCCGAATTCGTCGGCATAGTACACGTAAGGCCCGCTGGCCGCCGTGCCTTGTCCCGCTTTATTGACAATTCCCGCAATCGTTGGATGTTGAGGATCGTGGATGTCGACAGCATAGATTAACGAGAGTGCCATATACACGAATGAGCTGCTTAAAGCCATGTCTACAAACGACCGTGATCCAGGAATGACGACTTGCCCGATGATGGACGGAGCACGAGGATTTGCCAGAGATATGACTGCTAACCCGCTATCGAGTGCAGTGTACGCCAGGGCATTGCGGAGAGCTATCCCCGAGGCAGCTCCCGGAACCGTACTCACCTCCTGCGGCGATGTTGGGCTGGAAATGTCAATGATTCGAAGCCCGCGTCCAAATGCCGCGATAGCAGCAACGGATTCACTCACGGCGATCCTAGAATAAGCGACGTTTGGGGGTTCCTGAAGGAATGCCACTCGCGCGGGGTGCGCGGGATCCGTAAGATTAAAGACAACGAGGCCGGAGTCAGGTTGAGTTACGAACAGATTCTGACCATTTTCAGCGATGTCCTCTGGCAATGAAATCGGTTCCGCTCCGGTCAATTGTGGGTTCTGAACGTCCGAGAGGTCAATGGTTATCAGCGAATATGCCGTTAGCACATAAGCGTAATTTCTCATCGTCGTAACACCGAGAGCAATTCCATCCTCAAATGTGCCGGGCCTTCGAGGCAATTCAAGAGTACCTACCCTGACAGGATTGAGCGAATCGGAGAAATCGAGGATCGCAATTCCTGCTTCGTCCTGGGCGACCACGGCATACCGATCCAAGATGGCAACATCGGCCACAACATTCCCGGTGATAAAGAAAGCCTCCGAACTTGGCTGCTGCGGAATTACCGTGTCCAAAATCCATACTCCGGCCCCGGTTGCCGAGAGGAGATGGGTGCCCGAATGGAAGATTTTAAAATTATGGGGATGTGAGTCTGGTCGACGTACATGTCCCAACATAGTGGGAAAGGAACGGTTCTTTATGTCGAATACGTAGATCCCGGAGTCCACGGTCGAGAGGTAAAGAAGGGAATCCAGGAAAGACATTGATTCCGGTATAACCCCGCCGTCAGTCCCGATAGTGTCGCGGCCAAGATGAACCGGATTTATGGGATTGCCAATCCCATAGACGTCGAGGTAAGGGGAGACGTCCCTGATGCCGACGAAGAGAAATGTGTCCAGTATGGCCACCGCCATTGTGAAACCATCCGTGGGCAAAATGTTCGCATAGGTCAAATGGTTAGGGTCGTGCGCGTCTATCACGTACAATTTCGTTTCATCGATTGCGCCGACATAGTCGTATCGATTTCTTATCGCGTGCGTGTAGACCGTCTCAGCGATAGGAATTCCATCCCTCGCCGCGGGCCGCTTCGGGTCTGTGATATCGACAGCAACGAGTCCACCGAATGTCGTGATGTAAGCCATAGTGCTGTCAAGGATTATCCGATATGTCACGGTGGACGTGACATTAATCTCAGAGATTCTCTGCGGTGTAAGGGGATCGCGTATGTCAAGAATCAGAAGATGTCCACCTGTGAGGACATAGGCAAGGGAATCCCTCAGAACAACGTCGCTGACGATCGAATACGTGAGATACCCTCCAACGACGCGCGGCGTATCAGGCCTCGAAATGTCAAGCACCTGCACATATCTTCCATTGGCGGCATAGACGTAGTTCCCCTGAGACTCCGCAGAATAACATGCTCCCCAGAGCCAATCTCCCGCTGGAATGAGAGTTCCATCTGATGAGAGTTCGTGACCGCGTGGGATAAGCGTCTCTCTCGCTGGCAAGCATCGATGAAAGAGTGAACGGGTTGACGGGCGAAGCATGCCGCGCCGGTCCGCGCAATCGGACGGTGAGAGGTTTTGTGCGTACGCTTCTGAGGAAATGAGGTGGAGGAGGAAAAGGGCAGAGTAAAAGTGTAACCGGTCTAACATTGCGAGGATCTCTTTACGAGCGTATCAGAACGAGCGAAGGTCTGGAAAGGGTACACGAATAGAATTGCCTTCCTGTTGCTCATAACCAACGGAGCAATTACGAGCTTGGCAAGAAGATTCATACGCAGTGCCGGAGGGAACTGAATTTCGTCGGTGCAGGAATGGTACATATCGAAAAAGACAAACGCAAATCCATTTTCCCATATTCCGATCTGTAGGTCTTCGCGGGAACAACTTGCCGATGGAAAATCGACCTGGGGGAGGAGGGAGACAACTTCTTGCGCGGCCAAACTGGTAGGAATAAATGGTCATTTTCGCTCGAATCGGTCACCCCTCTTGACTCTCCTGACGGTGTTCCCTATCTTTCGTTAATTGACCCCAATTCCCGGAGTCCCCCGTGCCGGTAGGCAGGCTTATCTGGCTCAGTTTCCTTGTCCTTAGCATTTACTCCGACTCTCTGTCGCAGTGCTGGGTCTATCAGAAGAGTTCGACATCGGTCGCGCTCAATGGTATCGCGTTCCCCGATTCGGTCAACGGATGGGCGGTCGGAGATGCCGGGGTTATCCTGCATACGTCAAATGCCGGCGTGACATGGACGCACCAGTTCAGCCACACGACTGCACAGCTCACGGCTGTCTCGTTCGCAGATTCCCGCTTCGGGATGGTTGTCGGTGATACTGGGGTAGCCTACAGGACCAGCGACGGAGGGTCGACGTGGGTGCGCCAGACAGTTCGAACTCACTTATCGCTCAGGGCCGTGGCCGTCATCGACTCCCTCCATGCAATCGCCATAAGTGTGTTCGGAATTCATAAGACCATCGACGGCGGCCAGTCCTGGTGGCAGGTGACCAGCTACAGCGCTTTTGGATCCGTCTTCTTCATAACTCCTTTGATCGGCTATGTCGCCGGATTCCCGGGAAAAGTCATGAAAACGACCGACGGGGGCTATTCCTGGTTCGACGCCTCGGCCGGCGGCGGAAGTTTTCTGTATGGGCCGTGCATGGCAGATACGAATAATGGCTTCGCGTGCTCGAGCGCCGGCGGTCTCTACCGGACGACGGACGGAGGCGCTCATTGGTCCTCTCAATCAACGGATGCATCAAATTGGCTCCAGGGTACCGCCTGCCTGAACCGCGATACGGTCGTGGTCGTCGGATTTCATCCTGTCGGCAATACGTTCAATGGTGTTATCCTGCTTTCCCAGGATGGGGGAATCACCTGGAGCCCGATGAAGAACGCCAATTATGGTTACTATTTTGCCGCGGCGGCGCCCCATGGCTTTCTCTACGTCTGCGGCGAGAACGGGGTCATCATGCGGCTGTCGTATGACTGCGGCACCCTTCCTTCCCCGATTTCGCCCGCCGATCACAATCCCCGTCAGGCGATCACGACTTTCAACGGCGTCCGTTCTATTAGGATGCAGTGGTCCTATATTCCATTTATAACGATCCAGGGGATTCACGTGCAGATTTCCGATGACTCCACTTTTTCTCAGACTCTGTCCGATATCACGATCACACAGTCGATTTCCCCTGCCCCTGCCACGACCAATTTCCTGAACCCCCTGGCGAGGAAAGACTATTTCTGGCGGATGAAGATAGACTATATCGATACCACATCCACAGGGTGGATGAGTCCTTGGAGATTTTCAACGGCGGGGGGAAAGGTTTCGGGGACGCTGTATAATGACGAGAACGCCGATGGACTTCTTTCGCCCGGCGAGGGTCCTCTCGCCAATCGCCGGTTCGATCTCGGCGGCGACGCAACGGGCTCGACGTGGTCGGACTCCACCGGAGCGTTCACGTTCATCGGTCTGGATTCTGGATCGTATTCGGTGTCCGAGCAACCGCAATCGATCTGGATCAAAACTTTCCCAGCCGGGAACGGGTATGCGGTATCCCTCGGACCCAACGATAGCGCGACAGCAAGGGATTTTTTGAACAGGTATCCCTGGAATCATTTTGCCGGAACAGTGTATTATGACCGGAATCAGAACGGCTTGCGCGATCCGGATGAGCCCGGCATGCCCAACTTTCTCGTCCGGGTCCAGGGGGATACTTTCGTCGACTCCGCCTTTACTGATTCATCAGGTGTTTATACGGTCCGCCATGTCGATCCCGGGCAAAATACGGAAACTCTCATCCCCATCCCCGACTGGGAACAGATGACCCCGCAATTCTCACAGGGATTCTCCTTCGACGTTCAGACGTACGATCAGACTTATATAGATCTCGACTTCGGCGTGCGTAGGATTCCCGCCCGTGTGAAGATCGCTCTGACCGTCCGCGATAATACGCTCATCACCAACCGCCAGGTGTGGTTCGGCGTGCGCCCGGCCGCCTCCTACGGAATCTGGGGCGTTGATCCAAGCGCCAGCAATTTCGATTTCTCCGAGAATGAGTTCGAAATTCCTCCCCCGACTCCCGGTCTTTTTGATGCGCGATTCGTCGATCCGAGAGGCGGACCCCGATTCGGCGCCGGATCGTGGACCGATATGCGGGATTTCTTTTCAACCACTCAGAACGACTCTTTTAAACTGACGTTTGCCCCCGCCTCGTTTTTCGGAGGCGATTATCCGATGGTTATTGAGTGGGTCGCCTCCGCAGTAAGGAATGCCTTTCCCAATGGCGCGTTATTGTGGGATCGCTATGGTCATGAAACCCCGATGACGGTCGATAATGTGAGTCCGCTGATCATCGCGGATCGCACAATTACATCGCTGATCATCACCACGTACGGGACCTCCATATCGCCGGTTTTCCTTAAACGGTGGCATATGGTCTCGGTGCCCGGCGCTCCGTCGGATCCCAGACTTAAGTTTCTGCTTCCGACATCGAGTAAGTATGCCTATATCTATAAACCGGGCACAGGTTATGTCGTGACCGATTCTCTTCAGGCGGGCTCCGGTTACTGGATTAATTACCGGAACGCGATCGATTCTTTGCGCTATGACCCGAATGCTTTTCGCATAGATTCTATCGGTGTATCGGCAGGCTGGAATCTGATCGGGGCGCTGAGCGCCCCCCTGTCCGTCCATGCCGTCCAGACGGTTCCTCCCGATATTATTACGAGCCCGTTTTTCAGGTATTCCTCCGGTTATTCGCCTGCCGATAGTCTGAGGCCGGGGGAGGCTTATTGGATAAGAACGAGCGGCAGCGGCCTGGTCGTGCTGAACGCCTCCGCTGCACCGTCTGCCCTGCGCCTTGCCGAGTCGCCCGAGACCGATACGCTCCTCATCGAGGATTTTCTAGAAAATCGTCAGCCGCTTCTTATCGCCCGAAATCCGGTGAGGATGGACTATGCCGCCCCTCCCCCGGCTCCATCAGGGGCTTTCGATGCGCGGTTTGCTTCACAAGCTCTGCTGGAAGTTTGTGAAAATCACAAGGATCTTCCCCTTTCGATCTCAGGCGCATCGTATCCGCTGAAAATCTCGTGGCATGCACGCTTTCCACTGTCCGCCTCCCTGGATGTCGACGGAAAAGTATTCCGGCTTACGCCCTCCGCCCCGATCCGGCTGCAAGAGCCTCCGTCAAGTATTGTGCTGAAAATTTTTCCCTCGAATCCGGCACGGTTCGCTCTTGAACAGAATTTTCCGAATCCGTTCAATCCGGTCACGACCATTCGGTATGCGCTGCCGGTGAACGCGAGGACAGTTGTGACGATCTTCGATCTGCTCGGTCGGGAGGTGGAGGTGCTCGTGAATGACGACGAGGAGGCCGGATTCAGGGAGATCCGGTGGGACGCGTCGCGGCTCTCCTCCGGGGTCTACTTTTGCCGTCTGGAGGCTTTTTCTAGAGCATCAAAGGACCACTTCTCTGATGTGAGAAAGCTGATTCTGCTCCGCTGAGCGCCAAGCTAAACTGTTCCTGAACTTGCCGGGTGAGGGGTGTGAGGGCGCTCCACCCCAAGTCCCGACCGTGGTAAAACTCTGTAGCCACGTAGCGAGGAGTCGGCATGA
>JACXTT010010341.1_pt1 | contig 12586 bp, 7 predicted proteins | sample 9270951 | NCBI WGS metagenome assembly JACXTT01 (sample SAMN15532306, study PRJNA645909) | rock metagenome | isolation source: weathered quartz diorite | place: Puerto Rico | collected 2017-06-21 | reverse complement strand
CTCTTCACCTACCAGCTTGCTAAGGTGCTAGAGGGTACTGGTGTGACCGTGAATTGTCTTCATCCTGGAGTGGTAAGGACTGGTTTTGGAAAGGACATGGGTGGACTGTTCTCGATGACTGTAAAGCTGGCGGGGCCCTTCATGATGAGGCCTGAGAAAGCAGCGCAAGCAATAGTCTACATGTCCTCAGCTCCAGAACTGGAGGATGTTACCGGGAAGCATTTCGTGAAAGGCAAAGAAAGAGAGTCGTCGAAGGAATCTCATGACGTTGAAGCCGCACAGCGCCTCTGGCAAGTCTCAGAACAGCTAGTTCAACCACATTAGTTGGCTTGTTAGCGTCACATTGCAATTAGCGATCCTTTGCAATGATGGAACTCGCACTTTGTGAGACAAGTGCAGTCCGTCCAATTGTAGGATCTCCTAGGGCCGATTTCGGACGAGCTCTTGCAGAATTGACATTGTATTATGCCAAGCTCCGTACCTACTTTCTCTAGTTTTCTGATAATGTTGGCAAGAGGCTCATGACCCTTGTTCAATGGTCCCGTCACACCTGGTTAATGATCGACTTAGGTCTTTTTCTAAGAGACGGGTTAAAGACTCATTGAGTGGGGCAGGACCCTTGTGAGTTATTCCGGAGGGTTCAGGGCGTATTTCGCGAAATAATCTCCCTCAGCGGTTCGCCTGAGCCTTCCTTTGGAGACTAGGCCCTCGCAGGCTTTCTTGACTTGGTTGAGGTCGAAGAATCCTTTGTTTCTCATCTGGAGTTCCGTGCTGATCTCGATGAGGTCCTTTGAGCCTCCATCGCTCAAGATTTGTATTATCGTGGTTTCTGGATCCGTGTTTGCATCGGTCCCTGGCGGGGCGGAATCCAGTTTGGCGTCGGATTCTCGACTGCCGCTGGTGGTCAGTGTAGAGCCGGGTGTAACGGCTATTGCTGGAGGTGGCGTTTGTTCGGGATCAGACTGTGCTTGCTCGGCAACTAATTGAGGCATTATTGTCGTAGTTGGTGGTTTTGGTTTCAAACCTACTAGTATTGGTGCGTAGAGATGTACGTCCTCCAGGTATGGGACGTCTATCACCGCCTCAACGTAGTAGGCAATGGAGGAGATTGCGCCTCTGTAGTCGCTTGGCGCCTGTTGAGGAATAGGTAGCTGGAACGGAACGGTGGTATTGAGGGGTAGGTCCTCGCGTCTGATTAGGGAGGTAACTGTGACGCTTCGTTTCTGTAGTTTACTGTCTTCCATTATCAGTCCCTGAGCTGTTGACTCTTCTGCGAGCATTATCTGGACTCGGACGCTTCGAAAATCGCCCGTTTCTAGAAGTGTGAGGCTTCCATTGACGATGTCCCCTGGCTCAAAGATGTTGGATGCAAGGTCAAGTCTCAGTCGGGGTTTCGCATCGCTGTTTTCGGTAACTGTTGGACTTGGCTTTTCCGCGTGGACTGTTAAGACTCGGAGATACCCGTTGTCCTTTAGGTCCTCGCTCCAGGGAATGTCCATTCTGGCTTTGAGCATCCATGTGATACTAGCATAGTCTCCGATGTATGATGGGAGCGCTTCGGCCGGAAGCTGAAATTGGAAGGCGAACTTCTTTTCCTCAGTGCCAACAGTCGTGTTCTCAAGAAGTCGAAGGCTTGTGTTGACAATCTCGTTCGACGAGGTATATCGGGTTCTTCCCGCGGGGATGTCGACCTTCTCCAGTCCCTGAAAACGTACTTCAAGACTTCGTATTTTGATAGGCTTGCCGGTGCTGACCAGAACTGTGCCGCTTACTATTTCTCCTGGCTTGTAGAATTCCTTGTCGACGTTCAGCCTGAGAAAGCTAATCTCCGGCCACTCCAATTATGGCTCGGTCTGGGCCGAATACAAACCTACCTGTTTGAACCGGTACTATTTTTTCGAGACCAGAATGTCCCCGGTCGCGGTTAGTGCTCTGTACGCGTTCAGTGTGATCCATTTGCTTGGCTTCCAAAGCTCTTCGACCTCGACCAGAGCCTTACGTTTGTTCTTCTGCGCGTCTGGCTCTCGGGACCAGTCCCCCTCCAAGAGCCATTTCCCATCCGGGCTCCGTTTCGATAGAATCAGGTGAACCGCGTCTTTGACGCGTTCATCGTCCCCATAGCCAAGTTTCGCCAGAACCCTCAACCCGTGCAGCGCATCGTAATAGTAGTACATTGGAAAGTGTAGCGCGGTTGCGAATGGTAAACTGTGTTTCCAGTGGTGATGGTCGGATTTGTAGACGCGGTGCATGAGCAGGAATTCTGCTCCATCCTCGATGGACCGTTTCATCTTCCGAGTCCATTTTGCCTGTGGAATCTCCGAGTAGGCCCACAATGGCTCGATTGTGCTCATGAAGCTGCTGTGTTTCACTTTCTTCTCTGGATAGTTGCAGTTCCAGCCACCATCCTCCAGCTGCTGCTCCGGCATCCACTGTATTGCCTTGTTCAGTCTCGGGTCGTCCCCGTATCCGAAAACTAGCAATGTCCGGATCATGTTACCTGTCAGGCAAGGTTCTTCCCAGCGGACCGACTTCCCTCTAGGATGTTTCTTCTTCCAGCTCTCCACATCACTAGGACTTGGGCAAACAAAGGCGCCATTCTCCAACTGGTGAAGTTCGAAGAATTTCTCGCAAGCCTTCTTCAATCCATCGTCCGGCCTAAAGCCAATCTCACCGAGAAGCATCATCGGCCAAACAGACGCGGTCCACTTTGGACTGTAGAATGTCTTCTCTGGAGACCAGTAACCGCTCTTGTTGCGGGAGCTGAGAATTTTCCTTACTAGCGAGGAGCTTCGGATCTTCCCTTGAGCTTTTCTTACTTCTTCATCATTGATAGGGCGTCCTAAAATCTCATGAAGAGTAAAAAAGCGGACTGAAGGATTGGCCGGCTCTAAGAGCCAATCAAGGCCGGGCTGCTTCACAGATTCCCTATCTATCCCGGGTCTTATCAGCCTTCACTTATCCTAGTATAGGACACAAACTAGCTTCTGGGACATCTCGACCCGTTACTTTGCAGGTCTAGCTGCCAAGTACCACCCTGAGCTGCCCCTTTTCCAGAACGTCTCTCCCCACCAATACTCTGTAGCTGAGAGAAGATCTATCTTCAATTGCAGCATCTATGCTGTAAGTGATTCCTCGAATCTGAATGCTGACTGTAGCCAGAATTCTTCGACGCCTGTTTAGGGCTGACTTCGTCAGCACTGTGCCAACAATTGGGCCCGCCCCAACTTTTGCGGCCAACCTCATGTCTACGCTGGTTCGAGCAGCCCCTGTATCGATCTTGGCATCAAGGGAGGCTTGCCCTTTCTGTCCAGATATGATGATCCGTTCTCTAAACCCTACTTCCAGCATTGTGAATCTCACTTGAAATCGGAAGGATTGTTGTTAGCTAAATCGCCTCCGGTGCATCGAATATCGCGAATCTAGGGATCATTGGCCAACGATCAACACCTAGTTGGGTTCGGAAGGGTGATGTCAGAATTGCAGATGTTACGCCGCACTTGAGCGACATCTAAATCCAGCAATCCGCATCAGCGTCTTGAAACTGATACATTTTGGTAGCGTACAAAAGTGTACGTTACAGTGCTCCGGAGTGTGCGACAGATTTGTACGCGAAGCGTTTATGGCTCGGTTTCCTCGCGAGCACTAAGCTGGTAAATATACGCGAACAATAGTATCTTCCGCACTTTGTGCATGTGCACTTGTATTAGTGTTGGTTACACCTGCACATGTCGTATTTTTACAGTCAGGGTCAGCCTTGTCTTCCACGTTCATGACCCCCAGCTTCCGATTTGTAGCTTTTGAAAGCTGGAGAGGCGCCTCATTTGCCCAAATACCCACCTATTCTACTCTGAACCTTACCGAGACAACAGGAGGGACTACAAGTCCCGCGCCTGGACTCATCCCGGTCCCCTCGGGAAGCCTGATAGCCGTCACCGCGACCAGCAATCCACATTACATTTTCGACCACTGGCAATCCGACACCTCGAACAATCTCTCCAATCCGATAATGGTCCAAATGGACACGAACCACACCCTCCGCGCTATTTTCACTCCGCTGCCTAACCTTCCACCAGGGTTGTCGGTTCCAGGCTCCCAGGTCACTGCTGAAGGCTCGACCATCTCTTTCACAGTGAATGCCACAGACACCGATTTGAGCGAGACAATCGCTCTCTCAGCTTCTGGCCTTCCTAAAGGCGCGACGTTTGATCCCTCAACAGGAAGCCTCACTCAAGGAAATCCCGTTCAAGGCCTTTTCTCTTGGACACCATCCGAGGGTCAAGGCCCAGCGAATTATCTAGTCACATTCGTAGCAACAGATGATGGAGCACCTCCACTCTCAGACGAGGCAACGGTAGCGATTCACGTTAACGAGGCCAACCTTCCACCGTCCCTACATGTTCCCTGGCGGGAAACCGTCACCGAACCTCAATCATTGAACTTCACAGTTTCTGCCTCGGACCCTGACCTTCCACCGGATACACTTACGTTATCAGCCGTCTCAATCCCATCGGGAGCCGCTTTCAACTCGGCCACTGGCCGCTTCACGTGGACCCCAACTCTGGTTCAGGCCACTGGAAACTATACTCTCACATTCTCCGTTTCTGACGGCCAACTGACCGATACGAAGAGTGTCGTCGTGCTGGTGAGTGCGGCAAATCAGCCCCCGATCATGTCCGTTCCCGCAACACAAACCGTTGACCCAGGCACTCCCCTTGCCTTCACAGTAGTGGCTACGGATCCTGACCTGCCTCCTGAGTCAATCTCTCTCTCAGCGACCGGCCTGCCCAGAGGAGCAGTGTTCGACACAGACTCCGGGCTCTTCACTTGGACTCCAGCCGCCAACCAAGGGCCTGGCGTGTACAACCTTGCCTTCACTGCTAACGATGGTCATGGCGGAACGGTGACCCACAGGGTCACAGTAAACGTCAACAGGATACCTCTGGGTACCAGTTCACTCCCTGGACTCACTGACTGGGGAGCCCTTTGGTACATTCCGGTGCCGATTCTGATTCTTGAGATTCTAGCATTCGTGGTCGTCTTGCGGAGACGGACCCGAAAGCCGGTCGAGACGGGGAGCAGGACGGTCTAGTGATGGAAGGGCTGAGACTTTGAGCACTACCGGCACTTCTCCAGAGACCCCCTCGCTCCGCGTGAAACTTCGCAAGTCGCTGCCCTTTCTAATCTTCATCCTGGTTTTCACAGTCTATGTTGTGTACCTCCAGCTCCAGTTTCAGGACGCTCTCGCGCAGCTGTTACTAGTTCGAGTGTTCTTCCAGATCGCAGTGGCTGCGCTAGTAATAGCGGTCCTGAAAAACGTTCTCGGTTTGAGAACCATCGGCACATTCGCCCCTGCCATAATTGCCATCGCCTTCCTAGCCACAGGCCTCTTTCTAGGCCTAGCACTACTCGGAATTATCCTGTTTGCGGTCGTAGTGGTGAGACGAGCCCTTGCAGGAGAAAGAATTCAATCCGCACATAGAGTAGCCATACTAGTCACCACAGTCAGCGTCAGCATCTCCACAATCGCTGTGCTAGGTCTCGAGTTCGGTCAGCACGAACTGTTCTTCTCAATTCTATTCCCAATACTCATCAATGCTTGGATGGGAGAAGAATACGTCGAACAGACTGCGAGGGTAGGCTGGAAGAGCCCCACGATAGGCCTCGCTGCCACAGTTGGCACGATGGTCGTATCGTTCCTCGTAATTAGCCAGGACGCACTGATTAACTTCGTCATAACCAACCCGCTGTCATGGCTTGCTCTTGTCCTCGTGAATTGGTACCTCGGAACTCACGTTCGATTTCGAATCGGTGATAGATTCCGATTCTGGGGTCCACTCCACTACAGGGGAGACGACCCAGCTCCAGGCGATTTCGGCGATGACATTCTCACAATCATAATGCGAAACCGAGATTTTGTCGACAAGTACAACCCGCCTAGCCTCTTGAACACCCTCACCAAGGACCGAGTGAAGGCACTGCTGGTTCCCTTAGGCGTCCCGATGGCCCGGACCTATCTCACAATCGAGAAAAGAAACGATCTATCAACACTCAGTTCATGGCTAGCCACGCATAGCAAGTTTGCCCTCAAGCCAGCTTCCGGATTCGGCGGCGAAGGAATACTTCTAGCCAAGGGCAGTGGATATGGTGGAATATACAATACAAACATGGGAGTCCTGGAGACAAAGGAAATTGAGAACCATGCACTCTCCATTATCGATGGCGAATTCCATGATGGAAGAAGCGATACCGCTATGGTTGAGGAACTTCTCGACCGTCATGAGTCCGTAGAGTCTCTCGCACCGATCGGCCTTGCCGATTTCCGGCTAATCTGCTTGCTCGGGTTCCCAGTGATGGCTATGATGCGCATCCCGACCAAAGCCTCCGGCGGAAAAGCCAATCTCCACCAAGGAGCCATCGCGGCCGGAATTCAGCTCTCAACAGGAGTGATAACGCATTCAATCCTGCACGGAGATCCTAAGCCCTTCCATCCAGACACCAACGAGAGAATCATTGGAAAGAAAGTCCCATTCTGGGACGAGATTCTCGAAATAGCATCAGAGGCTCAGACCCTGTCAGGCTTAGGGTTCGCAGGCGTCGACGTGACCCTAGATGCTCGTCAAGGCCCTGTCCTTATGGAGGTAAATAGACGTCCAGGTCTCGAAATTCAGAACGCGAATGCCGCAGGTCTCTTACGACGGCTAAAACTCATAGAGTCTCTGCCCAAAAAGGAACGACCAGTCGAAGACCGATTAGCTATCGCAAAAACTCTTGACCAGAACAACTGGCAAGCAAGCCCAGTCATCCCGATTTCCCAGCCACCTCACCGAGAGGAGGAGGAAGAGTTCCAATCGGCCCCCGAGTCTCAACCCAGAACTACGCACGCAAGACCACCGATTCTGAGTCTTCCCTTCGACTTCTATTCCGGTAGGAAAAGAGCCTTCAAAACCATTCTCATAATCCTAATCGTTCTCACTGGATCCATTTTCAGCCTGACAGCTTCAGGCTCCGTTAACATCAACTCCTACCTAGGCCCCCATGTTCAAAATTCGGAGTGGGCATTTCTCATGACCGGCGCGAGACAGCTCGCAGCCCAGGGCTATACAGGCCGCGGAGTTACGGTCTGCATTGTCGATACTGGGATCGACCCGTTTCACCCTGACCTGGCAAATGCTCACATCAATGCTTGGTGGGACTTGGTCAACTTCCACACTCGCCCGTACGACGACAAGGGCCACGGAACCGCAATGGCTGGACTTATCGTCGCGCAGGGTGCCCTTCAAGGAGGAGCCCCAGGAGTCCAACTTATCATTATCAAGGCACTAGACTCCCTAGGGCGGGGCAGTCCTGAGAATGTTGCAAATGGAATACACCTCTGCGTCTACCCACGCGCCGGTCGTCAGTCAGCAGACATCATTTCCCTCTCCCTTGGGAGTTCTCACATTGTCAACAGCACAATAGCCGACAACTCGATTTCCGCAGCCGTCACCTGGGCAACGGCCCAAGGAGTGCTAGTAGTAGCGTCGGCTGGAAACGATGGTCAGAGAGACGACGGAGATGTTGAGGTACCTGCAAGAGAGCCATTGTCGATAGGCGTAGGAGCAGTCGACATAGACGGTCACCGGGCACCGTTTACGTCAATCGGGAATGACTTCAACCAGACAGACCCGAACCTTAAACCCGAGATCGCCGCTCCTGGAGTCAGACTCGTATCGACCGGGACCGGTGCGCGCTACACTACGGTGACCGGCACTAGCCCAGCTGCCGCCATAGTTACTGCAAATCTGGCACTCATCCTTGAGGCAAGACCGTGCTTACGGTCGAAAGGAAACTCACAGAGCATTTTGACGCTCAAGACAGCTTTGGCAAAGGCTGCGAGAAAAATCCCGGGCCAACAGCTTCCGCATGATCCATGGACTGGATACGGAATCATGGATGCTCCTGCAACCCTGGAAAACATTCCGCAGAGCTGCAATGCTGTCGAACCCAACACTGTCACGGTCAGCGGGCTCCACCCGCCTCCCTTCTTGGAAATGATAACCTACTCTGGCAGACCACAGGTCAGGCCACAGTACGAGTGATTTTTCCAAATAGCCCTCATCGGGCGACGGTAACAGTTTTCCTTTCTTAACGGGAGGACCAATATTTGTAGGCAGTAAATCTCGCTGAGTCTTCGTCGGGCCCGGCAAGCTCGAGATAGACGCCGCATGAACCGGCTTTTGAGACTAGGAATGAAACCCTATTGATATCGAAGAAAGCAGTTTTCCCTCTAGTGCTTGTCTTGCTGATGGTTCCGACAGTCCCCCGCGTCTTGACTTCGAGAGAGGCTACCAGTTGCGTTCAGGTAACTCCGGACGATCCAAGCTTCGCCCAGCAGTGGAATCTGGCCGCGATAAAAGCACCAGTTGGATGGTGCGTAATCACCTCAAGCACAGTTGTAGTCGCGATAGTTGATAGTGGAGTAGATTTCTCTCACCCAGATTTGGCGGCGAACGCTTGGGTTAACCCTAGGCCGAGTTTCGGTTGTGATGTTCACGGGTACAACTTTGCCCAGAACACGTGCGATACGACTCCTGACGATGATCATGGAACGCGCCTCGCTGGTATCGTAGGTGCTGTCGGGAACAACGCGTTGGGTGTTTCGGGAATCGCATGGTCGATTAGAATCATGGGTCTCAAAGTGATAGTAGGCGGTTCAGTCAATGTCACCGCCGCTGCTCTTGCAATTCGATACGCGGTGGACAATGGGGCAAGGGTGATCAATACTAGCTGGGGAGTCCCCTACTCCCAGGACCTCTTCGACGCTTTCGCCTACGCCCGTATCAATGGGGTCATCATTACCACGAGTGCAGGTAACAGTGGGACCGACAATGACATGACTCCGCACTATCCGAGCAATTTCGACCTCAACCTCACAAATGTTGTCGCCTTAGCCAATTCCGATGAGTCAGACAATCTCCGCTCAACGTCAAACTTTGGACTAGACACGGTTCAGATGGCAGCCCCGGGCACCAACATCCTGTCAACCTGCAGGGCCACATGCGGATACAACACAGCCACTGGCACTAGTGACTCGGCACCACACTTTGCCTCAGTGGCTGCTCTGGTCTGGGCAGCATTCCCAAGCCTGAATTATTCTCAGGTGATCAGGCGAATTCTAGCCGGAGGAGATAGACTGCAATCCCTCTCGGGTCTCGTATCCTGCGGATGCAGGCTTAACCTCGCCGGTGCCCTTCAAATCCAACAGTCACAAAATTGCGCCGACGACTTTAACGCTGATCACAAGGTAGACATCTTTGATCTTTCACTTCTGGCTCTTCACTACAATAGCACTGTCGGACAATCGCTCTATAATCCTCGGTACGATCTGGATTCCAACGGAAGAATAGACTTGATCGATGTTTCCATTTTCGCGAAAAGCTACGGTCAGAATTGTTGAAACCCGACCGGCTTCCGTGCGAACAAAATTCTCAAGATAAGCAGGATTGACGGACTGCAAGGTATCCAGGTTCAAGTGGCAGTGGAAAGAGACCCCGAAAGGACCGTCTGGATTCTGTAGCCTGTCAGGAAGAAACGCGAACAATCGCTCTGTCAGGGACGACCCGTCGGTCCTAGCCGTGGAAATGACAGATTATGAGGAGGCAGGCAAGATTTTAATCTTCTGTGCACATTTTAGTACGTAGATTAGACTGGACCATGTGGGACCGTATAATAGGAATCATGAAAAGCCACCCTGAGAGGCTCAGGGTCGCCAGGGTCTGTGTAGAAAACGGACTAGCGCTCAAAGGAAATCGCATCTACCTGAATCAGACCGAAATTCCCGCAGCTAGAGTCGCCCGAGCCGCAGGCGTAGACCGTAGAACCGTCACCGAAACAGCCCAGATGATCAACAAAGACCCCAGTCTCAAACTAATCTTCGAAAACATACAATCCGCAGGACTCTCACTCAGAGGAGTCGCCAAGCCACTTGGACTGGGGGTAGTGGAGATAACTGCTCAAGACCCGAAGGCTGTCGGAATACTCGCAGGTGCATCTCGCCTACTCGCAGACGCAGGAATAACGATTAGACAAGCACTGGTCGATGATCCAGAACTGGTACCAGAGCCTAAGCTGACGATTATTGCCGGTGGAAGTGTTCCCGGAGACCTCATTCCAGAAATACTCAGAATCAAAGGTGTCTCCAAAGTCTCAATTTCCTAGCCGAAATCGGGTCGAAGGGTATGAAAAATTGTTAGGTCACCATCTTAAATATTATAGAATTTGCACGTAAGCTCAATGGTTTCTTCAGCGTTCTGTGGAAAGCTTGTTTCAATCTCAATAATCTGCTTGCTTGTAGTAGAATCCTATCTCTCGATCGGCGCCTTGGGAGTCGCAATTACTCCCCAACCCGTTTCCATCCTTCACTATGATTCCACTGGTGCAAGGGTTGCCGCGACCGCGAACACGTTTAGCTCCGGGGAGAACATCTGGCTACAGCTACCGACGAGCTCAATGTCACCATATTGGGTGACTGTTCGTGACGTTGGTACAGGAAACCTCGTTCTAAATACGACGATAACGACATTCTCACCAACTTATCTTCTTCATGTCATCCTGAGTCCGTCGTGGTTCCCCGCAGGGTCGACCTACCATCTCGCCCTTACGGTCACAACTCAGCCGTCTCCGGGCATTATTCGCCTAGTACCCTACGCTGCTGACATTATCGTTTCACCAAGTGTTGGACAACTATCTTTCGGTGGATCTTCTCAGACGAATGGGTTGTTCAAGACGAATGTTACTCTGTTGGACTACAATCATAATCCTCTGACGGGTGTCAAGGTGGGGTTGATTCTTCATCAGGGAAATGCCTCGATTCGAATTGCGTCCTCGTTCTCCGAAACGGATGGAAGTCTTTCATTCGACTATGGTCAGGCAATCGCTTCAGGCCGATATGGACTAGAAACGGCGGTTCTCGACACAGGCTCTGTGAATGCGGCTTCCCTGCAAGTTGGAACCCTGAACGTACCCGAAATCTCAACTTCAATGACTTTGAAGGCCAAAGGGTCAAGCCAAACAACCGCAACACTTCAGGAAGTTCTCTCGACAAAACCTGTCGCGGGGCGACTCCTGCTGTTGGAACAGCAAGTTGTGGATGGGAACTGGACGATTATCGGACGGTCCTACACAGGATCTAACGGTCAGGCCGTTTTCAACAATCCGAGCACACCTCGACAATGGAGGATCATCTTCAAGGGAGACGAATTTTACGGAGCGGCATGGACAAGCTCAACGGGACAGACCAGCACAGCGTCCCCAGCAAACACCTCAGCGAAGACGGCAACCATAGCTGGTCCCATAACGAAGAATTCGAGCTCATCCAAGCAGGGCCCTGTAATTTGCATACCCGTTTGCTGCGATGCAATTGTTACCGTTTTCTCGGTCATAGCGCCTGATTGTGGTGGTGGAGGTTCGTCTAGTGTGGGCACGACAACTACACTATATTTGCCGTCTACCGCGTACGGAACAATTAGCTTGGTTCTCACTGCTCGGTTGACCGACACTGCATCGAATGGGTTGCAAGGGGGGAGCATCAATTTCCTCAAAGACGGAACCCCTCTGGGGTCTAGTGTTACAAATTCGACGGGCTACGCGACTTTTCCATGGACTTCAGGTGTGATCGGAACCCACACCATTACAGCACAGTTTCTCAGCGGAACTATCGGCTCTATCGGATATGCATCTAGTCAGGACCAAAAATCGCTGGCAATTAGCCAGACCCCTACTGTGACGATGATCCTGAACCCCTCACCCACAATTTACTCTTTGGATCTGCAATCCTACAGTTCAACAGGCAGCCCAATAGTCTTCACAATCGCGACGGCTCAACTTGCCTCATCAGGCGCAGGGAATGGGATGCCGTCGAGTATCTACAAGCCCTCTTACACAAACACTTCTTCCGTCCCACCAGCCGTTCAAGGCTACGGTTGGACTGGGTTAAACCAAACGATTACAACCCTAACGTACAATTCCAGCTACACCTTAACTCAAACACTGAACTGGACAAGAAACTACTATCTTCCCGCATGTTCTCACCCGAGTTCACAAATTCCACCTTGTCCACTCTCCTCATTTCCACGAAATGGGCACCTTTACCTTAACGCAACGCTCGCTCCACCAAGCAATCTATATGCCACTTCGACTACAAAGCTGAACGTTGCTTACCAGACAGTCAGCGGATCCTCGTCCGGCTCCAATACGATCAATCTAGATACGTCACCGCCCGCCCACCTGTACGTCAACGTCACCACAACGTATCCATTCCTAACCATGACCATGAAGACAACACCTGTTGCCCTAGCAAACTACACGTACATTTTGGCCTATAGTCAAGGTGCGCCACCATCTTCATCTTACTCATCAGGCTACACAACCTACTCTATCCCTCACCCAACAGATGATATCCGTGTCTGTGCCGACGCAGACTGTAGCGCCCCAGCAAGCTTTGAGGCTGTTTACCTTCTCACATCATTAGCCGCGACCTGCCTGACGCACATACCAGCCGGTCAAGGAATGGCTTCTGTGCCCAACCCCAACTGTTCCTATGTTTCTC
>JACXTT010010340.1_pt1 | contig 12587 bp, 11 predicted proteins | sample 9270951 | NCBI WGS metagenome assembly JACXTT01 (sample SAMN15532306, study PRJNA645909) | rock metagenome | isolation source: weathered quartz diorite | place: Puerto Rico | collected 2017-06-21 | reverse complement strand
GTTGTGGGCCCGCGTGGGGCTGCCCACAGGTTTGAATGTCCGGCCGAGGCGAAGGCCCTGGTCGAGGGAGGCTTGGGCGGCCGGGGGGCTGGTCGGGCTTTTGAAGCTGCGCGTCCCGGGGCCGGGGATCAGCGGCTGATCGCCGCTCGCGCCAGGCGCGGCGGCGGCTGCGGCCGCCTTGGCCGCGGGACTCACCTCGGTGCGCGCGGCCTGCGCGATGATGAGCGGCGCTGACGGCGCGCGCGCGCCCGCCGGCACGCAGAGCGTGCCGTCGAGCATGGCGAGCTCGGGCGCGAACACTTGGGCTTCCGGCGCGCGATCGGCGGCAACGATGCCGGCGCCGAGCAAAGCGAGCACCAGGGGCTTGCGCAGCGGGACCATGTACCTCCTCCCAGAGGTGAGCGGTCGAAGTCTACGCCGTTGATCGCGCCACCGGAGAACGTGCGTTCGGCACACGGCGGCAGTGCGCGCTTCACCGCGCCCGCCGGTGAAAGGCGATTACATTCAGAGGGTTTTGCCCCGCAGCAAGTAAAATTGGGAAGTGAACAAACCGGGCTTCCCGTCCGCGAGCAACTTCATCCGCCAGATCGTCGAGGCGGACCTGGCCTCCGGCAATTACAAGCAGGTGGTGACGCGCTTTCCGCCCGAGCCCAACGGCTATCTGCATTTCGGGCACGCGAAGTCGATCTGTCTCAACTTCGGGCTCGCCGCCGAGTATGGCGGGCGCTGCCATCTGCGCTTCGACGACACCAACCCGACGAAGGAGGAGCAGGAGTACGTCGACGCGATCAAGGAAGCCGTGCACTGGCTCGGCTTCGAGTGGCAGCCCCACGAGTACTACGCGTCGGACTATTTCGAGCGCCTGTACGAGTTCGCGGTCGCGCTGATCGAGCGCGGCTACGCGTACGTCGATTCGCAGTCGGCGGACGAGATGCGCGCGAGCCGCGGCACGCTGACCGAGCCCGGCCGTGATTCGCCCTACCGCAGCCGCACCGCGGCCGAGAGCCTGCGCCTGTTCCGCGAGATGCGGGACGGCAAGCATCCGGACGGCGCGCACGTCCTGCGCGCCAGGATCGACATGCGCTCGCCGAACATCAACCTGCGCGACCCGGTGATGTACCGCATCCGCCACGCGCATCACCATCGCACCGGCGACAAGTGGTGCATCTATCCGACGTACGACTGGGCACACGGCACCTCGGACTGCATCGAAGGCATCACGCACTCCCTCTGCACGCTCGAGTTCGAAGACCATCGCCCGCTCTACGACTGGTTCAACGAGCGCGTGGCGGAAGCGGGGTTCTTCAAGCCGCCGCTCTCGAAGCAGATCGAGTTCGCGCGCCTTAACCTGACGTACGTCGTGCTATCGAAGCGGCGCTTGATCGAGCTGGTAGAAGGCAAGCACGTCTCGGGGTGGGACGACCCGCGCATGCCTACCCTCGCCGGCGGGCGCCGGCGCGGCTACACGCCGGGCGGCTTTCGCCTGCTCGCCGACCGCGTCGGCGTCGCCAAGGCGCACCAGCTCATCGACTTCTCGGTGCTCGAGGACTGCATGCGCGACGACCTGAACGAAGCCGCGCCCCGGCGCATGGCGGTGCTCGATCCGATCAAGCTGCTGATCGACAACTACCCCGCGGACAAGGTCGAGCAGATGCAGCTCCCCAACCATCCGCAGAAGCCGGACTGGGGCAAGCGCGAGGCGCCGTTCAGCCGCGAGCTCTGGATCGAGCGCGAAGACTTCGCTGCGCAGCCACCGAAAGGGTACTTCCGCCTATTCCCCGGTAATGACGTGCGACTGCGCTTCGGCTACGTCGTGAAATGCACGGGCGCGAAGGATGGCGTGGTGCGCGCGACCTGCTACCCAGACTCGCGCTCCGGCACGCCGGGCGCCGACAAGTACAAAGTGAAGGGCAATATACACTGGGTGAGCGCAAGACACGCGCACGCGGCCGAGGTGCGCTTATATGACCGGTTGTTCAAAGTGCCGGAGCCCGGCGCCGAGCGCGAGTATCTGGAAGACCTCAACCCCGCCTCGATGACGGCGGCCCAGGCGCAGCTCGAGCCGTCACTCGCGACCGCCAAGCCGGAAGAGCGCTTCCAGTTCGAGCGGCACGGCTACTTCACCAAGGATCGCGACGGCCGCGTCTTCAACCGCACCGTGACCCTGCGCGACTCCTGGAAAAGGTAATTCGGGGCCAGGGTCGCAATTATTCTGGCCCGGCCGCAACCCGCCAGCAGGAGCGTTGCGACGATGGCCGGCACCCCGCACGCGGCGATGTACCAGGCGATGGCATAGCCCGTGTGGTAGTGCACGAAAGGCGCCTCGGCGATCAGCGCCGCCTGCGGTCCGTACATCATGTTGCGATGACCGCACGGCGTAGCTGCCGCGCTGCGTCATCGGCGCTAAGAGGGGCTTCGCGCCCGAGGGTAAGGCTGCTCATAAGCTCTCCTTACCCCCTCCTCCGTCCTCTTTGATCCGCTTGCCGGCCGGCAGTTCCGAGCGGCGGCAGTACTTCCTGTCTGCCTCGCGTCAGCTTTGTTTACGCTGGCAGCATGCAATTCCGCGTCGGCCAGATCACCGCCAAGTGCCCGCATTGCGACGGCGTGGAGTTCAGCATCCCGGCCGACGAGCGCTCCGGACCGCATATGAACTACCTCTGCGCCGGCTGCGGGCGCCCGGTTCAGTACGCGAAGCTGATTGCCCAGATCGGCCGCGAGGCGCAGCGCCAGCGCCACGAGCGCCTGTCGTCAACCGGTAGCCTGCATTTGCCCGAGCCACGGACGGCTCCGAATTCGCTCCTGATTAAGCCAGTGGACGGTGTAGCAGATCGCGGCGCCGAGGAGGAACGGCAAGGCGGACCACATGTAGAGCCGGTCGACGGGCAGCGCGACGAACAGCGCCCCCACGAGCGGTCCGACGATCGACCCGAGCCGCCCGATGCCGAGCTGCCAGCCGGAGCCGAGCGCCCGCAGTGACGTCGGGTAGACGAGCGCTCCGCAGACGTTAATCCCGGATTGCACGCCGAGCACGCACGCGCCAGCGATGAAACTTACCACCAGCAGCACGGCCTGCGAGGCGTTCAGGCCGATGAACCCGATCGATCCGACCACCGGCACGGCGATGAGGAACAGGATGGCGACCGCCTGGAACTGCCGGCGCCTGATCCAGGCGATGAGCGCGAGCGTGCCTACCGTGCCGCCAACCTGCAGCGATGCCGACGTGAGCGCGGCGGTCGCGGGCGGCAGCTTCGCCGCCGTGAGCAGCGTCGGCGTCCACAGCAGCAGGAAAAAGAAGCCCATCAGGTTCAGGGCGAAGAGCAGCCAGAGAAGCGGCGTGATCACCGCCAGGCCTTCGCCGAAGAGGTACTTCGGGTTCGAGCTCGGCGACTGGCGCTCGTCTTCGATCACAAAGCGCGCGCCTTCGGGAACTCGATAGCCGGGTGCGAGGCGCTCGAGCAGCCGCGTGAGCTTGCCGCGTTGCGCCTCGTGGATGCTCATGTACTTGATCGACTCCGGCATCCAGAAGTAGGCGCAGACCGCGATCACCACCGGCGCGATGCCGCCGATGAGGAAGAGGATCTGCCAGCCGTACTGCGGCACGAGCGCCGCCGAGACGAAGCCGGGCAGCGCGCCGCCGAGCGGCACGAGCCCCGTGGCGATAAGGCCGAGGGTTGCGCGCGAACGCCGCGGCGCCGACTCGATGTTGATCGCGATCATGTTCGGGATCACGCCGCCGATGCCCAGGCCGGCGATCAGCCGCAGCCAGAACATCTGCTGCAGGTTCGTGGCGTGCGCCGCGAGCCACGTGAGGATGCCGAAGAGGAGCAGCGACTGGATGAGCGCCGTCTTGCGGCCGTAGCGGTCGCCGATCCAGCCGAACATCATCGAGCCGAACAGCACGCCGATGTTGCTTGCGGCGAGCACCGGCCCGAGCGCCGAGCGCTGCACGTGCCAGTCGGCGACCAGGTGCGGGGCGGCGAGCGCGATCGCGGCGATGTCGTAGCCGTCGAACAGCGCGATCAGCACCGACCAGGTGATGAGCTGGATGTGAAAGCCGCTGATTCCCCGCTCGTCGAGCAGCTGCGAAACCTGGACTACCGGCGTCTGCGCCATCGGCGAACCCTCCTCCTTGGTTCCTGCTAAAGCTGGATCTCGCGCTCCTCGGCTGGGTCCTCGTTCTCCGCCCGGTTCAGCTCGTCGTGCTCCTCGTTCTCGCGCGGCGGCACATGCTCCTTGTAACCGTGCGGCCGCAGGCGCTCCGCGAGCGGCGTGCCGCCGTGATAAAGCCAGACCTGGCCGTAGCGCTGGGGAATCATCCGCCGATTCTACTCAGGCTCGGTCAAGTGACGAACCATCAGCAATTCGTCCGGCTTCAAATCCACGCCGGCCAACTTCGGCGTCGGTGCAAAGCCCAGCCGCTCGAGCAGCCGGGCCGAGCGCACATTGCGCCGATTGAACACTGCGTAGACAGTGCGAACGCGGTAGCGCGCAGCCAGCTCTGCGATCATCGCCTGACAGGCCTCGGCGGCCAGTCCGCGGCCCCAGTATTTGCTGGCGAACACATAAGCGATTGCCGCCCGGCCCGTCGGCAATACCGTGGCTTGCACGTAACCGATCAAGCCGGCGTTTTCGAGACGCACCACCCAGTTCAGCCAAAGCTGCTCTCCATCGGCGGACTTGCGGCTTTCGAGCCGGGTGAGGCGTTCACGCAACCAGTCGAGTGAAGTGGGCGGTTCGTTCTCGTACTCATAAATGGCGGGATCGCTGAGGACGGCGAACATCTCCTCGGCGTGCCCGGCAACCTGCGGCTCGAGAATGACGCTCTCGCCGGCGATGGTGCGCATGTGCTAGGCCGCCACGCATTTCTTGATCGTATCCCACGTGCGGGTTGTCACGCTCGTGCCGAAAGTCTTTTCGATCAGCCGCATGAACACCGCGCCGCGCGGGCTTGGCACGTACGCTATGAACACTTCACGGCCATTCATGGCAAGGATGCGGGCGCCGTCTTCCTTCAGCGGAAGCGAGAGCCTGCCGCTTTGCGGCGCACGTAGAAAGGTGACCACGCGTTTCGCGCTTGCTGGCAACCGGTGCGCGCTGAACGGGTCACGCTCGAGCAGCTCGCGCAGTGCCCTGACGGAGCGCACGATCGTGGCGAACGCATGCCCGACGTGCTTCGCCATCGCAGCTTCGGCTTTGCGCGCGAGCGTCGCTTCAGACGCCGCGCGCGCATCGAAGACGAGATTGCCGCTCGCCAGCACGGTTTTGACGTTCGTGAAGCCCGCCCGTTCGAAGCAGCGCCTGAGCTCCGCCATGTTTGCATTCATCGGACTCACGCCCCGGAGCAGTGCGACATAGCGTGGCATTCGACCCCGAGCCCGCGGCGCCTGCCTCAATCAACGTGCGCGTGTAGCCGGACTTCGTCGATGCGCGCCTGCCCGTGATGCTGGGTCGTGGTCGGCTCCGCCGCCGGGTTAGGCAGCGCTTTCATGTGAACGTTTCTAGCGCGGCACCAGAAGTAGCAGGGTAGTGAGGGTAACGATGACGCTGACCGCCAGAACGCCGAGCAAGAATCGGAGCCAGGGCAGCAGCGCGTGCCCTGGCTCAGAGTAGCTATCGGCCCGAAGGATGTAGGACCAGCGACGCACGAAGAGGCTACCAGTGCGGGAGCGTTGCAGTCGGTCGAGGCGTGATAGCAGCCACAGAATGCAGATCACAGAGAGAGCGACGACCATGGCGGCGATAATGAGCAGGACCATAAGATCGTGGCTGCCTAACGTTGTCGGCCGAAAAAGATTAGTTGACAATGTAACAGGTTGGCCTGCAGGTGCCACGCGCGACTATTCATGCAGCCCCGCCTCGATGAGCGTGCGCGTGTAGTCCGATTTCGGCCGGCCGACGACCTCGTCGAGCGTGCCGGCTTCGACGATGCGGCTGTCCTTCATCACCATCACGCGGTGCGCCATGGCGCGTACGACGTCGATGTCGTGCGTCACGAGGATGTAGCTCAGCCCGTATTTCTTCTGCAGCGCGGCAAGGAGCTCCAGTACCTGCTTCTGGATGGTGACATCCAGGGCACTCGTGGGCTCATCGAGCACCACGACCTTCGGCCGCACGATGAGAGCGCGCGCAATTGCGATTCTCTGCCGCTGACCGCCGGAGAACTCGTGGGGATAGCGGCCGAGGAGCGGCTCGGCGCTGCCGCCCTCCGTGAGGCCGACATCGAGCAGCGCCTGGACGATGCGCGCGCGGCGCTCGGCGGCGCCCAACTGCGGCTCGTGAATCTCGAGGCCCTCGCCCACGATCTGCTCGACCGTGAGCCGCGGCGAGAGTGACGACAGCGGGTCCTGGAACACGACCTGGATCTCGCGCCGCAGGCGCTTGCGCTGCGCGGCATCGGCCTCGCTCCAGGTAGTGCCATCGATGCGAATGTCGCCCTGCGCGGCGACCAGGCCGAGCACTGCGAGCGCAAGCGTGGTCTTGCCTGAGCCCGACTCGCCGATGATGCCGAGCGTCTCGCCCGGCGCGAGCTCGAAGCTCACGTCCTGCACTGCGGTGAAATGGCCGCTCTTGAACCAGCCGCGGATGCCCGGCAGCGACGTCGGATAGTTCACCCCCACGTGGCGCGCGCTGACTACCCGTCCGCTCGCCGGCGCCGCCACATCGCGCTCCGGCCGGCTCGCGACCAGCTTCTTCGTATAGGGATGCTGCGGCCGCCCGATAACGTCGGCGGTGCGGCCCTGCTCGACCAGCACGCCCTTCTCCATTACCGCGACGCGATCGGCAAAGCGCCGCACGAGATTGAGGTCATGCGTAATAAGCAGCAGCGCCATGCCCGCTTGGGCGCGCAGGTCTTCGAGCAGCTCGAGGATCTGCAGCCGGATCGCCACATCGAGCGCGGTGGTCGGCTCATCGGCAATCAGCAGCTTCGGAGTGCAGGCGAGCGCCATGGCGATCATCGCGCGCTGGCGCTGGCCGCCGGAAAGCTGGTGTGGGTAGCTGCGCGCGCGGCGCTCCGGTTCGTCGATGCCCACGCGACGCATCGCCGCGATCGCCTCGCGCCAGGCGTCGGCGCCGCGCAGCGGCGTGTGCAGCTCGAGCGATTCGACGATCTGCTGCCCCACCGTATAGATCGGGTTGAGCGCGGTCATCGGCTCCTGGAAGACCACGGCAATGTCGCGCCCGCGCATCGCGTGCAGCTCCTCCGGCGACATGGCCAGCACCTCTTGTCCATCGAAGCGGATGCTGCCGGCCAGGCGCGCGTTCTCGATGAGCCGGAGAGTGGAAAGCGCCGTCACCGTCTTGCCGGATGCCGATTCGCCCACCAGCGCGAGCTTCTCGCCCGTATCGAGCGACAACGAAACGCTGTCGACCACTTTGCGCGACCCAAAGTAGATGCTCAGGTCTTTGACTTCGAGCAGACTCACTTCGCCTCGCCTTCCAGCACCTTGCGCGGATCGAGCGCGTCGCGCAGGGCGTCGCCGATCAGGATCAGGAGCAGCAGCGTCACCACGAGCACGGCGAACGTGGAGAGCGAAATCCACCATGCGTCGAGGTTGTCCTTGCCCTGCTGCAGGAGTTCGCCGAGGCTCGGGGTGCCGGGCGGCACGCCGAGGCCGAGGAAGTCGAGGCTGGTGAGCCCGCCGATGGCGGCGGCCATCTCGAACGGCACGAGCGTCACCACCGGCGTGAGGCTGTTCGGCAGGATGTGACGCCACATGATGATGCGGTTGCTCTGGCCGAGCGCCCGGGCGGCACGCACGTAGTCGAGCGTGCGGTTCTTGAGGAACTCGGCGCGCACGTAGGCAGCGATGCCGAGCCAGCCGAAGATCGCGATCAGCACGACCAGCAGCCAGAAGCTCGGCGAAAACAGCGACGCGAAGATGATCAGCATATAGAGCACCGGCATCGCGCCCCAGACCTCCTTGAAGCGCTCCATGGCAATGTCGGTCCACCCGGCGAAGTAGCCCTGGATCGCGCCGAAGAGCACGCCAAAGAGCGTCGACAGGCCCGCGACGATCAGCGCGAAGAAGGCCGAGAGCCGAAAGCCGTAGAGCAGCCGCGCCAGCAGATCGCGGCCGCGGTCGTCCGTGCCGAGGACGTTCTCGCGATCGGGCCGGGCCGGGCTCGGTGCCGCCGAGAAGTAATTGATCGTGCTGTGGTGGTATTGGTTCGGCGGATAGAGCGCGAAGTTGCCCGGCTTCCTGAACTGCTTGCGGATGAACGGATCGAGGTAATCGGTCGGCGTCGGGAAATCGCCGCCGAATGTCGTCTCGGCCAGCGTCTCGAACACCGGGAAGTACCAGTGGCTGTCGTAGCGCACGACGAGCGGCTTGTCGTTCGAGAGCACCTCGGCGAGCAGGCTCACGCCGAAAAGCACGCAGAAGATGATCAGGCTCGCGTAGCCCAGCCGATTAGCGCGGAAGCGCCGCCAGGCGCGCCGCGCCGGGCTCGCTTGCAGGCCGGTATCGATGACGACCGGTGCGTGGATGTCGGTGACGACGCTGGACATGTCAGTCGAAGAACTTCACGCGCGGGTCGACCCACAGGTAGCTGAGATCCCGGATCAGCGTGGTGAGAAGCCCGATGATGGTGAAGACGTAGAGGCTGCCGAACACCACCGGATAGTCGCGGCGGATCACCGACTCGTAGGAGAGCAGTCCGAGCCCGTCGAGCGAGAACAGCGTCTCGATCAGCAGCGACCCGGTGAAGAACGCAGCGACGAACGCCGCCGGGAAGCCGGTCATGATCGGGATGAGCGCGTTGCGGAAGACGTGACGCCAGAGGACTTTGCGTTCCTCAACCCCCTTGGCGCGCGCAGTCATCACGTACTGCTTGCGGATCTCCTCGAGCACCGAATTCTTCGTGAGGATGGTGATGACTGCAAAGCCGCCGATCACCATCGCGGTGACCGGCAGCGTGATATGCCACAGGTAGTCAGTCACTTTGTGGACGAGATCGAGCTCGTGCCAGTTCGACGACACAATGCCGCGCAGCGGGAACCATTGCGCGAAGGTGCCGCCGGCGAAGTAGACGAGCAGCACCACGCCGAGCACGAAGCTCGGGATGGCGTAGCCGAGCAGCACGATAAAGGTGGTGGCGGTGTCGAAGGCCGTGCCGGCGCGAACCGCTTTGGCGATGCCGAGCGGCACCGAGATGAGGTAGGTGAGCACGAAGGTCCACATGCCGAGCGAGATCGACACCGGCAGCTTCTCCTTGATGAGCTGCCAGACGTCCTTGTTGTGGAAGAAGCTGCGCCCGAGGTCGAGGCGCGCGAACTGGCCGAGCATCTGGATGAAGCGCTCGTGCGCGGGCTTGTCGAAGCCGTAGAGCTTCTTGATCTCCTCGACCTTCGCGGCATCGACCCCCTGGCGGCCGCGATAGCCAGCGAGCCCGGCCGCCGCAGCCGTGCGACCGCCGGCCTCGCCGCCCGCCATGTCGCGCCCTTGGAGCTGCGCGACCATCTGCTCCACCGGGCCGCCGGGCACGAACTGGATGACGATGAAGGTGATGAGCAGGATCCCGAAGAGCGTCGGGATCATGAGCAGCAGCCGCTTCAGGATGTAGGACCACATCGCTAGCGCTTTCTCCACCAGGTCGAGACCAGCCAGTCGTCCGGCGTGTAGTAGAGCGGCTTCACCTGCGGCTGCTCGAACTTGCCGCCGCGCCAGGCGACCCGGAAGGTATTGGAGTACCACTGCGGCACCGCGTAGTAGCCGTGGCGCAAGACGCGATCGAGCGCGCGCAGCCGCGCGATGAGCTCGGGGCGCGTGGTCGCGGCGGCAACCAGATTGACCAGCGCATCGACCGCCGGATCCTTGATGCCGATCAGGTTGCCCGAGCCTTCGGTATCCGCCGCCTGCGAGCCGAAGCGGTCGATGAGCTCCGCGCCCGGTGCCTCGCTGCCGGGTACGCGGATGGTGAAAAGGTCGAAGTCGAACACGTCGAGGCGCTTCTGGATCAGCGCGAAGTCCGCGCGGCGGTACTGGCCCTCGATGCCGAGCCGGGCGAGCGCCTGGAACCACGGCGTGATGACGCGCTCACCGCCGCCGCTATCGAGGTACTCGAGCACGAACGGCTCGCCCCTTGCATCGCGCAGCGCGCCGTCGCGATAGGTCCATCCCGCCGCCGCCAGCAGGTCGCGGGCCTTGCGCAGGTTGTCGCGCAGGCTGCCAGGCGGATTCGTGTTCGGCGGCAGCGGCACTTCCTCGGTGAAGACTTCCGGCGGCAGTTTCTTGCGCAGCGGCTCGAGCACCGCGAGCTCGTGCGGCCCTGGCAGTCCCTGCGCCTCGAAGTCCGAGCCGTTGAACCAGCTCGTGCAGCGGATATAGGCGTTGTACATGAGGCGCCGGTTCATCCACTCGAAATCGAAGGCGAGGCCGATCGCCTGGCGCACCCGCTTGTCCTTGAACTTCTCGCGCCGCGTGTTGATCCAGTAGGCCTGGAAGTCGCCGGCGTTCTTCGCCGGGAGCTCGGCCTTGACCAGCTCACCGCTGTCGAACTTCTTGCCGACGTAGACGCGGGCCCACTCGCGTGCCGAGAACGTGCGGAGGTAGTCGAACTCGCCGGCCTTGAACGCTTCGGTCTGGGCGGTGTTGTCCTTGTAGATCTTGTAAGTGACGCGGTCGAAGTTGAACATGCCGCGGCGCACGCCGAGGTTGCGGGCCCAGTAGTTCGGGTCGCGCTGGTAGGTGATGTCCTGCGGATTCCAGCGCGCGATGCGGTAAGGCCCGCTGCCGATCGGCGCGTCGGTAATCACCTGGTCGAAGGGCTTGCCCGCGCCCCAGTCGCGGCTGAAAACCGGCAGCCCGCCAACGAGTAGCGGCAGCTCCGCGCTCGCACGGGCGAAATCGAAGCGCACAATGCGCGGATCGACCACCACGAGGCGCTTCACGTCGCCGTACACCACGCGGTACTGCGGTGCGGCTTCTTTGCTCATCAGGCGCTCGAACGTGTACTTCACATCCGCGGCCAACACCGGCTTGCCGTTATGGAAACGCGCCGCGGGATTCAGGCGGAAAGTGACGGAGAGCTTGTCCGGCGCCACTTCGATGTCCTCGGCGAGCAGCCCATAGGCGGTGGTCGGCTCGTCCAGCGTCCCGGTGAGCAGCGTCTCGAACACCAGGCCAGCGAGGCCCGGCGGCGACGTGCCCTTGAGCGTGAAGGGGTTCAGCTTGTCGAGGTTGGTGATGCGCAGCGGCGGCACGAGCTCGAGGTCGCCGCCCTTCGGCGCGTCCGGGTTGACCCATTCGAAGTGATCGAACCCTTTCGGGTACTTGATGTCGCCGAACTGCGCGTACGCGTGCGCCGCCGATGCCGCGGGCGCGGCGAGCCACACGAGCAGCAGGACCGCGAACCTCAATGCGCTCGTCCGGGAATCGAGGACAGAAGCAGCCTTGTGTAGGGATGCTTCGGGTTGGAGTAGAGCTCGTCGGGCCCGGCGATCTCCACCACCTCGCCGTCCTTCATCACCATCACCTCGTCGGCCATGTAGCGCACCACCGCGAGGTCGTGCGAGATGAAGAGGTAGCTCATCGAGTATTCGTCCTGCAGATCCTGCAAGAGGTTCAATAGCTGCGCCTGCACAGAGACATCCAGCGCCGAGACCGACTCGTCGCAGATCAGGAGCTCGGGCTTGAGCGTCAGCGCGCGCGCAATGGCGATGCGCTGGCGCTGGCCGCCGGAGAACTCGTGCGGATACTTCTCCAGCGACACGGGCGGCAGGCCGACCTTTGCCAGCAGCTCGGCAGCCATCGCGCGGCGTTCGCCGTCGTCGGCGCCGATGCCGTGAATCGAGAGCGGCTCGGTCAGGATCTGGCCGACGGTGAAGCGCGGGTTGAGCGAGGCATAGGGATTCTGGAACACGATCTGGATGCGCCGCTTGTAGGGCATCGCATGACGGGCATCCACCTTGAGCAGGTCGCGGCCCTCGAAGCGCACCTCGCCGCCGGTCGCCTGGTGCAGGCGCGCCACCAGCAAAGCGACGGTGGTCTTGCCCGATCCGGATTCGCCGACCACGCCAAGCGTCTTGCCTTTCGCGATGCGGAACGATGCGCCCTTTACAGCCTTGAGCTCGCGCTTCTTCAGCAAGCCTTCGCGGAAATAAAAGCTCTTGGCCAGGCCGCGTGCCTCGAGCAGCGTCGGCTCATCGCCGCGCAGGCCGCGGCTCCTCTCACCTTTCGGCGGGCCGCCGCCGCACATGTAGTCGTCGATCACCGGCAGGCGGCGCGGCCGCCGGTCGAGCGGCGGGCGGCAGGCGAGCAGCGCGCGCGTATACGCATCGCGCGGATCGCGGAAGAGCTGCGACGCGGCCGCCTGCTCGCGCACCTCGCCGTCGCGCATCACCACCACGTAATCGGCGATCTCGCTCACCAGCGCGAGGTCGTGCGTGATGAAGAGCATCGCCATCGCGTGCCGCTCCTGCAGCGCCGCCATCAGGTCCACGATCTGGCGCTGCACCGTCACGTCGAGCGCGGTCGTCGGCTCGTCGGCGATCAGCAGCTTCGGCTCGCATGCGATCGCCATGGCGATCATCACCCGCTGCTGCTGGCCGCCGGAGAGCTGGAAGGGATATGCCTCGACCCGGGTTT
>JACXTT010010339.1_pt1 | contig 12587 bp, 9 predicted proteins | sample 9270951 | NCBI WGS metagenome assembly JACXTT01 (sample SAMN15532306, study PRJNA645909) | rock metagenome | isolation source: weathered quartz diorite | place: Puerto Rico | collected 2017-06-21 | reverse complement strand
ACGATTGAGCTTTACGTCTCTCGCGATCGGAATCGTTGCGGCGGCGCCGAGCCGCTTCTGCACCTCTTCGATGGAATCGCCAAGTTGTATTTGGATCCCCTGACCGGTTTCCACCGGAGGCAGCGCGCGGAAGCCCTGGGTTGCACTGGAGCGAATCTGTTGCTCCGTTTCGCACTTGAGGCTGGACTCGCCGCACAGCTTTGAGTAGCTGCCCCACCCCAGCTTCCACCAGATCGACGCCGGGCTGGCCATCTTCAGATACTTGTAAAGCGCATCAGCGGCATCGCGCTTTTGATTATCATTACCTGATTGCAACAACTCCTGGGCGTAGTTGTAGAGTATCGCGGCGCGAATTGACGGGTCGTTGCCTGCCAGCCGGTACGCCTCTCGCAGATAGCGGTCACTGAGGTCGGCTTTGTGGGCGGCGAGGTCTGCCACGCTCAAATTCACAAACACCGTTGCGCGCAAAACCACGCCTAGCGTGTTATCTCTGGTCGCCGCGGTCGCCGCTTCTTCAAGATAGCGGCACGCCTTCTCTACATCTTTGCCTTCGGGGCGAGCTAGATAGGCTATGCCTAAGCTCGCCTTGGCCAGCGCGAGATTTGGTTTCAAGCGCAACGCCTCTTCGAGCGCGTCAACGGCTTTTTTCCAAAGCTCGGCGTTGATGCCTCTCCCTTTTTCGATGAGACTGTCTGGCCGCCCGTAAAAACCGCCGACCATGATGTGGCCGATGCCAAACGTGATCACGTCCTCAGGACGCAGCAAGTCGCAATACTGCATTAAGCGGGCATAGCCTAGATTGGCATGAGCCTCGTAGCAGTCGGGGAAGGCCTTTACGACTGATTCGAAGCACCGCTCGGCAGCGCCGTACTGCTCCACGCTGAGAAACAGGGTGCCGTTGTTAAACGCGCCCATGCTTTTCCACAACGACGCGCGATTCTTCTCCAACAACGCCAATCGCTCGGTCCACGAAGGATGATCGGCAGGCCAAAGCGGCGGGTATTCCATGCCAAGCTCGATGAACCGCTTTGGCGCGGTTAGCGCCTCGTTGAGGTCATAGTTTGCAACTAGGGCCAACTTGATCCCGTTTCTATCGGCCGGGAGTTCCTTCTCTCTGGAAAAGACGTTCATCAACAACAATGTGTTGCCAGCAGTAGCGCGGCGGACGTGACCCAATGTGATGTGGGAAAGCTCGTGGCCCAGGGTGAATGCCAGTCTGTTTGTGTTTCCTTCAATTATGGAATTGAGCAGAGCTTTGTTGACGCACACCAAGGGTGCTCCCTTGTACAGGGTCGCAAAGGCATTGGGCGATTGGGGGCTCATTTTCAATGCCGCCATGTCAGGATCCGTCAACACATGCAGTTGCGGAGGCCATGGGAGTCCGGTCGTAGGTGAAACTACAGCGAGCAATCGTTCCCACACCGCGGTTAACAATACGATGTTCGGGTCATTCTCGTCATTTTGCGCGAGCTCCGGACGATCTGCCGCAGCCTCTGCCCGCCCGCCCGAGGTTGCTAAGATAGTGTGGAGCACAAGCGCGAGGACGATTGAAGAAAGCAGCAGCTTCGTCGCAACGGGAAGGGGTCCAAATCGAAAAGTGATAGACATTCATTCTCCTTCAAAGGACGTTCGTAGTACGCATTCATGCTGAAGTTTGTAGACGACTTGTCAGAGAGCTTCGGTATTAGCTTCTGCATCAATACGGTACTACGAACCCTGTGCTCACTTCGGTCTCGCCATGCTGCGCAAATAAATTCGGTCAATTGACCAGTTCAGCGGCACTTCTGCGTGCGGCGCTCTCGATGCGGTCCCTATGCCCTGTAGTAGTTTTGCAAGCGGAGTGTCGCTTCCTTTTCCCCGAGTAATCACGCCCTTGAACTCCAGAATGTACGGATCGGGAATTCGCTCTTCGCTTACCAGGAGCATATACGAATCAAGCCCGAACGGCGGAGCCATGCTTATCATTTCCGGCTCCCCGAGCAGTATCACCTTTGGCTGGCTCATTGGAGGCTTGTCCGGATCAAGCGGGTAAAGGTTTTCTACGTCTCCATTCCTGTTGAAAAGCAGGTAGCTATCGCCGTGACTATCGATTGAGAAGACGTAGACCCGTCTCCGCTTCACGTATTGATTGTCGTCTTGAAGCCGCTTTAACGCGGCCTCATCTGCCACCAGGACGAGGTCGTATTTCACTCCCTCTTGGACTTCGCCTTGTCGGATGATTTGATCCGTGCCGGTTTTTCTCAGCGCGAGCGTGTAAGGGAAAGACTGGCTGGTGGACGCTTGAATCTCAAGCCAACCCCTGATCCTGCTTAAGGTGACTACCTGGACCTCCAGTTCGGCTGCTGTTGCGGCAGGGTCGGAACCGGCAGCGGTCCACTCAGTTCTGATCGGGAGCGGATTGCTCCCTTTTTCTTGGTCTTCCTTCGTAACGCCCGGACGCACCCACGCATACTCGATATCATTTCCTTTCACCCGACCCGCCAGTATGTAGTTCGCATCGTTCGGCGACTTCGTGATTTCGATCGACGGTCGGCTGGTTCCAGATCCCAGCTTGATGGCCTGCTTCAATTCAGGCGAAGGCGGCAGGTTCACGAACATCGGTGAGCGAGTTGTAATGCCGGATGCGAATTTGCTCATGGCCGGAGCAACGCCCAGCGTTTGAGTCCGTCCATCGGGCATCAAGGCTTTCCATCCGACAGCTTCATACTGGACGACGTATGCGGGGGTCTGGTCGGTCGGGTCATCGACAAGATCGACGGTGGTTGATTGGCGCAGCGCCGCCACTTCCAGCGCGGCCCGTGCCAGCTCGGTCTTGGGGAGGGCTGGTGGAATCCAAACTCTCAGGTCGGCTCTTTCGGGAGCTGCCCAGCGATCAATCACAAACAGGTCGCCCTGCTTCAAGGTTGCTGCGTTTCCCTCTATCACCATTGCTTCCGAGCTGTTCAACCCTTTGACTTCGGTCACTCGAAGCCGCACCGATTTTTCATTCGCATCAACGGTGAGCTTCTTAAGCTCGCTGCCCTTGCTCAACCCGATCGCCTGTCCGCCCTGTAATTCGGCAATGACCTTGTCTTTGACTTGCACAAGCGAGGCGGTAGGGCCGTCAGCGGTTTTGTGGGTCGCCTTCCCAAACAACGGCCCTTTGCGACGTTCCTGATTCCCTTCGAGAACCGGCTGATGTGTCACGCCTTCGCCTTTCATAAAGCTGGTCACTCTCTGAAATATTCGCTCGGCTGACTCGTTGACCGAGACAGAAGGCTGATTCAAGACGCTGATCAGCGCCCAGCTGAAGTTGCCGCGCCATGCCCCTTCATACTTTCGCTCCTTTGCTTCTTCATTGTCCTGCGAAGCCGACACTATCAGAGCGCCCACCTGCCCAGGCGGCTCCTTAAAGCCGGGCGCCTCTGCGATGTCTGTTTCAATGAACGGCAGCATTCGGGTCTTCTCTTCCACCGGGTATCCGCGGCCAATCGAGCCGCTATGGCAGCTATCAAAGATAGTCGTAAGGGTGACGCCTTTCCTCAACGCCTCGAGGAAGAGCCGCGCGAGCTCCTTGTCACGGATATCGAGCGCACCCTGGTTTGAGTCGGCCGGCACCATGCTTTCGTCGTATCCATCCGCCTCTCCGCCCTTCGAGTTCCTCACTCTCGATCCATGCCCTGAATAGTAAAACACGCATACATCGCCGGGGGCAGGATCGTCTACCAGGGTCTTCTTGAGTGCCGCCAGTATGGCCGCGCGAGTTGCTTTTTGATCTTCGAGAGTCTCAATCACCGTGAATCCGTATTTCCGCGTCAGGACCTCGCGCATTGCGGCGACGTCGCTCTTCGGTCCGTCAAGGTTGCTGAAGGACGCGCGCCCGCCGCCCCTGGCAACTGATGCAGGTTGCCTGTTGGCGGTTTCGCTTTTGACAACTCCCTGATCTCTTGGTTTCTCATCGGCCTTCTGCGGTTGGTAGACGCCGATGCCTATCAGCAGCGCACGCCTCACAGGCTCGCGAGTCTCGGGCTTTGTTTCCTTCTGCCCGCGCTCAACCGCAGCAAGATCGGGATTTGACAGGCCGAAGATGTTCGCGGGCGCGCAACACGCGAGCACCGACAGCAGGAGAGGAATTGATATGAATGTGCGAGTTGAGAGGCTCATAGCAGTACATCCTTCTTGTTTCAATTCAAGTCGAGCCGAATCCTACGCCTGCCCTGGTGACTACCCCATACCCCGAGCCAGAGAGTTTTGCTGTAAGCGCGAGGGCTGCGCCTTCGCGCCGCCCTCGCGCGCAGAATCTAGTGAAGAGGCGCCTCGCAGAATCAAGCAAAAAGCTGCCACGTGAAGCTACCGTAGCAATTTACGGTGCTGGGACCCCACGTGTAGCGGCTACCATCTGGGAAGGTTGCCACCGCGTAGAGTTGGGTGCCTCCGGCGCCGGTATAGCAATACGAATCGCCCCACGGCGCAACAGTCCCGCGGTAGGTCCCATCGACATAAATGCGAATGTACCAGCCAGTCCGGTTATCGATGATAACCGCGCACGACGACTGCCCTTTAGATTTTTCGCCTCCCTTGTTCCCGGGTGCCGGCATCGGTTTGTCAGGATCGTTCGCATCGGAGTCGCTCTTGATGTTCTGATCAGCTCCGCCCCCACCTCTGCTCTTCTGAGCGTGCGCTTTTTCTACTTTCTTCCCCTTGGCAGCACCGGCCTTCTTGGCAGTAGTCTGGGCGGCGGTTGTACCCGACAGTATGGGCCCTAAGAAAGCTGTAGCCAAAAAGAGCGTTACAAGCACGCCTGCTGTTGTGAATTTGGATCTCATCGATTCTTTCTCCTTAACGTGTTGTTGAGGGGCAGAGCGTAGTCCGCAGCCTCGGCAGAATACTCTGTGAACCCCCGAGGTTTATTAATCACAGCTCTGATTTGTAACCGGAGCCACCTTGGAAAACATCATTCAAATACCCGACCTGCCGCAGACTATTCCGGCATCGCGAACATGCCGCAGCTGTAACGATGACATTACCAGGCATCCTTCTTAACTTCGCGGCTTAGCATTGTGTTAGAACTGATACGGGAAAAGGCCGGGCGCGATCTTAGCACCCAAGTGTGATGTTTGCCAGAAGAAAAATATATCCAGCAACTCATAGCTTTGGGCGACATCTCCGCCTTCATCCGCCACTGAAACTGTACTCGTTCTCCACCAGGAATCTTCGAGCGTCGTCAGGCGATTCAACATTGATCGTAAGCCACCCTTGTGACTCCCATCTCGCCCTCCTTTTCGTTCACTTCTTGTTCCCTATACGCTCAGCTCTCCCCTTTAACCCGCCGGGAGGCCGGTTCTCGGCACCTGAAGCTTTCTTTCTTAGGTAGTCACCGGAGCTTATGCCTCCAAGCACTAGTGGCCGCACCTCGCAAACATTACATGACCCTATTCGAGACACAGTTCGGCGCGGTCGGCGGATTGTATGAGGTCTCAGGTCACCACAACCTCTCGGCTAACCGCCTTGTCGCGGCGATAGTTCGAGGATTTCGGCGCGCTTATCGGGCAATCCGACTCTTGTCGCTCAGATTGACAATGCTTTCGACGACGTGCTAAAAGCATCTCTCTGTCATAAGCTTAGTTTGACGGGCAGCACTTCTTTTAAAGCAGTCAAAGCCGTCCTGTACAGTTTCAAGCGTGGAGCAAACGTCTGTGCGGGTTTGTTGGGTAAAACATGGGAGACGAGACCAAGGACACGTCAAATCAAGGCGCTGACAAGGTAGATTCCACCGAAAAGTCAGACGCGGCTCAACCGGAAAGCACAGAACAAGCCGGTGGAGCCCATGACAAAACCACTCAAAGCGCGGAGGCTGGCGCCGCGAAGCCATCACCTCCAGCCGCTGCCGACAAACCTGCTCCCCCGAAAGCAGCTCCCACAGCCGGTCACAAACCGCCTCCTCCTGCGAAAAAGGGTCCGGTAATAACCGTCGACATCACCGGAGATGCTTTGATTGACCGTATCAAGGACCGCTTTAGCGATGCGATAAGTGAGGCAGTGGCGACTCTAGGACAGCAGATCGTTCGAGTGAAAAAGGAATCACTTCTGGAGCTTTGTAGCTTCCTGCACGGTGACGAAGAAGCCCTGTTCGATATGTGCACCGATCTGACCGCGCTTCACTGGCCGGAGCGTTCGGGCCAGGAGTTTGATGTCGTTATACTATTATACTCGGTGCCAAAGAATCGAAGACTCCGAGTAAAGGTTTCGCTGGCTGACGGAGAGGCTTGCCCGAGCGTGACTGCGATATGGTCCGGCGCGGATTGGATGGAGCGCGAGGTCTTCGACATGTTTGGAATCCGGTTCGAGGGTCATCCTGACCTCAGACGCATTCTGCTTCCGCAGGATTGGCCCGGCTATCCGCTTCGCAAGGAGTATCCGATCGAGTATCGCGACAACGAATGGACTGACAAGCATCTTGACTATCGGGAGATCGACTACGACACGAGTCTGATCGACGTGAAGTACGCTGAAAGAAGATAGGTGGATGGGGGTTAGGGTTGGGGGTTGGGTTTTCCGACTCCAAACCCCTAATCCCCATTACCCAACTCATATGCAAGAACAGCCCTTAGCAAAAGGTCAGGAAACTCTCTTCGACGCCGAAGAGATGGTGCTCAACATGGGTCCGCAGCATCCTTCGACACACGGGGTGTTGCGCGTAATCCTCAAGCTCGACGGCGAGACAGTGGTCGGTCTCGACTGTGACATCGGCTTCCTGCACCGGGGAGTCGAGAAGATCGGCGAACACGACACCTATGCGATGATCACGCCCTACTGGGACCGGCTCGATTACGTGGCCGCGGTGTCCAACGATCTCTGCTACGTCGAAGGCGTAGAGAAGATGCTTCAGGTCGAAGTGCCGAAGCGAGCCGAGTACCTTCGTGTCGTCCTCACTGAGCTTCAACGCATCGCATCGCACCTTTTGTGGCTGGGCACTCACGCGATGGATATCGGGGCGGTCACCGTGCTCCTTTACTGCTTCCGCGAGCGCGAAGAGATACTGAAGATATTCGAAGACTTCATCGGCGCGCGGCTCACCGCGCATGCGTTTCGCATTGGCGGGCTGTGGTGGGACGCGTACCCGGAGTTCGTTGCGCGAGTCCGCGATTTCCTCAAGATACTTCCGGCCCGGATCGATGAGTACGAGACGCTGTTGAACGCCAACCGAATCTGGCTCCAGCGAACCGTCGGAATAGGCATTCTGCCGGCCGAAGAAGCAATAAATCTCAGCCTGACCGGCCCGGCGCTGCGCGGGTCCGGTGTGAAATACGATGTTCGCAAAGCGCAGCCCTACTCTGCATATCCGGACTTCAACTTTGAGATTCCAATTGGCGAGAACGGTGATACCTACGATCGCTACCTCGTTCGCATGGAAGAGATGAAACAGTCGGCGGTGATCATCGAGCAAGCGCTCGACGGATTGCCCGAGGGTCCGGTGATGGCCAAGGTGCCGAAGATAATCAAGCCACCGGTTGGCGAAATATATCACTCGATTGAAGGGCCCAAGGGTGAGCTGGGCGTTTATTTGGTGAGCGACGGAACGGGCAAGCCCTATCGTATGCGAATTCGTCCTCCGTCATATATCAATTTGCAATCGCTCAAGCGAATGTCCATCGGGCATCTAGTGGCCGACGTGGTGGCTATCATCGGAACCTTGGACATCGTTCTGGGCGAAGTCGACAGGTGAGCGACTAACATGCAATCCGTCTTGCTGACTCTGCTTTTTGTCGCGCCCAACTGGGTACGGGATGTCATCACCCATGAGAAGCAGCCAAACGTCTTCTGGTCGGAGTACATCGTTTGGCCGCTCATTCAAATTATCGTTGTATTGTTTATCGTTCTGACGCTGGTTGCGTATCTGGTCTATCTCGAGCGCAAGGTATCGGCTTTTATGCAGTCGCGGCTTGGCCCGATGCGCGTGGGACCGTGGGGATTGCTTCAGCCGGCTGCGGATGGACTCAAGCTGCTGCTCAAAGAAGACATTATTCCCCTTAAAGCGGACCGCGCAGTGTTCATCATTGCTCCGATCGTTTCTGTTGTGGCTGCGCTTGTAGTGCTGGCGGTGATTCCGTGGGGCTCCGCGTGGGCGACGATTGCGAACGTTAATATCGGACTGCTCTTTATCCTCGCAGTCTCATCGGTGGGTGTGCTGGGTCTGGTGCTCGCCGGATGGGGCTCAAACTCGAAGTACTCGCTACTCGGGGCACTTCGCTCTTCGGCTCAGATGGTGAGCTACGAAATAGGCATGGGGCTTTCGATCATCGGAGCGCTTATGTTCGCGAGGACCCTCTCGATGTCCGGCATCATCGACGCACAGCGAGCTGACGGCATCTGGTACATCTTCGTTCAACCGCTCGGCTTTCTGATTTATGCCGTGAGCGCATTGGGCGAGACTAACCGCGCTCCGTTTGATCTGCCGGAAGCCGAGTCGGAGTTGGTGGCCGGCTACCATACCGAGTATTCCGGATTCAGGTGGGCGCTGTTTTTCATGGCTGAGTATTCTGCGATGATTGTGACCTCGGCGGTTGCGGTTACCGTCTTTTTAGGCGGATGGATGCTGCCGGGAGTTACGGGCACGTCGCTGTTTGGGATCGGTCCCATATCGAATCCGACCCTGCATACTTTTGCAAGTATAATTGTTTTCGCCGGAAAGATCATGCTTTTGATCTACGTTTACATGTGGTTCCGGTGGACGTGGCCGCGTTATCGCTATGATCAACTGATGGAACTTGGGTGGAAATGGATGATACCCGCCGGGCTCGCGAACATTGTGTTGACTGGAGTCTGGTACGTTTTTGCCCTCCCGAAGGCCCAGGGTGGGGTGTTTGGGTTTATGCGCGAAGTTAACAAGCGGCTTATCCCAACCGGCCGTGGAATCGCTTATTTCATCGGCACGGCCTTCATAGTTACAATCCCCATCGTGTGGGGATTGCTGGTTACAATCAACCGGCGGTCGCGCGACTTCAACTTGCACGAGCAGCGACAGCTTCAGATGCAGCTTCGTCGCGAACGGCTGGAAAAGATGTTGCAGGAGCAGCCCAGACCGGCAGAAACCGCCGGATCGTAGCAATTCTTCCAAGCGGATAATTTATGCCAGTAGCAAAGACACCAGCGGCGAAACGAACAATCGGCCAGTTGATAAAACGGCTCCTGTTATTCGATCTGTTCAAGGGCTTGATGGTCACCTTTAGGTACAATGCCCGGGCGCTGTACGAGCCTCGCGACGGCGGCAACCCTAATCAAGCCATCTACACCGAGCAGTATCCGCTCGAACCCGCGCGCGTTTCGGAGAGGTTTCGCGGCGCGCCTAGGTTGAACCTCGACCCTGAAAACGGAAGCACCCTATGCATCGCATGTGATCTTTGCGCGCTTGCGTGCCCGGTTGATTGCATCGAGGTCGGGTCGATACGCCGGGAAGTTCGCGAAGGCGTGAAGGTGAACAAGAAAAAGGTGCTGACAACCTTTATCTTCGACACGTCGCGTTGCATGTTTTGCAACTTGTGCTCAGAAGCTTGCCCGACGGATTGTCTAGAGCTGACGCAGAGCTTCGAGCTCGCGGTGTACCATCGCGCGGGCTTCCGGTGGGACCGCGAGATGCTCGAGAAGGGCATCAACTATGTGCGGTACGCCAAATAGTTGCTGGCTATCGGTCATATTTGGTCCTGTAGGTTCGTAAATGCAATTACACGGTTGGGAAGCGGCGCTGTTCTACGTACTTGCGATCATGACTTTATTCATGGCCGTCTTCGTCGTGACGGCTCGAGTTGCTGTCCACTCGGCTCTCTTTCTGATCTCAACCTTGGTCAACGTGGCTCTGCTCTTTATTCTGCTGCGCGCGGAGTTCGTTGCCGGGGTCCAGATCCTGGTGTACGTAGGTGGCGTAATGGTCTTGTTCCTGTTCGTGATAATGCTTGTGCAGACTCGAGCGGAAGAAGAATCGCGGGTCCGGCTCTACACCGGGCAGACCTGGCCGGCAGTGATCATCGCATTGCTGCTCGCGGTTTCATTTTACTTTGCGATGAACCCGGCGCAAGCGGCGTTCAGGCCGTCGGAAAGCTCAACAACCGCCCCCGCAGCGGCAGAAGCCTCGGAGAGAGCAACCGCCGGAGCCGGCTTGAACATTTCCAAGGACACTCAGGAAGTTGGCGAACAACTTTACCGGCAGGCAGCGCTGCCTTTTGAAGTGGCGTCGCTCCTGTTGCTGGTCGCGATGGTTGGCGCGGTGCTGCTGGCGCGTGGAACAAAACAAGAGAAGTACTATGAATAATTGCCGATTGGCGATTGCCGATTGCGGATAGTGAGAGCGCCCGCGTCTGTTTCAGTCAGGAATCGCCAATCGGCAATCGCCAATCGGCAATTCACTGGGGGGATTCTGTGATCAGCTTCATTGTAAGCGCGCTTGCCTATGCGGCTCCCCTGCTTTTGCAAGCTGAACCGCCCTTTCTCAAACGGTTCGAACCTACGCTCATCAACTTTCTGATGTTGAGCTTTTTGCTGTTCGTCGTGGGGGTCGCGGGAGTCTTATCGCGCCGCAACATCATCATCATCTTCATGTCGATCGAGTTGATCCTGAACGCGGTCAACCTGAACTTGATCGCGTTCTCGCGCTATCTCGAGATAAATCGGGACGCGCTTACGGCGAAGGGTCTTGCGGTGAATCCGCTCGCGGGCCCAGTGTTCACCATATTTATCATCGTCGTGGCCGCGGCGGAAGCGGCGGTCGGCCTTGGCATCGTCATCGCAATGTTCCGCAATCGCGAGACCGTCGCGATAGATGAGATAGATTTATTGAAATGGTAAGAACCCGGTTCCGGGTTTCGAGGTTCGTGGTTCCGGGTTTCAAACCGCCCGACCTGAACCGTGAACTCTGAACCGTGAACCCTGAACCTATGCTTAGACTCGTCTGGCTGATACCAGTTCTTCCGTTGTTCGGCTTCCTGTTCAATTTCGTACTGGGCAGCAAGCTCAGGCTCGGCGAGCGAATGGTCTCGCTGATCGGGTGCGGTGTGATTCTCGCGTCGATGCTGCTCACGCTGGGCGCGTTCTACGACTACCATTGGAATCACAATCCCGCGAACGAGGACAAGCCATACGTCACCAGCAACGACGGATTTCCGAATTCGTTTACCTGGCTCCCCGGCGGCGCCGCCCATATCACTGAAGGTCAACAGACCGGGACCCGCTCCAATTTCACCATTCAGTGGAGCTATCAGATTGATCAACTCTCATTGGTGATGATGTTCATTGTCACTTTTGTAGGCCTCTGGATCCACGTTTTCGCGACCGGGTACATGCGCGGCGACAAGGGGTTCTATCGATTCTTTTCCTATCTGAATTTGTTCATGTTCATGATGTTGTTGCTGGTCATGGGCTCGAACTTCATGATCATGTTCATCGGGTGGGAGGGCGTCGGACTGTGCTCGTATCTGCTCATTGGCTATTACTTCAACAGACAAGAGGCGGCTGACGCGGCGAAAAAGGCGTTCGTTGTTAATCGCATAGGCGATTTCGGGATGGTGCTGGCGATTGCTGGTGTGTTTGCGACATTCGGCACGCTTGAGTTCAGCAAGGTTGCCGCGCTTTCGGCGGCCTATTCGACGGAACATCTTTGGCAATTCGGTTTGATGTCGTGGCTTGCGTTGGGCCTGTTCATCGGCGCGACCGGCAAGAGCGCGCAAATCCCGCTGTTCATCTGGCTCCCCGACGCAATGGCCGGACCTACTCCGGTGTCCGCGCTGATACACGCCGCTACGATGGTGACCGCCGGAGTGTTTATGGTTACCCGAACGAATTTCATCTTTCAACGCTCGGTTACCATGATGATGGTAGTCGCGCTGGTCGGTTGTTTGACCGCATTCATAGCGGCGACTATCGGTATCACTCGAACCGACATCAAGAAGGTCCTGGCTTATTCGAATGTTTCGCAGTCCGGCTACATGTTCTTGGGCGCCGGAGTGGGTGCGTTTATCGGAGCAATCTTCCACGTATTCACGCACGCGTTCTTCAAGGCTCTGCTCTTCCTTGGATCCGGTTCCGTGATTCACGGCATGCATCACGAGCAAGAGATGCCGCGCATGGGTGGTTTGAAACAATATCTACCGACGACCTACAAAACGATGCTCATGGGCTGGCTTGCGATATGCGGTGTCATCCCGTTCGCCGGCTTCTTCTCGAAAGACGAGATTCTATGGAAGACTTTTTCGACGAACATTTTTGGCGGCAGCTGGATTTTGTGGGTGGTAGGATTTATTACCGCCGGAATAACAGCGTTTTACATGACTCGCTTGATGGGACTCACATTCTGGGGCGAAGAGCGATTTCGCAAGACTCACGGCGGGGGACACGGCTCTCACGGCGAGCATCACGGACAGGTTGAGCCCCACGAGTCTCCACGGAGCATGACGCTACCGCTTATCGTGCTGGCGGTGGGCTCGGTGGTGGTAGGGTGGATCGGGATTCCGCACGCGCGGACGGGCGGCACCCATCTCAACTACTTCGAACGCTGGCTTGAGCCGGGCGTTGTGCAAGTTACCGAAACGCCACTCTCCCGGCAGGAAGGGCCTCGCTCC
>JACXTT010010338.1_pt1 | contig 12588 bp, 12 predicted proteins | sample 9270951 | NCBI WGS metagenome assembly JACXTT01 (sample SAMN15532306, study PRJNA645909) | rock metagenome | isolation source: weathered quartz diorite | place: Puerto Rico | collected 2017-06-21 | reverse complement strand
ACATGGGCGAATCCTGATGAGGGCCTTTCTCCATGGAACGCTGATGAAGCCAGTGGTTCAACCGCGTAATGGTTACGATAGATGACCACGTCGGCTGATGCAGGCGCGCAGTGGCTTGCGCGCGAATCGTTCAGCGCGTTCTGTGCAGGGGGATCGGGGGGCTTCAGCCCTGCGCCTTGAGGTTCAAAGCGCAGAGTGGCTTGGGTATTACGAGGGGGGAATTACTTTTTGCCGAGGGTGATCTGTTTCGAAGGGCCGAAAGTCTGGCCGCTGACGCCCTTGGCAATTTGCTGGATCTCGCCGCCGGACTTCAGGAAAGCCGCAATTTGCTCGTTGATCGAATCGCTGGTTTCAACGGCTGGAGCGGGCTTTGCTTTGCTGCTGGATGCTTTTACTCGCATGGCGGCCATTAACCTGTATAGATATAAACTGGATCGACCATCCTACCTGAAAGGCTTGATAATTGCTTGATAAATATCCCGCTGAAAGGTAGGGGAGTATTGGCAATATCTTCACGTGGGTCCTGTTATTGTTGGCTAAGCTGCTGTTTTGATTCGCAACGCGGCCTCGATATTTTCCGCGCAAGGCCAGATTTTCAAGCGCGGGCACGACCGATGGCCTGACGAACGGGCATGATTTTTTCGGCAATGCCTTGAAAATCAAGCCTTGCAGAGGGCTTTTCAGCGGATGGCAAGCGCTGTGAAACAGCATCGCCAAACTCGGGTAGAATGCCGTCCACGTAATGAGGGTATTGGAAATGGCTCTAGTCGGGCGTTATAACAGCTTGCAAGTGGTTAAACACACTAATTTCGGTTTGTATCTGGACGGTGGCGCGGACGGCGAGATTCTCTTGCCCAATCGTTATATCCCCAAGGATATTCCCAGTGAAGATGAAGACTGGCTCAATGTTTTCATTTATCTGGACAGCGCTGACAAGTTGATTGCCACTACGGAAAAACCAAAAGTCCAGGTCGGTGGATTCGCCAGTCTCAAAGTCAAGGAAGTTAACAGTATCGGTGTTTTCCTTGATTGGGGATTACCCAAGGATCTGCTGTTACCGTATTCCGAAGAGAAGCGCCAGTTGAGCGCCGGCGACTATTGCGTGGTGCATGTCTACCTCGACAAGCATACCCGCCGGATCACGGCCACGGCCCGCCTGGATCGCTACCTGGACAAGACACCGGCCAGCTACAAGGTCGGCCAGGAAGTTGACCTGCTGGTGGCCGAAGCGACCGACATGGGCTTCAAGGCGATCATCAACAATAAGCATTGGGGCCTGATTCACAAGAACGAAGTGTTCAAGTTCCTGCGTGCCGGCAAAGAGGAGAAAGGCTTCATCAAGGAGATTCGCGCCGACGGCAAGATCAGCCTGAGCCTGCAACCCGTGGGCGAAGAAGCCTCCGGCAGCCTGAACGCGAAAATTCTCGCCAAGTTGCGTGAGAACAACGGCGTGCTGGCGGTCAGTGACAAGAGTGATCCGACGGTGATCAGTGGCTTGTTCGGGGTCAGCAAGGGCAACTTCAAGAAGGCGATCGGTGCGCTCTACAAGCAAGGGCAGATTGTGATCCATGCCGATCGCATCGAGTTGAGCTGAAGCCCTGGTTGCAACTCGGCGTTGCCTGGGCTGACGCCATCGTCGGAACGCCGCCCGCGGCAAGCTAGCTCCTACAGTAGTACGGTGTTTCAACGCGAAATGGCGTTAGACACGATCCCCTGTAGGAGCCGGCTTGCTGGCGATGGACAGCGAAGCTGTCCTGCCCGCCGCAACCCGATGTTGCGACCCTGTGACGATCAACGTTGAACCATGGCCGCCGTCGGCACCGAGGCCGTCACCGGCCGCAACAACACCAACCCCGCCAGCAACAGACCGCTGCCTGCCACGACCAAGGCCGGTTGCAGACCACCGCTGAAGTGGCTGCTCAAGGCCGCGAGCAACGGTCCGCTGAGTTGACCGATGGCGAAACAGGCGGTCAACAGCCCGGCGTTGCGCTGGGTTGTGTGGGGCGCCAGTTCCCGCGAGCGTTGCATGACCAACTGCATGCAGGCCAGGAATGGCGTACCGCAGAGAATGACCCCCAGGGCCAGCCCCATTGCGCTCGACAACAGGCAGGCGAAAACCCCGGCGGCCTGCAGCCAGAGCGTCACCATCAGCCAGCGACGGGTGCTCTCGGGCCTGGCGCGACGCAGGCTCACCAGCACCACACCGAGGGCCGCGAGGAGGCCGAAGCTGGGCCAGAACAGATCGGCCTGCCATTGACCGTGGAAGCGCGCATTGGCCATCTGCGAGAGAAAGGTCGCCGGAATGATGTAGCCCAGGCCATACAAGGCATAGACCAGGCCAAGATGCCCAATGGGCTGTTGCTCGGTATCCGCGGCCACAGGTGCGACGACAGCAACGGGCGTGGCGCTGGGGAGTGGCAGGAAAGGCAGGATCAGCAGCAACATCAGCAGGCCGACGCCGGCGTACACCAGCCACAGGGTCGACGAATTCTGCCCCAGCAGGTTCGAGCCCAGCGCCAGCAGGCCGGTGAGCATGATGCCCAGGCCGGGACCGGCGAACACCTGGGCGCCGAGCCGTGGCCGGCCAGCGGCGTGCGCCAGTGGCAGGCTCAGGCTGGTGATCATGACCACGACCCAGGCACTCGCGACCCCGGTGCCGAAGCGCAGTAGCCCGTGCGACCAGAAACCGTGGGCCCAGAACGAGGCCAGGGTCAGGAGCACGCATAGCCACAGGCCTGCGAGCAGGCGCAGGCGAACCTGTTCCGCGCGCCGGGCGAACATGGCATCCACCGCGCCCAGCAGGTAGCCGAGGTAATTGGCGGCGGCGATCAGGCCGCCCGCGGTCAGGTCGATCTGGCCTTCGCTGATCAGGTGCGGCAGCTGCGGGGTCAGGGCGAAGCGGCCGACCCCCATGGCCATCATCAGGGCAATGAAACAGGCGGTCAGGCGAATCAGAGGTGACATGGCGTCATTTCCTGGCAGAGGACTATGACCGCTAGGCTAGGATCGATTGACTTTCTATAAAAATGAATAATAGTGAGTAACTTGTTCAGTTTTGGAGATGACGATGGAGTTCAGCCAATTGCGGATCTTCCAGGCCGTGGCCGAGGAAGGCTCCATCACCCGCGCCGCCGAGCGCTTGCACCGGGTGCCGTCGAACCTGTCCACGCGCCTCAAGCAGCTTGAGGAGCAGCTGGGCGTCGAACTGTTCCTGCGTGAGCGCCAGCGCCTGCAACTGTCGCCGGCCGGCAAGGTGCTGCTCGATTACTCGAGCCGGCTGTTCGCGCTGCATGACGAGGCCCATGCCGCCGTGCGCGGCGGGCAGCCGGCGGGGGACTTCGTGCTGGGCACCATGTACAGCACCGCGGCGATCTACCTGCCGTCGATGCTGGCGCGTTATCACCGCACTTATCCCCAGGTGAACCTGCAGGTGCAGTCCGCACCCAGCGGCGAACTGCTCGAGGGGCTGGTCGCCGGGCGCCTGGACGCCGCCCTGGTGGATGGTCCGCTGCAACTGGCCGGGCTCGATGGCATTGCGTTCTGCGACGAAAAACTGCTGCTGATCTGCCCGGCCGATCACCCGCCGGTGCGCAGTGCCCTGGATGTGCAGGGGCAGCCGGTGTTCACCTTTCGTCGTGGCTGTGCCTACCGCCTGCGGCTGGAGGCCTGGTATGGTCACTATCACGCGGCCATGGGCCGGGCCATCGAGATCGAGTCCTATCCCGGGATGCTTGCCTGTGTCACCGCCGGTTCCGGCGTGGCGATGATGTCAGAATCGATGCTGGCCAGCCTGCCCGGGCGGGAAAGCGTGTCGGTGCATCCGCTGGCCGAACCTTTTGCCAGCGCCACCACCTGGCTGATGTGGCGCAAGGGCATGGTCGGCGCCAACCTCGCGGCCTGGATCGAGTTGCAGAAAACGACCTCGCTGCCGCTGGCGAGCAGCGCCGAAGGGCTCCGTGCGTCGGCTTGAAGCGTTTTGCCATGATTTAAAGCAAAGATCCTTGTGCGAGGGACAGCATTGCGTAGGACTTAGGGCTATGATCTGTGTGAAGCGGCTACAGAACTCCGTCGCTCGCATTACCCTGAAGGGGGCTATATGAAAGATAAATTGCAAACTTGGCTCCATGATCTCGGTGTTGCCCTTGGCCTTATCGAACCGCCACTGCAGCCGGTGCCTATTCGCACGGACGATGAACGTCGCCGCCGTCAGCCACGTCGGTAAGGGCTTTCAGGGGGGAATACGGCTTGCGCCGGGGGGGCGGTTCGCGCCCCTCTGACCGGGTCACGCGGTCGGTGCGGGAACTGAACCCCGTGTCCAAGGCTTAATGCCGGGCAATCTTCTGCAGGAAACGACTCAAGTCGTTGACCGTGACCGCTTCCTTCAGCAAGCGGTCTTCCTCTTCGGTAAACGCTGTCAGATCAAACTCATCTTCAAGACGGAACATCAGTTCCTCGATGTCCTGTTTATCCAATCCCAGCGTCTGCAAGGTTTGATCGTCAGTGAACGCCTGATGGTCATCGAGCCGTTGGCTGATGAAGTCATGCACGCTCTTGCGAATATCGTCTCTTCTCATGCCCCCGGTCTCCTATGTGGCCGTTGGGGCAAGATTGCGATGGAGTGGTCGATCTGCTGATGAATCTCGAGCCTGTTCATAGGCGCCTCGGGGAAAGATTTCTTATTGTTCGACCCTTTCCTGGGGCATTGCGATAGCTGTCAGGGATGACGCCAGCGATCCTTGTACTTTCTTGTTGACGCAGAAAGTAGTCGCTATAGGCCAGTACAGCACAAGTTTGGCGGGGGGCTTGACCGTTCATCCCAAAGGAGCGGCGCAGGGACGCGTGGTGCAGGGGGCTAGAGGCAAAAAAAACGGGTGCGACAACCGACGTCGCACCCGCTGAAGTAACCGCGATATCAGATGGCGCTGGCTACGGTGGCCGGGCGCGGGGACAGCAGGCTGACCACGACGAAGCTGATCAGGCCGACTACCAGGCTGTAGTAGATCGGTGTATTGGCATCCAGGCCGTCCTTGAGCATGAACACCAGGGCGGTGATGAAGCCCAGGGCCATGCTGGTGATAGCGCCGCTGGTGGTGGCGCGCTTCCAGAAGATGGCGCCGATCAGTGGAATCAGCATGCCGCCTACCAGCAGGTTATAAGCCAGGGTCAAGGCACTGATAACGTCGCTGACCACCAGGGCGATGCCCAGCACGACAATCCCGGTCAGCAGGGTGAACAGGCGGTTGATCGCCAGGCTCGACTGCTTGCCGCCACGCAGCTTCGGCAACAGGTCTTCGGTCAATACGGTAGAGGCGGCCAGCAGGCCTGCGCTGGCGGTGGACATCATGGCTGCCAGGGCCGCGGCGATCACCAGGCCACGAATGCCATCGGGCAGCGACTGTTTGACGATGGCGGCAAAGGCGTTGTTGACGTTGGCCAGGTCCGGAATCAGCACGTGGGCGGCCATGCCGATCAGCGCGCAGGCCAGGCCGTAGGCGATGCAATAAACCCCGGCGACGCTGCCGGCATACTTCGCGACTTTCTCATCCTTGGCAGTGAACACCCGTTGCCAGATGTCCTGGCCGATCAGGATGCCGAAGAAGTAGATCAGGAAGTAGGTGATGATGGTGTCCCAGCCGATGGTGGTAAAGCTGAAGCTGGCGGCCGGCAGCTTGCTCACCAGTTGGTCCCAGCCGCCGACGCGGTAGAGGCAGATCGGCAACAGGATGAACATCAGGCCCACGGTCTTGATGATGAACTGGACGATATCGGTCAGGGTCAGCGACCACATGCCGCCGATGGTCGAGTAGACCACCACCACGCCGCCGCCCAGCAATACAGAGAGCCAGAACGGCAGGTTGAACAGCACCTGCAGCACGGTACCGATGGCCAGGATCGAGGTCACGCCGATCATCAGCGCATAGGCCAGCATGATCACCGCGCTGGCCTGGCGGGCCATGGGGTTGTAGCGTTTCTCCAGGACCTGGGTCACGGTGAAGATTTTCAGCTTCAGCAGCGGTTTGGCGAGGAACAGGTTCAGCGCGATGATGCCGAAGCCCAGGGCCGCGCAGAGCCAGAAGCCGGAAATCCCGTGAACGTAACCCAGGCGCACGGTGCCGACCGTGGATGCGCCACCCAGTACCGTGGCGGCCATGGTGCCCATGTACAGCGTCGGGCCCAGGTTACGTCCGGCGACCAGGTAGTCTTCGTGGGTCTTGGCCTTGCGCATGCCGTAGTAGCCGAGCACGAGCATGCCAGCGGCATAAATGAGTACAACCAATAAATCCAAAGCCATGACGGCGTGTCTCCGATTATCTTTTTTATGGTGAGCCGCGGCTCAAGCCACCTGGCGCATTCCAGGCTTCAACGTTTTGCCATCATGGCTGCGCGCATCCTGCGGTCCATAGACCTGTGCCGTCTCCGGGAACAGGCTGAGCAGGGCCAGGTACATCAACGATGCCAGCCCCAGGGTGATCGGCAGGCTGATGTCGATGCCATCGGCCAGGTTGCCCAACGGGCCGACGAACTGCCCCGGCAGGTTGACGAAGCACAGGCCCACCAGCGCGCTGGGGATCCAGGCGCCCAGGCCGCGCCAGTTCCAGCCGTGGCTGAACCAGTAGCGACCGCCGGTTTCACCGCGAGTGAAGACTTGCAGGTCATCCGGGCAGTAGTAGCCGCGCCGCACCAGCAGGCCGATGATCATGATCACCATCCATGGGGTGGTGCAGGTGATGATCAGCACGGCGAAGGTCGACACACTCTGCACCAGGTTCGCCGCGAAGCGTCCGATGAAGATGAAGGCAATCGACAGCACGCCGATCAGCAAGGTTGCCTTGACCCGCGACAGCAGTCGCGGGAACACGCTGGACATGTCCAGCCCGGTGCCATACAGCGAGGTGGTGCCAGTGGACATGCCGCCGATCACCGCGATCAGGCACACCGGCAGGAAGAACCAGCTCGGCGAGACGGCCAGCAGGCCGCCGACGTAGTTGTTCGCCGCGATGTAGTCCGGTGCCTTGACCGCCACGATGGTGGCGGTTGCCAGGCCAAACAGGAACGGAATCAAGGTGGCGATCTGCGCGGCGATCACTGCCAGCATGATCCGGCCTTTTGGGGTTTCACGCGGGATATAGCGCGACCAGTCACCGAGGAACGCACCGAAGGAAATCGGGTTGCTCATGGCCACCAGCGCGGCGCCGATGAAGGCTGCCCAGAACCCGGCCTGCCCCATGGCGACGGTGCCGGCGAAGTGGCTGTCGAAGGTCGGCGCAAAGGCGAAGATGCCCAGCAGGAACAGCAGGCTGGCGGCCCACACGGCAATGCGGTTGACCCACAGCATGAAGCGGAAGCCGTAGATGCATACCGTCAGTACCAGGATCGCGAACAGGCCATAGGCCAGGCCCAGGGTCAGGTCGGTTTCCGGCAGGTCCACCAGGCGCTTGGCGCCGCCGACCAGTGCATCTCCCGAGCTCCACACCGAGAGCGAGAAGAACGCGATAGCGGTCAACAACGACAGGAACGAGCCGACGATTCGCCCGTGGACACCGAAGTGTGCGCCGGAGGACACGGCGTTGTTGGTGCCGTTGATCGGCCCGAACAGCCCCATGGGCGCCAGGATCAGCGCGCCGAGGACCACGCCCAGGACGATCGCCCAGACCCCGGCCTGGAAGGATAGGCCGAACAGCACCGGGAAACTGCCGAGCACGGCGGTGGCAAAGGTGTTGGCGCCACCGAAGATCAGGCGAAACAGGTCGCTGGGCCGGGCGTCGCGTTCGTGGTCGGGGATCTGTTCGACCCCGTTTGTTTCAATGCTGCTAAGGCTTTTTTCATTGTTATTTTTATTCATGATCGCTCCGATCATTGCGGTGCCCCCGTCTTGTGCGAGGGTCACCAGCGTTGGCTAAGAGGAGGGCAGTCCTTGGGGTGTCGCTGACAAATGTTCGTGGCAGGCCAGCCATGGGCCTTGCTCTTGTTGTTTGCGAAACACAATGGTTTCGCGCTCCTGGCTAAAGACAAGCTCCCCTTGTATGCGCAGCTCGGTGGCCACGTCATGGATGAATATCGCCACGTCGCCCTGCAGGCTGACGAACGCGTTGCTCGAAGTGCACGACAGCACTTCGAAGCCATCCTCCGACCGCCAGCTGTCCCACAACGCCTGGTAGGCATCGCGTGACAGCAACGGCTGTTCGAGGGTGTAGAAGACGAAGCTGGCATCGGCGCTGAATGCGCCGAAGTAGGCTTCGCGATCGTTGGCGGCGAAGGCGGCCACCAGTTCGGCGGCGGCCTTGAGTACCTGGTCACGCTCGTTCATGGCAGTTCCTCAGCGGTGGGCGACGCCGGGCAGTACGCAGAGCATCTCGTACAGCAGGTTGGCGCCCAGCAGCGAGGTGTTGCCGGTGGTGTCGTAGGGTGGCGAGACTTCCACCAGGTCGCAGCCGATCAGGTCGAGGCCCTGGCAGCCGCGGACGATCTCGATGGCCTGGATGGTGGTCAGGCCGCCGATTTCCGGGGTACCGGTGCCGGGCGCCCAGGCCGGGTCGATGCCGTCGATGTCAAAGCTCAGGTACACCGGACCGCCGCCGACTTTTTCGCGCACTTGCGCCATCAACGGTTCGAGGGATTTGTGCCAGCACTCTTCGGCCTGGACCACGCGGAAACCCTGCTTGCGGCTCCAGTTGAAGTCTTCGGCGGTGTAGCCCTGGGCGCGCAGGCCGATCTGTACCACGCGGTCGCAGTCCAGCAGGCCTTCTTCCACGGCGCGACGGAAGGTGGTGCCGTGGGCGATTTTCTCGCCGAACATGTGATCGTTGACATCGGCGTGGGCGTCGATGTGCACCAGGCCGACCTTGCCGTGCTTCTTGTGGATGGCCCGCAGGATCGGCAGGGTGATGGTGTGGTCGCCGCCCAGGGTCAGCGGGATGACATTGTGCTCGAGGATGGCGTCGTAGGCTTCTTCGATAATGCGTACGGCGTCCAGCAGGTTGAAGGTGTTGATCGCCACATCGCCGATGTCGGCGACCGACAGCGAGTCGAAGGGCGCGGCGCCGGTGGCCATGTTGTAGGGGCGGATCATCACCGATTCGGCGCGGATTTCCCGCGGGCCGAAACGGGTCCCGGCGCGCAGCGAGGTACCGATGTCCAGCGGCACGCCGATGAACGCGGCGTCAAGGCCGGCAGCCGATTGCAGGTGCGGGAGGCGCATCATGGTGGCGATACCGCCGAAGCGCGGCATTTCGTTACCGCCCAGTGGTTGGTGAAGAATCTTGTCCACGGGTAAGCCTCATCATTTGTTTTGGTTATCAGGGGGCGATTCTGCGAAAGGCACCGGACGGGAAGAATCGCTGACGGCAAATAGTTAGTTCAGATTTTTCTAAACTAATGGGAAACTGAGGGATAGATTTGTTTCCGGCAATGCAGACCTTGCACAGGAACTCCCATGGCCAACGCTTTACCCGACCTCAAACTATTGCGCATCTTCGTCAGCGTGGTCCGGCACCAGGGCTTCGCCACCGCCCAGCAGGAGCTCAATCTCTCGACCTCGGCGATCAGCACCTACATGAGCCAGCTCGAAGCCTCACTGGGCCTGGTGCTGTGTCATCGTGGGCGCGGTGGCTTCAGCCTGACCAGCAAGGGCGAGCTGTTCCACCAGGAAACCCTGCGCCTGCTCGGCGAACTCGAAGGTTTCGAGCAGTACGCCGCGGCCCTCAAGGGCGAGTTGCGCGGTACCCTGAACTTGGGGGTGATCGACTCCACGGTCAGCGAGCCGGCACTGCCGTTGGCCGAGGCCATCGGCGCCTACAGCCAGGAACACCCGGCGGTGCACCTGCACCTGTCGGTGATGAGCCCCTACGAATTGCAGCTCGGTGTGCAGGACAATCGCCTCGACCTCGCCATCGGCGCTTTCTCCACGCGCATGAGCGGGCTGGTCTACCAGCCGCTGTACCGCGAACAGCACTGGTTGTATTGCAGCAACCGCCATCCGCTGTACCACGAACGGCGCATCCCGGAGCAGGTGATTACCCAGCAGCGCATGGTCGGACGCGGTTACTGGAGCCAGGCCGAGTTGGCGCGCCATGGCTTCAAGCACAGTGCGGCGACGGTGGAAAGTATGGAGGCGCAACTGATCCTGGTGTTGTCCGGCGCCTATATCGGCTATCTGCCGGAGCACTACGCGCAACCCTGGGCCGACAAGGGCGACCTGCGGGTGCTGCTGCCGGCGACTTTCGGTTACCAGGCCCCGTTCTCCATGATCCTGCGTCGGGGGCGCAGTCGCGAACCCTTGATCCAGACATTCCGCGACCTGCTCAAAGCGCAGCTCAACCAGCCCTGATCGGTACTTATTCAATGTCCAGAGCCCGCTGCGAACGCTGCCTGCGTCCTGAAAACCATTGCCTTTGCGCACTGATCCCGCAATTGGACAGCCGTACCCGGGTACTGCTGTTGCAGCACCCCAGCGAGGTCAACCATGCCCTGAACACGGCTCGATTTGCGGCGCTGGGATTGGTCAACGCCGAGTTGCAGGTCGGTGAAGTCTTCGAGGATCTCCCTCGACTGCTGCAACGACCCGGTTACCGGGCGAAGTTGTTGTTCCCGGCGGACGATGCACAACCCTTGCAGGCTTACACGACCGCAGCGGACGACCTGCCGCTGTTGCTGGTGGTACCCGATGGCACCTGGCGCAAGGCGCGCAAGCTGCTTTACCTCAACCCAGTGCTGGCGACGTTGCCACGGGTGACGTTAGGGGCGGGGGCGGTTTCTCGCTACCGATTGCGCAAGGCACCGGAGCCGGGAGCATTGTCGACGGTGGAGGCGATTGTCCAGGCGCTGGAAACCCTTGAAGCACCGGCTTCGTTCGCGGCATTGCTGAGGCCGTTCGAGGCCCTGATCGAAGGGCAGATCCGGGCGATGGGCGAGGAAACCTACTTGCGCAACCACGAAAAAAATCGCCCGAAATTTCAGGACATTTAATCTAAGAAGCGCAGGACAACCCTGTGGGAGCGGAGCTTGCCCGCGAAGCTTTTGGCGCCTTCAAGGGCCTCTTCGCGGATAAATCCGGCTCCCACAAAATCCAGCTCCCACTCAACCGACTCAGTGATGGCGTGGCTTGAGGATCGCCGGCTTTTCGTCCGGGGCGTTGCACAGCAGGTACAACGCGGTCAGGGCTTCAGGGATCTGCACGACCATGTCGTCCATCAGGTTGGCATCGGCGGCGATATCGGCGAACTCGGGTTGTTCGTCGAACAGGCCGGAACCGACCATGATCGGCAGGAGCATCTCGCTGACTTCTTCCTCGGCGGTTTCGAACCAGGCTTCCTCGCGCAGGAACACCCCTTCCATGAAACCGATGCACCAGCCGCGCAGCTCGGAATCGTCCGGGTCGTCGCCCAGGTCCAGGTCGCAGGGCAGTTCGAATTCCTCATCGGACGCCAGTTGGCGGGCGATATGGGCCTTGAGCTGGATCAGCGTGGCCTCGATCTCTTCGCGCTGGGCGGCGTCGCTGTAGTGCGGCTCCTCGGCGAACAGCGCGTCGATCCATTCACGATCGGGGACGATCTCGGCACAGATCGACAACGCGGTCAGGTAGCCGTGGGCGGCCACATAGTCCAGCGCTTCTTCGTGCAGCTCGTCGGCGTCGAGGAAGGCTTGCAGGCGGGTGAGTTGCTCAGCGAAGGACATTGAAGGCTACCTTGGGAATAAGGGAATAAACGATAGGCAATTCTAGGCGTTCTTGAGCCCCCAGGCCAGCAAGCACTGAATTCCCTTAACCGACCGGCATCGCCCATTGCCGTCGGACGCTCGGGTATACTGCCGCGTTTTGTGATGCGCTGCTGGTCCTCGGGGCGGTTCGGGAAATGCCTGCTTACGGAATTTTTCGTGAAAAAGGTGAATCCTGGGCCAACCTTCAGGGCTGTACGAGAACTCGCCGAGCGGCGATCAGGCAAGGCAAAAACAGGCGAGGAAGCGGAGTTTAGGGTACCTAAATGAGCATTCCGAGCCTGTTTTTAACGCAGCATGATCGTCGCGCAGGCAGTTATCGCAGGGCGTTTCGGTGAATTTTGGAGTGGCTATGCTCGAACAGGCTCAACGCGTCCTCAAGGACATCTTCGGTTACGACAGCTTCCGTGGTCGCCAGGGTGCCATTATTGAGCGCGTGGCCAGTGGCGGCGATGCCCTGGTGCTGATGCCGACCGGCGGCGGCAAGTCCCTGTGCTTCCAGGTCCCGGCGTTGCTGCGCGAGGGCTTGACGGTGGTGGTCTCGCCGTTGATCGCGCTGATGGACGACCAGGTGGCGACCCTTGAGGAACTGGGAGTTGCCGCCGCCGCGCTGAACTCCACCCAGAGCGCCGAACAGCAACGCGACCTGGCGGCGCGGATTCGTCGCGGCGAGGTGAAAATGCTCTACCTGGCGCCCGAGCGCCTGGTGCAGCCGCGCATGCTGTCGTTCCTGCAGAACCTCGAGATCGCCTTGTTCGCCATCGACGAAGCCCACTGCGTGTCGCAATGGGGGCACGACTTCCGTCCCGAGTACCTGCAACTCGGCCAGTTGGCCGAGCTGTTCCCGAATGTTCCGCGCATCGCCCTGACCGCCAC
>JACXTT010010337.1_pt1 | contig 12590 bp, 1 predicted proteins | sample 9270951 | NCBI WGS metagenome assembly JACXTT01 (sample SAMN15532306, study PRJNA645909) | rock metagenome | isolation source: weathered quartz diorite | place: Puerto Rico | collected 2017-06-21 | reverse complement strand
TCTCCGAAAGCCGACTTAAAGTCATGCTTGAAGAAGATTATTTGAGCATGAAGAAGAATGCTTCCGAAGTTAAGCTCGGCGTCGATCGAAATGGTCAAATCAATCGACTGTATTCAACGATTGCGCGTGAAATCATTATTCCGGAACTTGAACGTGAAGTTAATGAAGGGCAATATTTTGCTCAATTGCGTCAGATGTTTAATTCTTTAATTTTGGCGATTTGGTTTAAACGCAAACTCAAAGATCATATTGTTAATCTTGTTTATACCGACCAAAAAAAGATCGATGGTATTAAATTAGAAGAACAACAGGTTGGAGAAAAAGTTTATACACAGTATTTAGAAGCAATGAAGAAGGGTGTCTACAGCATTATCCATGAGGATTATGATCCGAACACTCAAGAAATCGTTTCCCGGAAATATTTTTCGGGTGGATTTTCACTGGGTGATTCATCGCGCTGGTTTCATGCCTTGCCAGTTTCCTCATTTAAAATTAAATTATCAGGATTGATCCGTAGCTTCGGAGATCATCTTTCTAGATTCAGTGTTTCTCTGATTCCATTGGGGATGTCTAAACAAACGCTTATCGCATCTGTCATGGCTGCAGGACTTCTTGCCTCCCCCATTAGTGCTCAGGCGAAGACATCCAATAATATTGTTTTACGGTCACGCACTTCTCAGGTTGTGCAGATGGTGGGCAATCAATTGTCTTCTGTCAATATCGGAAACGCTGTCGCCAAAGTGCCCGTTGCTACAAACATACAGATTTCGCATGATATTGTTAGTCGAGGAGATATAGTCCCTTTATCAGATCAAAAATATTTTGCATTTATGAAAAGTTTTTTAACTCTTGATGATGTGAACGCTTTGATCGGAAAAACAAACGCCTTAGACGGGAAGAAATACGATTTTGACCAGAAATATATGAAACGTAATTGGGAGAAATTGTTTTTATCTTCAAGGTATGATTGGCCACAAGAAGTGCTCGTGCTTGCCCTGCAAGAAAAATTAGGGATACAAGCTGATGGCGATTTTGGCCCGGAAACAAGAAGGACATTGGAAGAAAAAATGAATAAAATTGATGCCGTATCTCAAAATGATCGTGAGAGTCAAGACATTGTCGATAATTCTGATCATAAAGATAAACAGCCTGAAATAAAACCCAAAGCTCACGCTCAAGTGCAACGAGGTGTTGATAAGTTAGTTGGACCAGATGAGTTTAGTGGAATAGGCGGGGATGGTTATAGAATTCAAAAAGTAAATTTGGATATTCCTCAAACTCAAGGATCGCTGCCACCGAAAGAAGAAATAACAAGTCCAAGTTCTCATTTGACAAAAGAAGAGCCAGGACCAATGCAACCTTCAGTTGCCGAGAATAAATTACAAAATCTACCTCAACAAACTACGGACGCGGGCGTTTCTCATGAAAATGCGGAACAATCTTTCCAAATTTCCACAGAAACGGCGGCCGTTCCCGACGAGATTACTTTAAAAGCGCAAACAGCTGGTATTGTCAGTGACCTAGACGAAAGTAAAAGAGAATATCAAAAAGGCGAGCGTCATTTTAAGATTATTAAACCAGAAATTGTTAAACAGAAAAAGACTTTAGCAGATCAGTTGGACATTGCAAGACTTAGGCGCGATGATTTGAAACGATTACAAACTCATCAAGCGGCCACGGTGCTTGAAATCAATCGCGCCGAAGAAAAAATTCACGATTTAGAACAACAGCTGGCGCAAATTGATCAACAGGAAAGTGTTGTGGAAGTCACGGCTCCAGCGGATCTTTTGATAAAAAATATTTTGGTCTCTAACGGTACGATGGTCCGTAAGGGAGAAGATGTTCTTAGTTATTTTAATGGAGAGAGGATTCGTGTGACTGTTGATCTTCCGACGACGAAAATATTTTTTGGACGCGTCCGTGATTTTAAGATCGATGGAGAAAGAATCGAAAACATTGTCAGTATTGATTGGCAGCTTAATCCTCAAAAGACCAAAGCCATCGTCACCTTTGTCGTTACTCCGACGTCGAAAATATTAACCAACAAAACGGTTAAAGTAGAAGCAACCATTTTACCTCCAAATCCTGATGAGGATCATCTTCATTCCATCGTCGGGCAGGCCCAAACGATTGCTCACGTGCGTAAAATAGAAGAGCGTGTTTTGGTTTCTCCCGCCGTCGGAAAAGTTGATTTTTATGTTCATGAAGGAGATAAAGTCACGGCTGGTCAGGTTTCGGCAGAAGTTGAAAATGGTCCTTACTGGGAGGAATTCCGTCAGACAATATTAGCTTATAATGATGTCCAAACACAACTTAATCAAACAGCTACGGATGCAAATGGTGTTCAATATATTTTGCGCGATCAACAGATAGAACTCCAAAATAAAAAGGTTGCGTTATGGGCCAAGCTTTTAAGTTTTCAATCACAATTTTCGCATTTGCAGGTCATTGTTCCGGAAAATGGCATCGTCACCAGCGTCTCGTCGCTGCGTTCATCATCTTTTCACGAAGGAGATGAAATTTTACGTTTAAAGACAGGCCGGGTTTTCATTGGAGACGTCAATGATATGGAAGCGGCCATTTTGTTGCCAAAAATATTAAATCTTGGCGTTGGCGATCCTGTTGTTGTTGAAATTCCGTCGGGCGAACGATTGGCAGCCAGAATAACAACTGTCAACAAAACACCGATGAGCCCAAATGCGAATTTAGGGGAAGTTCAGGCCGTTGAAATCATGGTCTATGACACGGACGATGCGGTATGGAAAAATTTTCCGGTTAAGGTTATCGTTCCGTCGACGACCGAGAAGCCTATTGTTTTGGCTGATTTAGACAGAGAGGACGGTCGACGCAAAGAAGCTGAGAAGCGACAAGCGCAAGAACTGTCCCGACAACAAGAAAAATATGCGTTGGTTTTTCAAGAAAACGCGCCTGTCATACCGTTACCACCACCGAAGACGCAGCAAGTGAGATTAAAAAATTTACAACCCTCTGATTCGGGAGAAGGTCAGCCATTGAGTCTCGTTGAGGTGAACTCGCAAGTGGCAGGAAATAATCTTCTTCACGGAGATTTGACACTTGATGTGGTCCAAAAGAAAGCAGCGGAGGAATTACCTAACAGCACGCGCATCAGTTTATCGGCGGGAATGTTTGTTAATGGCAACGGTAAGTTAAGTTATAGCGGAGGCCTCAACGGGATTTTTCAAGGAGTGATGGCTGGAATCTCGACGGGAAATGCGTATAGCGCAGCTATTCCCGTTGTTTTTGGTATTTCCGGCGAGATCATGGACCTTATTTCGCATAAAAAATTAAAAGAACAAACGCTTGCGCTGAAAATGACCGAGATCGCCCAGCATCATATGGAAGAAGCCGTTGTTCTTCAGGTTCATCAAGCAACCATTTTATGGTTCGATATTGCAAGGGCTCAACGACATATGGCCGATTTACAGAGTTTGATTGCTGATTTAGAAAATAGCCAAAAGGTTATTACGGATAGAGAGGCAGCGACGGGTGTTTCCGTTACTTCCGACGTCAATGCGGTTAAGCAGAAAATTGATGACAGCCGTTTGGAACTTCTTGATTGGCAAGACCAAAAAAGAGAATGGACAAATAAATTAAATTACTTGAGGGGAGTTGTTGATCAAGAAGTTTCTGCGACTCTTTCTTGGAACCAAGAATTTCTGGGGATTTCTGCCCAACAAGAACAAGATTATCTTCAATCTCTCATCGCAGATGAAAGTAAAAATTACCGTCTTAAAGAAGGCAAGGCCGCTTTAGAAGCTGTCGACTTAACAATCAAATTACAAGAATTAGAGTATTTACCATCGGTGGATTTACACGGTCTGTTTATATCGGATGTTTCACAACAAGGTTACAATCCAATTTATGATTATTTTTCAGGAACTGTTATGCGTTCAAGTGTTTTAACGCAGGGCGGCAATGATAAGTTTAATTTCGAAATCCTTTTAATAGATACAGGGCGAGAAGCGCGCAAAACAATTGTCAATGCAGAGAAGGAAAAAACAGAAATTTATTTTGAGCGTATTCAGGCCGAGCTCCGTCGAGAATTAATAGAGGCTATCACAAAGATGAGAGATTTGAACGCTCAAATCTCTTTGGCTCAACAAGCTCTTATGGATGCTCATCGGGCTTGGGCACAAAAAGCACGGCGATCGGATCTCTATTCCAGTGATCAACTAATCGATGAACGGATAAAGATGGCTAAAGCACAAGGACAGTTGATTGATTTAAAAGCAGAATATTTTAAGGAGAAATCCCGTTTAGTAAAATTACAAGTTCTTGAGCAAGATGAATTTCAAAGCACAATGACGCAACCTTCGCCTAAAACTTTTCAGGAACCTTCGTCGACGGTTGTTTCGGTTCATCAAGGTCAAGGTGGACAAAATATTCACGCGCGAGCGGAAAAATTATTGGTTGTGCCCGTCGAGGCGGATAACGCACCAAAGACCGTTTCAAAATCAGGCGACAGCATATTGTCGGCTGGAAATATTAATTTTCCGTCGGTAAACGGTCCTAATGGACCAGATGGTGCCGATTTGTGGGTCTTGATGAGCGCGCCCATAGATAAACAGTTTGATTTGATACGAAAAATTCTTACCGAAGATCCAAACATAATGACACGCCGGCAGGTTTTAGATTTCTTTTTACAAGAACGTCAGAACGATCGACGGTTTTTTAGTACACTCGAACAAGTAATTTTTTCATCATCTTATCCCGATGTCGTGCAGAGACTTCTTCTTTCCATGGCCGATCGACAAGATAAAGATATACGTTTTTTTATTCATGTGATTGATCGGGCAAGCCGAGAGAAGAAGTTTGATCTTGTCGGTTGGGGCTTTCAAATGTTAAGCGACATTTTTACCGATGATCCGACCATTTTTCAGAAATTATCAGAAATAAATTTAAATTATCCTTCTCAAGGATCGAGAAACTCTTTTTATATTTCAACCGATGTCGCCCGTCGAGTACTTCTTGATTTTCTTATCTGGGCGCCGGATGATTCCATGGCTAAGGCTCGGTTATTACAGAGCAATTATTGGACGGCTGATCAATTGGCTCAAATTTATTATAGACTTAAGTCTGTTGGTTCAGGAAAATCTGACGAATTGGCCCAGCTTTTTTACGATGAAATTTTCCGGCGTAAAGCTTTGGAAAATATTAATGAAGTTTACAGCTTAGGCCCGTTTGAAAATATTTCTTTTCCCCGTTTTGAAAGTGATATCTATGCCCGGTTTATGATTCAGGAAATGGCTAAAGCTAATCGGAATCTTCTAATGATTTCTCCTGATTGGAAAAAATATACTTCGCCAGAATTATTTCAAAGGGCCGAGCGAGCGACCGAAGATTTACTTTCTTCTCATAAATCGACATCAGCGGGTTCACCACCGTTAGACGCATTTTCGGTTCCTTCGCTCGACGAGAATTCTTTATTAGCCTATTTCCAAAGTCTGAATATAGAAGCGCAAAAAATTTATATCGCCAAGACACAAAGCATTTCTGAGCTGGCCCGCATTTTCGCTTCCCCGACGTCGTTACGAGGATTGGCTTTGGAACGCCTAATGAAAACTTCCCAAGGTCGATTATTAGTTTTAGAAATTTATTTGAAATCCAAAGATAAAGAACTTTTGGGATTGGTTAAGACGCATGATTGGATCGATGTTCTCAATGCCGATATAAAGACAATTGATAATCCGGCAGCCATGGATATAGTCCGTCGGGCCTTAGAAAAAATGAAAAAAGATTGGGCTTTAAATGAGCGGCTATCAACGTATACTTTTCCCGAAGTGCACACGGCAACAGATCCCAGAGAAGGGAATCAAGCCCATCATCAGATCAATTTGGTGGCAACAGATTTGGCTGTGCGTCTTTTGAAAGAAAATGTGAAATTTCATACACATTTATTGCGTGGACAAGAAATTTATACACCCGAAGAAGTTGGATTGATGAGTGAAATAACCCAACGCATTGATTCTGCACATAATCCAGAAGAATTGGATCAGTATCTTGACAGTTTAAGAAAACGCCATAATAGAAAAATCAGTAAAACCCTACAAGAGATTTTGAATTGGAGAGATAAGATTGCAAAACGTATAGCCGAGAATGATCAAAGCGTGCCAAAAGTTACTTTCAAAACCAAATTTTTCGCCGGTATCATTGGCTTGTTCACCCTAAGTTTTATTCCCTATCTGCTAAAAAGATATTCAAGAAAATATGCCACCGTCGAGGATATGATAAAACAATTACGTGAAGAATTTATACCCGATTATACAAATGAGAAACAAAGAGTTGGTGGTTGGAGGAAAATGTTACCTTGGTTTCCAGGACACCAGTCGGCGGTTCATCATACAGAAGTCCAGGAGCCGGTCATTACTATTTCAGAAGGAAGCGTGGATGATGTTTTTTATAGACGTCTGGAGAATTGGCGAAATTTAGTTAATGAATGGACAAAAGATGGAGCTGATCCGCAAGTGATGTCTGATCAATTTAATATTATTTTAAACAATGCCTTTGATATCATTCGTCTGACGCCGTACACGCCTGATCTTATGTGGAATGAGGGAAGTACACGTCCCGTATTAAACGAGAAATATGATAGGATCCTTAAGTTATTTAATTCACTCGCCATCGATACCCTCAATGTCTTGAATAATTTTTTACAGAACGGTACTGTTCTAAATGATTATCAAAAGCAAAATTTATTGCGCGATATAAATGTTTTGGTTCAAATGATGGAATATGTGAGCACCTATTTGCGCGTTTTAGAATACCGAGGTGTAATTGATAAGGTGATGAATTATAAATTCCCCGACGGGCATTGGACAGAACGCGCTCCGAGGATTTATCCTTTCCTAAGATTACTTCTTTTATATAGCCAACAATGGAAATGGGCTGAAAGAGGATTAAAGAGAGAACTACCTAACCTTTTGCAACAGGGAAATCGATTGATGCCTAATTTGTATCTTAATGATGAGGTTGTTGTTCAGCAGAGTGAAGGTTTGTTAAAGTCGGCAACGCAAGGAGCTCATAATTTAATTTCTGTGGGGTCCAAAAGTATGCGCATGAATCACAAGATGCGCAGTTTTATCAGCCGGTTAAGAGCATTGTTTCCCATCGCCGGCGCCATTGTTGGTATTTTGGGGTTGTTTGGAGTTATTGGGATTTCGACAGCAATATCTATTACAGGTATTTTGGCTGCAACGTGGGGTTTTATGGCTTTTTGGGTACCGCATATCAATATTATGCAAATGGCTTGGAGCCGCACGATGAATACAGTCATCGATAAATTAGAGACAAGTTTGAAAATAAATTTAGGTGCGAGCCAGACAAGTTTGGAAACAGATGGTAACGGTCATCCAGAAGAAAAAATTGTTGGTCTAGCTATACGGAGAGGGCAGGCACAACTCAAAAAAGAACTTGATCCAAAAAATAAACCAAGCGTTGATATGGTTGTCATTATTCCGGAAAATCTTAGATATGTCGAAAGTTTAAAAGAGTATGCCGATAATCGACGAGGAAAAATTTTTAGAAATGACGTGCCTGTTGAAGTATTGTCACAAAAGTTAAGGGGAAGCGGCAATCTATATTTTGAAGCTTTAGAATTTGTCCGGCAAAAATTACAAGATGAAGAATTTAAAAAACGTTATCCACGTTTAGCATCGATGCCCTGGCAAGATGCAAGGGTGATGTTTGTTTTTCATGGAAATAATGTAGCTCATGATGATCATGTTTTGGATTGGTCCGTTATTAATGGTTATTCTATTTCTTCATGCATGGATGGATCTTGCGCGGATCCGTCTCAAAACCAACCAAGTCCCTTAGAGCATGAACAAAATTTCAATAGAGGCGGGCACATTTTAGTTTATAGCCGCGATGCTTATTTCGGTCCTATCCCACAAATCTCCACGGGAGGAGATATTACATTGTTGACGGATTGGGTTAACGGAGATGATTTAAGGGATTTGGGTTTTGTTCATTTGGGCTTTGCTCCCGACGGGTTTCGTGTTAGGGAAATATTAGAAAAACTCGATATCCGTGAGCTTGAAAGAATCAACAATCCAACTAGAAGACTTCACCCCAACCCCATATTTAATTTTTTAAAAGAACGTTATGATTTAGGCAATAGTTTTTTGAAACAATTCCCCGCATTGACTGGTATGATGGTTTTTGGTCCAAGAACGGTCGATGTTTTAGGGAGAGTTTTAGATCAACTAGAAACGAAACATGAACTATGGGAACAGCTTCCTTATCTTCATCTGACCAGTGATATCCTTGCTGTTTTAGTAAAACCAGAGGGCGAGAATATGGAAAGATACACAGATAATCGGATTGGCCGCAGGGACGTAAACAATAATTACGCAGACGTTAATGCAAGACAGCTCTCAAACAATTTTCAAGCATTTTATTCGTTGCTTCTCGATGCCAGACAACACTCCGCTCAGGATTTTGTTGTTAATGCTCTTTTGCCATATCCGGGTTCTGCAAAATTAACACACATTTCGAGTCGGGCAGATGTACAAAAGGTTAGAAGAAATATCGTAGAGCAACAGAATGCGCCAGTCACATCTTCGCCAAGTCGTGGGGATAAAGCGATGTTGGGAGAAGAGAATGGCGGTATAGATTTTTCCGGAGCTCAAAATAATATAAAATTTGAAAAAAACGATCTTCCGTCGCCAGCAAACTTAGGGCCAACCTTTTCCCCACCACCCCCACAACCTTTGCAACTTTTTCAAGGGTTTAAATTTGAAATTTTAGGATTTCACTCACTTAAAAACTCTCACGAGCTTTTATCATTGATGAGTTTGGCCTCTTTTTAATGACAAAAGTCATTTTTTTGGTACAAATTCTACTTGTACTATTGATAAGAAAAATCAGAGCATGTCTGTTGATGTCCATCTCCCCTGCCTCGAATAGAGATAAATAATGTGTTACGAAATTCTGACCTCTCAAAAACCGGACAAAACGGACATTTTTGCGTTGGTTAACTATAAATTTATCTCTAAATTCGCCTAGTTGGCGATTTTTTCTATATAATAGGCTTGCTCTAAACTGAGATAAAGTTCAGTCATATACCAAGCAACGCAGCTAAAACTGTTTCGTTGTGACTGTTTGATTTTAGACAGCAGAAAGGATTGGTCATGTTTGAACACATGCGTCAACCATTACTATCCCGTCGGAAATTCCTTTTAAGAATTCTGTGGTGTGTTATTTTATCTCTGGGCTTTGTGCGGCGACACTTTTGGTCGGGACCATTATGTTTAAAACCACGGAGCATTTATCTCCCATCGACGCTTTTTTAAATGCTGTCCTTGTGATGACGGGGCTTGGACTCGTTAACAATGTCATGACATTCTCGGGAAAAATTTGGACTTCCTTTTATGCTATTTTTAGCGCGATTGTTTTCTTCTCGATGTTAGCTATCCTTTTCTCGCCGGTTCTTCATCGATTGCTGCATTACTTTCATCTGGATATAGAAAATAAACAAAAGAGTGATTAATCATGGCGACATCCTCCAGTCAGTTTGATGTTATTATTATTGGGACAGGAGCCGGTGGCGCAACGCTTGCTTATGCGTTGGCAGCGACGGGTAAGAAAATTCTTATCCTCGAACGAGGAGATTATTTGCCGCAAGAACAGGATAATTGGAAAACGCAGGCGGTCGTTACGCAATCTAAATATAAGGCTCACGAGCAGTGGTTTGATAAAGACAATAACCCGTTTCATCCAGGGATTCATTATTTTGTCGGCGGCAACACGAAGGTTTATGGTGCGGCTCTTTTGCGGATGCGCAAAGAAGATTTCGGGGAAGTTAAACACTATGATGGGATTTCTCCATCTTGGCCGATCAGTTATGAAGACCTGGAGCCATTTTATACTAAGGCCGAACATCTTTATCAAGTGCACGGCGAACACGGGATTGATCCGACGGAAGCCAAAGCGAGCGCACCTTATTTATATCCGCCGATATCTCATGAGCCGCGTATTCAAGAACTCTTTGACGATCTTAAGCGCATTGGACATAAGCCATTTCCATTGCCGGTCGGCGTGATGCTTAATGAAAAAAACAGAGAGGCGAGTAAATGCATTCGCTGTCCGACGTGTGATGGGTTTCCTTGCTTGGTTCATGCCAAATCAGATGCAGATGTTGTTTGTGTTGAACCGACGGTAAAATATCCCAATGTAAAACTTTTGAGAAAAGCTTTTGTTCATCGGCTGGAAACAGATACGAGCGGACGCAAGGTTACAAAAGTTTATGTGACAAGAGAACAAGCAGAGGAAGTTTTTTCCGCACATATTGTCGTCGTTTCTTGTGGGGCCGTGAATTCTGCAGCGCTACTTTTGCGCTCAGCCAATGACAAGTATCCCCATGGTTTGGCCAACAGTTCTGGAGTTGTAGGCCGTCATTATATGTGCCATAATAACTCAGCACTTTTGGCTATTTCAAGAAAACCGAATCCGACGGTGTTTCAGAAAACGCTTGGGCTTAATGATTTTTATTTTAAGAGCGAAAATTGGGATTTCCCGTTAGGGCATATCCAAATGTTAGGTAAGACAGATGCGGAGATGTTAAAAGGTGATGCGCCCAAATTTGCTCCGGAATTTGCGTTAGATTTTCTAGCCAAACATTCACTCGATTTTTGGCTGACGTCGGAGGACTTGCCGGATTCTGATAATCGTGTGACAATCAATTCAAAAGGTGAGATCAAATTAAGTTATACGCCGAATAATTTAGAAGGACACCGACGGCTGATAGAAAAATTAAAGGGTTTGTTAAATCATATCGGTTGCGAGGAGCATTTGTTTGACCGTTCGGTTTATTTAGGCAAGAAAATCCCGATCGCCGGGACAGCGCATCAATGCGGGACCATCCGTTTGGGAGACGATCCGAAAATTTCAGCGCTTGATGTCAATTGTAAAGCCCACGATTTGGAAAATCTTTATGTTGTCGACGGAAGCTTTTTTGTTTCAAGTGGTGCGGTCAATCCGGGGTTAACAATTATGGCGAACGCATTAAGGGTCGCCGAGCATTTAAAGAGTAAATTATAAAATGACAGCGGAAGAAAAACGTTTAGAAGAACAGCGCCTTAAAAAAGTTTTTTGGCGGCATTGGGGACCGTATTTAAGCGAGCGTCAATGGGGCACAGTACGCGAAGATTATAGCGCAACGGGAGAGGCATGGGAATATTTCCCGTTTGAGCACGCGCATGCGCGGGCGTACCGCTGGGGTGAGGACGGCATTGCCGGGATTTCGGATATTCACCAAAGGCTTTGTTTCTCCGTCGCTCTTTGGAACGGAAAGGATCCTATCCTTAAAGAAAGACTCTTTGGTTTGACCAGCCAGCAGGGAAACCACGGCGAGGATGTCAAAGAATACGCCTTTTATTTAGATAACACGCCAAGCCATGCCTACATGAAATATCTTTATAAATATCCGCAAGCCACCTTCCCTTATCAGCGTCTCGTCGAGGAGACAAAAAAACGTGGACGCAATAACCCTGAATTTGAGCTCATGGACACAGGTATTTTTGATGATAACCGTTATTATGACGTGTTTGTTGAATATGCCAAGAATTCCTCGACGGATATCTTAATCCAGATCACGGTTGCTAATCGTGGACCGGAAGATCAGACGCTTCATTTATTGCCCACCCTCTGGTTTCGTAATATCTGGTTTTGGGGACGCGAGCCGCAAAAACCTTCATTAAAAATTTTAAAATCATCGTCGGACATAAGTGTTATCGAAGCTAATCACTCAACGCTAGAGCGTTATTTTTTATTCTGTGAAACGCCTAAAGAATTTCTTTTTACGGAGAATGAAACGAATTTTAAACGACTGTTTAATATTAATGGCCCGTCGGTGTATGCTAAGGATGGGATCAATGATTTTATTGTCGACGGCCGCAAAGACGCCGTTAATCCAAAACAGATAGGGACTAAAGCAGCCGCACATTATGTTTTAAATGTCCCAGCATCAGAGACAAGGGTGGTCCGTTTGCGATTAAGTGATGTGTCAACGATCACAAAGCCTTTGGGAGAAGAGTTTGAAAAGATTTTTAAGGTGCGTAAAGATGAAGCCGATGAATTTTATAAACGGGTCTGTCCTTTTCTTTTGACGGAAGATATGCGTAACATCCAGCGACAGGCCTTCGCAGGATTATTATGGAATAAGCAATATTATAGTTATGTCGTCGAGGATTGGCTTAAAGGGGATCCGGTCGGGCCACCGCCGCCGATAGAGCATCAAAAAGGGCGCAATAATAATTGGAAGCACTTTAACAGCAACGACGTCCTTTCAATGCCGGATAAATGGGAATATCCTTGGTTTGCCGCTTGGGATTTGGCTTTTCATACTATTCCTCTGGCGATGATTGACCCGGATTTTGCTAAGCACCAGCTGATTTTATTGACGAGGGAATGGTATATGCATCCTAACGGGCAGCTGCCGGCGTATGAATGGAACTTCAATGATGTCAATCCACCGGTCCATGCTTGGGCGGCGTTGCGTGTTTACCGTATTGAGAAAAAAATATATGGACGCGCGGATCGTTTATTTTTGGAACGCGTTTTCCAAAAAT
>JACXTT010010336.1_pt1 | contig 12591 bp, 12 predicted proteins | sample 9270951 | NCBI WGS metagenome assembly JACXTT01 (sample SAMN15532306, study PRJNA645909) | rock metagenome | isolation source: weathered quartz diorite | place: Puerto Rico | collected 2017-06-21 | reverse complement strand
GCGATCGACGGCGCGTCGGCCGTGAGCACCTTGGCGCACAGATCGACGAAGGTGTCGGCGACGAACGGGCGCGCGCCGGCGATGAGCTCGTACCAGATGACCCCGAGCGACCAGATGTCGGAGCGCGGATCGACGGCCGCGGGATCGCGCAGGAGCTCGGGCGCCATGTAGCTCGCCGAGTCCATCACCCGCGCGCCGCGCGCCGGCACGTTCTCGCCGCCGCCGGTGACGACGTTCGACAGGCCGAAGTCGGCGACCTTGACGATCTCGCCGCCCTCGGGCTGCTGCGCGACGAACACGTTGGCGGGCTTGAGATCGCGGTGCACCACGCCGGCGTCGTGGGCCTCGGCGAGCGCCTCGCACGCCTCGCGCAGGTAGCGCCCCGCCCGCCCGACCGGCAGCGGCCCGTCGCGCTCGAGGATCCGCGCCAGCGTGTCCCCTTCGAGGTACTCCGTGGCCACGAACGGCGCGCCGCTGTCGAGCGCGCCCACCTCGATCACGCGGCACACGTTCGGCCCGCACAGCGCCGAGGCGATCACCGCCTCGCTGGCGAAACGGGAGCTGATGTCCTCGTCCGCCGCGTGCTCCGGCAGCAGCATCTTGATGGCGCGGCGCTCGCCCGCCATGACGTCGCTGGCGACCGCGACCAGGGTCATGCCACCTTCGCCGACGATCCGCTCGACGAGGTATTTTCCGGCGATCATGTCGCCGACGTGGGTCGGTTTCTCGGCCATGTGGAGCCGCCGGGCCATGGTACTTGCGCGCGCCCGCGTTGACGAGCCCCGCCCGCAGCCCGATTGCGCCGCGGCCCCGTCCCGAGTGCGATCGGTCAAGTGGGGCCGACGCGTCAGGTTCGTTTGGCGGGCAGGGCGCGCTCGAGCGCGGCCGCGTCGGCGACGGAGACTTCGATACGGAGCTTCGCGGGTTTTCCGGGCGCGGTCGCGAGACCAGCTCGGCCGCCAGCTTGGCCTCGATCCCGCAGAGCTCGTAGAAATCGCGCTGGCCGAAGGCGTCCGGCATGCCGTCCTGTGGCTGGCACGCGGACCGCGTCCACCGCGCCACCGCCGCGCGCTGGCTGACGGCCGCGCGCGCGCAATTGCTGGAGGCGACCCGGGCGGCGATGTCGCGCCGCCCGCAATTCGACGCGTCGCAATTCGAGGTCACGTTGAGGAGTCAGCTCGGCTGACGTCGGGCCGCTCACAATCCGGACGCGCGCGCGAAGTAGACGCCGCCTTTCTTGTCCGGCGGCGCGTCCACCCATGCCGCGCCGACGTCCGTCCCGTGATCGGCGAGCTGAGGAGTGTAGTCCGCGACGTACATCCCCGTCTGCAACGCTCCGGGCGCGCCGAGCGGCTTGCCGTCGGTATCGTGGGCGCGCAGCGACAAGCCAAACGCGTTCGGTGAGTTCGGATCGGGGTTCCAGATCTGCGCCAAGCCCGTCGCGTGCCGCTCGGCGCCGTGGATCCCGGTCGATATGCCGCCCCCGAGCTCGAGCGCCTTTGGCGCGGCCTTCGGCTTGCCGTCGGCATCGAAGCGCGCGAGCGTCGGGCCGGTGGTGGTGCTGTCGTAGACGATCGTGATCCCGCCGCTCGCGTCGATCCACGCCACCGGATCGCTGGCCACGTCGCCGGTCGGGCTGACGCGAACGGGGTTGCCCACCGCCACTCCTTTGCCGTCGATCGCGCGCAGGAACACCGCGGGCTTGCCGCTGGCGTCGGCGCTGTACACGAGCCACAAACCCTGTTGGCCGGCGAGCAAGCGAAGCTGGGTTTGGTTGCAAGGCTCGGTCGCGAGATCGGGCGTCAGCGCCGCGGGCTCGGTCTGCACTTGGGTGGCGAATAGCTTCAAGTTGCCTCCGCCTCCCGACTCGTAGCAGCCGGCAATCCACCAGGCGTTGCCGAAGCGGGCGATGTCGAACGCCGGCCCGGCGCTCAGCTTCAACCGCGTCGCACGCGCAAGCTTTCCGAGCATGCCGTTTACCACGTTGGCGAAGAACACCTGCGAGGTATCCGAATCGAACCCCGGATCGTGATACGTGGCGCGAACGGCAACGGCGATTTGGCCGCCGTCGTTTTCCAGGCTGGGCTCGCTGCCGGCGCCAATCTTGATCGAAGCGCCCGGCACACCCGCCGCGGAAATCGGCGTGTAGTAGGTCTGGTACGCGCCCGGATCTTCCTGTGTGTACGCGACAGCCCAGCCCGAGTCGGTTGCGATCAGCGAAGGATGGTAACCCTGCACTCCCTCGGCGGAGATCCGGACCGTGGCACCCATTTGCATTGGTGCGCCGCCGCCCCCTGCGCCGCCGCCCCCGGTGCCCGTCGCCGAGGATGAAGCGGCGACGGCTTTGGAGCTCGACGCGGGGTCGTTTCCTCCCGACGAAGGCCCGCAGCCTTGCCATGCTGCGAGCGCGCCGCCGATGCCAAGCGTGACCACCACGAAGTGACTTGTGGACATGTACCCCTCCGAAAGAAAGCTAGCCGGCTACAAACTCGTATTATGCGCACGTCGCGCCATTTCGCCCCATCCTGGCACGAAAGCGTCGGGTTGGGCGGCAAGTGGACGGCGTCGCAGGTTAGCCGGCGGCGCGACGGATGCAGGCGGGCCAGCGGTTCCCTGGCCAAACCCGTCAAGAGCGAATCGCTCCGGTACGCATCCACCCCACGATGCTCACCATGCTCGCGACGCCGCTCGGCGTCTCGTCCGACGAGCTGCTGGGCTTGGCGCCGCCCCGGCCGACCAGCGCCAGCCCGGGGCGGATCGCCGAGCCGATCGGCCAGCTCCTCGGCGCGCAAGGCGGCTGTCGCGGTCGCCCCTCGAAGAGCAGCGCCAGGGGCACGGTCGCGACGACGTCGACCTTGGCTTGGACGCCGGCGCGGTACAGGGCGTGGCGGATGGCGTCGCCGACCGCGCGCTCCTCGGGCGTGGTGGTACGGCCGCGCCGCCGCCGCGAGCCTGACGGAACTCCTTTGGCGGCGTGCTGCACCGCGCGGACGCTGGCATCCGGCGGTAAGCGCTTGCCGCGCGGAGGTTTGGCGCCCTGCTCGAAGAGCTGCATCGCGGTGTCGTCCGCGGGCGCGGCGGCCGCGAGCGCCAGGTAGGCGGCTGCCTTCGATTGCCTGCCGAGCCGGATCGCCTCGGCGCGCGCGATCGCCGCCACGCTCATGCCCATACCGCTTCATTTGCCCTCACCGCCGGCGTATGCTGGGACCATGGGCGGAAAGCCGTGTTGGGTGGGGCTCGTGTGGCTGCTCGCTTTCATGCCGGCGTCGAAGTGCGGCGACAATCCCGGCGATTGTGGCGCGGCCACCGAACTCGGGGCTCCCGCGATCGGCAAGCGGTGCGACAACGTCGGCTACCTGGCTTGCGACGGCTGCGGCTCGGACCGCGGCTTCTATTGCAGCCCGAGCGCATGGGAGCCGTTCGCGTGCCCCGCTTGCGATCACATCACGGGCGTGAAGACGGCACTGCAGTGCAACGGCCTCGAGGTCGCCAACGAGAATCTCGCGTGCGACGTCCCCGGCGCAGCCGCGTGCGCGAACGGCACCCCAACGCACAATCTGACCTGCGACGGCGCGACCCACACGTGGAAGCTGTTTCAGGATTGCGGCGCGAAGAGCATGATCTGCGGCCACGTCAACGCCACCACCCTCGGCTGCGTCCCGCCTTCCGCGAGCTCCGGCAGCGCCAGCGCGGGCAGCGGCGGCAGCACGGGCAGCGGCGGCGGCTGCACGCCGGCGTGCACCGGCGGCCAGACCTGCCAGGGCGGCGTGTGCAAGTGCCCCTTCGCCGATGACGTCTTTTGCTTCAATCACTGCACCAAGCCCGCCACCGACAACTTTTATTGCGGTTGTATGCCCAACACCGCGGGCATCACCTGCGGCGCGAACCAGCAGTGCTGCGGCGGGAAATGCCGTACCTGCAGCAACCCCGATCCGGTGACCTGCGTCTGCAAATAATCGTCGAGGCGCACGCGGCCACGCGCGAGAGCGGATGCGAGTGCGAGGGCGCGTGCGCGAGAGCGGATGCGAGTGCGAGGGCGCGTGCGCGACAGCGGATGCGAGTGCGAGGGCGCGTGCGCGACAGGGTGGGGGAGCGCGTGCGTACGGGGAGAGCCTGCGGCGTGAGCGCGCGCGACCGGCTCACTCCCTCCCCCGCTTGCGGGGGAGGGTTGGGGAGGGGGCGGAACTGCGGAACTGGCGGCGGGGGGATGAAATGTCCGTCCCCTTCCAGTTCCGCCGCCAATCGCCCGCGGCGCCCTCTCGCAAGCCCAAGTCCGCGAGACTGCGTCGGGAAGGTTCTACGGCGGTTCCGTAGCGACCAGGATCGACGCCGGATCCGGAACGGGACGGCATCGGACGATTCATCCGTCCCCGGCCAGTTCCGCGACGGCACTGCTCGAGATTCGAGCTCGTCAAGGGGGAGATGCCGGGCCTCCGCATCGACTGCTTGGTGCTCGGCGTTCTTGCGTCGCCGGACAACCGTAATCAGCATGCGGTGGGTCGATGACCATCTCCGGGTGACGCTCTGGCCATCGGGGAGCTTCACCTCGAGCTGCGCGCCGCTCTTGTCGTAATACCAAACGGTCACCTCGCCCCAGCTCACGTCGTGATCGAAGTTGTTGGTGATCGAGAACACCGGAACCTCGTCGCCGAAGTTGTTCTGCTTGTATTTGCCGGTGAACTTCACTCATCACGAGGCGAAGTCCAAGAGCTCCGAGCGTCGCTTTCGAGGTGTAGGTCAACCGCCGGGCTTCAGCGTGAGCACGTGCAGGATCGGCATCGCGCCGTCGGCGTTGCGTTGCGACAAATAGATGCGCTTCGTCTTTTCGTCGTAGGCCGCGCCGTTCAGTTGATTGGTGCCGGTGTCGATCGGGAGCTTCAATTGCCAGTGCGCGTACGGCTGCACGTCCCACGGTTTCTTCGTGCCGTTCTTCACCGCGACCAAGTCGTTGGCGTCGTAGGCCCACACGTACGAGCCGTAGGGGTAGCCGTGTGTGCCCTTCGACGAAACGTCGGGGTCGTAGCACCACTCCGAGCCGTCCGGCGTCGGCTTGCCCTGGAGGCTCTTGTCGTCGGTGCCCTCGCCATAACAAGGAACGCCCAGGCCGGTGCTGCCGAAGAACAAGAGGCTCTTCGTGCCGGGCGCGAACACGATGCCGGTCGCGAGCGACGCCATGTTGTAGATCGCGTTCTCCTTGGCGGTGTTGTCCCAGCTGCCGAGCGTCGGATGCTTCGCGTCGTAGTAGACGACGCCGGTCGCGGGAACCGGGCTCTTCTTGCCGAGCTCGCCCGGATCGAACACCCACGCCGCGGGGCCCCACGATTGGTGGCCGATGATCGACGTGCAGCAATGCCCGGTGAGCGCGGGCCCGCCGAAAGCCATCTGCCACTCGTCGGGAATGCGCGTCATGTAGCCTGCCACGAACGCGGGAAACGGATCGCCCACGGTGAACAGGCCCTTGAAATCGCCCTGCGTCGCGAGCGCGAGGCCCGAAGTGAAGTGCGACTTCGTCTGCTGGCCCGCGCCGTCGTAGTAGGCCCAGATCGATCCGATGAGCTGCTGGTCCCATACCAACAGGCCGCCGAGGATCATCGCGTTCTGGATCTTCTCGTCGTCGATGTGCCCTTCGGTGATCTCGGCGAAGTTTTGCAGCACCTTCGCCACCGGCAGCGCTTTCGGATCGGCGCTCTTCACCGCCGCGGGAATCGAAATCTCCGCGACCATCTGCCCGTAGGTGTGGCCCTTGATGAAGAGCGAGTCGTGCGCGGCGTAATACGCGAGCCCGTCGTCCGAGTAGTCGAAGATCGCGTTGGCGTCGCTGCCGAACTTCCCGGACGGCACGCGAAACGCCCCTTCGTACACGAGATCCGCCGGCCCCACGAGCCCGGCCCCCGCGCCGCTCGAGGTCGATGTCGACGTCGAGGTCGAGGTCGAGCTCGCGGTCGAGGTGGTGGTCGCGCTCGCGTTCGCGTTCTCGCCCGACTTCGAGCTGCAGCTCGCGACGGCGACGCACGCGACGAGGAACGAAAACGAAGCGACGGCGATGCGCATCATGATCGGCCGAGGGCCGACGATTCAGCATACCGCCGAGCGCCCTCGTCGACGAGTGGCCCGGGGGGGCGGAACAATCGAACCTTCACTTGCCGTTGCAGGTCTTCGAGATGAACACGCCCTGGAGCGTGTTGCCCTCGTCGAGGAACGTCACGAAGCCGTTCGCGTTCGACGATTCTTCGAGACTGCCGAAGTAGTTGTTGTTGCCGACGGGCTTCGGATCGCCCTGCGTGACGATCTGTTTGACGGTGCCGGCCTTGCACGTGAAGATCGCCTCCCAGTCGGCCGATTCGTCCAGGAGCTCCGACTCGCCGGCGAAGGCGATGGTGCCGTCGGCTGCGATCGACGGCGCGCCGCCGAGCACCAGCTTTCGGCTGCTGGAGAGCGCCTCGCCCTCGGTCGCGCACACCGCGACGTCGGTCTTCCACAGCTTCTTGGTCGCGATCACCTTCGTCGTCTCCATCCCGTTCTCGAGATCGAGCAGGAACGTGGCCTCGCTGTCGTTCACACCCGGACGGCCGATGTGGATGCCGCCGATCGTCTTGTCGAGCGACGCGTTCGGGCCCACCAAGAGGAACGACTGCAGCGGCTTGCCCGGCTTCTTGATGAAGATGGACTCTTCGAGGCCGCCCGTGCCGCCCGCGATGCAGTCGGCCTGGAACAGCACGGCGCCCGAGTCGGTCAGCCACGGACCGTCCGGGAAGCCGCAGAGCGTGCCGCCGCCGGTGTCGGGCAGCGTATCGCCCGCCCGCACGATCGCCTCGATCTGATCCTCGCCGCAGGTCCTGAGGAACACGCCCACGTCGTAGTCCGGCGTGTAGCTGGCGATGAAGGCCACGTCGTCGTGCTTGTTCTCCGACAGATCGTCGAACTCGATGAAATAGCCGCCGCCCGGCGCGGCCTGCCCTTGGTAGACGAGCACCTTCGGCTTGCGCCAATCCCACTGGAACAGCGCGCTCGTCGCCGAGCCGCCGGTGATGTTTCGCACGGCGAAGGCGATGAGGTCGCTCTCGTCGATGGTCGGCCCGTCGTAGTTGAACTTGTACGGCGGCAAGTAGCCGACGTCGGTCTTCTGCCCGGTGATGGCGATCGGCTTGAGGCGGTTCAGCCCGCGCTCCCAGAAGAAGACGCCCGCGCCGGTGTCGGGCGGCGTCGTGACGCTCTTGCTGGTGGTCCCCGGCGCGTAGCTCGCGATGAACGCCACGTTGCCGTTCTTGCTGATCATCGGCTCGTCGAAGCCGAAGTTCGAGTCGAAGACCGCGCCGTGCGTGCCGGGCGCGGTTTGGCCCGCGACCGCCACGGCTTTCGGCCCGCACGTTCCGTTCATGAGCGCGCTCTCGCTGTCGGCCGTTGGCTCGACGTCGTTGTGAGCCTGCGGCTCGGTGCTGTTCGCGCAAGCGCCGAGCGCGAGGATCGCGGCGCCAATCGGCAGCGTGAAGCTGCGTCGCGTGGGAGCGTGTTTCGTCGTCATAGTACCCCTCGTGTCCTTTGTCGTTTCGGCTCCTCGGCCGTGACGCGACCTTCGGAGCCGGTCGCCCTCGCAGCGCCTGCACGAACCAGACCCCGCGGCGCCGGTGAGTAAGTCGACGCACGCGCGTGTGAGACATCAACGCGCGCCGCTGGAGAACCGAGAAGCGCGTGACCCACCGTGTGATCCGCGCAGGTCCGTTCGGTTGATCCGCGCGCGATCGCCGCGCCCGCGGATTCGCCCCGCGGGGGCGCTAGAGGTCGCGCGCGTGCGGCAGCGCGGCGTACCAAGTTGAGGTGACGCGACGAGTCCGGGGCTCGACATGGTTCGAGCTTGCGCGACGTGCTAGCCTCCTCGCCGTCCGGGCCCCGAACGTCGCTGACGGCGAGCGGCAGGAAGCGTTGGATGGTGCGAGCCACCCAGAATTCGTCGCAGAAGCTGCTCATCGTCGCTGCCATCGTGCTTGGCATCGTCATCTTCGCGCGCTTCCTCACGCCCCACGACGATGCCGCCGACGCCCCCCGCCCGGTCGCCTCGACCACGCTGCCTGCCCGCGCGAGCGCGACGGCCGCCGCCGAGCCGGCGATCGGTTTCGGTTACAAGTGCGCGTGGATCGCCGCGAAAGGGATCAGCAGCGAGGCGCTTGCTCGCGCGTTGCGACTCGGAGAAGTGACGAGCGAGAGCTGGGTAGTCGGCATTCAGCGCAGCTACGATCCCCACGCCGGAGCTCGCGGCTCGGTACCGGACTCGACCGCCGCCGAGCTCCAATTCGGCGAAACACCCACCGTGTTCGTGACGCCGCCGGTCGACGGCTGGACTCTCGCGGTCGGACAGCGACTCGCGTTTTTGCGCAGTTTCGCCTTCAAGCGAATACCTGCCGATCATTCGCCCGACAAGCTACTCCCGTTTCTCGAAGCGTTGAGCCGAGAGAGCGGCGTGACGGTCCAGTATTTCTTCACGCATCGCATTCCGGAGACGCACATCTGGGCGTGGGCCGAGTCGGGCCGCATCGTGCGCGCCTACGGTTTCTCCGGTGAACAGGGCAACATTCTCTTCAACGTGGGACCGCTCACGCCGGGCGAGCGCGCGTTGGGCATCGAGCTTCCCGGCAACGAAAGAGAGCTGCTCGACAAACGTTTCGCTCGTCCGAGCGAACAGACCGTCATCGACGTAGCGGGCAAGTGGAGCGTCGATCCGACTCGGCTCCACGGACGCACCGACCTCGGCCGCGGCCTCACCGGCGCGCTGCCGTGAATCGGCAGGGGCTCGAACCGAAGTGGCGCCGCGCGCAACGGAGGGCGTTGTTACGATTTCGATACGGCGAGATTTGGGTGGAAGTCGCGCCCGGGATCTTCTGCAAGATTCTCGCGACCGACGACGAAGGCAAGCGCGTCAGCATGATGGTGCGTCTGCAGCCGAACGTCGAATATCCACCCCACACCCACGCCGATGTCGAGGAGCTGCACCTGCTCGACGGCGAGCTGTGGATCGACGATCGCAAGCTCGTGCCCGGCGATTACAACCGCGCCGAAGCGTCGACGAGCGACAAGCGCGTGTGGAGCGAGACCGGTTGCACCTGCGTCCTCATCACCAGCACGCAGGACGTCCTCGGGTAGCCCCCGCGCCCCGCTGCGTTCAAGCAGCGGCGACGCCCACGAGCTCGGCTTTCTTGCCGGGTGAGCTTCTCTCGGCGCGCCATGTCGCCAACCGCGTTCTCGTAGCTCGCGTAGAGTCACCCACCGGTCAGCGCCTGCAGAACAACAATCAGGATAAGGAACGCTCCGAAGAAAATCAGTATTCCGAGTCGCCATTGCCGCTCGATCGACTGGCCGCTTTGCAGCCCAAGCTTGCCCATAGCCTCGGAAGCGCTTAGATGAAGGAGGCTGGCGCCCGGGCGCTTCTCGTTCAAGATCTTCACAATCGCATCGAATTCGGGCGTGATCCGGACGGGCATCTGAACCTCGTCATTCGCCCAGGTCACGATAAAGTTGGCGTCGAACGGAAGATCCGACGAATAGCTCCGGTCGACGTAGAAGTGTCGAATGGAGTCGAGAGGAATTCGCCTGTTCCCGAGGGATGGATGCTCGACCAGGAGAACGTCGTCAGCAAGTTCGATGCGGCACCGAGCCATGAACGCATACCTACCAGTCGCGTCCTATCGGCGTCTACGCGCCGGTGCGATCGCGACGCGGTTGAAGTGTCTATGGCCCGATCGCGTACAGCTCGTAGTCGGAGATGTCGATCATCGACACGTAGTAGATCGTGCCATCGGCGCCAATCGCGCCGCCGTACGACTTGCCGGTCGGGCTCAACCACTTCTGCTTCCCGTCGGCGGCCACCGCGGCGAAGCCGGTCGACGTGCCCACGTAGCTTGCAAGCAGGGACGGCGCCAAGATCCGTCAAGCGAATTCGTCCGTTCAAGCACGAAACCAACGCGGTGGGGCAGCCGGCGGCAAGGCGTAGGGGCACAGAGGCGGGACCCTCAAAGGTCCCGCCCGCCCCGAGCCCCCACGGTTGGCAAGAGCGCCATCGCCGGCGGGCGAATACCTCGTGGCCTGGCAACGCCAATAGACGATAGAGCCCGAGCGAGGGAATGTAGCGTCGCAGAGGCGCGGCGACCGGAACGGGCCTACCACCAGCGGTAATGCGCGAGCAGCCATCCAAGGATGGCGATCACGACGACGGCCGGCACCGACAGGGTGAGCATCCGCGCCAGGGACGTCCCGCTGGTGGGAACGACGGGGGCGGCGCCTGCTTCCTTGGTCACGAGCCCGTGGGACGTGCCGGACGGCTCCAAAATCTGGGTCGCCACGGGCGCGGCGCGCGCCTGGGCTAGCTTGTGGAAATGGTAGGGCTGGAGCTCGTGCGGGGGGTCGGGCAACGGCTCCTCCCAGTAGACGGGTCGAATGAAGGATTGGCGCATGAGCCCGAGCGCATAGCGCCACTCGCGCTCGACGTACCGGGAACCCTTCGAGTGTGTGGACCAAAAGAGCTGGAAGATGTCCGCCTCCCGGATGAGCTTCTCGAGCCCGGTGTCCCATACCTCGCCGGAGCGCAACGAAAAGCAATCCCGCAGAAATGAATTTCCCAGCGTGCCAATGCACTCGGCGACCAGGTTGACGATTTGTTCGTCCTGGTGAGAGTAGGACACGAAGATCTTCTGGTAGGCGCTGCAGCGATCGGGGGGCGCCAACGTCGCAACTCGCGGGCTTCCTGCGGCGGCTACCTCGAGGCTGAGGCTGGCCTCCGCGACGAGGACTACGCCGAAATAGACTCGCAGCGACCCGCGAAGCGTCTTGCCCGCTCGATCTGTTCCGCAGCGAAACTCGAAATGCTCGCGATGAACGTCCTTGATCCAATCGAACTCGCGCTGCTCCGGATTGAAGACGACACCCTCGACCTCGGGCACGAAGCGCAAGTGGACGCCTTGCGGAAGATCCACCTTCGCGTCTTGCACGACGACCCGGTACTCGTCGACATTCTCCAGGAAGCGAGCGGCCTGGCGCGCCACGTCTTCGAGCGGATCGGGCGCGTCGGCGGGAGCATCCGGAGCTCGCTTGGAGGGATGGGCGAACACGAGCATTTCGTGCCACACGTTCGCGATGACGACCTTGGGCCGATAGACGGTGAACTGGGCGTCCTTGCGAACGGCGGGAGCCTCGGCTTCGTTGCTGAGTCTTTCTTTTTCGAAGTGCTTAGCCCAAAAAGCCGCGGCACGCTTTCGTGCGTCTTCCTCATCGTCGCTTCCCTTCTCCTTGCGGCGCTCGATGTCGGATAGGGACTCCAGCGGAGTCGATGGTATCGACTTCCACGTGCTCGACCAAGCGTTCGATGTGGTTGAACCGCCCTTAGTCGGTCCGGCGGTTTCGACGCCGAGTACCTTGGTGAGGGTGCGAACAAAGTAGGTGGCAGTTCCCGAGCGCGGATAAAAAGCCAACATGACTTCGTACCAACGTTGGATCTTCTCGTGAATCCATCGAGAGGCGGAATCCGGAAAGCCTTCAGCCGGCAGGACCGATGGCAGACCGAACAGCGTGCGCGCGATTTCAGCAAGCGCGCGAAGGTCGGCGATGTGCGACCTTGGCGTAATCGACTCATCGCCGGGCAGCATCGCGACCGTTGTCCCTGGGATGCCCCAATTGACGACTTTGACGCGCCAAGCTGACGCATCTTGAGAGGGTTCTGTGTTCGACAGGAAGATGAGGTCTGCCGTGACGGTTGTCTCTTCGATTCCGTTCTCGTGGATGGCATCGATAGCCTCGGCAACTCGCCGCATGATGATGATGGCTTCGAGCGGGTCGAATTGCCGCAGCTTGACGACTTGCGACAGCGGGCTCCCGTGGATCTTCCCCATTCTTACGAATGACAGGCCGGTGTCGGCGTCGAATCCAGCGCCGAAGATCTCGACCACGTTGTCTGCAGAGGTTCGCGCTGCCATGCGCAGACGCGAGTCGTCGTCGCTGGACAGCTTGCCCCGAAGCAGGAGCAGGGAGCCCACCTGGTTACTCGCGGGGTCCCTCACTTCGTAAATCGCATGGGTCTCGCCGAGATGAATGGGCGCGAGTATTTGGAGGAGGAATTCACCGAACGTCGATCCGACCACCAGCCTCGGAGGCCTGTGGATGCCGATTCCCGCCGGATCCCCCATCGGCCGAATCGTACCTTGCCAAGGGCGACGTTGACACCCGCGCGCTGCCGGCTTTCCGGCTTCGGCGCGGCCTGCTAGGGTGCCGGCGATGGAATTTCGTTCGTTGGGGCTCTTTCTCGCGCTCGGCGCGGCGGGATGCGGCTCGACTTTGGTGCGCGCGGCGGAGAGCGACAAGCTTCCGCAGTTTCGCTCGAGCCTCGGCGCCGCGTTGCAGCATGGCGTGGGGCCGGGCGAGGCGCGCGACGTGGCGCTGTCGCGGGCGCGCTGGGAGGTGGCGACCGCCGCCGGCGAGGAGGGCGCGAAGAACCTCGCCGAGCTGCAGAGCTGCGCCCCGCTCCTGCGCGGTCCGCTGATGGATCGCGCCGGCCTGCAGGACGAGACCGCCGCGCGCGCGGCGACCATGGCGTTCGAGGCCGGGCTCGTG
>JACXTT010010335.1_pt1 | contig 12593 bp, 12 predicted proteins | sample 9270951 | NCBI WGS metagenome assembly JACXTT01 (sample SAMN15532306, study PRJNA645909) | rock metagenome | isolation source: weathered quartz diorite | place: Puerto Rico | collected 2017-06-21 | reverse complement strand
GCAGAATCACTCGGACTACAGCGCGACCTCGATGGGCATCTCGGCGGGTGGTGTGGTCGGCAACCCGAATGGCCAGAGCAACAGTGGTTCGACCTCGGGCAAGAACACCGGCGGCATCAACCCGATGATCCCGCAGCACAAGAGCGGCAGCCAGGATGGGGTGGCGCAGGCGGCGGTGGCGGACGGCACCATTACCATTACTGACGGCGCCAACCAGAAGCAGGATCTGGCGACGCTCAAGCGCGATACGGCTGGTACCAACAGCCAGGTGGGGAACAATCCGGACCTGGAAAACCTGCTGAACAAGCAGGCCGACATGATGGCGGCGGCGCAGGCGGCGGGGGAGGCGGTGGCGAAGACCGTCGGTGACGTCGCGGGAGCCAAGCAGAAGGAGGCATTGGCCAATGCCGAGTCGGCTGGCAAGGCGGGCAACACTGAACTGCAACAGCAGTATCTTGCTGAGGCGAAGAGTTGGGAGGACGGCGGCGAGTACCGGGCGGCGCTGCACGCGGCGGGCGGCGCACTGATTGCCGGGCTTGGCGGCGGCAACGCGATTGCCGGGGCTGCGGGAGCCGGTGCGGCGTCGCTGGCGGGTGGCAAGCTCAACGAGTTGAGCAATGCCATTGCCGACAAGGGCGGTAACACCGCGCTGAGCGAGGCGCTGGGCAACGTGGCGGCGAATATTGCGGCGGGAGGGATTGGCGCACTGGCAGGTGGCTCTGGGGCGGCGACAGCCGCGAATGTGGATCGCTTCAACCGACAGTTGCATCCGGATGAAAAGCAGCTTGCCAAGAAAATGGCAGCGAACAGTGGCGGTAAGTACACTGCTGAGCAGATCGAAGCTCAGATGCGACTTTCCAGCCTGGTTGACATGAACGGAAATGTACTCGAGTCCGGCCGCGCCGATGTCATTGATGCGGTGAAGACGAAGCCGACAGACGCCGGCGTGCAGTGGCAATCAATCGCTGGAACAACGCGTATCCAAGAGGTTCAGGCCCAGCCGAATTCCGAGATCATTACCTACATCCAATCGCAACAAAAGGCGATGCAAGGTGATGTGCCCTATATCAGCCGGCAGGATTACAGTTCGGTCCCGAAGATCACTTCGTCGCCAGGACAATTGCCAGCCGGAAAATGCGGCGCAGGGCAAGCGGACTGCGCTGCGGGACTACCTGCGGGATATAGTGCTGAGGAAATTGCACAACGGCGAACAAACGTAGCCGATGCAGCTAGTAATTTTGGCACGCAGGTAGGAAGAGTTGGCGCCGTGTCTGGAGCCTTCGCCGCGTCGCCGAATCCTATAGTAGCCGTTCCGGCAGCGGGAATCGCCATGGTCTCTACAGCTGCCGGTCTAGCGGCCAGCGCCGTTGAGCAGGTTGCACGGCCAGATGTTGGTCAAACCATGGCCGAAGGAACACTAGGCGCTATCGGATACGCCTTGGGAGACCGCTTTCCTTTGATGGGGCCAGCGATCAATGAACTCGGTGAGACGATTAAGGCGACAGATTCGATGACAGATCTTAAGAATGCGATCAACAAAGGCTGGAACAACATCGTCACGGGGAAATAAGATGCGATTCTTTGTCTTCAAGGATGGCAATTTTTCGCCTCTGATGCAGGCGATCTTAATTATCGTCGGTATCGCCGTCGGTTGGATTGGCCTCCAAGTTGAATGGATCCCGAGAGTACTACGTCTGCTAATGGTTCTCGCTGGCTTTGGTTCTATTATGGTCGGGGGGCTTAGTGCGCGTGCTCATCTGATTGGCATCAAGCCATTTGAAAATTCTGAATGGCGCAACGCGAAGAAGACATACAAGGATGGCGACGATCCGCAGAAGTAGCGGCCTGCCCCAGCTATTTCCCGGTTTCCGCCTGCCACGTCAAGTGGCTGGCGGGTCTTTCAGCGTACCGCACAAAGAGAACTTGCGGTAACCATCGAGTCCAATGCTGTCGTCAATCCTGAGCGTGCGCCGTAAGGCCCGCGGTGTCTTTCCCTTTGTCCCTTTCGCCCTGGCGCTACCCTCGCTGGCTGTCGCCCAGTCCTTGCCATTCTTCCCCAACGTCACCCCCAACGACGCCATCGAGCAGCGCCAGGAGCAGCGAAGCGAAGCCGACAAGCAGCGTGCCATGGCACGGCCTGACGTACTGTCGCCGTCGGACGGCAAGCCCGCAACCGGACCGCTGATCCTGCCCGCCGAAACGCCGTGTTTCCCGATCAAGACCGTCGTCTGGGACGGCACCGAGGACTTCCCATGGCTGCAACAGGAGTCCGCTATCCTCGTTGGCCAGTGCGTGGGCGCCAAGGGATTGCAGACGATCCGCGACTACTTCGCCACACGCCTCATCACCGATGGCTTTGTCACGTCTCGTGTGCTGATTCCCGCGCAAAACCTGTCCACCGGCACGCTGCGCCTTCAGCTCGTTGCTGGCCGCATCGATCAGGTGAAGTCCGAGGGCACCGCCGGCTGGTGGCGTACCGCCTTGCCCACCGGCCCCGGCGGATTGGTCAACCAGCGCGACCTCGACCAGGGCATGGAGAACATCCGCCGCCTGCGGGGCCAGGCCGATGCGACCATCGAGCTGGTGCCCGGCGACGAACCCGGCGAGGCCGATCTGGTGGTCAAGCCCGGCACCGGCAAGCGCTGGCACGGCCTCATCACGGCCGACAATGCCGGCCTGGACAACACCGGCAAGTACCAGATGGGCGGCACGCTGACGGTGGACTCGCCGCTGTTCCTCTACGACAGCCTGACGATCTCGGGCAACACCAATGCCAACGTCGGCAACGGCGCTGCGGGCACGCGCTCGTCGGCCATCAACTACAACATCCCGTTCGGCTACTGGAATGTCTTCTTCAACGCCAACCAGTCGCGCTACAAGCAGACCGTGGCGGGATTCGAGGAGGATATTGTCTACGGCGGGCGCAGCACCCAGGTGGAGGCGGGCATCGGGTACGTGCCGTTCCGTAACGCCTCTGGCAAGACCAGCCTCTACGCCAAGGTGTTCCGCAAGAGCGCCAGTAGCAGCATCAACGGGCAGGACCTGACGGTGCAACACCGGGACTTCGTTGGCTACGAGGTCGGCGCCTCGCACCGCCAGTATTTCGGCGCGACCGTGTTCGACATCGGCGCGGCGTGGCGCCAGTCTCTACCGAATCACTCCAAGGCGCCGGGTTTCGTGCTGGGCGACCCCACCTGGGACGGGAAGTCCGAGATCCTGTCGGGCAACTTGGGCCTGATGGTGCCGTTTCAGGCCGGAGGCCAGCGGCTACGCTACCAGGGCAGCGTGCGCATGCAGTACGCGCCGACCCGAATCCTGCCGTCCGATTACTTCGTGATCGGCAACCGCTACTCGGTACGCGGTTTCGATGAACAACTGACGCTAGCCGCAGAGAACGGCGTCACTATGCGCAACGACCTCGCGTGGCAGATCGGCAACACCGGCCAAGAGGCCTTCGTCGGCTTTGATATGGGGCATGTCAGCGGCCCGTCCGCTGCGTTTCTGGTGGGACAAACGCTGATGGGCGCCGTGATCGGGGCGCGTGGCCGCTGGCGCCTGGGCAGCCTGGCGGCGCTGTCGTATGAGGTCACCGTGGGCACCCCTATCAAGAAGCCGGACCACTTCCGCACGCACAGCACCAACATCGCGGCACAACTTGGATTGGAGTTCTAATGTCATGAAGTTACTGAAAGCTCTCGCTGGTATTGGCATGGTTGCCGTGGCGCTCCTGCTGCAAGGTTGCGCCACGGAATCGAGTTCTGGCAGCGTCTATTCCCGTGGTCAGGCACAGAATGAGCAGGTGATCCGCTTTGGCACCGTGGAGTCGGTTCGTCAGGTCACGATCCAGTCCACGCAGACCGGCGCGGGTACCCTGCTGGGCAGCGCCATCGGTGGCATAGCGGCCGGCAGCACCATTGGTGGGGGCAATGGCGCCGTGGCGGCGGGGTTGATCGGCGCCATTCTTGGCGGCATGGCGGGCTCCCTCGGTGAAAGCCAGGTCGGCAAGCGAGCAGGCCTGGAGATCACCGTGCGACTCGATAACGATGAGATGCGGGCCATCACCCAGGAGGCCGACGAACAATTCCTGCCCGGCCAGCGCGTCCGGCTGCTATCCGCCGGCGGCACGACCCGCGTCACGCACTGAGGACAGCGATGAGCCGACTGGTCGATGCACGCCGGTTCGCGGTCTTGGCTGGATTCCGCAAATATCGACACTCGACTCACTGCCTGATTGGCTACAAAATTCCACCGCAGGTCAAGAAGTGGGATGGCCTGATCCGGTCCGCCAACATCCACGCGGACCAGCGACCGGTCCGGCGTGGCGCCATCTCAGCCGGCGGCCTGGCAGCCGGCCTCGTGCATCAGCGCGCTCATGGCCGTGTGCAACTCGCCCGGCACCACTGGCTTGTGCAGCAACACGACGCCGCCCGCGTGAGCGGTGCGTAGCCGATCGGCCGCGGTATCGCCGGTGATGATGATGGCCGGCACCGCGTGGCCGAGGCGCTCGCGGATCGCGCTCAGTGCTTCCTGTCCGGTGCGGTGGCCGCGCAGTCGGTGATCGGCGAGGATCAGGTCTGGTGTGAAGCCGGCCAAGACGCCGAACGCTTCTTCTTCGGATTCGACCGTGCGGCATTCGCACTGCCAACTGCCGAGCAGACTCGACATTGCGGTGCGGATCGCGTCGTCATCGTCGATGACCAGCACGCGCAGGCCGTCGAGCCCTCTTGGGGCCTCGGCGCTGGCCGCTTCTTCAGGGGCACTCCACGCGAGTGGAATGGAAAGCCGGAACACCGAGCCACGGTCCGGCACGGATGCCAGCGTGACGCGCGTGCGCATGGTTCTCGCGAGGCCGTCGACGATGGCAAGACCAAGGCCGAGTCCCTTGCGCTGATCGCGCTCCGGGTTTCCAAGTTGGTGGAACTCGCGAAAAATATACTGGTGCTGCGTGGCGGGGATGCCGATGCCGGTGTCCCAGACTTCGATCGAGGCATGGAAACGCCGCCGCCGGCAGGCCACCAGCACGCCGCCGCGGCGCGTATAGCGGATGGCGTTGGCGATCAGGTTGCGCAGGATCAGTTCGACCAGCGTGGGGTCGCCGAACAGCGTGACGGTGGTGTCGCGCGTGCGGTAGAACAGGCCGCGCGCATCGGCCTGCGGCGCGAACTCGTTCTCCAGCTTGTACAGCAGCGGTTGCAGGCGGAACGCACGCGGGCGCGGCGTCACGACGCCGGCTTCCAGCTTGGAGAAATCGAGCAGCGTGTTGAGCATCTCGCGCGCGGCACCAGACGAGGCCTCGATGTGTTCCAGCAACTGGCGCTGGCGGTCGTCCAGCGGCGTACGCCCGAGCGACACCAGGAAGAGGCCGAGGGCGTGCAATGGCTGGCGCAGGTCATGGCTGGCCGACGCCAGGAAAACCGACTTGGCGCGGTTGGCCTCCTCGGCCGTGCGCAGCGCCAGTTCGGCGCGCCCGGTCTGCCTGCGCAACTGTTCGATCAGCTCCACGTTCTCGAAGCGCAGCGCGATCGAATGCCGCGCGACGCGCGAGTAGTTGCGCGCGAAGACCAGCAGCACCGCAAGATAGAGCGGCGTGCCGAGGAACATCGGCAGGTATTCGCTGTCGCCGGTGGCGAGGAATGCCATCCACACCGGCACGATCGACGGGATGAAGAACCCGATCGCAACGGGCAGGCAGGCCGAGAACACCGCCAGTGCCGCCGCGCTCATCCCGGCGATCAGCGACAGGATGCAGATCACGGTCGCGGGCGAACTGACATCGAGGTAGAACCACGCCATCAGCCCCCACAGTCCGCCGATGATCGTCAGCATGAACGTCAGGCCCTGCGCGTAGCGGCGCGCGCCGGCCTCGGCGGTGCGGTGCGGCAGCAGCAGCCTGCCGTAGTAGGTGACGGCGCAGGCCAGTGCCATTTCCGCCGCCCAGGCCAGCGCGCCGTGGCGCACGCCATTGAGCGAGAGGCCGACGGCCAGGAAGACGGCGGCCAGCGTGCAGCCGAGCATGGCGATGCCGAAGCTCTGGTCGATCAGCTCCATCTGGGCGGCCAACAGGCGCGGCTCGTCCAGCCGTGGCAGGAAGGGAATCCGGAAACCGCCAGGCTGGCGCGGCGGCGGCGCGTTCATCGTGCGGTTTGCACCAAGCCGCGGCGCTGCGCTTCGAGGATGGCTTCCACGCGGCTCACCACGCCGAGGTGATCGAGAATGGCCGCCACATGCACGCGTACCGTGTTCTCGGACAGCCCGAGATGATGGGCGATGACTTTGTTGGAGCGGCCCAGGTTGAGCTGGTGCAGCACCTCAAGCTGGCGCGGGGTCAGCGTGCTGGCTTCGTAGGCCGGGGAGGGCGGCGCGGCGGCATCGCCATGCGAGAAATGCGTGCCGCCGGCCAGGCAACTGGCGATGGCCTCCTCGATCTCGCGCGCGTCGGCGGACTTCGGCAGGAAGCCGGCGATCTCCTTGCGGACCTCGGCGGGAATGATCTCCAGCCCCGAGGTACCCGAGACGATGAGGATGCGCGCCGCCGCGAAATGCCGGCGCAATACCTTTACGCCTTCGATGCCGTTCAGGCCCGGCATCTGGATGTCCAGCAGCAGGATGTCGACGTCCTTGCCGCCATGCGCCTGCACGGCTTCCATGACGGCGCCGGCTTCCATGATCTCGGCCACGCTCGGGCTGTCCGCCAGCAGCAAGCGCAGGCCGGTACGGAACAGGGTGTGGTCGTCGATCAGCAGCAGGCGGGCACGGGGCATGGCGAAGTCTGTCGGGGCCCTCCGCACGGCTGCGGAGTCCAGCGCACATTGGACTCGATTCCCGGCGGCTTGTCTACGCGCGGCACGCCATCGTGCCGGCGCCCTAGTCCGGAAAGATTATGTTCCGGTGCCCGCACGGGTGCGATGATCAGACCATGGGCGATTTCCGCGACTCGTCCATGCCACTTTGGATACCCACCCGAACCCGGCTGTGGGTATTTTTTTGGGGGCGCAGCCGGACCACGGCGTCTGGCCGAGCCCGGCCCAGTTCTTGGGGCGGACGATGCCGTCCAGCAGAAGGGCGGATGGGCGCGCTGGAAGACCGTTGCGTCAGCCGCCGTGACGACGCCGAAGAAGCTGTCGGCTCTCGCGCCTATTCTCCGCTGAATCTGGCCGACGAATTCTCCGGTGTCGCCGGGCCGCGGGATTCGCTACCTTTTTCCGGGAGGTGCTAGCATGGCGGCACCCTTGGACAACCGGAGCGCCGCATGTCCCTGTCTTCCTACCTGACCTTCCTGTTTGCCTGCGTCGTGATCATGATCGTGCCGGGACCGGCCGTGACGCTGATCGTCGCCAACAGCCTGCGGCATGGCCGGCGGGCCGGCATGCTGAACGTGGCCGGCATGCAGATCGGCCTGGCGTTGACGGTGCTGGTGGCGCTGCTCGGGCTGGCGTCGCTGATCGCCGCGATGGGGACGTGGTTCACCTGGGTGCGGCTGGCGGGAGCGGCCTACCTGGTCTGGCTCGGCGTGAAGTTGCTGGCGTCGGCCAACGACTCCGCGCAGGACGGCACGCCGCGCCAGCCGCGTGGTGGATTCTTCCTGCAGGGGCTGGTCGTATCGGTCAGCAATCCCAAGACGTTGCTGTTCTTTGGCGCGTTTTTCCCGCAGTTTATCGACGCCAGCCAGGACTTCACGCTGCAGGTCCTGCTGATGGGCGCAACCGCGATGGCCGTGGCGGCGATCTCGGACAGCACCTATGCGCTGCTGGCCTCGCGCGCGGGCGCCGCGCTGTCGCGCAGCCGGGTGCGCTGGATGACGCGGGCCAGCGGCGTCACGCTGATTGGCGGCGGGCTCTGGCTGGCGCTCGCACGCGGCAAGTAACGTAGCGTGCCGGCGCCAGCCGCCGGCATTAGTCCAGCGTGATGTTCGACGCCTCGATGACATCCGCCCACATCTTGCGGTCTTTTGCCAGGAAGGCGGCGAAATGCTCGGGCGTGTCGCCGACCGGCTCGGAGCCGAATTCGGCCATCTTCTTGCGGACCTCCGGCGCGGCCAGTGCCTTCACCAGTTCGTGGTTGAAGCGCGCCACCACTGGCGCTGGCAGGCCCTTCGGCCCGAAGATGCCTTGCCAGGTGGGCATGTCAAAGCCCTTCAGGCCGCTCTCGGCCAGCGTGGGCACATCGGGCAGCAACGGCGAGCGCTTGCTGCTGGTGACGGCCAGCGCCTTGACCTTGCCGGCCTTGACCAACGATGCAGCGGTGGTGATGTTGTCCACCGTCATCGCGATATGGCCGCCCATCAGGTCCGTGATGACCGGCGTCGCACCCTTGTACGGCGCGTGCACCATGTCCAGGCCGAGCCTGTGCAGCATGGTTTCGGCAATCAGGTGGTTGGACGTGCCGACGCCCGAGGTGCCGTAGGTCACAGACGGGTTCTTCTTCACGTAGGCGGTGAAGTCGGCGATGGTCTTCACCGGCAGGTTCGGGCCGACGATGACGACGTTGGGCTGCGTGGCCAGCATGGCGATCGGCGTGAAGTCGTCCGCCTTGTAGGGCGTGCCCTTGGGATTGAGCACGTGCGTGACCGCCATGGCGCCGGCAGCGCCCATGCCGATGGTATAGCCGTCGGGCGCGGCCTTGGCGACCTTGTCCGCAGCGATGTTGCCGGCGGCGCCGGGCACGTTTTCCACTACCACCGGCACGCCCAGGCTCTCGGACAGCGGCGCTTGCACCAGGCGCGCCAGCAGGTCCGCGGAGCCGCCTGGCGCGAATCCAACCAGCAGCCTGACCGGCTTGGTCGGCTTCCATTCCTGCGCCTGCGCGTTCGCCGCGCCAAGCGCCGCCGCGGCACCCAGGCCGATCGCCAACATACCGCGCACCAGCGGCGTCGCGCACCTTGCCAGCTCGATTCTTTTCACCGTCTTCATTTCCAATCCACCTGCGTCTTGGGCAATCTGTCAGGAAGGGCTTGCCCCCAGCCCCGAAAGCATGCGCGATGCGCCAAACCTGTACGTGTCGCTCAGGCCAGCACTTGTCGCAGCACTGTCGCCACCATCCGGTTCGACAGCAGCACCGGCACCTGCGCGGCGGCGCTCACTTCGCGGCGCATGGCTTCGGCAAATCCCATGCAGTGCATGATGATCAGGTCGCAGCCGCGCAATTCATGTCCGGCCCGCGCAAAGCGGCCGTCGCCGTCGTTGTCGTTCTCGCCCAGATAGGGCGACGCATGCGTGACGCGCACGTTGCAGCGCGCCGGCCCGATCAGGTGGAAGTCCTCCACCTGCGCCGCCAACGGCAGCACGATGCCCAGTTCGCGGCAGCCGGCGGCGAGCGCCATCGTCAGGTGATCGACCACTTGCTGCGGCTCCACGACCAGCGTGCGCAGCGCCGGCAGCGCAGTGCCGGTACACAGCGGCACCAGCGCATCGAAGCGCCCGTCATCGAGCGATTGCATGAGTCGTGCCAGCCGTGCCTCGGCGGCGGGTTTGCCCATGACGACCTGGTTGCCGTCGCGCATGCGGCTGGCAAAGCGATACTCGCCCGCCTGCGGCGCCATGGCGGCGATTTCGGTGGCATCGAGGTCGTCCAGGATGCCGAACTCCTCCACCTCGACCGGCAAGCCGGTGTCGGCAATCATCTGCGGCACCACGTCGATGCGCGGCGACTGGCCGATGGTGACGAAGGCCACGCGCGGAATGTGCGCGCGGGTGGCCGGCGTCATGACGTGCGGCCTTCCGTCTGCAGGTGCGCGAGCGAGCCGTAGCGCTGCTGCAGCGCGTTCCACTCGGCATCGTCGTAGAACGCGCACTGGCCCTGGCCGAAGAGCTTGGCTACCTCGATGCAGAAGCGTGTGGCGACGTCCAGGTCATAGGCATTGGTGACGCCCGTGGCGCAGCCCGGCACCGTGGTCTGCGCAGTCAGCGCCACACCCACGACGGGGGCGGCGGTGACGATGGACGGCTGCATGATCGAGTTGACATGCCAGAGACCGTTTTCGTAGGGCGTGATGTCCTGCGTGGTGAGAGGCAGCACCATCGGCAGCTCGCCGCTGACCCAGCCCATCACGTCGAGCATCCGCTCGGGCACGCGCAGCAGCCAGCCTTCCTTGGCGACCGGCGTCAGCGCCACGCCGCGCCGGTTGACGAAGCGGTTGCCGCGCGTGGTGTCCACGGACAGGATCGCCGCCATTTGAGGGTGCACTTCATGCGACATCATCTTGCGCATGGCAAACGGCGATTTCATCATCGGCACCGGCTGATGCGGCCGCGTGGCGGCATGCGGGCAGATATGCGTGTGGATGCGCACCGGGCCGGGCAGCACGTCGCGGCCGGCGGCCATGTCGGCCAGCTTCAGCGCGGTGGCGACGGCCACGATGGCGCCGTCTGCATCGGACACCAGGCCGGTAACGGCCGGGCGCGCGCCCACGCCGCCCAGGCGCCCCACCACGCCCAGCGCCGGGGCGGTCGGATCGAGGCCCGGCAGCGTGCAGGCGAGGAAGTCGGTGTAGAGGCCGTTTTCCTCCACGCGCGTGACGGTCACGTCCGCCACGCCGCGCGCGCGCAGCAACGCCGCCACGGTTTCCCCGTCGATACGCGCCGGGGACAGCAGCTCGATCGTTTCCAGGACTTGATTCATTGACATGCCGGCTTCCGGTGAATGCGCTTAGCGCGGGACGACAAGTTCGCCGGGCGCGATGTCCAGCGTGCGCGAGCCAAGGAACCAGCGCGCGTCGTGCGAGCCGCCCATGACGAAGGCGTTGCCGGACACGTGTACCCAGTTGCCTTCCGGCAGGCCGAGCACGGGCATGTCCGGCTGCAGCGTGGTGAACTCGGCCAGCCGCTGATCGCGCGTTTCGCCGCGAAAGCCCGGCACCACCAGGTTGAAGTAGTGCGGGTTGATCTGGAACGGGATCAGGTTCAGCGCATCGAAGCCGCCCGGATCGGCGACCGGCATGTCGTTGGTCGTGCGGATGCTCGGGCAAGCCATGTTGGCGCCGGCACTCCAGCCGATATAGCGCGCGCCGCCGTCACGCACGCGCGCGGCCATCGGCGCCAGCAGGCCGCGCTCGCGCAGGCATTGCAGCAGGCGGAACGTATTGCCGCCGCCGACGATGATCAGTTCCGCCGCGCCGATGGCCGCCAGTGGATCGGTGGCGCGGTGCAGCGACTGCACCTCAATGCCGGTGGGCGCGAGCGCGTCGCGCACGAGGGTTTCATACGTGTCCCAGTCGCGCGTCACGCCGGCAAACGGCACGAAGAGCGCGCTGCGGCGCGGGCCGGCCAGTTCGGTGATCGCGGCCAGGGCATGGACCAGATAGCCGTCGTCGCTGGACGAGTTGCTCAGTAGCAGGAGTTCCATGGTGTCGGGGAAAGTGGAAGGTAGGGAAGGGCGAGGGTCAGGCCGCGAGCCAGAACGGATCGCCCACGCGGCGGCCGAGCGCCGCGACGGCGTCGACCAGTGTGTCGCGCAGCGTTTGCGCCTGCGCCTGGCCGACCTGCAGTGCGGTGAACGACAGGCACAGGCCACGCACGTCGCCCGACGCGGGGTCGGCAATGGTCGTGGCAACCGCGCCAATGCCCGGCATGCCCTCGTTGATTGCTACGGCGCTGCGCGCCTGCCGCGCGGCGGCAATACGTTCGTGCAACTCGCCCACGGTGGCGGGGCAGCCGGGCAGCGCATCGGGCAGCGCCATGCCGGCATCCGCGCCGTAGCGAGACGTGAGTACCGCGTCGGGCAGCCGCGACAGCAGCACGCGACCCATCGCCGTGGTGAACGCGGCGCGGCGCGCGCCGGGCGGAGACAGCACCTGCACCGGGTTGCTGCCGTTCAGCCGCTGCAGCACCACGGTGTCCGTGCCGTCCAGCATGGACAGGTAGGCAGTGAAGCCGGTGGAATCGGACAGCGCGGCGAGGATCTCCCGGCACTGCTCGTCGAACGGGTGCGCCTGCGTGGCAGCCTGCGCCGCGCGGATCAGCAGCGCCCCGGGGCGGTAGCGGCGCGTGGCCGGCTGCAACTCCAGCAGACGGTAGCGGACCATCTGCGCGAGCAGGCGCGAGGCCGAACTCTTGGCTAGCCCCAGATCGTCGGTGACATCGTGAAAGGCGATTTCGTGCCGGCCGTGCTCAAACAGGCCCAGCACGCTTTCCACGCCTTCGAGAATGCTCATGCGAGTCTTCCTTGCCGCGCCGCGCCGCGTTGGGTGTGACGCCTGTCTCGGTCGATTTTCTGGTTCCGTTTTTCGGAACAAAAGTTCATAAAAACGGGTTTTCGCGAGAAATCTTAGCGAGGTCGAGCGGAAACTGCAACCACCGGATGGGGCACTTCAGAAAGCGGAAAATATTGAACGCCAAGACCAACTGATAGCGGCCCGCCAATCTGAGCCGGGGCCGGCATTCGCTCTCGGTTAGTTGGTTTCCGAATTTTGAGGCTTCCTCAGACTGAGCATGCGAACGGCCCAGGCCAGAATGCCAGTGCCTCGTTGCGTAGTGGACAAGTGAGCTGCTGCCGTCTCGGTGGACACCTTGTTAAAGTGTGAAGGTGAAACCGGAGTCAGCAGTTGGGAACAAGAAGAGCATTTAGCCGAGAGTTCAAACTCGAGGCGGTCAGGCTGG
>JACXTT010010334.1_pt1 | contig 12594 bp, 11 predicted proteins | sample 9270951 | NCBI WGS metagenome assembly JACXTT01 (sample SAMN15532306, study PRJNA645909) | rock metagenome | isolation source: weathered quartz diorite | place: Puerto Rico | collected 2017-06-21 | reverse complement strand
AAATCTCTATCGCCTCGAAACTCTCAATGTTGGTGTCCACGCGCCCATCATGCGTGCCCTGCAGCACGCCAATTACACCTTCGCCAAGAAGATCTCACACACCGCAGATTCACAAGACCAACGCCATCGCATGGTCCCCGGCTCGCGCCCACTTCTTACGCTTGCAGACACGCGTGAGCCTGACTTCATCACGCCTCAGATCCTCAAAGAAAATCCGCGCGCCCACGAAGTCTACGAACGCGCCATGCACGACGCATGGTTCGCCAAAAACCAACTCCTCGACCGCGGCGTATCTCCCGAAATTGCGCTCTATCTCCTTCCGAACGCGAAATCGATCCGCCTCGTCGAAACTGGTTCGCTTCTCCATCTTCTTCACAAGTGGACGATGCGCACTTGCTTCAACGCACAAGAAGAAATCTACGCGGCTTCCATGGACGAAGTCGCCGAACTTCGCCGCGTCCATCCCGAACTCGCCAAACATGTCGGCCCGCCCTGCCACCTCCGCGCCGGCATTACCACTCCCATCTGCACCGAAGGTTCCCACTTCTGCGGTGTCAAAGTCTGGCTCGATTTCCCCAACGTCATCCGCCGCATCTGAATTTCATTGCAATCGCTCCTCGGCTCCCGCAGAATCCCGCCAACTCTTTTTCATGAACGACTCCGCCATCCCCGAACCAAAATTTCGCCATTTTGCTTCGCCCGTCCTCCTTATCTCTGTCGCCTGCCTTATTAACTATGTGGATCGCGGCAACCTCTCTATCGCCGCCCCAACAATCCAGGGCGAACTCCACATTACCGCCGCGCAACTTGGAATCCTGCTCTCCGCTTTCTTCTATACCTATACTGCTTTCATTTTCATCAGCGGTTGGCTCGTGGATCGCTTTGACGCAAATTGGATCTTTGCCATTGGCTTCACCCTGTGGTCCCTCGCCACCGCTGCCACCGGATTTGTGCACGGCTTCGTAATGCTGCTCTTGATGCGCCTGCTTCTCGGTGCCGGCGAATCGGTCATCTTCCCGTGCTCCTGCAAAGTACTCGCCAGCTTTGTGCCGGAGCGTTTTCGCGGCATTTCCAACGGGCTCATGACCGCAGGAATGAAAATCGGCCCGGCCGTCGGTGCCCTCGGCACGGGGCTCCTCATGGCGAAGTACGGCTGGCGCCCCGTCTTTGTCGGCATCGGCTTGATCAGCCTCTTGTGGCTGCCGGCTTGGATGCGCGTCGCCTCGCAAAGAGAATCTCTCTCCCAAAGCGCAAAAACATCTGCCATGAATGCTTTCGAAATCTTGCAGCAACCGTCCTTTTGGTTTCCCACTGTGGGCCACTTCTGTAGTAACTACGTCCTGTATTTCATGGTTGCCTGGCTTCCCTACTATCTCGTTGAGGTGCGCGGACTCTCTCCTGTCACCATGCCACTGGTTGCTTCTGCCTACTACGCCTGTGATTCGCTCTCGGCTCTTTCCACCGGCTGGATTACAGACCAGTTGACTCGCTCCGGCCGTTCTCAAACGCAGGTTCGCAAATTCTCCATGGCCTTTGGAAGTGTTTCCGCGGCAATCTGTTTGGTTGGCTGCGCTTTTGCCACTCCCAACAACTATCTGGCCTGGTTCATGGCGCTCGGTCTCTCTTCGGGAATGAGCGGCTGGGGCCCCCTCACATTTTCTCAAACGCTCGCGGGCCCTTCCGCAGCCGGCAAATGGGCAGGTCTGCAAAACGGTTTCGCGAATTTTGCCGGCATCTTCAGCCCCATGATCACGGGCTTTCTCGTCCATTGGACCGGCCGCTTTACAAGTCCGCTCGCAGTCGCCGCCTTTGTCGCCCTCTGCGGCGCTATCGCTTGGAGTTCCATAATCGGCCCGTCCCAAACCGCTGAAAACCAGTCCATACCGCGCAACCTCCCGGAAACCGCGCTATCATCGCGTCAGTCTAATCAGTAGGTTATTCCGCTATGTTTCGCCCGACACGCATCGCCTCAGCCGTATTAGCGGCAATCCTACTGGCTGCAAGCCCTTCCTCGGCCATGACTTTCCCCCTCTCCGACACGTCCATTCGCTCCGCCTATTTTCTCGGACAACGTTACAAAGCATCTTGCGGACCGTTTCTTGGACCTTACACAAAGTATCTCCCGGCCCCGAAAACAGGCGCGCACATCGAACTTATACAGTTCCTTACGCCTTTCGCACAGCTCGTTCGTGAATACTCCGAGCGCGTGGGCGAATACAGCGCTCAGCAAGCCGAGCGCGATCACCGCAGCCGCGAGGACCACGTCATCATCACGGTCAAAATTCTTCTGACTTCCTCTTATTCGCGATTGCTTTCTCCGGACGAGATGTCCGCTGCCAGACTAAGTGACGGCCAAAATCTCCGGCCATCCACATTTTGGAAGGATTTCGACCTTCGCGCGTTCGACGACCAAGTAGAACGAATGCCACTGAATATATCGGGCAAAGGTGACTTTCTTTGCGGCAGGCACGGCAACTGCGTTCTGACTGGCGCGACAGTCAATTTGGAATTTCTCGCTTCTGACTTTGGCTCTCAGGATGCAACTGTCGAAGTCACTGAGCCCGATGGCCAAACAGTCGAAGCTGAGTTCTATCTACCGTCTCTGATGTGATCTACGGAGGACTCGTGTTCCAAATCCTAAAGCGCGCATTCACCTCCCTACTGCCCCTGCTCCTATTTTTACAGCAATGTTTCGCCTTTGAGCTTCCCCTCTCCGACCACTCCCTGCGCGAGGCCTATTTCCTCGGCCAGCATCACGACGCTTCCACAGAGGCCGCCTTGAAGCCTTACATTCACCACCTGCCTGTTCCTCAAAAAGGTCCGTACATCTCGGAAACTAGGCTTCTTACGCCTTACGCCCAGGTCATTGATGTTTCCAATGCGCAGTCAGCGGGCTACAGCGCTCAACAAGCCTTCGCCGATTATCATGCTCGCACCGACACGATCCTGGTTCGCGTCCGCATCGAATTCAGCGCAACTTACAATCTGCTCGAGGCCGAAAATGACGCCAATAGCGCGTCCGCCAAAAAAGGCATCAAAATTCGCCGCGAAGATTTCTGGAAGGCTTTCCACGTCGGCCTCTCTCAAAGAGACGACTGGATCGATCCTCTCTCTCTCGATGGCGAAGCAACCTATTCGGACAACGGCATGGACGGAGCGCTGATTTGGCTCGTCTGCGACGCCAACGACCTCGCCTCCGAGCCCGCCTCGGTCGAGGTCTTCACACCCGACGGTCAGCACGTCATTTCAACCTTTGATCTCTCCGTTCTCCGATAGGCCAAGTTTCAGTCAGGAAGTTTTTCAATAGTGATTGTCTTTCCGGTCGTCACGGATTTCCGTGCGGCGTCCATAATTTGCATCACAACCATGTTTGTCTCGAGAGACGAAGGATCGCCGTCCGGCTTGATCTCTCCACGCAGAACAGCCACGAGATAATCCAACGAATTCGACTTCTCTTTCGGGGCGGCCGGCGCGGCGATTATGTTTTCCGCTTTTTCTCCTGCGTAGCGCACACGCAGTTTCTCCGCGCTCGCGGTAGCAACGTATCCAGTCGCGCCGTACACCTCGATGTCGTTCCGTGAAAAAGGCCAGTTCCAGGAAGGCATCAGTACCGCCTCCGCTTTCGGATAGCGCAAAAGCACCGTCGCATCGTCATCCACTTTCGGATAAACGTCCGGCTTTTCGGTTTGCGCGATCGCGGACACGGAGATCGGCGCCTGTCCGTGCATCAGCACGGTCGCAAAATCCGCTCCATAACAGCCAAAATCAAAAAGAGCGCCTGCGCCGTTTTGTACCGGGTCCGTCAACCACGGCAGCCATTCCGGTCCAACCCCAATTTCCTTCGGACCCTGGTGGCCGGTGTGAGCGATGATTCGCCGCAAGTCGCCCAATTTTCCTTTTTCCGCTTGGTCATATAACTCCCAACTGCTCGCTTGCCACGTCGTAAAATAGTTCACCAGTACCTGCACGTGATGCTCGCGTGCCGATTTGCGAATCGTGAGCGCGTCTTCGAGCGTCGTTGCCAGCGGCTTTTCGGCCATCGAGCTGATGCCGTGTTTCGCCGCCGCTTCCATAATCTTTCGATGATCCACGATCGTGGAATAAATCAGAACCGCGTCGGGCTTCTGCTCCGTGAGCATTTTTTCCAGGTCGTTGTAGACCGGTACAGCCTCTAGGTGGTACTGCTTCGCATATTGCTCCGCGAGCGGTTTCTGCGGCTCATAGATCGAGACAAGTATTACGTTCTGGTGTTCCGGGAGCATATGGAACAAGCTGTGCACGTGGCCGTGCACCAAGCCGACAACCGCCACGCGAATTGGCGTTTTCTCTTGCGCATGAGACGGGCAGCTCGCGCCGAAGATCGCTATAAATAGACTCATTAAGATTCTCACGCTCAAATTCCTCATTGCTTCCCTCCCCAATGAGCCCAAATCTTAATCCAATTTTGGTTCAAAAGTATGATCGGCTGCCGCACCTCCCTGCGAAAAACCATCACTTGACACCCGTGCCTGCCTCATAGATGCGGGTTTTGACTTTCTTAGTTCTCATCTCCCTGCGCTAGACTCTCCCCATGCCAAAATCCTGGAAAACAAAACTCATCCATCCCGACGCCCACGCCCCCGAAGGTTTTCGCTCTCTCGCTCCCGCAACTCACCGCGGTTCAACGGTTCTCTTCCCCAACGCCGCCGCCGTGCAAGACACCTGGGACCAGTATGCCGTCGGCTACACCTATGGCCTCTATGGCACTCCCACCACACTCGAACTCGCCGTTCGCGTCTGCGAACTCGAAAACGGCTTTCGCACCTTCATCACTCCGGGCGGCCAAGCAGCCATCTCTCTGATCAATTTTGCTTTTCTTCAAGCGGGTGACCACATCCTAGTTCCAGACAGCATCTACGCGCCCAATCGCTGGTTTACCGCAAAGGTTCTCAGCCGTTTCGGCATCGAGGTCAGTTTCTACTCGCCCACCATCGGCGCCGGCATTCAATCTCTTCTTCAGAAAAATACGCGTCTTGTCTGGTGCGAAAGTCCGGGCTCCATCACCATGGAAGTCCAGGACATTCCCGCCATCGCCGAAGCTGCACACAAAGCCGGCGCGCTCGTGGTTCTCGACAACACTTGGTCCGCCGGAATTTACTTCGACGCCTTCTCCCATGGCGTAGACATCACCATGCAAGCCCTCACCAAATATGTCGGTGGCCACAGTGACTTTCTTCTCGGCTCGGTCACCGTACGCGACGAGGACCTTTACCAAAAACTCGGCGCCACCCATCAACTTCTCGGCTTCGCCGCCTCTCCCGACGATTGCAGCCTCGCCCTTCGCGGCTTAAAAACTCTAGCCGTCCGCCTCGCCGCCATCGAAAAGTCCGCGCTCGTTCTCGCGCAATGGCTCTCTGCTCGTCCCGAAATCGAACTTGTTCTCCACCCCGCGTCTTCTTCATGCCCCGGCCACGAATTCTTCAAACGCGATTTCACAGGTTCGACTGGCGTCTTCTCCGTCGTCTTCCAAAAACACTTCACCAAAGAACAGGTCCATTCCTTCGTTAACTCACTCGAACTCTTCAAAATCGGCTACAGCTGGGCCGGCATCACCAGCCTCGCCGTCGCCTACGATTTCGCCTCGCGCCCGCACCGTCCCGATTACACGCACCGTGTCGTCCGCCTCAACATCGGCCTCGAAGACACTTCCGACCTCCAAGCAGACCTCACCCGTTCGCTTTCTCTAATGAAATAAAGTTAGTTCTTGCTAAAGTGGCTTCAGCCTGTGTGGTTCGCTTTGGTGACTTTTTTCTACGACTTCCAATGCAACGTCACGGGCCCGCCCATCGGGTGCGCCTTCGTCTGCCCCGTTCGCCGCTCTTCCAGCAAATTCGCCTTCAGCGCGAAATACCACTTCGCCGGACGGTCCGCATCGTCAATCAGCATCAGCCGCGGATTGTGTTTCAATCCTTCCGACTGCTGAATCATCGTTTCCTGATCCTGCCGCAAGAAAGTCTTCGCAAACATGCGAAACACAAACACCGGCAGCGGTACATTCCAGGCCGCCACAAAATCTATCCGGCACAAGTCTCTTCGCACCGGAGTCACCGTCGCGCGGCTCGAAAACCACAGCCTCCCGCTGCGGATCTCTTCCAGCCGCATGTTCGGCAGCACAAAATCAATCGTCGTGGTCACCGGCGCACCCGTCGTCTTCTTCAACAACTGATACGGAGCGCTGTTCGTGCTCGGCGAGTGCGGACTCATCCGGAATCCGTTCGGAATCGGCTCAAACTTTTTTTCTTTTTCGTGAATACTCCGCCGGCTCCGCCAAAACCACGATTGATGCACAAACGGCCCGTGCGCCGGATCCATCAATCCGATTATTCCGTGATCCACATGCGACGGCAGATCGCAAAACAATTGCGTGCTCCTGTAGCGCGCTCCAAATTTCGGCAGCTCCGGCGCCGTCGAAATCTTCTCTGGCTCACGCATGCCCGGAGCCGTCATGTACACCCAAACGTACCCGTCGCGTTCCTCGCACGGATAATGCCCCGCAAAAATCCGTTCCACCTTCAATTTGTCTTGGCTCGTCAGCGAAGGAATCTCCACGCACTGCCCGCTGCACGCATCGAATCTCCACCCGTGATAACAGCACTCCAGAACTTTCCCGTCAAATCGCCCATACGAAAGCGGAATTCCCCGATGCGGGCATGAATCCCGCATTGCAAACGCCTGCCCGTCGCTCGCGCGGCCAAGCACAAGCGGCACTTCCAATAGCATCGCCGTCGCGAGCTTTGTTCCGCGAATCTCCTCGCTCCGCAGTGCCGGGTACCAAAAATCCCACAAAAATCCCGCATCCGCTGCGGGCCCGGATTGCTGTTGCGCTTCTGTCTCGGCCAAACTCGTCATTCTCGCCGCTTCACTCATCGTTTGTGCATCGTAGTACACCCCGCACGTTACCAGCAACCGCGCCGCGCATCCAATTGCCGAAAACCCGTTTTGGCGCTATTCTATTTACATAATGTTCGCCGCCTTCTATTAGCAATTGCCCTCCTTTGGCCTGGACCTCGAGGCCTTTCTCTCTTTTTCTCGCCACTCGTCACTAGCCACTCGCCACTTCGCGCGAGTTTGCAATATCGAAAGGACTTGAAAATGCCCGTTCTCTCGCTAACTGAAAAGCTCGACCAGCTCGACGCCCGCTACGAGGAAATGACCCAGCAACTTTCCTCCGCCGAAGTCGTGAACGACTCCGCTCGCTTGCAAAAACTCGCCAAGCAGCATGCCGAGCTCGAAGAAATCGTCAACAAGCACCGCGAATACAAGCAAATCGAAAAAGATCTCGCCGGCGCTCATGAAATGGTCCTTGAAGCTGAAGACGCCGAAATGAAGCACATGGCGCAGGAAGAAGAAAAGCATCTTGCCGGGCGCAAAGAGGCCGTCGAGCGCGAACTGAAACTTCTCCTTCTTCCCAAAGATCCCAACGACGAAAAAAGCGTCATCGTCGAAATCCGCGCCGGAACTGGCGGTGACGAAGCCGCGCTTTTCGCCGCCGAACTCTTTCGCATGTACTCGCGTTACGCCGAAACGCAGGGCTGGAAAGTCGAAGTCCTCGAGAGTTCGCCGTCTTCCCTGGGCGGCCTCAAGGAAATTGTCGCCGCGATTCAAGGCAACAAAGTCTACTCGAAACTGAAGTACGAGAGCGGCGTGCACCGCGTCCAGCGCGTTCCTGCCACAGAAACGCAAGGCCGCATTCACACCAGCGCCGCCACCGTCGCCGTTCTTCCCGAAGCGGACGAAATCGACATCAAAATCGAAGCCAAGGACCTGCGCATAGATACGTTCTGCTCCTCCGGTCCGGGCGGCCAGTCCGTCAACACCACCTACTCTGCCGTGCGCATCACGCACTTGCCCTCCGGCCTCGTCGTCTCTCAGCAGGACGAAAAATCACAAATCAAAAACCGCGCTAAAGCCATGCGCGTTCTCCGCGCGCGCCTCTACGAACTCGAGCAGGAAAAACAGCAAGCCGCCCTAACCGCCGAGCGCCGCGGCCAAATCAAAACAGGTGACCGCAGCGAAAAAATTCGCACCTACAATTTCCCGCAAAACCGCGTCACCGATCACCGCATCGGCCTCACACTTCACCAGCTCACCGACGTTATGGAGGGCAAACTCGCCCCACTTGTGGATGGCCTCTCCACTCACTACGAATCCGAACGCCTCAAACAAGAACTCTCCGAAGGCTAAAATGCAACGCTCTGTAACGCCGTCATTTCGAACGAAGCAAGCCGACATCTTTTCTTTCCGGTTCGCTCCAGCGAATCGGTCGGCTCGCGTAGAAAGAAATCTCTCTTCGATGTGGAACTCACTGCGCAGTACGCGTTAGCCGCACATGGACTTTCGCACCGCACTCAAACACGGCATCGCGCAACTTCGCGCTGCCCACATCGCCTCCGACACGCTCGCAGCCGAACTTCTCCTTCTGCACGCCACACAACGCGAGCGAACTTATCTTTATTCGCATCCCGAAGTGGAGCTCACTGACGAAGAAGAGCGCACCTACCAATCGCTGCTCGACCGCAGCCTCTCCGGCATCCCCGTCCAGCATCTCACCGGCAAACAAGAATTCTGGGGCCTCTCCTTCGAAGTCACCCCCGATGTCTTAATTCCTCGCCCCGAAACCGAGCATCTCATCGAAGTCGCCCTCGACCGCCTCGCTCTCCGTGAACTCCGCGCTGGCCGTCCCAACAAAAACGACGGTTCCGGCCTTCTCATCGCTGACATCGGCACTGGTTCCGGGTGCATCGTCATCGCGCTCGCCAAGGAATTGCCGCAAGCTCAGTTTGTTGCTACCGATATTTTCTCAAAGGCTCTCGTCGTCGCCCAACGCAACGCTGCAAAACATGCCGTCTTCGACCGCCTTCACTTTTTCGAATCCAATTTGTTTGCCGGCTTTTCAGGCTCGCCACTCGCCACTCGCCACTCGCCACTTCTCTTTGACCTCATCATCTCGAACCCTCCCTACATCGGCCACCGCGAAGCTGCCTCTCTTCCCCCCGAAGTCCGCGAGCACGAACCCGAACTCGCACTCTACGGCGGCGAAGAAGGCTACGAATTTTATGCGGAGCTTGTCTCCCAATCCGCCGCTCATCTCAAGCCCGGCGGGCTTCTCGTCCTCGAACTCGGCCACAACTCGCTCCCGGCCGTTCAACCTCTACTCGACGCCCCCCTCTGGACCAACGTCGCCGTCACCAACGACCTCGCCGGTATCCCCCGCGTCATCGCCGCAGAGCGGGTGTAAGGCTGGACCACAAAAAGGGACTAGAGACTTCGATCTTTGGAAAGCTGGCAAAAGCCAAAAAGAAGACTGTCACACCTGCCCACAACCTTCGCTCTAATCCTGATGAAGTCCAGGAGAGCTACCATGGAAAACTATCGTGTCGAGTCCGTGCACATTGCTGCGGATTTTCAAAAAATCTTTAACTACGTTTCAAATCCGGCGAACTTGCCCGAGTGGACGCACGCGTTCAAAAAAGCAGGCAACGGAACGGCGGTTCTTGCAACACCGAGTGGGTCTGTGGAAATCGGGCTAAAAACGGAAGCATCGTCAGATTCGGGAACCATCGATTGGCATATGACCATGCCCGATGGCAAGATAGCCTCGGCATTTTCGCGGGTCATCCGCGAATCGCACGGACACTGCGTGTTTGCGTTCATTCTCCTGGCGCCGCCGGTTCCGCTGGAAGCTCTGGAGGGAACGCTCAGCCAACAGGCGGCCATACTTAGGGAAGAGTTGGCAAACCTGAAAAAAATCCTAACAGCGGTCTGAGCTTCTATCGTGTTCACATCGTTTGAAGAGGCAGTCCGTCTTGCGCAGGGCGGAAACACCAAGGCGCTGGACCATCTCATCCGGCAGCTTCAGCCAAAAATCTACGGGCTCGCGTTGCGAATGCTTTGGCATTCCGAGGATGCCAAAGACGCTACGCAGGAAATCCTGCTGCGCGTCATAACGCACCTTGGGTCGTTTCGCGGCGAGAGCGCGTTTTTCACCTGGGCTTACCGCATTGGCGCAAATCATCTCTTAAGCTGGCGAAAATCCAGGCTCGAATCGCAGCAACTAACCTTTGAAGCTTTTGGAAGAGATCTTCAAGAAGGTCTGGCGAGTTCTCCAAAGCAGCCCGATGAAGCGCTGCTGTTTCAAGAAATCCGGGTCGGCTGCACCCTGGCCATGTTGCTTTGCCTCGACCGGCCTCATCGGCTTGCTTACATTCTTGGCGAAATCCTGGAAATGGATCACGCTGAGGCATCCTCGATTCTGGAAATCTCTAGTGTCACCTACCGCAAGCGTCTGGAACGGGCACGCAGGCAAATCGTCATGTTTGTGCGAAGCCATTGCGGGCTCACCAATCCGTCAAATCCATGCCGGTGCAGCCGACGGCTTGGCCAAGCTTTGAAGCTCGACCGCGTAAGTCCTCAACAGCTCCTCTTTGCCGGCCACCGCGGAAATGCAGAGGAGTTTCCAAGAGTCCTTGCAACCATTCGCAGTCTTGAGGAAACGCAACGCGCAGTAGCCCTCTACCGGTCCCATCCTCAATACACTGTTCCAGAGTTTACGGCCGCCGTAAAAAAACTTTTGGATTGTTCGCATGAGAAGGACAACTAGCATCACTCTGGCACTAAGGAAGTCAGAAAGCGTCCATTAGCTCTCGATGGCGAATCGGCGTAACCTACAGCCATGCCGGACCTGGCGCGATTCCGAGCACTGCACGCGGACGCGGAAGATTTATCCGCCCCGTCCGTCGCAAATATCCTCCACGTGGACATGGACGCCTTCTTTGTCTCCGTGGAGCTACTCGATCGCCCCGATTTGCGCGGCAAACCCGTAGTCGTCGGCGGCCGTCCGGATCAGCGCGGGGTAGTTTCCGCAGCAAGCTACGAAGCGCGAAAATACGGAATTCATTCCGCGATGCCGCTGCGGACAGCAGGCAAGCTTTGCCCTCATGCTGTTTTTCTCGACGGGCATCACGCGAAATACGGGGAATGGAGCGACCGCATTGCCTCGATTCTCGCCAGATTTTCGCCGGTCGTCGAAATGGTTTCCGTGGACGAAGCCTACCTCGATCTTGCCGGCACCGAGCGCATGCACGGCCCGCCCCTCGCCGCAACCGACAGCCTTCTCCGCACGATCACGCGCGAAACAAATCTTCCCATCTCTGGAGGACTGGCCACAACGCGCCTCACCGCCAAAGTCGCCAGCGATCAAGCCAAACCCCGCGGACTCGTCTGGGTCGCTCCCGGCCAGGAAGCAAAATTCCTCGCACCTCTTTCCGTGCGCAAAATCCCCGGCATCGGCGAAGTCACCGAACGTGCCCTTCGCGCACTCGGCATCGAAACCGTCGCCCAGCTCGCCGAGATTTCCGCAGAAAAACTCGAAACGATCTTCGGACAGTGGGGCACCGCCCTCTATCGCAAAGCCCGCGGCGGCGATTCCTACGAATTCGTCCTTGATGCCGAGCCAAAATCTATTTCCCACAACCACACGTTCGGCGAAGACACCGACGATCTCCCCACGCTTCACTCCATGCTCAGCCACCTTTCGCAAAAAGCCTGCAAGCGCCTACGCGAAGCCGGCCTCGCCGCGCGCACTCTCACGCTGACTATTCGCTACGCTGGTTTCGACACCTACACGCGCTCGCGCACCATGTCCGAACCGGTCCATCTTGATTCCGACATCCAACGTGTTTTTCTGTTCCTATTCGAACAGCATCGCAACAAGAAACGGAAGATTCGCCTCCTCGGCACAGCGCTCAGCAATCTCACTCACGGTGGCGAACAACTTGACCTGCTCGACGCCGCACGCCGCGAAAAGCTGGAAAAACTCACTCGTGCCGCCGATGGCCTCCGCGACCGCTTCGGCTTCGAAAAGCTTCAATTCGGCGGCTCCCTCAAGCGTAACGAATAAAGTAGCGCAGGCAATCTGCCTGCGTTCACCGATTGCCCTATACTCTCTCTCATGCCTTTTCGTGATCCTTCAGACACCGCTTCCGCAGGACGTCCCCAGGAAACCAGTTTCTGGGGCCGCATCAGCGAAGGCCGCCGACTCGACGAACTCTGGTCTCAATTCAGCGCCGACGCTCGCGCAAGCTACGGCTTTTACGGCCGCGATATCGATTGGGATGAAATCAACAAGCTGCCCTGGTGGCACCGCCCGCTGCACATCGCCAAAGGCCTGTTCCTCGCAATGTTTTACAAGCTCACTGCTCCCCGCCGCATCCTTTTGTTGATTGCACTGCTGTTGCTGGTCTCCTCGGGTTTTAAGTTCGACTTCGCGGACAAAACACACCTCGAAGTCCGTTTCGAACTCTTCGCCGCGCTGATTTTCCTGCTCTTGCTTGCCCTCGAGCTCGCGGACAAAGTCACTATGAAGCGCGACCTCGAAATCGCCCGCGAAATTCAGTCCTGGCTCGTGCCATCCAGGCCGCCGGCCGTGCTCAACGCCGACGTCGCCTTTTCGACGCGGCCGCAAAATTCCGTCGCGGGAGATTATTACGACGCTTTCTATCCACTCGCGAATGGATCAGGAAGCGAAAAACTCTTCCTCGTCGTTGCGGACGTCGC
>JACXTT010010333.1_pt1 | contig 12594 bp, 15 predicted proteins | sample 9270951 | NCBI WGS metagenome assembly JACXTT01 (sample SAMN15532306, study PRJNA645909) | rock metagenome | isolation source: weathered quartz diorite | place: Puerto Rico | collected 2017-06-21 | reverse complement strand
GGGGTGAAGAAGTTAAGGGGGACTGCACGTCCATCAACGGACAGCGTGCAGTATGTGGGAATCCACGGGGCGCCATGCGAAGCGACGGATTAACCCCACATAGCCCTGGATCAGGAAGCCTCCATTCCTGCGCAGATAGCCGTCCCGGTCGGCCAAATAATGCGCTGGAATTTCGTACCACGCAAGCCCTGGATGGGCATGGTGCACGGCGTGGAAGTTGTTGTTCAGGTACAGCAGACGCCAGAACAGCCCGGCCTCATTGATGACGATGCGGTGCGCCGGCTCTGCCTGTGGGCGGTGCTCGTACAGCGAACGCAGCATGGCCAGACCCAGCGCCGGGTAGGCGACGGCCAGGCCGTACCAGGCGATGGACACCCCCAGACGCGCCATGCCGATGCACAGCAGCGCCAGCAACAGCAGGTGCGTGGTCCAGGCCTTCAGCAGCAGGCTGTCACGCTGCCGCCACGCCCTTGTCACATCCAGCACCAGGCCGACGATGACGAGGGCGGGTCCTAACGTGATGCGGCCCAGCGCGGTGCGCTGCGATGCACGCAGCCACTGCCACGCTGGGTGCTGGCCCAGCGCCTGGTCCGGCCTCACATAGTTGCTCTCGGTGTCCAGGCCGGGCAGCGTCAGGTGCTGGTCCTGGTGGTGTTGCAGGTGGCTGCTTTGGTACAGGTCATACGGGTACCACACCGCCAGCGGTGCCAGCGCCAACAGGCGGTTGACGCGTGCGCTGCGCGTGGGGTGGCCGTGCAGGCATTCGTGCTGCAGGCTCATGTACCAGGTCAGCACCAGCACCAGCAGCGGTGTGCTGATCCACAACGGGATCTGCGTGTGCCACCAGACCAGCGCAGACCATGCGGCCAGGATGCCGAACCATACGGCCCAGGTCGGCCATTCGATGCGTTGCAGAAGGGGAGAGGAGGTCGGTGCCGAGTGCGGGAGAGATGCCATGCGGCGAGTGTCGATTTCACCGGCGCATCTGCCAACGAAGCAAAACAGATATTCATATGCAGAACGCGGGAGGGCCCTGCCTTCACGCTTGCGTCAGCGCCTCGTTGACCACGGCCTGTGTCAGCGTCGGCGCGAACAGCTCGATGAAGCTGTAGGCGTAGCCGCGCAGCCAGCTGCCGCGGCGCAGGCCCAGGCGTGTCACGTTCACCTGGAACAGGTGGCCGGCATCGAGGATGCGCAGGTGGCGGTCGCGTTCCGCATCGAGCGCCACCGAGGCGACGATGCCCACGCCCATGCCCAGCTCCACATAGGTCTTGATGACGTCCGCGTCCATTGCCGTCAGCACCACGTTGGGATGCAGGCCTTCGGCAAAGAAGCCGTCGTCGATGTGCGAGCGCCCGGTGTAGCCCACCTGGTAGGTAATGATGGGGTACTGCACCAGCTGCTGCAGCGTGATAGGTCCTTCGCTGTCCAGCAACGGGTGGCCCGGCGGCACGACCACGCTGTGGGTCCAGCGGTAGCACGGCAGCGTGACCAGCTGCGCAAAGTCGGCCAGCGCCTCGGTGGCCACGCCGATGTCGGCCTCGCCGGACATCAGCATCGCCGCCACCTGCTTGGGCGATCCCTGGTGCAGGTGCAGCGTGACCTGCGGAAAGCGGTCGCGGAAATCCTTGACCACATGCGGCAACGCATAGCGCGCCTGCGAGTGCGTGGCCGCCACTGAAAGCTGGCCCTCCATCTTGGCGCTGAAGTCCTGGCCGGCGCGCTTGAGGTTTTCGGCGTCCAGCAGCAGCCGCTCCACGATGGGCAGCAGCGTGGCGCCGGGTGGCGTCAGTCCTGTCAGGCGCTTGCCGGCACGGCCGAATATTTCCACACCCAGTTCCTCCTCGAGTTCACGGATCTGGCGGCTCACCCCGGGCTGCGAGGTGTACAGCATGGCCGCCACCTCGGTCAGATTGAAGCCGCAACGCACGGTTTCGCGCACGGAGCGCAGTTGCTGGAAGTTCATGCTTCAGTGCGCGGCCCCGTTGCTTACAGCTTGGCGATGGACACTTCGGTGGACTTCACCAGCGCCACGACTTCGGAGCCGATGACCAGTTGCAGTTCATCGACCGAGCGGGTCGTGATGACCGAGGTGACGATGCCCCAGGGAGTCTGCACGTCGACCTCGGAGACCACGTCGCCGCGGATGATTTCGCGTACCTTGCCCTTGAACTGGTTGCGTACGTTGATGGCTTGGATGGACATGATTTCTCCTTGGATAGTCCGTTGAAAAAGGGATGTGGTGGGCATGCTCAGATAGCCCAGCGCAGCGCGTGGCCGGCGACTGCGGGCCAGCTCGGGTCATTCGCGGGTTCATCGCTGGCCGGGCGTTGCAGCACGCGGTCCAGGATGCGTTTTTCCAGCGCGGCAAAGGCGGCGTCGCCGCGGGCGCGCGGGCGTGGCAGCGCAATGCGCTCGTCCAGCGCAATGTGGCCGTCCTCGATCAGCACCACGCGGTCGGCCAGGGCCACCGCCTCCTGCACATCGTGCGTCACCAGGAGCGCGGTGAAGCCCTGGCGCTGCCACAGGTCCTCGATCAGCGCGTGCATCTCGATGCGTGTCAGCGCGTCCAGCGCGCCCAGCGGCTCGTCGAGCAGCAGCAAGCTGGGGTTGTGCACCAGCGCGCGGGCCAGGGCCACGCGCTGGCGCTGGCCGCCTGACAGGCGTGCCGGCCATTCGGCCTGGCGGTCACCCAGGCCGACCTGCGCCAGCACCCGGGCCGCGGCCGGCTGCGCGTCGGCGCCCAGGCCCAGCGCCACGTTGTCGACGATGCGTTTCCACGGCAGCAGGCGCGCTTCCTGGAACATGATGCGGGTGTCCTCGCGCAGGCCCTGCAACGCCTGGCCGTCGATGTGCAGGCTGCCGGCGCTGGGGGTTTCCAGCCCGGCCACCAGGCGCATGAGCGTGCTCTTGCCGCAGCCGCTGCGGCCGACGATGGCGACAAACTCACCGGGCGCGATGTGCAGCTCGGTGTTGTGCAGCACGGTGCGCGCGCCGTAGCGCTTGGTCAGGCTGCGCAGCTGCAGGCTGACGCCACGCGGGGCGGCAGAGGGCGGATTAGTGGTCAAAATGGGCTCCATGTCTCGTGGAATGTGCGTGAATAGCTATGTATTTAGTAGCAACTGACGGGGCTTAGGTGACCTTCTGGTAGCCCGGGTGCCAGCGCAGCCAGTAGTGCTCCAGGGCGCGGGCAAACAGGTCGGCCAGCTTGCCCAGGATGGCGTACAGGAGGATGCCCACCAGCACCACGTCGGTTTGCAAAAACTCGCGGGCGTTCATCGTCAGGTAGCCGATGCCGGCCTGCGCCGAGATGGTCTCGGCGACGATGAGAATCACCCACATCAGCCCCAGCGAAAAGCGCAGCCCCACCAGGATGCTGGACAGCGCGCCCGGCAGGATGACCTGGCGGTACAGCTGCCAGTTGGACAGGCCGTAGGTGCGGCCCATCTCGATCAGCCCCGGGTCCACATTGCGGATGCCGTGGAAGGTGTTGAGGTACACGGGGAAGAACACCGACACGGCGATCAGGAACAGCTTGGCCGACTCGTCGATGCCAAACCACAGGATGACCAGCGGGATCATCGCCAGCGCCGGGATATTGCGCACCATCTGTATCGTGGAGTCCAGCAGCGTTTCCGCAACCCGCACCGAGCCGGTCAGCAGCCCCAGCAGCAGGCCCAGGCCGCCGCCGATGGCCAGCCCGGTCAGCGCGCGCACGGTGCTGACCTGCACATGCTTCCACAGCTCGCCGGACGCGGTCAGCGTCCATGCGGCATTGGCCACGTCCAGCGGCGCCGGCAGCACACGGTTGGACAGCCAGCCCTGCGACGAGGACAGCTGCCACAGCGCGATCAGCGCCAATGGCACCAGCCATGGCAGCAGGCGCTGGCCCAGCAGGCGCAAGAAACGCTGCAGCGATTCGGCGGGCAATGCAAACAGCGGGAACATCGGCAGGAAGCCGTAGCCCGGGGCTTCCATCAGGTCCGGTAGCGGCGTGGCGGAGGGGTCGTTGGCGGAAGTGCTCATACGGTGTGGCTCTGTGAATCGTCGGGTTCCAGGAATTCCAGCGCATTGCCGGCCGGGTCCTGCACATAGAAGCGCAGGTGGCCGGCCAGCGGGCGGCTTTCTTCCAGCGTGTAGCCGGCATCCAGCAGCCGGGCGCGCAGCCCCGGCAGGCCCACCACCTCGAAGGCCAGGTGCGAGGTCGGCGATGCCGGGTGCGCGGCATCGTCCGGTACCAGGTCGATGCGCTGGTTGCCGGCCAGGAAGCGCAGCGCATGGCTTTGCGGGTGCGTCAGCTCCAGCAGGCCCAACAGGCCGTTGTAGAAGTCGCGCACCGGCTTCTTGTCGGCACGGCCCAGCGGCAGCTGCACGTGGTGGATGGCGTGGATGCCCACGCTGGCTTGTGCGATTGCCATGCTGCTCAGCTCTGCGAGACCTTGGGCACGTAGCTGTTGGCCACGACCTCGCCAAATGGGCCCAGCACATGGCCGCCGCTGAGCTTCTCGCGTGTCTCTATCGACAACAGCGGGAACACCAGTTCGGCAAAGCGGTAGGCCTCTTCCAGGTGCGGGTAGCCGGACAGCACAAAGCTGTCCAGGCCCAGCGCGGCGTATTCCTCGATGCGTGCCGCCACGTTTTGTGGCGAGCCGACCAGCGCCGTGCCGGCACCGCCGCGCACCAGGCCCACGCCGGCCCACAGGTTGGGGCTGATCTCCAGCGATGCTCTATCCCGCTTCTTGCCACTGCCATGCAGCGCGGCCATGCGGCGCTGGCCTTCGGAGTCCATCTTGGCAAAGGCGGTCTGCGCGCGGATCACGGTGTCGTCGTCCAGGCGGCTGATCAGGTCATCGGCGGCGGCCCAGGCCTTTTCCTCGGTCTCGCGCACGATCACATGCAGGCGGATGCCGAACTGCACGGTGCGGCCGCGCTTGGCGGCGCGCTCGCGCACATCGGCCACCTTCTTGGCCACGGCCGCAGGCGGTTCGCCCCACGTCAGGTAGGTCTCGACCTGCTCGGCAGCCAGTTCGTGCGCGGCTTCGGACGAGCCGCCAAAGTACACCGGTGGGTGCGGCTGTTGCAGTGGCGGGTACAGCAGTTTGGCGCCCTTGACCGACAGGTGCTTGCCGCCGTAGTCAAAGCTTTCGCCGTCATGGCTGCGCGCCAGGATTTCACGCCAGATGCGGATGAACTCGGCGCTCTGCTCGTAGCGCGCGGCATGGTCCAGGAACACGCCGTCGCCTTCCAGCTCGGCCTGGTCGCCACCGGTCACCAGGTTGACCAGCAGGCGCCCGCCGGACAGGCGGTCGAAGGTGGCGGCCATGCGCGCGGCCAGGGCCGGCTGGTGCAGGCCGGGGCGCACCGCCACCAGGAATTTCAGGCGCGTAGTCACCGGCAGCAGGCTGGAGGCCACTACCCAGGGGTCTTCGCAGGAGCGGCCGGTGGGGATCAGCACGCCCTCGTAGCCCAGGCTGTCGGCGGCCTGGGCCACTTGCTTCAGGTAGTCGTGGTTGAGCGTGCGTGCGCCTTCGGCGGTGCCGAGATACCGGCTGTCGCCGTGGGTCGGGATGAACCAGAAAATTTTCATGATGGATGTCTCAGGGTTTCACGGAAGGGGTAGCGGCTGCGGCCGTGCGCACGCCAGGGGGCTGCCAGACGATCTGCGCCACGCGCACGGGTTTGGGGATCAGGCCCAGGCCGACAAAGGCATCGGCCACGCGCTGCTGGTCGGCAATCGTCTCGGCCGAGAGCGGGCCCACCGGCGAGCGCGGGCGGCGCTGCAGGAACAGGCTGACGACGCCGGCATCCAGCCCGCTGAAGCTGGAGATCAGCTTGATGGCCTGCGGGCGGTTGTCCTGCACAAATTTGTCGGCGCGCGTCAGCTCTTCAAACAGCACGGCAATGGCGTCGGCATGCTGGTTGGTAAATGGCAGCGAGGCCAGGTAGAAGGAGTTGTTGCTGGATAGGTTGCGCCCGGTGGCCAGTGCACGCGCCTGGATGGCCAGTTGCGTGGCGGTGTAGAACGGGTCCCAGATGGCCCAGGCGTCCACGCTCTTGCGCTCGAACGCGGCGCGCGCATCGGCCGGCGCCAGGTAGATCGGCGTGATGTCGTTCCACTGCAGGCCGGCCTTTTCCACGGCGCGTACCAGCAGGTAGTGGGCGCTGGAGCCTTTTTGCAGCGCCACCTTCTTGCCCTTGAGCTCGGCCAGCGTCTGCAGCGGCGAGTCCTTGAGCACCAGGATGGCGGAGCTGTCGGGCTTGGGCGGCTCGGCGCCCACATAGACCAGGTCCTTGCCGGCGGCCTGCGCAAACACCGGTGGCGAATCGCCGGTCAGGCCGAACTCCAGGCTGCCGGCGGACAGTGCCTCCAGCAGTTGCGGGCCGGCGGGGAATTCGATCCAGCTGACCTTGGTGGCGGGGAAGCGCTTTTCCAGCACGCCCTGTTCCTTGAGGATCACCAGGTTGGCGGCGGACTTCTGGTAGCCGATGCGCAGCAGCTCCAGCGCACGGGCGGCGGGCGCCGCCTGGGCGAACGCGGGGGTCACGATGGGCCTGCCCAGGCTCCAGGCGCCGGCGGTGACGGCCAGCAGCCGCAGCAGGAAACGGCGTGTGCCCAGCGGTGAGGCAGTGGGGTGTGCCATGGCGCGCGTCTCAGCCCAGGTTGACCGGCGCTGCGTGCAGCAGGTTGAGCTTCTTGGGGATCAGCTTGAGCTCGTAGAAGGTGTCGGCCACGGCCTGCTGTTCGGCCAGGATGTCGCCGGTCACCGCCTTGGTGCCGTAGGCGGCGCGCTCCACGTACAGCGCGGTGATGCTCTTGTCCAGGCCCAGCACGGTGGATAGCTCGGTGGCGGCGGCGCCCTTGTTGGCACCTATCCAGGTGTCGATGCTGTTGACCTCCTCGATGGCGATCTTCAGCACGTCGGTGTTCCTGGTCGCGAACTCGCGCGACGTGAAGTAGTACTGGCGGTTGTTGACCACGCCGCTGCCGTCCACCAGCAGGCGGGCCTGCAGCGTCTTTTGTGCCGAGGCCAGGAACGGGTCCCAGATGATCCACGCGTCCACCGCGCCTTTTTCGAACGCGGCGCGGGCGTCCGGCGGGGGCAGGAAGATGGGCGTCACGTCGCCGTACTTCAGGCCGTGCTTTTCCAGCAGCTTGACCAGGAAGTACTGCACATTGGAGCCCTTGTTGAAGGCGATGCGCTTGCCCTTGAGGTCCGCCACGCTCTGGATGGGCGAGTCCTTGGGCACCACCACGGCTTCCAGCCGCGGGCGCGGCACGGTGGCGGCGGCGTAGACCAGCGGCGCGCCGGCGGCCTGGGCAAAGATGGGCGGGGCTTCGCCCACGTCACCAAAGTCGATGGAGCCCACGTTCAGCGCTTCGAGCTGCACCGGGCCGGCGTTGAACTCGGTCCAGGTGACGTTGACGCCCAGCGGCGCCAGGCGCTTTTCCAGTGTGCCGCGGCCGCGCAGGATGGACAGCCAGCCCTTCTGGTAGCCGATGCGCAGCGTGCGCTGCGCGCTCTGCGCATGGGCCAGGGGGCTGATGCCGGCCAGAAGGGCGGTGGTCGCTGCTGCAGTGCTGAGGAGTTGGCGGCGGTTGATGTGTGACATGGCAATGGCTCTTTGCAATGCGCAGGCAAGGCTTCTCCCTTGCCGCTTGCGCGGGTTCTAAAAAAACGGGGAATAAACACCCGGGCGGTGCCCGGGCGGGGGCGGGTTCAGACGCTACATCGCACTTGCGAGAAATGCACCGGCGCAAAGCGCCCGGCATGGGCCAGTGTGGTGTGCAGCGTTTCCGTCACGATGCCGTCCACCGCGGCGTCCAGGCGCGCACCGATGGCCGCATCCACCTGGTAGGCGCCTTCCGGTGACAGCGTGACCTGTGCGTCGGTGGCATAGATGCCGGCCAGGATCTGCCGCGCCCCCAGCGACTGCAGTACCGGGCGCAGCGCGTAGTCCAGCGCCAGCATGTGGTGCGGGCTGCCGCCGGTGGCCAAGGGCAGCACCGTCTTGCCCTTGAAGGCGTCTTGCGGCAGCACGTCCAGGAACACCTTGAGCACGCCGCTGTACGCGGCCTTGTAGACCGGCGTGGCGACAACGATGACGTCGGCCTGCGCCACCTGGCCGGTGGCCTGGCTGATGGAGCGGTGGCCGAAGTCCGCCAGCAACAGGGCCTGCGGCGACAGCTCGCGCACGCGCAGCCGGTCCACCAGCGCGCCACGTGCTTCCAGGCGTTCGCCCGTGGCCTCCAGGAGCGCGGCGGTGCGCGAGCGTTCGGACGGGCTGCCGGCAATCAGGAGTACGGACATGGCTTGCCTTCCTACTTCTTGGTGTAGATCTGGTCGAAGCTGCCGCCGTCGGCAAAGTGTGCGGCGTCGGCCTTGTCCCAGCCGCCGAAGGCTTCGTCGATGGTGAACAGCTTCACCGGCTGGAACTGCTTGGCGTACTTGGCTCGGGCCTTGTCGGAGATGGCCGGGCGGTAGAAGTTCTTGCCGATGATGTCCTGGCCCTCTTCGGAGTACAGGTACTTCAGGTATTCCTCGGCCACGGTGCGGGTGCCCTTCTTGTCCACGTTCTTGTCGACCACGGACACGGCGGGCTCGGCCAGGATGGACAGCGAGGGCGCGACCACATCAAACTTGGCGCCGAATTCCTTTTCCAGCAGGTAGGCCTCGTTCTCCCAGGCGATCAGCACGTCGCCCTGGGCGCGTTGCGCAAAGGTGATGGTGGAGCCGCGCGCGCCGGTGTCCAGGATGGGCACGTTGGCAAACAGCTTGGCGATGTATTCCTTGGCCTTGGCGTCGCTTCCGTACTTGCGCTTGGCCCATTCCCACGCGGCCAGGTAGTTCCAGCGCGCGCCGCCGCTGGTCTTGGGGTTGGGGGTGATGACCTTGACGTCCGGGCGGATCAGGTCGTCCCAGTCCTTGATCTTCTTGGGGTTGCCTTCACGCACGGCGAAGACGATGGTGGACGCATAGGGCGTGGAATTGTGCGGCAGGCGCTTTTGCCAGTCGGGGTTGATCCAGCCGCCGTTGCGCACGATGGCATTGGTGTCGCCGGCCAGCGCCAGTGTCACCACGTCGGCATCCAGCCCGTCGATGACGGAGCGGGCCTGCTTGCCTGAACCGCCATGGCTTTGCTTGACGGTCACGTCCTGGCCGGTCTTGGCCTTCCAGTACTTGGCGAAGGCGGCGTTGAACTCCACATACAGCTCGCGCGTCGGGTCGTAGGACACATTCAGCAGCGTGACGGCCTGCTGGGCGCCGGCGGCAAATACCGTGGTGGCCAGCGCGGCGGCAAGGGCGAACTTCAACAAGGGGCGGCGGTGTGCCATGGTCTCAACTCCAGAAAAATTGCAACGCAACAGTGCGATGGGCTGGATTCTGGAAGTCGAGCGTTAAAACTGGAACTACTGTTTATTCAGTTTTAAATAACCTAAACATCTATATGACTGCGCCCCACCGCGCCTTTGCGGAACTCGTCGGGCGTGGCGCCTACCCGCTTCTTGAACATGCTGATGAAGGCCGAGGCGCTGCCGTAGCCCAGGTCCAGCGCAATGGTTTCCACGGTCTGGCCGGCTTCCAGGAGTGGCATGGCCCGCACCACGCGCAGGCGTTGGCGCCATTCGGCCAGCGACATGCCCAGGTCGCGCTGGCAGCGGCGCATCAGCGTGCGCTCGGTGGTGTGGGCGGCCTGGGCCAGTGCGGGCAGGGAGCGGTTGTCGCCCGGCTGGGCCTGCAGCAGGCGCAGCACCGCGCCCAGCGCCGGGTCGTCGGAGCCGGGCAGGTAGCTGCCGGCGCGTGGCGCCAGCTTCAGCTGGTCCAGCAGCACCTGTAGCAGGCGCGCGTCCTCGGGCCCGTTGGGTGCGCCGGTGGGCAATTGGCGCAAATGGTCCAACAGTGCGCGCGCCAGCGGGCCCACCGTCAGCGCGCTGGGCGTGGCGGGCAGGGTGTCGCACAGCGCGCGGCGGACGTACAGCGAGCAGTGGTGCGCCTCCTGGCGGTTCAGGCCCACATGCTGCAGGTCCGGCGGCAGCCACAGGCCGTGCTGCGGCGGCGCAAGGAAATGCTGCTCGGCCACCTTGACCTCCATGACGCCGCTGAAGGAATAGACAAACTCGCCCCAGGCGTGCTGGTGCAGCGGGTACACCCCCTCGGCCGGCACCCAGGCGCTGCGGAACATGATGGGGGCCGGCAGTTGCGGGCTGGAGAGGGGGACTTCCAGCTTGGGGCGCAGTATGGGCATGGCGGATGTGGGTGGGGCGTGCCGCTTGGCGGCTTTGGTGGATGGTTTGTCTGTTTTCCACTATATCAATGGAAACCGTCAATTCAATAATCCAGCGATCTCTCCCTCTTTCAGGACCGCCGCGCATGGACACCCGCAAACCCCTCGACTCCCTGGCCACCGGCTGCATGCTGGTGCTGTGCGCGCTGTGGGGCCTGCAGCAGGTGGTGCTCAAGGCCACCGCACAGGACATTGCGCCCATCTTCCAGATCGCCGTGCGCTCGGGCGTGGCCGCCGTGCTGGTCGGCCTCTTGATGGTGGTGCGTGGCGAGCGGCCGGACTTTTCCCACGGCATCTGGCGTCCGGGGCTGGTGGTCGGCGGGCTGTTTGCGCTGGAGTTCCTGCTGGTCGGCGAAGGCCTGCGCCACACCAGCGCATCGCACATCGTGGTGTTCCTGTACACCGCGCCCATCTTTGCGGCGCTGGGCCTGCACTGGAAGCTGCCGGCCGAACGGCTGGGAGCGGTGCAGTGGCTGGGCATTGCGCTGGCGTTTGGCGGCATCAGCCTGGCCTTCTTTGGCCGCGGCCAGCCGGCGGCGGCGGGCGGCGTCAGCCTGTGGGGGGACTTTCTGGGTCTGCTGGCGGCCATGGCCTGGGGTGCCACGACCATGGTGGTGCGCTGCTCCAGCCTGTCACGCGCGCCAGCGGCGCAGACGCTCTTGTACCAGCTGGTGGCGGCCTTTGTACTGCTGCTGGGCGTGGCGCTGTTCACCGGCCAGGCCCATGCCAACCTGACGCCGCGGGTCTGGGCCAGCCTGGCGTTCCAGTCGCTGGTGGTGTCGTTTGCCAGCTTCCTGGCGTGGTTCTGGCTGCTGCGCCACTACCTGGCGTCGCGCCTGGGCGTGTTCTCATTCATGACGCCGCTGTTCGGCATCGTGTTCGGCGCGGTGTTGCTGGACGAGCCCATAGAAGCCAGCTTCCTGATGGGCTCGGTGCCGGTGCTGCTGGGCATTGTGCTGGTCAGCGGTGGTGCGTCGGTCACGCAGTGGTGGGCGCGGCTGCGGGTGCAGGCGGGCTGAGGTGACAGGCCCCCGGGCTGGCCAAAGCCCGGTACAGTAGCCCCTGGTGTGGCAACGCCGGTGTTGCCCGCATGCAGGGAGGCCGCGAAGGTAGACGCCATGATTCCAGCACCGATTCCCCCCGACGAGGACGACCGCCTGGCAGCGCTGCGTGCGCTGCTGATCCTCAACACCCCACCCGAGCAGCGCTTTGACCGCATCGTGGCCTTTGCCGCGCATGAGTTCGACATGCCGCGCGCCGCCATCTCGCTGGTGGACGCGGACCGCCAGTGGTTCAAGGCCGGCATTGGCCTCTCCGGCAGCGAGAGTTCGCGCAGCGAGTCGTTCTGCGGCCACGCCATCCTGCGCGACGAGCCCATGGTCGTGCCCGACGCGCTGCAGGACCCGCGTTTTGCCGACAACCCCAACGTCACGCAATCACCACCGGTGCGCTTCTACGCGGGCGCGCCACTGACGCTGCCGTCCGGGCACAACGTCGGCACGCTGTGCGTGTTTGACGAGCAGCCGCGCGAGATGGACGAGGTGGGCCTAGCCATCCTGTCCGTGCTGCGCGACCTGGTGGTGGAGGAACTGCTGCGCCGGGAGTCCCAGCCATGAGCACATCCCACAAGAAGGACATCCTGGTCGTGGAGCAGGCCGCGATGGTGGGCGGCATCATCGTCTCCACCGCGCGCCAGCTGAAGCTGCCCAACGTGCGCCTGACCACCAGCATCCACGGTGCCCAGCAGCTGCTGGAGCAGCACGCCTTCAGCGGCCTGATCGCCTCGCTGAACGACGAGGCACCGGCGCTGACGCTGCTGCAGAACCTGCGTGAAGGGACTTACCGGACCCCGGCCAATACGCCGGTGGCGGTGACGGCCACCGAGTGTGGCGTGGACCTGGCGAACGCGCTGCGCGGGCTGCTGGTGCGCCGCGTGCTGCTCAAGCCGTTCAAGGTGCGCGATGTGGTGCTGACCATCCAGATGCTGGATGGCGGCGCGCAGACTGCATAAGGGGCGCGCGGACCGGCGCGCTCAGCGCTGGAAGACCACCGCCTCGAGCTGCAGGCCGTGAATCTTGTCGGCCGCGGCATCCGCCTCGGCACGGCTGGCAAACGGGCCCACGCGCACGCGGGTCAGTTTGCCCTTGGTCTTGCTGGTGATCTCCTGCGTGTAGGCAGCAAAGCCGGCGCCGACCAGCTTCTGGTAGGCGTTGTGCGCATTGGTCGGCACGGCGAACAGCCCCACATTGATATGGAAGCCAGGAGCCGCTGCGTCTGCGCCGGGTGCGCTGCTGGCCTCGGCGGTAGCCG
>JACXTT010010332.1_pt1 | contig 12595 bp, 9 predicted proteins | sample 9270951 | NCBI WGS metagenome assembly JACXTT01 (sample SAMN15532306, study PRJNA645909) | rock metagenome | isolation source: weathered quartz diorite | place: Puerto Rico | collected 2017-06-21 | reverse complement strand
GGGGGGTGTGTTCCTTGTACTGGAATTTGTGCGCGTGGGTCGGGTACCGTGCCCGCGCCCGGGGGACGCGGGCTGGTGTGTGCGGGTGCGCCGTCCGCCCCGCCGCGAATGATTTTGTAGAAGACCAGCCATACCGGCCCAAGCAGGCCCGCGGGGAACGGCTCGCGTACGTTCTCCCATTCCTCGCCCGGAGGAAACCGGCGGCCGTAGCGTTCATAGACCGTGGAGTAATCGATGGGCCCCATGCCGAGCACGCGGTTGATCAGCAGATTGGTTACGGCAATGCGCAGGCGGTTCGACCCCGGCCGCACCAGCCGCGTGACGTCGAAACGGTAAGGCCGCATCCAGGCCACACCCGCCGCCTCATCGTTTATCCATACCTCCGCGGTTTCGCGCACGCCGCCCAGATCGAGCATCACCCCCACATCTGGCGGAAGTTTTGTGGCGAACGGGAACTCCGCCTCATACACACCGCGTCCGGAGAAAAATCTTGCGCCGGGAATCTCCGTCCACGGCTTCAACTCGTCGAGCGACACCGGAGCGATCGAAGAATCCTCGAACTGCAGGCGCCATCGCGGTACCACCACAGCCGGTTCGGGAATGCCGCTGACGATGATCTCCTCGCGCCCGCGCGGCCGCTGTATGTAGTAGCTGCGGTTTTCGAACACGCGCGCCTGCCAGCCCTCGCGCGCCGGTTCGAGATCGAGGTCCGTTTCCGCCGTCACCGGGCTCCGGCCATTAGCGGCGAATGCGATTACCCGCGATTCGAGCGGCCCCAGCTCGAACGCCACGCGCGTACCGCCCTTGCCGTGCTCGAATTCGAGTACCGGCTCAACCGTCCCGGTCTTCAAGTCCCAAATCTCCGGCTCCTTCGCGCCTACACGAAACGTGGCGTCCATCCGCTGCGTACGCTCGCTGGTATTCGCCAGAAAATAATACTCGCGTTCGGGCGTCCGGCGGTGCACGAACCCGGCATATTCGCTGGCCCCGTCAAACGCAATGTCCGGTGGATGCCATCGCAGCGCATTCAGAAAGGAGGTCCGCTCGTCGCGCGAGAAAATAGCCACGCCGCTGCCGAAACGGTGCTGATGGAGCGCTGCGCCTTCGGGTATCGTGCCAAACAGCTCGGCAATCAGTTCGCCCGTTTCGCGCCGGTTCTGGTCGCGGACGCGCATGCCGTAGACGGTATCCGGCAGTTTACGGGTCGCAATCAGCACGCCGCCCTGCTCCACAAAATTTCGGATCTTCCGCAGCGACTCCAGGTCGATGCCCGTCAGATTCGGCAAAACCAGCGTCGCGTAGTCGCCGTCGCCCGACCGTAGCCGTCCCTCCTCCACGCGTATCTCGCGAAATGCGAACGTATCCACGCCATCGAACGAATATCCGTTTGTGATGATGGTCTTCACCACATTCGATTCGAAGTGCATGGCGTTCTTAAGCCCGAATTCCGGTGGCGGACCGTTCGTGCTCAGCCGGTCGCGCACCGCCCAGTTGAACAACAGTTCGGTTGTTTCGGCCTCCGCCATGGCATCTTCCGCCGGGAGATAGACGGCAATGTCTACGACTGGTTTGCCCTGCTGTAAAATCCAGCTCGCGCGATTGATGTAATCCGCTAGATACGAAAAATACGGCCAGTAGGGCTGCGTGTGATTCACGACCGGCCCGAAATACGGCGGCCATCCCGGCGCTCCCGCCCCGGCCGGCGAGTAGGCATAGGTCACGCCGTACAGCGCATTGATACCGCTCAGAAAGTGCAGGTCCGAACAGAGCTTCAGCTGCTCGAGCGAATCGCCAAAGCGGTTGGGCTGTCCCATCCACGTCCAGGCTTCGGCGAGAACGATCTTTTTGCCGGCCAGCCGCGCGCCGGAGCTGGCCCAGCGCGACGTGTTGAACTCCTTCCACTCATAGTGCTCGCCGGTAGGGACATCGATGGCGCCGTAACTCGCCAGCGAAACGGGCGGCGTTCCGTACGACTCCACCTGCGCCGTCACGCCCTTGCCGTGCGCCCAGTCCGCAAGCGGCCGGATGAACGCCTCCAGCGCCTGTTCGGAAAGCGTTCGCCAGAAATCGCAGCGCAGATCGCGCGAATCCGGATGATTCTGATCGAACAGCGCCGGCAGATTCGCCATCAGATCGTATCCGCGCTTGCGAAGAAAGATCCCGGGCAGCTCATCGGTCCAGTTCGCGCCATACACTTCGAGCGAATCGCAAAAGATGGAGCGGATGCCGCCCCCTGGAACCGCCGCCAGCAGCCTGTCGCCCACTGCCGCGAGCCACCGCTCGAGCGCGCCGGCATTATAGTGATCGAGTACCAGGCCCTCGGCGCCGAGTGATGCGCGCTTCACCTGCATGCGCGTAGGACGCGAGTAGAAAATCTGGATTTCGCCTCCGGCCGCGGGTGGCGTCACCGCGCCGCCCGTCTGGTCAACCTCCAGCCTCGCGCAGATCCCCGCATACACGTAGAACACCGCCAGCAATTTTCCATCCGGATCGAGCGGCGGCAGAGCCATCGGTCCGGCGGCCGTCACCGGAACGCTGGCGCGGCGCAGGCATTTCGCGCCGTCCGCCACGCTGACCGAGGGCCCGCCATACGGCCAGCCCGTCCCTAATTCCACATCCGCCGTCAACCCCAGCTTCTTGCACGTCGCTAGCGCCGCCCGAAGCACGTCAAAGAACTCCGGCGAAAGATACCGCTGATTTTGAATGCCGCGCGCGGGATCATCCAGCGCGATGGGATAAGTCGGAACGATCAGCACTCCGCCCACGTGCGCCCCGGCCATCAGCTGCAGCTGGCGCTCGCACTCCTCGGGCGTCCATGCTGGACCGAATATCAACCACTCCATGCGCAGCCGGCTGGCATTCGGCACATTCAGGAAATCGCGCAGGTCCGGTTCGGTGCTTCCGCCAGCTCCGAGCCGCATGGCGCCCGCGGCGGCGCTGAGAAGGAGAAACGCTCGACGGGTCGGCCGCATCAGCGATTGTAAATTTTCACGCGAAACATGGGCTTGGTTTTCTCGGCCGGGTCCATGGTGTAAGTCTGCTCGGTCTTGGCCGGATCGTAATCGCGCCACAGCCACGCCAGCTCCTCGGGCAATTCCGAGTTGCCGTGCGCGGCGTTGTGCGAGCCCCCGCCCCAGCTCAAATGAAAATCGTATTCCCGCAGCTTGAGCGAGTTCGTCATCTGGATATTCTGCAGCGGCCAGCTTCCGTGCTCGTTCTCCAGGTCCTCCGAGCCGTCCTGCAGCCACACCCGGATATTGTGCTTCGGCTCTTTGCGGATCAGAAACGGATAATCGTTGCCGCCCAGAATATTCTCGCGCGGATCGGCCTGATCGTGATGCCACTGAATGCTCGTGAAGCTGCCCACGTGGGAGAGCACGCGGCTGAACTGGTCGTTCTGCTGCCACGCCACGTTGAACGCGCAAATCCCGCCCGAAGAAATCCCCGCGATGGCTCGGCTGTAGGCGTCTTTGCGGACGCTGTACTTCGCCTGCACATCCGCCAGAATCTCGTCGCGGAGAAAACGCGCGTAGCGGTCCGACACCGTGTCGTACTCGATGCTGCGCATCTTCTTCTCGCCAATCGCGCCCGGCTCGATGAATACCTGGATCATCACCGGAATCTTTTTCTGCGCGATCAGATTATCGACCACCGTCAGCGTCCGCGATGGCCCGTCGCGCGCGATCAGATTTTGTCCGTCCTGCCACACCATGAGCGCCGCCGGAACCCCCGCATCATAGCCGGGCGGAATGTAGATCCAGTAGTTGCTCTGCATTCCGTCGTAGATCTTGCTCGTGTGGACGATTTTTTCCGACAGCGTTCCTTGCCACACCCCGGGCTTCGGATACGAATCCGGCCCGTACGCCGGGACGTCCGTCGATCCGCCAGTGCGCTTGCCGTCCACCATGTAATAGCACCCGTGAACTGTTCCGGTCGCGAGCTTCGCGGTCTGATATCACACGTTCGTCTCACCCGCGCGGATCATCGGCTGGGCCGCGCGATCCTCGATATAGAGCGCGGGCCGCGCCTCCGACTCGAACGCGAACACAAAATCCGGCCCCTCGCTCGCGAACGCCGTGCCCTTCTTCAGCTTTTCGTCGCCCAGCGATGCGCGCAGCGCCTCTTCAATTCCCCGCGCATGATGTCGCGCCATCTCGATCAACTGCGGTGTCGCCGGCTTGTCCGCCGCAGCCATCGCCAGCGGCATCAGCAGCGTGAAACGAAATCTTCTCAGCATGGTCCAGTATTATAAGGGACTGGCGGCGCTTGATGACCGAACGGCTCTATTACGGCGATTCTTATCTGCGCGAATTCCGCGCGCGCGTGCTCGATCGCTCCCACGACGGCAGCGCGGTTTACCTCGATCGCACGGCCTTCTATCCCACCTCCGGCGGCCAGCCCAACGATACCGGCTCGCTCAACGGCATCGCCGTCGTGGACGTCATCGACGAAGGCGAGCGCATCACGCACCGCCTGGCCGCGCCCATCGATGTTATGGATGTTGATTGCCGCGTCGATTGGGCCCGCCGCTTCGATCACATGCAGCAGCACAGCGGTCAGCACCTGCTCTCCGCCGTTTTTATCGAACAGTTCGGCATTGAAACTTGCAGCTTTCACCTGGGCGAGGAAATTTCCACCCTCGATCTCGAAACTCCCGCCGTCGATATGGAGAAAGTGGTCGCCGCCGAGCGCCGCGCCAACGAAGCCGTCACCGAGAACCGGCCAATTCTCGTGACGTACGAGGATGCCGTCGCCGCGAGCGATCTCCGCAAGCCCTCCGACCGCGCCGGAACGTTGCGCATCGTCTCCATCCAGGGCCTCGATCGTATCGCCTGCGGTGGCACGCACGTCCGGCTCACCGGCGAGATCGGGCCGATCCTTATTCGCCGCCTCGAAAAGATCCGCAACACGGTGCGCGTCGAGTTTCTGTGCGGCAGCCGCGCCGTGCGTCGCGCGCGCGCCGACTACAACCTCGTCACGCGCATCGCCCAAACGTTTTCGACTTCGCCCGACGAAACTCCCGAGCTCGCCGCCGCGCAACTCGAAGCCATCCGCGAGGCCGATCGCCTCCGCCGCAAGCTCGAATCCGAGTTGGCCCGCTATCAGGGCCGCGAACTCTATGACGCGACGGCCCCCGGCGCAAATGGCCTCCGTCGTGTCGTCCGCCGTCTCGCCGAAGGGACTCTCGACGAGCTGCGCCCGCTCGCCCAAAGCTTCACCGCCCAGCCCAAGGCCGTCTTCATCGCCGCCATCGACCAGCCCGCAACAGTGCTGTTGGCGACTTCCGCGGATTCCGGCCTCGATGCCGGAAAAACGCTGCAGCCTCTGCTCGCCCAGGCCGGCGGCCGCGGCGGTGGCAGTGCCCGCATGGCGCAGGGCAGCCTGCCAACCGCGCAAGCGCTCGACCAGATCGTTGGCTCGCTCTCCAACTGATCATCCCCCGCAGTAATCCACTGCGGCTCGCACCAAAATTTCCGCCAGTTGCGCCACCGATTCGATGTCCACCCACTCCTCCGCCGCGTGCGCACCCGCTCCCTTTGGTCCGATCACCACCGTCTCGGTGCCCGCCGCCCGAAGCAGCGCCGCATCCATCCATGGCGTGTCGCCGAAGTGCGCGGCTTTGCGTCCCAGCACTTCTTCCGCCGCGCGATCCACCACTTGCACGATGCGCGCATCGGCCGCGACCTCGAACGGTTCCCGCGCGAAGAAACATCGCACGTGCGCGTGAAATGTCGGATCGGCCGCCGTCAGCCGCGCCACGATTTCCTGAATCTCTCCGACCGCCTGGGCCTCCGTCTCGCCCGGCACAGTCCTCCGCTCGATCTGCATTTTGCAGTTCGCGGCGTACGTGCTCAGCCCCGTCCCGCCTGCGATCATCGCTGCATGCAGCGATGGCGGGCCCACCAGCGCGTGCGCCGGCCGCCCGCGCAGCTCGCGCTCGAGTGTGTCCAGCTCCGCCAGGAACCGCCCCATCCGCATATTGGCGTCGATGCCTTCCTGAAACCGGCTGCCGTGCGCCGCGCGCCCCTGGGTCTCCACCTCGATCCACAAGTACCCTTTGTGCGCCAGGCAAACGTTGAGCGCCGTCGGCTCCGTCACAATCGCCGCGTCGGTCTTGACCTCACGAATCACCGCCGCCGTCCCGATGCTGCCGTACTCCTCATCCGCCACGGCCGCCACCACCAGACTTCCCGCCGCCACCGCCCCACTGTCTGCCAGCGCCTTCGCCGCCGTCATGCACGCCGCGAGGCTCCCCTTCATGTCGTACGCCCCGCGCCCGTAGAGCCTGCCGTCGCGAATCGCCGCCGAAAACGGCTCCGGCATTCCGTCCACGCCCACCGTATCGTAATGCGCGTTGAGCATCAGCGACCGTCCCGGCCGCCCGCCCCGCAGAACGCCCACAACACTCGGCCGCCCCGCCTCCGGCTCGATCTTGCGCACCTCCAGCCCCACGCGCCCCAGCGATTCCGCCACATACGCCGCGATCTCTGCCTCCCCCGCGCCTCCCGGCACCAGCGTCGGATTGATCGAGTTGATGCGAACGAGATCCGCCAGCGTACGAACGAGATAGTCGCGGTCGATTGCGATGCTCACAAATGCGGTCCAACCATCTCGCCGTAATCGTAGGTCGGGGTCTGTTTTGTCTCGATGTCGACAACGCGCTTGACCACGAGTTGCGCCGCCAACCCACCCATGTGACCGTATCCTCCCAGGCCGCCCTTTATTCCCGGTCGAATGTACCTCTGCGGACCCTGAAGCTGGCCTTCTATAGTGGCCCATATCTCTTCATGCCGCCCTTTCCGCCCTTCCGCGACTGCGAGCAGTTGAAGATTGTTCCAGGTTGGATCATCAGTGACGAAGTTCATTGGTCGCTCGCCCACGTTCGGATAATTCGAGTCGACGAGATCGAGTACCGTTGGCCACTGGTGATTTCCGCTTACGAATCGCTCCGGACAGTTCTGCTGCCGCAGTCCAAAAAAGAAGATGCCCCTTACCGCTACCATCTTGTCCTGGTGAGATGGAAGGTCCGCAAACAGCTCGCACACGGTCATAACTTTTAAATTCGACTCTGCCGCAGGATGCGGGCCACCGCATCCGCCGAAGAACAAGGCGAAGCCAATGAAACCAACGCATCTCACGCCCCTACTTCACCCCCAGCTGATCGAACAAAAACGCAAACGCGTCCGCCTCTTCCGCAATCTGCTCGCTCAACCCTGTCCCGATGCCGTGGCCCGAGCTGTTGCTTGTCCGCAGCAGAACCAGCCGCCGCGTTCCGCTCGCCTGCAGCCGCGCCGTCATCTTCCGCGAATTCGCCGGATCCACGCGCGGATCGTTGTCTCCGGTTAGAAAAAACACCGCCGGATATTGCGTGCCATCCACCACGTGGTGATACGGCGAATAGGCGTAGAGCGCGCGAAACTGGTCCGCTTCTTTCACCGTGCCGAACTCGGTCACGTTGAACGCGCCGTTGGGATGCAGCTCCACGCGCAGCATGTCGTAGATGCCCACAAACGATACCACCGCCCGGAACAGCTCCGGATGCTGCGTCAGCGCCGCGCCCATCAGCAGCCCGCCGTTGCTTCCACCCTCAATCGCCAGCTTTGCCGGGCTGGTGTACTTGTGGTCGATCAGGTAATGCGCCGCCGCCGCAAAATCGTCGAACACATTCTGTTTCCGCGTCAGATTTCCCGCGCGGTGCCACTGTTCGCCGTATTCGCCGCCGCCCCTTAGGTTGGCGATGACGTACACAAAACCGTGGTCCAATAGCGGCCGCCGCACCACCGAAAAATACGGCGTCAGGCTGACTGAATACCCGCCGTAGCCGTAGAGCACCGTGGGATTGCTGCCGTCCTGCTTCGTGCCTTTCCGCGAAATGATATTCAGCGGAACTTTGGTACCGTCCTTGGAAGTGGCAAACTCGCGCGTCACCTGCACGTCGCCAAAGTCCGCCGCCGCGGTATGCCGTAGCGCCGTGCGCATGACTTTCTTCGACGCCGGGTCGAAACGGTACCACGCTGGCGGATCGACGAAACTCTGATTCTCGAACAGTAATTCGTCGCCCTTGTGCCGCACCAGCTCAAAAACGCTGGACACGTCCTTCACCGGCACCATCCCGCGCTCGTGCCCCGCCAGGTCGAAGATCTGCACCTGCGATGGCCCGCCCACCAGATCGCTGACGTAGAGCATCGTGGCCGCTGGTAGAAAGCTTTCGATCACCGCCTTGCTCTCCGGAACCGCAATCTGGGCCTCCGCCAGCTTGCCGCTCTCGAGCGGCAGCTTCAGGATCTTGCCGTGCGGCGCATTCTGCAGCGACAACAGGTACAGGTTCCCATCCAGCCCGAATCGCGCGCGCGTCACCTGGTCCGCCAGCCGCGTGATCTGCCGCCACTCCCCGTGCGTCCCCAGCAGGTAGTGCGCGAACTCGCCGCCGTCTCCGTTGGCCATCGTGGCCAGAATCCAGCGCCCGTCCTCGGACGATTGCAGCGTAATCTCGGCGATGCGCGGAAAATCCTTCCCCAGAGAGTAGGCGTCCTTTTCCGTCTTCGTCCCCAGCCGGTGAAAGTAGACCTGCTGGTAGAAGCCCATGTCTTTCTTGGGACGCTCCGCGCCCCGCGGATATCGCGTGTAGTAGAAACCCGAGCCGTCCGCGTTCCATGCCAGGCTGCCTCCGGCGGTGCCGCCGTTCACGCGCGGAATTACGTCCGCCAGCGCCTTGCCCGTCGCCACCTCAAAAATATGTACGTCGCCGCTCTCGCTCCCGCCCTCCGATAGCGATACCGCCACCAGCTTCCCGTCCGCCGACGGCACGTAGAAGTCGATGGCCGTGGTTCCCCTGGCATCCAGCCGGTTGGGATCCACCACGACCCGCTCCGACGCCGGTTTATCGGGCGATTCGAGCGTAATCAGAAACGGCTGCTCTTTCGGCGGTTGGCTCTTCATGGCGAACAGAACATCACCGCGGTACGCAAGCCCGTCGTATGCAGGCGAGGGATCGCTCAGCAGGCGCTTCAGTTGTTCGTAGAGCGCCGCTCGCACTGGCACCGCATCCAGGTAGGATCTGGCGTAGCCGGTTTCCGCATCGGCCCATTTGCGCACGTCCGGATCATTAAAATCCTCCAGCCACCGGTAATCGTCCACAACCTTAACGCCATGATAGACATCCGTCACCGGCCGCTTCGGCGTGGCGGGCGGCTGCGCCGCATGGACGAGAGCCGCCCCAAGCACACCGCACGCTACGGCCCGGCGCAGATGAAGGATTTTCATGAAACCTCGCTCGGCGGATTATAGCGTAATAGCACTGGAAACCGGCTGCGTGTGGCGTTAGTCTAACTGGTAGGTGGAATTCTGATATGCGCAAAACAGTCACTATGTGTTTGTGGTTGTTAATGGCTAGTGTGGCGTTCGCTCAGCACGGCGGCCGCGGCGGCGGGGGTGGACATGGAGCAGGCGGCGGCGGGCACTACTCAGGTGGTGGCGGCCATGCCTACAACGGCGGTGGCCGAGGCTACTATGGAGGCGGCGGTCGAGGTTATTACGGCGGCGGAGGCCGTGGCTACTACGGCGGCGGTCGAGGCTATTACCGCGGCGGCCGGGGCTATTACGGGTATGGTCGCGGCTATGGATACGGTGGCTTTGGCGTTGGCCTGGGCTTTTACCCCGGTTATTACGGCTACTATGATCCCTACTACTACGACCCCTACGCTTACGCGTATCCGGCCTATCCATATCCGGCATACGGGTATCCCGCTTATCCGGCGTACGGGTACCCGGCGCCTTCAGTGGGCATTGTGATCGGCGGCGGCGGTTGGCGGCACTTCGGCTATCGCAGATAAAGCCGCATATTTACAATACTTTACAATAGGCACCACGGGAACGTAGTGCCATGCCCTTGCATCTAATTCAGTAGGAGATAAAAAGATGCAAGGGCTATGGAGAACGGGCTGGCAGGTGCCGCTCGTCATGCTTGCTGTTGCAGCGCTGGGCGTGGCGAAACCGACTACCGTACCCGCCCCAGGAACAATCAACTACATTGAAGGGCAAGTCGCTCTGAACGGGCAGGCTCTGCCGGTGAACTCAGCCGGCTCGGCGCTGCTTGAAACAAATCAGTTGCTCGACACCGGGCAAGGAAAGGCGGAGCTGCTCCTCACCCCTGGCGTGTTTTTCCGCTTGGGTAACAACAGCGAGGTCCGCATGGTTTCGCCAGGCCTCGCGGATACCAGGGTCGAACTGTTGAAGGGTTCGGGGATGCTCGAAGTCACCGAGCTGTTCAAGGAAAACGACCTCAGCGTTCTGGTTGACGGCGCCACCGCCAAAATCAACAAGAAAGGGCTTTACGATTTCAACGCCGACCAGCCACAAGTCAGCGTGTTGGACGGCCAGGCGACCGTCTACGAGGGAGACGCCCACGTCACCCTGAAAAAAGGGCATGAGGCTCTGCTGGCGAACGGCCAGACGCTTAAATCGCAGAAGCTGAACGAAGAAGCGGTCGAAACCGACCCGTTGTACCGCTGGAGCAGCCTAAGAAGCCAGTACGAAGCGGAAGCAAATATCGATTCCGCCCAGACTGTGGTGGTGAACGGCGGATGGTATGGCCCGGGTTGGTATTGGAACCCGTACTGGGGCTTCTATTCCTTCCTGCCCGGTGATGGAATCCTCTACAGTCCGTTTGGCTACGGATTCTACTCGCCTGGATTCGTCTGGCGCGTTCCGCACCACTATCACTATCCGGTGGCTGGAGTCCGCGGATTCAGAACCGCGCCGCCGGTGGCGCACACGGCCCCGATGATGGCCCCTCACATGGGATCGATGGGTGGCTTCCACGGAGGCGGCGGCCACCGCTAAAACAGCCGTTTTTCCTTTTTTTAGCTTCTGCCGTTCTGCTGCTCGGTAATGGTGACACTGTTCCGCAGCCGGAAGTTGATATGCGCCTCGGCCGGCACCACAGCCGGCTTGCCGCGCGTGGTCATGACTCCGGCCGTTCCGGCGGCGGCGCCAACGGCTGCCCCGATCCCGGCGCCCTTTCCACCGCCCGCAATGGCCCCAATGGCGGCGCCGATCGCCGCACCTCCACCGACTTTGGCGGCATCCTCACCGGTCGAAGTCTGGCCGTGCTTTACGAACGTCTCGGTGTCGATCTGCATGTGCTGCCCGTCAGAAGTGGTCAACTGCGTCAGCTCGATCGCCAGCTCCGCAAGCCCTTTGACGCGACCTGCGCGCTGCGACTGCACCACTTTCCCCTCCACGTGCGCGCCACGCTCCGCGATCACCCAGCCATCCACCACCAGCGGTTGGTCGAGCGTCGCCCGGAACTCGTCGCCCACCATATTGCGCTCGCTCGATAGGCCCTGGCCCGTGCGAACGGAAATCAGAGTTCCGGCCTTCAGGGTTACCTGAACGGGAGGAGGCGGGGGCGGCGGAGCTGGAGCCGGAGGAGCAACAGACGCCTCGGGTTGAACCGGGGCCGGCGCTGCCTCCGCCGGTTGAGGGAGAACAGTGGGCTCCGGCGCCGGCTGTACCGTGGGCTGCGGACTCGCCGGGATATTCTGGGCGACCATCACGGTCTCCGTTCGATGAGCCTTCTGCATCTTACGGAGTGACTTGACGGCCTTTGGCACTTTCACTTCCTCCACCGCGGTGGGTAGCGCAGGCTCCGCCGTCTGCTCCTTCACCGGGACCAGCGGCGAAGGTTTCTCCACAGGTGGCGCCGGCGCAGCAGCGGTAGCCGGCTCAGGTCTTACGGCCACTACTGTGGCCCGCGCCATATTCCGGCTGATCTGCCACCTCATCAGCAGGCCTCCACCTACCGCGGAAACGGCCACCAATACCGCGACCTGAATCGGCTTCATAGGGTTCTCCAAGCTGTTCAGACGAGTAACGCCGCATTTCCGTTTCCGCAATCGCACCCGCTAGAATGGAGAAACACGGCCGCCCATGAGGAGTTTTCCCCAAAGTTTCGCTATCGGGAGCGTGCAGATTGCCCCAGCTACGGTGCTCGCCCCCATGGCCGGCGTCACCGACACCGTGTTCCGCCGCTTTATCCGCAAGCTCGGCGGCTGTGGCCTGATCATGACCGAGTTCACCAGCTCGCACGGCGTAAGCGCCTCGCTACGCGCCCGCAAGCCCGCCCGAACCCTGAAATATCTGGCTTTCGAGCCCGAAGAGCACCCAATCTCCGCACAGCTTTTCGGCGCCGATCCCGCGGTGATGGCCGACGCCGCCCGCGTCTGCCAGGATCTGGGCTTCGACATCCTCGACATGAACTTCGGCTGCCCGGTGAACAAGGTTGTCAAATGCAACGGCGGCTCGGGCCTGCTGCGCGACCTGCCGCTGGTCGAGCGCATCCTGCGCGAAGTGCGCGCGGCGATTACGATTCCATTCACCATGAAGTTTCGCGCCGGCTGGAATGACGAGGAACTGGTCACGGTGAAGATGGCGCGGCTGGCCGAGGATTGCGGTTTGCAGGCCGTCGCGCTCCATCCGCGCACGCGCGAGCAGGGCTACAGCGGCCACGCGGACTGGACGCGCATCGCCGAGGTCAAGGCCGCCGTAAAGATTCCCGTGATCGGCAATGGCGATATCACGACGCCCGAGGATG
>JACXTT010010331.1_pt1 | contig 12596 bp, 10 predicted proteins | sample 9270951 | NCBI WGS metagenome assembly JACXTT01 (sample SAMN15532306, study PRJNA645909) | rock metagenome | isolation source: weathered quartz diorite | place: Puerto Rico | collected 2017-06-21 | reverse complement strand
CCGCGGCTGTGCGGTATCGCAACTGCAAAGCTGAAGTCGTGCGTGACGGGCTGGAAGTCGACGCAATCTGGGCGGTGCCGGGGGGGCGTGTAGAGCCGGGGGAAGATGCGGTCAGTACCGTCGTGCGGGAAATGCAGTAGGAGATTGGCGAGGTCGTCACCTGCCAGCGCCTGCTGTCTGTGGTCGAGAACTTCTATGTCCACAATGCAAAGCCCAACCATGAGGTGGGTTTCTACTTTCTGGCGCAGTTGAGCGCATCGTCAGAACTGCTGCGCGCTACGCAGTCTCAGTTTGGTGTGGAGGGCGACAGGCGCTTGGAGTTCCGCTGGTTCCCCACGGCGCAGTTAGCCGGCGTCAACCTGCATCCGGCCTTTCTGCGCACGGCGCTCTGCGGGCCGCTACCTGCTTTTCAACATATTGTCCAGAAAAACTAAGGCTATCCACACCACGCAAATTCTTGCGCCCACGATGGGCGCTGCGGTGTATGCTTGTTGAAAATCGATATGCCCATGCCGGGTAAAGCTGACGAGGAGACAAACCGATGTTCAACAGCATGAGTCTGAAACAGCGCGTACTGCTGCAACTCGTACTCAACATCACGCTGCAGATCGTGATCGTGAGCGGTGTTGCCATGGGTTGGAGCAAGGGCACGCTGATCACCAGCAGCCTGGCCATTGGCATCTTCTCGCTTGTCTTGTATCTGGACAGCGCCACTGCATCGGCCCACTTCCTGAAGGTGCTGATGGAAGGCGCCACGCGCATGGGTTCGGGCGACCTGACCCGGGACATGCCAACCATGAACAACGCGTCCATGCGTGACGGCCTCACAACCATGCAGGTCTTGCAGGATCGCATCCGGCGCATGATGGTCACGCTCAATGAGGGCGCATCCCAGGTCAGCAACGCTGCCAGCGAAATTGCTGCTGGCAATCAGGACTTAAGCCACCGTACCGAGCAAGGCAGCGCAGAACTGCAAAGTGCCTCCAGCGCTATGCACCGCATGACGGAGGCCGCCTTGCAAAGTGCCGCCAGCATGGGCGAGGCCGCCTCCTTGAGCCAGACCACCAGCGAGCAAGCGCAGCAAAGCGGTTCGGTGGTCAACCAGGCCGTCGCTGCCATGGGCGAAGTCAGCGCCTCGTCGCGCAAGATTGCCGACATCATCAGCGTCATTGACGGCATTGCGTTCCAAACCAACATCCTGGCGCTCAATGCCGCCGTGGAAGCAGCGCGGGCCGGTGAACAGGGTCGCGGCTTTGCCGTGGTGGCCAGCGAAGTGCGTTCGCTGGCAGGCCGCTCGGCCGAAGCCGCACGCGAAATCAAGAGCCTGATCGCCAGTTCGGTGGAGCGCGTGGAAATGGGCTCGGAACTGGTCAATGACGCGGGCCAGCGCATGCAGCAGGTGGTCAGCAGCATCGAGCAGGTTGCCAGCCTGATCACCGACGTCACCTCGCGCTCGCGCGCCCAGACATCCGGCCTGCAGGACATTGCATCCACCGTAGACCGCCTGGATCAGTCCATGCAACAAAACGCTGCGCTAGTCGAGCAGGAAGCCGCTGCAGCCGAGAACCTGAAGTCGCAGGCCGCACTACTCCATCAACTGGTGGAGCAGTTCCGCGTTCGGTAAGTTGGTGCTGTGCAAGCACCGTGCTGAACTCGCAGCGGGGATGGGGTACAACCCGCCGTTCGTGTCCCCCGCCCTACGGGCTCCTCCTTGACCTCACTTTGGTGTGCACCCCATCCCCGCTGCTGCGAAGAGATGTTATTTGCTCTCATTGGAGGCACGCCAGCTCAGCGCCGCAAGGCTCGGGCTGGCTGGGGCGTTCTGCGTAAGTCAAGGGGGAGCCCGCAGGGCGCAGGACATGGAGCAGAACGCCCCAGCCAGCCCGAGCCACACACCAATCAAGCAGGCACGCAATACGCATGACAGCAAGAACGTAACTAAGCACCCAAAAGATGCAGCGCCGTCTGGTGCTTGATTTCGCTGAGCACCACACAGGTATTGACCTGCGAAATGCCCTCTTGCTTGCTCAAAACATTGCGCACAAAGGCCTGGTAGGCATCCATATCGGCAACGACGATTTTCAGGATGTAGTCTGAGGTGCCGGTGGTCTCGTAGCACTCCGCCACCTCCGGCTGCAAGCGCATGGCTTCTTCAAACTGCTCCATGACGCGCAGGCCATGGCTGATCAATGAGACATGCGTCAGACAGCACACTTTCAGCCCAACCTTGAACCGATCCAGCACGGCGGCATAACGCACGATGACACCGCTGTTCTCCAGCTCCTTGTGACGACGCCAGCACGGCGTGGCCGACATGCCGATCTTGGCGGCGAGGTCATTGGTGGAAATGCGGCAGTTCTCCTGCAGCTCTTTGAGTATTTTGATGGATCCAGTGTCAAGAGGAGAAATATCCATTTTTCTGCCAGTATCAAGAAATGAATGTTCCTATTTTATTCGCTTATTGGGTTACAAAAGAATGAAAAAATCACTCCATGAGGTTAAAGTACTAGAAAAAAAAAGATGACAGCCCCCTGCCAAGCCGAAGATAGAAAGCCCAGGAATGACAGCAAAACAGATTACAACTGCCGACGGAACCCGTGACACCCACAGCGCTGCGGTAGACGCCCGCATGCACTGGCAGCTCAAACCGGTGCGCGTAGCGTCTACGCCGGCATCGCCCGAGTTCGTCATCAGAGACACCTTTTCCATGCCGCCCAAGGACTATGACGCCATCGCCAAGATCAGAACCACCGTGGCAAAGCAAGGGCTCATTTACACCAAGAGTGAGGTGATTCGCGCCGGGCTATTGGCGCTGGAATCCATGCCGCTGGAGGAAATGATCTGGCGCCTGAGCGCAGTTGAAAAAATCAAACCCGGGCGCAAGGTTTGAATGAATACCTTTGACCCCATGGCACTGGAGTGCCTGGCCGCCATCGTCAAGGAAGGCGGCTTTGAGCGCGCAGCCGCGCGCATGTCCATCACGCAGTCCGCCGTGTCGCAGCGCCTGCGTTCGCTGGAAGAGCAGGTTGGCACCGTGCTCATCGTGCGCAGCCGCCCCATTGTGGCCACCTCGGCAGGCAGCCTGCTGCTCAAGCACGCCATGCAGATGCGCCTCTTGCGTGCCGACCTGCAACGCGATCTGAAGGACCTGAGCCAGGGCGCATCCTGCCTGGGCGCCGATCAGGACCTGGTCGCCATAGCCATCGATTCCCACAGCATTGCCACCTGGGCACTGCCGGCGCTGGACCGTCTCGCCTGCCAGGGCTTGACGCTGGAGATCATCACCGACCACCAGGACTGCACCCACGATCGCCTGGTCCAGGGCCAGGCACTGGGCTGCGTCACCACCGCGCAACAGGTCGTGCGTGGTTGTAAGGTCGAGCCATTGGGCGCCATGCAGTATGTGGCCGTGGCCCATCCCGAGTTCGTCGCCCGGCATTGCCCCCACGGTTTGACGCCACACAATGCGCGCAGCCTGCCCTTTGTGGCGAGTGATCGCAAGGACGATTTGCAGCGCCAGTTCGTGGATCATGCCTTCGGCCTGAAACTGGCGTCCATACGCCAGCTCTATGTACCCGGCCTGGAGGCACAGCTGCGTGCGGTTCGCGCGCAGTGGGGCGTCTGCGTGGTGCCCAAACTCTATGTGCGTGACCAGTTGGTCCGCGGCGAGTTGCTCAACATCGCGCCGGGCAAGAGTTTGCCCATGGCGCTGTACTGGCATTGCTGGAGCCTGCAGTCGGCCTCCATCGAGGCGCTGACGCAGGCCTTTACCGGTGCCGCGTTGGCAGCCTTGGATGGCAGCGCTAGCGATGCGGATGAAGCGCCCCGCCGCAGGCCTCAGGTGCGTGCAGACAGCGACATGGAGCCAGCCTACACCCGAGCCGTGGCATCGGCGCGGCGCAGCAACAAGCCCAGTAAAACAGCCGCCGCAATGGAGCCGGCCAGCCACGCAGAGTCTGCCGCCAGCAACGCGACCGCCCTGTGCAGCGTCTGACGGAGCAGCACGCGGGGGCGTCGCCACGGCGGCGGCGCCCAAGCCCATTGAGCCAACGTAAAGGCTGTAGTCAAGAGGGAATCCTTGCGATAGACTGATTCAACCGATATCCCACTTGGCGGAGGTCCCATGAATCTGTCTGACTTCAAGATTGGTGCAAAACTGGCGGCCGTATTCGTGGTCGTGGTTGCCATGACGATTGGTTTGGGACTGTTCGCACTGGGCAAGGTCTCCTCGGTCAATGCCAACGTGGAAGACATAGCCACCAACTGGCTGCCAACCATCAAGGTACTGGGGGAGATGCAAAACTCCGTCAACGAGATGCGGCGGGCCGAGGCCTCGCACATCATCTTCCAGGACGCGGCCAAGAAGGCATCGCAAGAACAGCGCATAGCTGAGCTGAAAGAAAGGTTCGCCAAGCAGAAGACGCTGTACGAGTCCATGATCACCCCGCAAGAAAAAGACACCTATGCAATGCTTCAGCAGCATCGCGACGCCCTCTACGCGTCCATGGGTACGATGATTCAGAAATCGAATGCAGGGGAGTCGGGCAAGGCGGATACGGAGGCCTATTACAACGGTGAATCGCGCACCGCGCTGCAGGCGGTGCTGGACGATATTGCCAAGCTGCTGGCAATCAACGATAGCGGAGCCGACGGTGCCTACAAGGCTTCGCAGGAGTCCTATGCGCAAACACGCATACTGATCGTCTGCGTACTGATTGGGGTCGCGCTGGCCGCGTCAATCCTGGGCGCCTGGGTCACGCGCCTCATCACCCGCCCCTTGTCGCAGGCCATTGGCGCAGCGCAAAACATTGCATCTGGCGACTTGACGGTTGCATTGCAGGCCGAAGGCAAGGATGAAACCGCACAACTGCTGCAAGCGCTGGACGCCATGCGCGCCAACCTGGCCAAGGTGGTATCCAATGTGCGCAGCGGCTCAGAGAGTGTGGCAACAGCCTCCGCCGAGATTGCCCAGGGTAACAACGACCTGTCGGCACGCACCGAACAGCAAGCCAGCGCGCTGGAAGAAACCGCTGCCAGCATGGAAGAACTTTCCTCCACTGTCCAGCAAAACGCGGACAACTCGCGCCAGGCCAACCAATTGGCCAACAACGCATCCACCGTTGCGATGCAGGGCGGCGATGTGGTGGGCCAGGTCGTGGAGACCATGAAAGGCATCAACGAGTCGTCGCGCAAGATTGCCGACATCATCAGCGTCATTGATGGCATTGCGTTCCAAACCAATATTCTGGCCTTGAATGCGGCCGTCGAGGCTGCCCGCGCCGGCGAACAAGGCAGAGGCTTTGCCGTGGTGGCCAGCGAGGTGCGTTCGCTGGCCGGACGCAGCGCCGAAGCCGCCAAGGAAATCAAGTCATTGATCAACGCCAGCGTGGAGCGCGTGGAACAAGGCACGACCTTGGTAGACAAAGCCGGGGCGACCATGGCCGAGGTGGTGTCCAGCATTCGCCGCGTGACCGACATCATGGGCGAAATCAGCGCTGCCAGTTCTGAGCAGAGCTCCGGCGTTTCGCAGGTCGGCGAAGCGGTGACCCAAATGGACCAGGCAACCCAGCAAAATGCGGCCCTGGTGGAGCAGATGGCTGCTGCCGCCAGCAGCCTCAAGGGACAAGCGCAAGACCTGGTGCAAGTCGTTGCCACCTTCAAGCTCAATCCAGGAGACCGGCCTGCAACCGCCCGGGCAAGTGCTCCCGCACTCACATCCACGGCACGTGACAGCATCCTTGGCCGCAGTTCCCTAGGGACCAAGCCGCCTGCCCGCCTGCAGAAGTCAACGCCCTCCTCCCGCCAAGCCGTTTTGCCCCGGCCAACAACTGCAACCCAAACCTCTGAAGCGGACGGTGGCTGGGACAGTTTCTAGGGAGCGGACCTACTCGGCAGCGCGTTGATCGTCGGCACGCCTTTGCTGCGCACGCCGCAACAACAGAGCGACCAGCACGGCTGCGGCTCCAGAGCCGGCCAGAGACGGCGAGTCTGCCACCAACTGCGTGAGCCCAGTCAAGGCGTCGCCGCTGATCTGTTGCAAGCGATAGGCTAAAGCAACCACGTCGTCTGCCTGCACACTTTGCACCAGCGACGCACTCAAGGGAATGGCGGGCCAGCCACTTTGAAAGCGTATCTTGGCAAAGATGCCATTGGCTATCGCAACCAAGGAGAGCACACCCACGGGTCGCAGCAAATGTTCCAAGAGCCGGGTGCGCACCGGTACCGGCGCCGACTCGTAGACTTTGCCCACCAGCTTGGCCAACATGCGGCCCTGTGCCTCGGGCGCGGCGGAGGCGTAGACATCCTGTACCAGTTGCTCCATGGCAATGGGCTGTAATGCATTGTCGGCTGGCATGGTTTTCTCTCCTGAAAGTGAACGCTGCTTGTGTGATGCGTTCTATGGTGCGCCGACCGTGTTGCTGGCATGTTTCGCCAAGCCGAGGTTTTTGTAAAAAAAGATAAAGGCGGCTTGTCAATCAAGGCCCCGCCGAGCGCCCCTTACTAGCGCAGCGGCCCTAGCTCCAGGCTGAATTTTTTGGCCTCGATGCTGCCGTAGGCATTGCCAATGCCGACTGCAGCATGGGCATGCACCGTGTAGTTGGCCTGGCCCGCCTCCAGATGGGCGCCAACTGGCAAACTCAGGTGCGCATGGCCCTGCGCGTCGGTCGGTCCACTGACCAGCATAAAGTTGCCGCCCGCGTCACTGGGTCCGTCTATCTCGATGGCGCCTGGCGCCGGCTGGTGATCGCTCTTGCGCAGCAACTGCACGTGAATATCCACTGCCGTTCCAGGCTTGGCCATTGCCGGTGCCGTGACAACGATGTCAACCGGCGTTGCGGCAATTTGCACGGCGCCACTGGCATTCTTGAAGTCGCCGCCAAACAGTGGGGTATGGGTAGAACTATTGTTCTGGCCATTGAACACCATGTAGGACTGCAATTTGTAGCTGCCCAGTGGCACGGGCAGGTTGTGTGTGTAATGAATATAAGCCCGTCCGGTGTTGTCTGTGGTGGCATGGCCAAAATCAATTTGCGCGCCGCCCGGCACATCGATATTGGTGCCCCAGGCGCCCACTTTGACGCCGGGCATGGCCTTGAAGGCACCAGCACCGCTGCTGAGCGAAACCAGGATGTCCACGCTTTGACCCAATTGCAAAGGTGTTGTGGAGGTTGCCATGACTCCCATCTGAAAATCGGGCAGCGCACTTTGCGGTGTCATGATGACGATATTCTGTGACTGGGCGGAAGTTGGCAGGTAATGCGCGTCGCCGTCAAAGTCAATTTCAACATGGCTGGTCTTGCCATAGTCTTTTGGCAGCATGTCGAAGTTGGCCGTGGCCGCGCTGTCAATGGTTTTTTCCACGCCGTTGAAACGCACGCGCAGTTGCGCCTTCTTGGGCGGGTTGCCACCCTTGCCCGTCAGGTTGGGAAACACCTGGAAGACAAACTTGCCATCCTTCACCTCAAATGGCTGGGGCTGAAAGGTCTGAAAAAACAGGGCCGTTTGCTGTTTCACCACATCAAGATTGGCAGTGGCCGCCGGCGCCGTCAGACTGGTGGGGGCTAGCTTGGCAACCAACACATGGGGCCCGCTGGCCATGGTGTCGGGCAATTTGTAGTCGAGTTGCGCGTTGCCGTCGGCATCGGTCGACTTGCTGCCCACCACAACGCCGTCGACCAGAAAAAGCACCTCAACCCCGGCCACGGGAACATTGGCCTGCGACAACAACCGGGCCTTCAGGTGTGCGCCGGTGTCGTAAGGGTTGCCATAGACGGCCGATGCATTTTGCAGCACGAGCGTGGCCATGACCGCCAGCTTGGTTGAAGTCTGGCCCATGGGTGTGGCTGCGGGGCTGGACGGCTGCGGCGACGTTGGCGGCGCAACTTTGACCAAGCCCACGGGTGTTGGCGGCGTCGCCGGTGGTGCCGTACTGGCGCTCGCCGCAAATGCTGCAACGGGCACTATCAGTAGAAGTAGTGCAGCCAGCAGGGTGCCGGTATGGGCGTGTCGCATAGCTATCTTTCGCTGAGGGGGCCAATCGTTTGCAATGGGTCGCACGCGGCGTGCTATTGGTTCAATCTACCCCACTGCGCATGCTTGTGCGGACACAGGAAATTGCTCAATGGGCAGCGGTCTGCCAAAGAGATAGCCTTGGAACAGCGAGCAGCCTGACTCGGTCAAGAATTGCTTTTGCTCGTCGGTCTCCACACCTTCTGCAATGATTTGCAACTGCAGAGAAGTACCCATGTCGATGATGGCTTTGAGAATGGCCGACCCCTGCCTGCCGCTGGCCAGGTCGCGCACGAAACTCTGGTCGATTTTCAACTGGTCCAAAGGCAGTTGGCGCAAGTACGACAACGATGAATAGCCGGTGCCAAAGTCGTCCAGCGCAAAGCTCAGGCCCGAGCGCCTGAGGGCTTGCATGCGTGCCACCACCATGTCCAGATCATTGAGCACCATGCTTTCCGTCAACTCCAGCTTCAGCCCGCTGGGCTGTATGCCGTGCCGCGCCACGGCCTGTGCAACCTGTGACTCAAACAGCGGATCGCGAAACTGGCGCGCGCTGACATTGATGGCCAACTGCATATGCTGCGTGGCATGCTGGTCTTGCCAGCGCCGAAGTTGTGCGCAGCCGGCATCCAGCACCCAGGCGCCAATGTGCAAAATGAGTTCGCTTTCTTCAGCCAGTGGAATGAACTCGGCCGGCGGCACCATCTTGCCGCTGCTGTTGATCCAGCGCAGCAGGGCCTCCGCCCCCATGATGCGACCCGACTGGTCAACCTGTGGTTGAAAATACAGCACCAGTTCATGCTGGGCGATGGCATTGCGCAGACCGGCCTCGCGGGTCGCCTTGTGTTCCACCGCTTCCTGCATGGACGTTTCAAAAAACCGGATGGCATTGCGTCCCGCGTCTTTGGCCTGGTACAGCGCCAGGTCGGCCTGGCGCAGCAGCGCCTGGTGGTCCGCCTCCAATGCGTGAAACAGCGTGATGCCAATGCTGGTGGACGAGTGCACGTGCAGGCTGCTCAACTGGTAGGGCACGCTCAGTGCTGTGCGTATCTTTTCGGCAATCAGCTTAGCCTGCTCGGCGGCGTGCCGCTTGTCGGAACCCAGGCTCTCCACGACCACGACGAACTCATCGCCACCAATGCGCGCCACCGAGTCCACGGTGCGCACACTGGAGCTGATGCGCTTGGCCACCTCCACCAGCAGCTCATCGCCCAGTGCATGGCCCCGGGTGTCGTTGATGCTTTTGAAATTGTCTAAATCCAGCATCATCAGCACGCCATGGCTTTGGCTGCGGTTGCTGGCCAGCAGTGCCTGCTGCAGGCGCTCCTGCAACAGGCGTCGGTTGGCCAACTGGGTCAATGGATCATAGAAGGCCAGTGCGTGGATTTTGTCCTCCGCCTCCTTGTGTTCCGTAATGTCCTGGATATTGCCAAACCAGCTCAGCAAGTTGCCCTCTGCATCCCGCTCCATTTGCGAGTGCGAACGCACCCAGCGCAGCCTGCCGTCGGTCAGACGGACAATGGGGTAGGTCATCTCCACTGCATTGCTCCCGCGCCGACGCTCTTCGTGCAATTGGCGTATGCGCTCGCGGTGGTCTGGGTGCACACTGGCAATCCAGTTGTCCAGATTGCGCGGATCCTGCGGCAGCAGTCCCAAAATATGGTCCAGCACGGGCGAGGTGCGGAATTGCTGCAGGGCCATGTCATAGACGAAATAGCCAACTTTTGCCAGCTGCTGCGAGTTGCTCAGCAGGGTTTCCTGTTCACGCAGATTTTCTACCGTGCGGGTCAGCTCCGCCGTCTGCGCGGTCACGCGCTGCTGCAGTGCCTGTTCACGTTCGGCCAGCGACTCCGACAGCTGTTTCAGCGCCAGTTGGTCATGCAGGGCCGCCACGGTGCGCCGGTTGTCCATGATGGCCATGCTACATGCCATGAGCCAGTAGACCAGCAGGCAACAGGCCAGCGAGATCTTGACAGGATTGGCATACGGTAGTTGAAGCAGCACAGGCAGGGCCAGCAGCCACATGACGCCCGCGTAGGTCAGCCACACGCGCAGAAAATGCGCCAGCGCGGGTATGACAAAAATAATGGTGATGCACAGTACTGTCATGCGGTAGTAAAACAGCGCATCGAGCGCACCCGAGTCCACCAGCAAGAGCATCACACCCCACACGGCGCCAGCCATCCCGGCCAGCACGCATTCTCCGTGCACCAGCCAACGCGCGGTGACACCGCGCTGCAGCGCACGCAGCGCCCAGCGGCCATAAAGCGCGCTGGCGCTCAAGGGCAAAGCCACCAACACGGCCCACAGCAGGAGTTGCTGGTGGCTGACAAAGTCCCAATGCGGATACACCACAGCGACAATGCCAAAGATGCCTATGGGCGCCGCCGTGCTGGTTCGGAGGAAAAATTCACGCGCCAAGGTTGGCGCAAAAGCGTCCTGTAGGCGCCGTGCGTCGGAAAGGTATGTCTCAGCCATGGCGCCGCCACGGTGCGCCAAAGCCTGTCAGCAGATCGTCCACCGGCCCCCCTTCCTTGACAAGGATTTGCACAGATACTAAACCAAAGGCGAACAAATGCCCAGATGCTTGATAGCATCGCCTTTTTCCACCCACCAGGAAACACCCTATGAAATCCAGAGCTGCCGTCGCTTTTGCTGCCGGCCAACCGTTGCAAATTGTTGAGATCGACGTAGCCCCACCCCAGGCTGGCGAAGTGCTGGTGCGCATCACCCACACCGGCGTCTGCCATACCGACGCGTTTACCCTCAGCGGCGATGACCCCGAGGGCATCTTCCCGGCCGTGCTGGGGCATGAAGGCGGCGGTATCGTGGTGGCCGTGGGTGCCGGGGTGACTTCGGTGCAAGCCGGTGACCATGTGATTCCGCTGTACACGGCGGAATGCCGCGAGTGCAAATTCTGCACATCCGGCAAGACCAATCTGTGCCAGAAGGTGCGCGCCACCCAGGGCAAGGGGCTGATGCCTGACGGAACCACACGCTTTTCCTACCAAGGCAAGCCCATCTACCACTACATGGGCACCAGCACTTTCAGCGAATACACCGTGGTGGCCGAGATTTCGCTGGCCAAGATCAACCCAGCGGCGCCGCTGGAGAAAGTGTGCCTGCTGGGCTGTGGCGTGACCACCGGCATCGGCGCCGTGCACAACACGGCCAAGGTGCAGGCCGGCGACACCGTGGCGGTGTTCGGCCTGGGTGGCATAGGCCTGGCCGTCATTCAGGGTGCACGCCAGGCCAAGGCCGGCCGCATCATTGGCATTGACGTGAACGCGGACAAGTTTGGGCTTGCCAAAGTCATGGGGGCGACCGACTGCATCAACCCCAAGGACCACAGCAAACCCATTCAGGATGTGATTGTCGAGATGACCGACGGTGGCGTGGACTTCAGCTTCGAGTGCATTGGCAACGTAAGCGTCATGCGCTCAGCCTTGGAGTGCTGCCACAAGGGCTGGGGCGAGAGCATCATCATCGGCGTGGCCGGCGCAGGCCAGGAAATCGCCACCCGCCCCTTCCAGCTGGTGACCGGCCGCGTCTGGCGCGGCAGCGCCTTTGGCGGCGTGCGTGGACGAACACAACTGCCTGGCATGGTGGAAGACGCGATGCGTGGCAACATCCAGCTGGACCCCTTCATCACGCACACCATGCCGCTGGAGCGCATCAATGAAGCTTTTGACCTGATGCATGCCGGCAAGTCCATCCGCACGGTGGTGCATTTCTGATGCCCGCCGGAGAAGGGACGCCACGATGAAAAGAGTCTTCAAATGGGCAGCTACCACGCTTGTGGTGCTGCTCGTACTGTCTGGCGCCTGGCTGGCCTGGATGCTGCAACAGCACCCGTCGCTGCAAACGTATGCCGCGTTGAACTGGAAAAAAGAGGCCGGGTCGGCCGCGAGCATGCCACTGCGTGTCAGCTTTCTGGGGGTCGCCACACTGCTGCTGGACGACGGTGAAACCGCCATCCTGACCGACGGCTTCTTCTCGCGCCCCGACCGCATGACAAGCTTTCTGGGCAAGGTGGAGCCCGACTTGGGCAACATCACGCGCGGCCTGGAGCGGGCCGGCATACGGTTGAAAGACCAGCCGGCTGCGCCCGGGCGCAGCGGCAAGCTGGCGGCGGTGATTCCCCTGCATGCGCACTACGACCACGCCATGGATTCGCCCGAGGTGGCACGGCGCACGGGTGCGGTGTTGCTGGGCTCGGAATCGAGCGCCAATGTGGGACGTGGCTGGGGCCTGCCCGAGGCGCAGATACAGGTGCCCAAGCTGGGCCAGCCCCTGCAGTTCGGCCGTTTTACCATCACGCTCTACCCGGCCCTGCACGCGCCCACCGGCTTTACCGGTGGCGAGATCACGCAGCCGCTGAAGCCCCCCGTGCGCGCATCCGAATACAAGGAAGGCCAAAGCTACGCCATGCTGGTGCAGCACGATGGCCGCTCCCTGTTGGTCACCGGCAGTGCCGGCTTTGTGCCCGGCGCCTTGAAGGGCGTCAAGGCGGACGTGGTGCTGCTGGGCATTGGCACACTGGGCCAGCGCAGCGATGACTACCGGCAAGACTACTGGCGCGAAGT